>Ga0066640_10000505_pt1 | contig 22862 bp, 16 predicted proteins | sample CryGeyCG2114_020_2_FD_59505 | JGI IMG/M metagenome (GOLD analysis project Ga0066640, IMG submission 59505) | Groundwater microbial communities from aquifer - Crystal Geyser CG11_big_fil_rev_8/21/14_0.20 | ecosystem: Environmental > Aquatic > Deep subsurface > Groundwater | place: USA: Utah... | reverse complement strand
CATTACTGAATCCGCAGAGATGATAGAAATTCTTGATACTCCTCATGAAATACAAGACAAAGCTGATGCTATCGATCTTTCCGTGAGCATGGGAGCGATTTCTTTTGAAAAGCTATGATTTCAGTACCATCAAGGAAATGATATCCTCGAAAATTTCACTCTCCATATCAAAGCAGGTGAAAAGATAGCATTAGTTTGACCTTCCTGATCAGGTAAAACAACCATCATTGCTTTGTTGTTGAGATTTTTTGATCTGCAAGCATGAAGAATTATGATAGACGGACAAGACATCACACAGGTAACCCAAAATAGTGTCAGGAATGCCATTGCTGTCGTCCCTCAAGACCCCATACTTTTTCATAGATCCTTGCGTGAAAATATTGCCTATGGCAAACCAAACGCATCAGATGAGGAGATCATTACCGTTGCTCGTATGGCAAAATGTCATGATTTTATTACATCATTTCCTCACGGATATGACACTTTGGTTGGTGAGCGTGGTATGAAGTTGTCATGAGGAGAAAGACAGAGAGTCGCCATTGCGAGAGCTATGTTGGAAGACAAAAAAATTCTTGTCATGGATGAAGCCACAAGCTCACTTGATTCACAATCAGAAAAACTCATTCAAGAAGCAATACATGAAGTTATACAAGAAAAAACAGCAATCATCATAGCCCATAGACTCTCCACCATCAAAGAAATGGATAGAATAATAGTAATGGATCAAGGGAAAATAAAAGAACAGGGTACTCATCATGAACTTCTGTCCAGAAACAATGGACTGTATCAAAATTTACGAACAATCCAAGCGCAGAGCTAGTGCTAGCGCAAAACAAAGCAACAAATATATCAAGAAACAATTATCATCACTCTCACAACTTGTCAAATCGATGTTTCCACAAACTTTTGACAATGGAGAGACATTCACTATCTTGATAGGATGAAAAAGAAGCTCTTTTACGAGAAGATGAATCATCTCTGATGCCACAAAAAAAACAACATATTCCTATCATGCTAGAGGAGATATGTCATCATCTCCCTCCTCATACCATGAAGATAGTTGATGGCACACTAGGACATGGGTGACATGCAGATGCAATGTTGAAAACATGTGAAGAACAATGACATCTTGCACACTTGCGGGGTATAGACAGAGACAAACAGATGCTCGAATACGCAGCAAAAAAATTGGAAGAGTATGGGGATCGCGTTACCCTTTTGCATGCGAGATATGATCAGATACCAGCCTTGCTCTCCGGACATCAAATCAAGACATGCGATTTCATCCTCTTGGACATAGGGATCAATCGACAGCATGTCGCAGATGCTCCTCGTGGCTTCTCTATCAAACAAGAATGACCGCTGGATATGAGATTTGATCAGACTCAAAGCTTTACTGCCAAGCATTATCTTCAGCAAGTCAAAGCAGATCAACTGAAAAAAGATCTCATGCTCTATGGTGACTTCAAGGAGAAAAGAGCACAAGTGATAGCATTTCATCTCTTGCGTTCGATCAATCATGACACAATAGGAACAACAATTGATCTCAAAAACTCTCTGAAACAAGTATGAGCCGATGAGAGAAAATGTGCAGTCATCTTCCAAGTATTGAGGATAAAGGTAAATGATGAACTCTGACATTTGCAAAGCTTTTTATCCAACTACCATAGTATATTAAGACAGGGATGAAGATGTGCGATTATCACCTTCCATAGCGTTGAAGATAGAATAGTCAAAGAAGCTTTCAAACGACAAGAAGCTGACGGAATCATCAAAAAAGTAAATAAAAGTGTCATCAAACCATCCAAAGATGAACAAAGAGTGAACAAAGCATCCAGAAGCGCCAAGTTGAGAATAGTGGAAAAATTATAAACAATCTCTTTATTTTGGCACATCACAGAGCACATGATCAAAATCATTATCCCATCCTCATGATCTCAACCTCTCTCACAATCCATCACTCACAATCAAAAATACATCATGGAGATATCTGGTCAAGTGTGAATCAATCCCCAGACAAATCAACTCGAAGAAGATATCGAAACGCAAACAGACAGAGCTATCAACAACATCAAAGATATTCTTGAAAAAAATTGATGGAATCTGACAAGCATCATCAAAATGAGAATATTCTTGGTAGATATGGATGATTATCCCAAGATGAACGAAGTGTATACAAGATACTTCTCCCAGGATTATCCCACCAGATTCGCATTGGCAGTCAAAGGTTTACCACTGGGTGCTCTGATCGAAATAGATTGTAGCGCTTCAGGAGATGAATTAGCAAAGTAGATCCACAGCACTTGATGGCAAACCACACAATTTATCACACGTCACTTTAACAAGATCCATATCCTCTTCATGACATCAACCTATATCAGACCATCTATCTACCATCAATCATTCACCAAATTTGTCTCTCAAGCCTATCACAAAATTCAATATAAATCAAAAACATATGATGATATGTGGGGTCTGATCAAAGTGGCAATTTTGCTGATCGCAATCATCATTTGTTGATTGACTTATATCATCTTCGTGAACAAGGCTAGTACCTATGGATATTTTTATAGAGTCGAATCTCGCAAGCTCGATACGGTCATTTTTCAACAAAATCTCGTCAAACTTGATGTGATGGCAGGTCAACAAAAATTACGAGAAAATACAAGCTTCTATTCTCTCGCCAATCCTATCACCGTCAATGTCGCTGATCGTATAGTCCACGTGACGGTCAACAAACAAGTTGCTTTCAATAGATAGGTCTCTCAAGATTTCTTCTTTCTCTACAAAAAAATCTCATCACCATTGAGTTTATTCTAGTCTCTAAGTATACACTTATAAACAAAAAAAATGTCATCCTGAGCTTTCTCGAAGTACCTTCTTATTCTCGTTACAAAGATTCTTCACTACGTTCAGAATGACAGGTTGCTTATAAACTAAAATTTCTTCAAAAAGATGACATATCACGTAAACGCCCCAATCCCATCCTATTGTTGTTGCATCTCATGTCTAGGGCCAATCGAAGCTTCTATCATATAGTTGGGGACCAAAAAAGGACAACCCACAAAGGGAAGCTGATCAAAAGCAAAACACATTTTCTTATTATCCCATACAAGAGAACAAAGTCCCTTTTCCCATCACCGATGGACCATCAGTTTTTTTTCTTCCCGAAAATCCACACACTGATCCAAAAAGTAATCACCTTCCACACCAACATTTTTTATTGCTAGTTCAAAAGTTCAGAGGCTGACATCACTCAGCCAAATATTTTTTTGCTGTCCTATATACAAAAGCCCAGTACGGGGCAACAATCATTGCTGGTGAAAAGAAGCGTATATCTGTAATTTATCACAACAAAAAAACTTAATTTCCTCTCCCACAAGAAATGCCAGAGAATTGAAAGCAAGGCAAGCAAGCCTCAAATTGGTAAAACTTCCAGGACCATTGATGATATAAACTTGTTCAAAAGCAAATTGACGATACAATGATACCAACAAAGGTCACACATCATATTCCAATGCTTTGCGTGGAACCACTCTTTCTCACCATGCACCGGACAAAAAAACAGCATCAGAAGAAATATTTGCAAAAAGTATCACGAGAAAAAAACAAAAATAAAATAAAAATCCCTATCGTCAACACATACCATACATAAACCTTGAAGATTTTCAATGCATCTGAAGAGAAATCTGCCGTATATTTGGACTACACAACATATGAGCTATAATCAACAGGACTATTTTTTATATCCCATCCCAGCAACTGGAATGCTCAAGCTGCTCAAATATTGCTTGCAATGGATACAGCAACACAAAATGCTTGCCTCTGTGCTATTTTTGGCATGAGTCTTGGCTCTTGGGCTTCTCATCACAGATCAAGGCATATGAATCAGTCAAGTCTTTGCTCAGTGACCCGAAGATAAGCAATCGCTTGCTGATACTGTTTCATTCTTGGACGTCTTACTCAAAGTAATTTATCTGATATTACGACCATTTATTTTTCTCTCAGGTGTTGCCTTGGACAATTCTCTCGTGTTGGGAGAAGTGTTCAATTTGGATTCCGTCTTACGAAAATTTCGAAGAATCATGACTACCTTTGCCAATTTTGGTCTCGCCTTGGTCGTGCTCTACAAAATCATTGAGTTTATCGTCACCAAAAAAGAAAACAAAGAAGTGTTTGATATCATAGGCAAATCGCTCCTTGCCTGAGTGTTGATACAGGCAAGTTGGTTTATCATCCTTGCATTGATAGATCTTTCGACGATTGCCATCTATAGCATCTGAGCTATGCCTATGAATTTCATCGGAGATACGCAGGTTGGTCAAAAAATTGTCTTGGAGATGGATGGGAAAATGGATCTGAGCAAATTCAAAGATGATACAGTAGAAAACAGAGACGACAGCGACCAAGCCTTTATCGTCACCTACAAATGCAATGGAGATATGTTTCGTGATGACAAAAAACTATTGGCCTGTCATATCAAAGATGGTTTCATCATCTGACCTGTGACTATACCAAAGGTTACCAGCATCGAAAAGGACGATATTCACTATTGTCACATCAACAATGGGAACTTTGCAAACTCATGAGTAGTCATGGTCGGAATTACTCCTGCCACATCTGCTAATACTGCTTTGACGGGCAGAGTCGATTGTATTGCTACCTTCGATCTCCCAACCGCTGATGCTGATTTACAAAGAATCAAAATACCACCCGAGTGCAAAACTCCAGTCACCAAAAGCTACAAAAACAGTGCAGTCTATGTAAATAATGATGAGTTACTTGGCAATTCACGACAGTGTCAGAAGCTTGGTGATGTCTTATCCAAGTCCAAATGATTTGTCAAAGTCATGGCGACGATGTATTCATCTTTGCTCAATTTTGCCAACATCAACCTCAGTGAAAGCACACTCACGGCAGGTTCTGCCGTCTCCGTCTTTATGCTCAAATTGATACTAGCCCTTGCTCTCTTCATACCACTTTTGGCCTTGACGATAGTCTTGCTCGTGAGGGTGGCCTATTTGTGGATGATCATCGTTTTCTCACCATTACTCGTCATCAAAAATGTTTTCAAATTTGATAAATTCAAAATCATCTGATGAATCAAAATACGAGGAAGTGAACTATGAGAAGGTCGAGGAGATATTTTGGGAGTCATCTTCATGCCAGTGACAGTCGTGTTTGCATTGAGTATGTGATTGATTTTTTTGTCCGTCCTCCAAGACAAATTCAATCCACTAACAACAGATCAAAAAGAGCTTGAAGCAGCATTCGATGTGAAAGTCGAAACAGATCAAGACTATACATCATTCACATTCAATCGCACCTCATCGACAGAAATAGAAAACCCCAAAGAGAGCTATGGTATGTCGATATTCCTCAATTTCTTTGGCTACATCTTTGTCAATCTCTTTGCCATAGGAGTGATGCGAATGGTCTTTTTTGCAGCGATGAAAACATCCAAGACCTTGGGAAATATAGGTGACAAGATCAACAAAAAAGGCACAGAAATGCTCTGATCACTTCCCATCATCCCACTCCCATGAGGATGAAAGGCCGGAGTGGGATCTGTCTTTGGTACGGGTTATGATAGTTTGGCAGGTACAGTCACCAGTGAAGTTCTCAACAAAAACAAGAGAACAAGTGGTGAATGAATCAATGCCTTCTTGGGAAATGCACCAAGAAAGGACTTGACCGACATAGAAAAGAGTAATGCAGCTGCACAAGTGTTGAAGGACGGTAGTCTAGCATGAATCCAAGAATATTTGAGAGGGACAATGGGCAAGGAATATCAAGATGATGGAAACAATAGTTATCGTAACCAAGTCGTCGAAGAACTGATAAAAAATACGGAGAAAGCGAAACTCATTCCACTAATCAAAAAAGAACTTACAGGAACAAAGACTGAAGATGAAGTAAAGAGTATTTTGACAACATGGAAGAATTTGAAATTCAATACCACAGAATCATTAGCTGTTCTCAAAGCTGAAGCTGCTTTCTGATCAGACCTCAAATTCACCGATGCCAACAATAAAGTGTATACATTAAAACTCATAAAAGATTGAATAATGGCACTAGAATGATTCGATCCCAATGAGACCACCAAGGAAGAACAAGTTACATTAGGAGACAAAGAAGATGCGACGATAAAAGCTTTCTTAGATCAAGATACTACTGACACTGCTAATGCAGTCAAAGATTTCAACCAAATAGCAAAAGAGAAAACGACAAAAGATTGAGATTACCTTACACCTGAAATCGTCAAGAAAATAGCTGAGAAAATGACTGATGATAATTGAAAGAAAAAAACTTGAGTACTCGTTCTTAAAGACATTGAAACAAGCAAGGATAAAAAAAGATTCGATACCTGGGTAGCTAATAATGATATCAAAAAAGTACTTATCACGGCGCTGGAAGCAGATAGTAATAGTCAAGGATATAAGGCATTGTGAGAAAATTGAATAGTAGTGGCAAATGATAAAGATGTCGTCTATCTTAATGAATTCAAGTCGTGACGAGACAATATCGTCAAAGACAAAAGGTATCGATGGAAGGACATCAAGGACAATAAAACTATGAGAGATGAAGCTATAAAAACATTTATAGGTAATAAAGAACAGGAGCAAGCTCTAGATGAATTCATTAAAGAGAATCCTATAATAATAATGTCAGGCACTGATTGATCCTAATAAACCATTCACTCCCTCACCACCCATGAAACTACCCAAACTCCCACAGCTCAAAGTACTTATCACCCTCATGATTATATGACTTGTCTTCATCAGTCCATCTTTTGCCAATGGTGATACACCTATAGATGATAAGAGCAATTTTTTGGGCACAATCGTACTTTTCTTGGCATGGTCGTGGAGCATCTTTGCTATCATCGCAGGGAAGTTGATGACCAATGATATCATCGTGTGAGGGATGTTCAACTTGGATGTCTATTTGTGGAAGATGTGGAATGTGATGAAAAACTTCGCAAACTTCGCCTTGTGACTGACCTTTCTTTTTTATGTCATCAAGTCCTTGGTCAGCAAAGAAGATGACTCTCGAGCATTGATTACCAAAAAGCTCAAAGGTTTTCTACTCGCTGGTATCCTCATCCAAGCCAGTCGGTTTTTGACCATGGCCATGCTCGATATATCGACTATTATGACCTCTGCCGTAGGATCTATGCCCTCTATCTTCATCGGAGACAATCAAGCTGTCAAGGACGATTTTAGAGCGAAATCTGCCAACATCAAAGGGAAAAAATTGAGATACGCTACCAATCAACAAAACGGCAAAATGGAAATGACTATCGTCGATATGCCATGAGAGATCAGCGATGATGAATTGATGGATTCGATCATGCCCAAAAGCACCAGCATGAGTGGACCTTTGATGTTTTTGGGTCAGTCTATTCTCAATTTGCATTATAGTACTATGCGAGATCCGGCAGCTTCTACGACAGGCAAAGGTCTCTTGTTTACGATATTAATCAATTTCTCCGTGATATTGATGTATTCGGTAGCACTCATCGTCTTGGCGGTAGTCAATGTGGTGAGAGTGGGATTTATCTGGGTACTCATAGCGGGTGGCCCAATCTTTGCTCTGCTGTGGTGATTGCAACGATGATGAGTCTTCAAAGAGGATATTCTCAAAGAAGATAAACTCAAACCAGCAACACTGATCGAATTGATATTTTTGCCCGTGAGAGTGGTGGCTTTTTTGTCCGTGATATTGATTTTGATCACAACCATGCAATCGATGTTGGTTCGTGATGATACGCAAATAAAAATTGACGAAGCTTACCAAGTGGAGGTAAAGAAGTTAGATGACAAATCAATCTTCCACATAGACGGAGTGGTAGACCAAAGCTACGATGGGGACATTTTTCAAAATACCATCACAGGTTGAAAAAATTTGTTTGCTGACCTTATCGTCTTTATTTTCACGATAATGATGATGTGGATACTCATCAAATTTTCCTTCCCCAGTGACAACGCTATCACCAAAAAGATCACAGACTTCGCCTTCAAAAACATTTCCGATTATATGGCCTCTGCCCCCATTATTCCTTTGCCAGGTGGTGGAGCAAGTATATCAGTAGACAATATAGATGACTTATTCGATAGATGATCAGATAAATTGATACAATCCTACTTCGGCGAAGGAGCTACCATGAGCGACCTTGATAGACCAGGTACAGATAAATTTAGAAAACATGTCCAACAAAAGTGGTTGGGTATGCCCAAACCAACGAGCCTTGATGGAGTTCAGACAAAACAGTTAAAATATGTGACAAGTACTAGTGTAACAGATCCGACACTATTTATCAATAAGGTACATGAAATTGCTCCAAAAATTCACAATGGTTTCTCTATCTCCGATCCTCAGCGAGTACCATTTATTGATGAGTGGTTAAAAAATCATGGTAAGATGACAAATATTGGTGGCTTAACATTCAGCTCATATACTTACAATCCTAAAAAGACTGATGCAGATAACATTAAAGAATACTTTATTAGTCCATTAAATGCAAAAAATTTCCATACATTACTTAAAAAGTGAGGTCTTTTCCCATTGTATTCATCTGGGGACAATTACGAATCCCTCTACAAAAACAAATACACAGGAACTAAAGTTCAAGATGATAATGCTAAGGAAGCTGAAGATAAAAAAGTTAAATAATTTATGAACATCCACATTTCTGCTCACAAAATCCCACAACGACACTCAAGACACCACCCCACACCCATTCTCCAAGCACCCCGCAAGCAGGATACAAAAAACTGTCCACAAATGTCATTTTGCTCTTGCATTGTCCAAGAGTATCTGTATCTTCCCTACTACTCAATAACACAAAATCGCTGAAGACAGGCAGGTAAGCACCGCTATAAACCCCGCCTAGAGGTGAAGAATAATATATGCAGATTCTTCTTTCCTCATATTCTCGAAGTGATATCCGAGAGCTTTTTGTTTTACATGTATTATTATCTCTACGAGGATGGCATTGACAAAACAAGATAAAATCAAACTCGCATCACAATATCAATCTCATTTTGATGAGGCCAAAAATATTGTGATCATCAGACAAATCGGTGTACCCGTCAATGAGATGAATTACATCAGAAAAGATTTGATTGACAAAAATGCGACATACAAAGTAGTCAAAAAAAGAGTCTTGATCAAATCTCTCCAATGAACCAAACTTGAAGCAATTGCTTTGGAAAGTTTGGAAGGTTCAGTAGCGATGATGTGTGCCTATGATGACGAGTTCGCACCATTGAAAGTAGTACACCAACACAATACATCATACAAAAAAGCAAAATTGGAATTTGGATTTGAATATGTTGGTGGCCGATTTGATGGCAAACGACAGGATGGATCATATGTGATGGAGTTGGCAACGATATCCAGCAAAGAAGAATTACTCTCCAAATTACTTTATCTGATCAAGTATCCGATTCAGTCTTTGGCAGTAGCTCTCAATGAAGTAGCCAAAAAAGGAGCTTAGCAAATTTTACACCAGTGAAATTGATTATTCCCCTTTTCAATACAAGACAGATCATCTCGCACTCAAAAGCGAATGAACTCAAGTATATTTACCCCCTTTTATCAACAGACAATGGAACTCTCAAAGAATTTACAACAAATTATTGATTTGATCAAGGCGTTATCGGTAGTAGAACTCAATAGCTTGGTCAAAGCAATTGAAGAAGAATTTGGTGTATCTGCTGCTGCTATGATGGTGTCTAGCACTGCTTGAACGGCAGGAACTGCAGGCGATGCAGGCGATGCAGAAGGTGGATGATCATCAGATATCGAATTGACTGAAGCTGGATGACAAAAAATCGCTGTGATCAAAGTAGTCAAAGAAATACTTGATATCGGTCTCAAAGAGGCTAAGGATATGGTTGGTCTAGCACCAGTTATTATCAAAAAAGATGTCAAAGATGAGGCTGAGATCGAAGCTATCAAAGCAAAGCTAGAAGAGGCAGGGGCTACAGTTACTATCAAATAAAGAATCTCCACATCATGCCTTACTCTTTACTCTCTACACTTCATTCTGTATGTTACTGACGGCAAAACAAGTGGTTGAATCGCAATTATATATAGGATCGCTCAAAAAAGAATCGAGCCCCAAGACCAGAAAATACCGAGCTGATACAATCAATGGTATAGTGATTTTGGATCCAGAAAAGATTGCAGAGAAACTCGAATTGGTCAAAACCAAGATAGGAGAACTCCAAAAAGAGAAGAAGAGTATTTTGGTTGCTTGTGACAAGTCAGTCTATACTGATGAACTCAAAGCATTATCGACCAAACACAAATTCCATTATCTCAATGACAAGGTCCCTCCTGGGTTTTTGACAAATTTTGATACGTTGACCGCGAGGATCAAATCATTGAACAAAGAGATATTGTTTATGGATTCTGAAGACTTTTTGAGATTGACCAAAAAAGAACAAGTCGCATACAAAAGAAACGTCACAAAAGTAGAAAAAATATATGGTGGAGTCAGAGATTTGACCAATAAACCAGATTTCGTTATCGTCTTTGATGGTGCTATGATGTCAAACTTTTTGCGTGAAATCAAAAAAGAAAAAATAGACAATGTCGTGATGTGTTCAACGGATTTTGGACAATGGCGGCCAGAAGAAAATCTTGTAGTTGCCAATATGAAAAGCTACAAGAGTATTGATTTCATTTTTCAATATATCTTTGCCTCATGAAGCAACAAGAATCTGTAGAAGTTTCTACAGATAACAATTATATTCCTAGTTCACAAGAAAAAAAGGTAGCAATACTCAGATATTTATTCATTGGTTTGGGTTTGTCCTGAATCAGTAAGTCGATGAGTATATATTCTATGATACATGTCAAACAAGCGGTTGCATGGCGATCCTTGTTCTTTGTACTGGTGGTTGCTTCACTCTTGCTTATGTGGATTCCACTGATCAAGATTGTACCCATCCTTGCCTTTATCATCCTGTTGGGAGTGTGGGTGATGATGGTACACCAATCTCGAGTATGAAAATACAATGAAACCAAAGAATCCATACGATGATTGTTTACCTCTTTGGGGGATCGAGTGTTGACTATACTTGATATATCTATCAAGCTTGATACGAGCTCACCAGAAGAAACACCCTCACAAAATATCAACAAATAATAAAGTGAAAAGCAAAACCATAAAACAAGTTTCTTTATTTCCCCTCCAATTGCTATGAAAGTGGATATGAATCTTCTCAAACAGCTGAGAGATGCGACACTTGCCTCATTTGCTGAGTGTAAAAAAGCATTGGTCGAATCACAAGGCGATCTTGCTGGAGCAAAAGAGCTTCTCAAAGAAAGATGAGCTACCAAAGCAGCAAACAAAGCAGAAAGGGAGACAGATGAAGGTGCTCTCAGGGCACGCGTAAAAGATGGGAAAGTCCTTGCTGTTACCTTGTTGTGTGAGACTGATTTTGTTGCCAAAAATGAAACATTTATTTGAATGTTGGATCCTATATTGGACATTCTTGCACATGCATCTGATTGTGATTCCAAAGAAAATCTCGAACAAGATATCAAAACCAAGATAGATGCCTTGATCTTTGATAGTGTGTTGAAGTTGGGAGAAAATATTCAATTGGGTGACGTCTTGGTCAAGACAGCCAATGCTTATGTCTACAACCATGCCGGTTCCAAATTATCATCAATCATCTATTATGACGATGCTTCTGAAGATATCATCAAAGAAGTAGCGCTACAGGTGGTAGCGATGGACCCCCAATATGTCAGTATCGATGATGTACCAGCTGATCAAATAGAAAAATTGACAAACACAGTCAAAAAACAACTGGAAAAAGAATGAAAACCCAAACAGATGCGAGATCAGATAGCAGGTGGAAAGGTTAAAAAATTACTTGCTGACACAGTACTCTTAGAACAATGATATATCAGAGATGGATCACAAAAGGTGAAAGATATTGTAGGCAATGCGACAATTCATGGCTTCAAAAGAATCTCTGTTCATTCCTAAAAAATGTTTTTACTTCTCATTAACTGAGATACTATGGCTTTGTATGAATTGGTAGTTGTCTGTGATGTGAACTTGTCACAAGTTGCATATCAACAGCTCAAAAAGGATATTGAAAACGTACTTGGGAAAGGCATCAAAGATACTGATGATATGTGATTGCAACAATTCCATCATGAGATGACCGGGAAAAGATATCTCAATCAGTGATTTATGGTTTCTTATTATGTCGAGCTCCAGACAGATGCATTGGAGGGAATCCAAAAGTGGCTGACTTATGAAAAAACTATCATCAGACATGTACTGTATGCAATGATGGATAAGCAAAAATACTTCAAATTTGATGAGATAGCAAAAGAGGTAGAGCCCTTCATCAATGCGGAAGATTGGTCAATCAGAAAAAGAATAACTCTCTTTGATGACAAAAAGGGTCAAGAATATTTTGTCCGAAAAGCAGTACCATTGCTCAAAAAATTTATGACAAGATTTGGTGATATCAAACCAAGAAAATATACAGGTATTTCTGTGAAGCAACAAAAGATGATGAGAATTGCGATCATGAGAGGAAGAGAACTTGGTGTTTTGCCTTACATCAAATAGATCAAAAAAACCATAGCGATCTATTTTTTTATGTTTACTAGCTGACAATGGCATCAAAGAAAAGAAGAGTAAGAAAATATCAATGGGCAAAAAGACTCAATAAACATTGATTTAGAACGAGGCTCAAGTCAAAGGGTGGCAGATCTATGCTTTTGAGAAGAAGAAGCAAAGGAAGAAGTTCGCTCGCACCACAAAGACCTACCAAATAATTCATGTTTTTACATGATGATATCCTCACTCATGTTGTATATATTGTATGTTTCCCTTCGATCCTAGATACTCATGCAAATGGTATGTAGGAGATTTGTTTTATCTGTAAAATATCATCTGGTATGACAATCAAAATAAAATCTAAGCCAATCATGGTAGATTATGAACCAATATTTTTGAATCCAGAAAATCTCAAAGAAGGTATACCAGAAAAATACAGAGGGTCCAACGAAAGAATTTTTCTTTCCAAACCAAGGAAAATGATTATGTTTCCTGATCTTCTTCTGTTGCAAAAAAAGTGATATAGTGAGTTTATTGAGCACTATATTCACAAACTTTTTGAAGAGATCAATCCTATCGAGGATATCGCATGAGACAAACTTTTTGTTACCATTTCTGATATCAAAATCGGAGGGGAGATCGAGAGAATAGAAATTTGTAGACAAAAGGAAATGACCTATGGAAGTATTATCACCGGCAAAATCAAACTTATTGATAGAGAAACCAACAAAACTCTCTTTTCCAAGAGCGCCAATATTGGTATCATGCCTTTGATGACGCCATATGGTTCATTTGTTATCAATGGTGTTGAAAGAGTGATCATATCACAAATTGTCAGGTCTTATGGTATCTTCTATAGCAAAAAAGATCTCAATTATGTCTGTAAACTCATACCCGAAAGAGGCCCATGGTTGGAAATGTTCATTGAAAAATCATGAGTCATCATGGCGAGAATCAATAAATCAAGAAAATTTCCTATATCTGCATTGATGAGAGTATTTGGCATAGAGACGGATGAAAGCATCAAAGAGATGTTTACCGATTGTTTTGATGAAGATGACACAGACCATATCGAAATCACTCTCAGCAAGGACACGACCAATGATGCCCTCTCAGCAGCCGTCTTCATTTACAACAAATTGAGACCTGGTGAATTGGTAGATCATGATAGTGCCATTGATTATATCAAATCTCAATTTCTTTCACATGACAGGATCAATGTGGGAAGAATTGCCAGACGCAAAATTAATGCAAAATTAGGTGTCAACAAACCTCTGGGTTCTGATGAAGCAAATATATTTGATGGCCAAGACCTCTTGGCTGCGATCAAGTATCTAGTCAATGTCTCCAATCTCAAAAAATGATATTATTTGGATGATAGTGATCATTTGGCCAACAAGCGTATCAGAACCTTGGGAGAAATTCTCTATGCACGTTTGCAACCGATCATGAGAAAATTTGTCAAAAGCGTCAAAGGGAAACTCAGTATCCTCAATTTGGAGCTCCAAATCAAATTGACTTCTTTGGTCAATTTCAAGATCATAGACAATGCTATCAAAAGTTTTTTTGCTACGTCACAATTATCACAATTTTTGGATCAGATCAATCCACTTGCAGAAATAGAGCACAAAAGAAGGATCACAGCACTCGGTCCTGGCGGACTCAAAAGAGAAACAGCAAAGTTTGAAGTTCGTGATGTGCATCCATCTCACTATGGAAGGATTTGTCCTATCGAAACACCAGAGTGACAAAATATTGGTTTGGTATTGTATCAGGCACTCTATAGTACAGTCAATACAGAAGGGTTTTTGGAAACACCAGCTCTCAAGATCTATCATGAAGTGGAACCCAAAGAAGAATTACTCATCAATAGAATCACCAGAGACAACCGATTTGAGGTCGACAAAAAAGGTAAATCAACCAAAAAACTCATTGCCAAAGAAGACACCTACATAGACAAAGCTACTGCAAAAATTCTGGCCAAACAATATGCTCCATTGGGCAAAAAAATTCGTGTCAAACCATTTTTCACAGAAGAAATAGAATATATCTCTCCTGAACTTGATGAAAAATATTATATAGCTGATGCTACCAGCCCTGTTGATGAGTACAACAATATCATCACCAAGCGTGTAGCCTGAAGACACTTCACAGAGATGGAGATGTTTCACTACAACGATGTTACACATATAGATGTCAATCCATGACAAATATTTAGTGCAAATTCATCACTGATTCCATTTGTCAATCACAATTATGATGTACGTACCAATGTCGCATCCAATCAACAGCGTCAGGCTCTTCCCTTATTTCGCAATGAAGCACCACTTGTTGGTACATGATTGGAAAGGGATATCTTAGCCATGACTCATACAGTGATTATAGCTGAAGGAAGTGGAGAAGTGATCTATGTCGATGGCAGAAGGATCAAAGTTAAATACTCAAGTGGCATCAAAGAATATACCATGACTACTTTCAAAAAATCAAATCAAAAGTCGGTGATCCACCAAAAAGCCTTAGTGTCGTTGTGAGATAAAGTCAAAAGGGGGCAAATACTAGCCGAATGACCATCAGCAGATCAAGGAGAAATGGCAATTGGTGTCAATCTCAAAATTGCCTTTATGCCATGGGAATGATACAATTATGAAGATGCGGTCGTAATATCCCAAAGATTGGTCAAAGATGACGTTCTCACTTCTATCAAAATAGAAGAATACGAAATAGAAGTTGCAGATACAAAACTCGGACCAGAAGAAACAACCAATGATATCCCATGAGTTTCTATGTCCAAACTCAACAACTTGGATGTTGATGGGGTGGTGAGGATAGGCTCCAAAGTCAAAGGTTGAGATATCTTGGTCTGAAAAATCACACCCAAGAGTGAAGGTGAACTCTCACCCGAAGAAAAACTAATTCAGGCCATCTTTGGTGACAAATCAAAAAGTGTCAGAGATACATCTTTGTACATGCCCTCATGAAGTAATGGAAAGGTGATTGATGTTGTGGTGTTGGATGCCAAAAAAGGCGACAATCTCATGGCAGGTGTCAGAAAAAAAATCAAAGTATTTGTGGCCATGACAAGAAAAATTGAAGTAGGAGACAAACTCGCAAATAAGCATGGAAACAAGGGTATTATTTCCATTGTTGTTCCAGAAGAAGATATGCCCTATACACAAGACGGTCAGTCAATTGATTTGGTTTTCAATCCACTCTGAGTTATTTCTCGTATGAATATAGGTCAGCTCTTCGAATTACAATTGGCATACATAGCCAAACAACTGGGTGTAAAATTTGCCGTACCATCTTTTTGTGGCTTCCAAACTCACCACTTGGTGGACCTTGCCAAAGCACATGGATTGCCAGAGGATGGGAAGGTCAAAATTTTTGATGGAAGAACAGGCGTTGCTTATCCCGGGAAAGTGACAGTTGGCTATATGAACATGCTCAAACTCAACCATATGGTTGAAGACAAAATCCATGCAAGATCAGTCTGACCTTATTCTCTCATCACTCAACAACCTCTGTGAGGAAAAGCAAGAGACGGTTGACAGAGATTTGGAGAAATGGAAGTATGGGCATTGGAAGCATATTCTGCTGTCTATACTCTGCAAGAAATGCTTACCATCAAATCAGATGATGTGTATGGAAGAAACAAAACATATGAATCTATTATCAAGGGAGTGAAACCAAAAGTTGGTGGATTACCTGAGTCATTCAATTATGTGACATATTTGTTCAAGTGATTGGCTCAAAACATACAAATACTCAATGACAATCAGATAGAACAGATACATCAAGAGAGAGTGAAGATCATTGCTAGTTTGTGACTCTCTGGTATCACGACAGGAGATGGAGAAGATACAGGTGAAGAAAAAGATTCCACAGACAAAAAAGAAAAAAGAGAAAAAGGAGAGATGATTGATTCAGTGATCAAAGAACTCAAGGATTTTGGAGAAATTGATGACGAATAAGAGTGAAAAACATCTCTTAAACATCACCAATCCACTCATCAAATTTTCGAGTAAATAATGAAGCAATGAAATAATTATAAGAGTAAATCGCCTTTCCTTGTCCTCAATTCATAGGCGATTACAATATTTATTATCTACTGTCACCAACTATGCGCAAGCAAGAATTCGATGGACTGATGGTCACACTTGCATCACCCCAGGAGATAGAAACACGATCTCATGGAGCAGTAGACAATCCTGATACAATCAACTATAGAACATGAAAGCCAAAGATGAAAGGACTTTTTTGTGAATCAATTTTTTGACCTGTCAAAAATTTTGAATGTAGCTGTGGGAAATACAAATGAGTGAGATACAAATGAATCGTCTGTGAAAGATGTGGTGTCGAAGTCACGACATCAAGAGTGAGAAGAGAAAGAATGTGACATATAGAATTAGCATCCCCTGTCGTGCATGCATGGTACAAAAATAATACTTCATGAGGTATACATCACCTTTTGAATCTCTCTGGCCACGAAATCGATAGAGTATTGGCCTTCGTCAAATATGTCGTCGTAGAGCCCATCACCAATCCAGCCAGGATTGCCATCACCAATGAGATGAAACTACAATTTGAAAATAAAAAAAAGGAACTTGATATGCTGTATGAGGCAGAACTTGAAAACATCAAACAAGCTCCCCCAAAAAACAAAAAACTCATTTCCGAAAGAGAAATTACAAAAATATTTGATGAGAATGTATCGTCGATAGAAAAAGAGTTCAATAGAGTCAAATCTATTGTTGCTGCTATCGACGTATGAACAACTATCTTGGAAAGCGATTATAGAAATATATTCAATCAATTCACCCAACACGTCAATTTCAAATCAGGTCCAGAAGCAATTTTGATCATGTTGCAACACATTGATGTTGAATCACAAATCAAAGAAAAGGTTGAGAGTTTCCACACCATCAAGTCAGTTGAAAAAAAGAAAAAGAGCTTTGCATTGATCAAACTCCTCATCAACCTCCATATTTCTGGCGTTAAACCTGCCAATATGGTCTTGAAAAAATTACCTGTCATCCCACCAGATTTGAGACCGGTAGTACAATTGGAAGGATGAAAATTTGCATCATCAGACGTCAACCTTTTTTATAGACGTGTCTTGATGAGGAATATCAGGCTCAAAAAAATGATCCAAGTTGGTATGCCTGATGTCGTCAAAAAAAACGAAATCAGACTCTTGCAAGAAGCAGTCAATAATTTATTGGTGTGAGAAAAAGGTGGCACAGGAAGAAAAGGAGCATGAGTCAAAGTATTCAAAGCCCTCACTCATATGTTGTCATGAAAAGAGTGAGTATTCAGAAAAAATCTTCTCGGTAAAAGAGTTGATTATTCAGGGAGGTCGGTCATCACTGTCGGACCAGATTTGAAACTCAATGAATGTGGCATCCCTTTGTATATAGCTGTGAAAATATTTACCCCATTTATTATCGGCAAATTGATAGAAAAAAAGATAGCATATACTCCAAAACAAGCAGAAAAACTCATCAAAGATGAGGATCCAGTTGCACTCAAGTTTCTTCAAGAAGTCATTGTGGACAAATATGTCTTGCTCAATCGTGCACCGACACTTCATAGACTCTCTATAGAGGCTTTCAAGATCAAGTTGATGCCTGGCAAAACCATCAGGCTACATCCATTGGTATGTCCATCATTCAATGCGGATTTTGATGGTGATCAAATGGCTGTCCATTTACCCATATCCGAACAGGCTCAACAAGAAGCAAGAGACCTTATCGCAGCAGACAAAAATATTTTAGTTCCAGCATCTGGAGAACCAACCATTACACATTCACAAGATATGGTATTATGAATATATTATCTCACCGATAGCTATGATTCAAGATATCCCGATTACAATACTGAAGAAGAATGGACGGACAAGACACCAACAAAATGATATTTCAAAACCATTGTAAGTGTGATAGAAAAATATGATGCAGGTGATCTCACTATCAAAGATAAAGTGATACTTTCCTGGGAATGAGAACATATAGCGACAACAGTAGGGAGAGTTTTGATCAACAATGCCTTGCCAGCGGATCTCCAGTTTATCAACAAAAAGATGGGGAAAAAAGATCTCAAAAAAATCCTCAGCAGGATATTTGACGAATGTGGTATGGAGGAGACAGTGTCAGTAGCGGATGCCATCAAGGATCTGTGATTCAAGTATGCAACGATATCATCCACGACTATCAATGTCATTGATATGAAAAACCCCAAAGAAAAAGAAGAATTGTTGCTCTCATGAGACAAAAGAGCAAACAAGATTTACACCTATTATTTTAGAGGTTTCTTGTCCGACGAGGAAAAACATAGATTGGTGATAGGAGTATGGAATGACATTAAATCAGAAATTGAAGATCATGTCAAACTGATGGTGAGGCCATGAGATGATATGTTTTCCATGGTCGATTCTGGAGCAAGATGATCGATGTCACACACGACCCAGTTGAGTGGTATGAAGTGATTGGTTCTGAATCAGTTGGGAGAAATTATTGAATTGCCAATCAAGGGTAGTTATGTTGAATGATTGAGCCCAATAGAATACTTTATCACGGCTCATGGATGAAGAAAATGAAAGGCTGATACTGCTCTTAGGACAGCAGAATCATGATATTTGACCAGGAAATTATGTGATGCTTCCCAAGAAGTCATCATCAGAGAGGTCGATTGCGATTCAACCAATTATATTATTGTTTCCAGAGCAGAATTGGAAGCATCCAATGAAAGCTTTGAAGAAGCATTATATGGAAGGGTCTTGGCTGAAGACCTCAGGGATGCACGCAATACCGTCATATTAGAAAGAAATACAGTCTTGGACAAAGAACATGTTCAATTGATCATAGAATCTGAGTCAGAATATATCAAAATCAGAACACCTCTGACCTGTCAAACCATTAGTGGTGTATGTCAAAAATGTTATGGCTATGACTTAGCGACAAGAACGATGGTCAAAAGAGGGACACCAATTGGTATCATAGCTGCACAATCTATTGGAGAGCCTGCAACGCAGTTGACACTCAATACATTCCATGGTGGAGGTGTCGTTGGCAAAGATGCTGATTTGGCTCAAGGTATCGAAAGGATCAAACAGTTGTTTGAGATTAGATCACCCAAAAACCCCGCTATCATAGCACCCTTTGATGGCACCATGAGCTTTTCAGAAAAAGGAAAGATGAGGTCTTTGATTGTCATTTCAGATTTCGAAAAAATCACTTATTTTCTCAAAGACGGTTATACCCTTGTAGTCAAAAAATGAGAGGAGATAGAAAAGTGAGCAGTCTATGCAATCAAGTGAAGGAGTAAACTCAAAATCAAAGATGCAGGTACTGTGTTGGAAATCAACACTGATCATATCGTAGTAGGTGTGAGACAAGAATTTACAAAATCACTAACCTGACTCAAACCATTGAAAAACAAATCTGGTTCCCAAGTCTACAAAGGGGAAGTATTGACATCATGATCTTTGGATATCAAAGAATACAAAGACATCATAGGTGATTTGTGAGCTCAAAAATATATTATCAATCAAACCAGAAAAGTATACGGATCACAAGGTGGTTCCGTCAACAGCAGACACATTGAAGTAGTCGTCAAACAGATGTTTTCCAAGGTATTTATCGAAGATTCATGAGATTCTAGCTTCATCCCAGGGACCAACGTCAAATATGAAGAATATGTCCATATCAATAAAGACTTGGTTGCTCAAGACAAAAAGCCAGCTATCGGAAAAAGATTAGCGGTCGGGCTTACAACAATCGCCAAGTGAACCGATTCGTGGTTGTCAGCGGCATCCTTTCAAGAAACAGTGAGAGTGATGGTTGATGCTTCTCTCAAATGAGCGATTGATGAGCTTTCTGACCTCAAATCAAACGTGATCATAGGAAGATTACTGCCCATTGGAGATATTTATAGGAAAATGCATGGTGATGTATCAGATATGGACATCAATGATGACTTGGGTCAAGAAGGAGAGTGAGAATAAAGACAAGCTCTTGCATTGAAGATGACATTTGTTACAAATAACCCTGCAAACTCACGCGAGACATAAGTTTTATATTGCATAGAAAGATGGCTCACAAAAAAGCTGCCGGTTCAGCGAAAAATTTAAGAGATTCTCAGCCAAAATACAGATGAGTGAAAATATTTGGGTGACAACCAGCGACAGCTGGTAGTATTATCATTAGACAAAAATGAGACAAGTTCAAACTTTGAAACAATACATACAAAGGAAGAGATTTTAGTATCCATGCAAAAGTTGATGGCGTAGTCGCATTCAAAAAAACAAAAGTGACAAGATTTGATGGAAGAAAGTATCTCAAAACTTTTGTTGAAATCATCTCTCTTGAACAGCTAGAAAAATCTCCCAACAAAATACAAGCAGTGAAAATATCCAAAACTACACAAGAGCTTACAACAAGTACTATCTCAGTGGCTCCTGTTCAAAAAGCAACAACAACCAAAAAAGCAACAACAACCCCCAAAGAGAAAAAAACTGATATTCCCAAAACTAAAACATCCACAGCAACCAAAAAAACTCCCGTCAAAGCTTCTGCAAAGACTACCACAAGCAAGACAACGACAAAAAAAACAACAAAACCAATAAGCAAAAAACCTTCTCTCAAAGCAAAAGAATAGCTAGTGGATAGAACCTTTTGTTGTGTTGTGAGAAGAGATACGACGCATTTTAGCATTTTTTGTTTTCCATGGCAGTACCAAAAAAGAAAATCTCCAAATCACAATCACATACAAGACATAGTGCTCGACAAGGCAAAAAGATTCAATATCGGATCAACAAAATCAAGTTGGTATGGTCAAAAGAAGCCAATCAAAACAAACTTGCTCATACAGTCTGTCCTACAACTGGCTACTACAAAGGCAAGCAAGTTTTGAACATCAAATCCAAAAGCAAATCTACCATAGTAGATGCAGACTAGAGATTCAATTGCGTGATGATTGATTTTTCAACAGGAGTTAGATCATTGACAAAGCCTTCATGGTCTATATCACACAAGATTATTTCTTAGATTGCCCAATAGTATGAAAATACGTCATAGAATACATGCAAGGAAATTGGTGCTCGTGTATATGTACTGGCATGGATTTCTTTTTTCGTTAAGAGAAAATGATATCGTGATAGATCAGATAGTCAATTTGTGAAATGCACTTTCCCATGCATCCAAAGATGAAAAATCACAAAAAGAAGACTTGGTCAATCAGTTCGCAGCGATTGTAGATGAGGATCCGATGGATAAAGTCACGTATTTGATCGATAATTGCTTCGAAAATTGGGGGAGAGAGCAAATCGATATGGAATATGTTTTCACTATCATAGATGCCTATGATCAATACAAGGATGTAGTTGCCTCAAAGGTCAATTTTTATACTACCACATTCACATTTGATCAAATGGATATGATAGACCAAAGTGTCTTTATCCTTGGGTATATTGAATTTCTCAAACTAAGGACGCCCAGAGAAGTATTACTCAACGAAATGGTCGAACTATCCAAAAGATATGGTGATGACTGATCTTCAAAACTCATCAATGGCATATTGCATCAGATGATTGTTGAATTGGAAGCTGGACCAACAGAAGTATCACTAGTATAAAGTCAGCTTAGTAATTTCCCAAAACAGAAATTTGTGTTGTATAGTAATTCAATTCATCCAAAGATGATCTGACATTATCCTCTGCGATATTTCCCCTTGCCTCTATCCAAAACATATGGTCAAAGAGATTTTTGTGTGATGGTAAACTTTCAATCTTAGTCAGATCAACGCCATTGGTCGCAAAAGTTCCAAGGCATTTGTACAAAACTCACGGCATATTGCGACAGTGAAACAAAAGAGCAAACTTTCATACCTTCTTTTCATATTTTATCGTGTGACTTCTGTGTCAGAGAATCAAAAACCTTGTTTGATTGTCTTATATCTTTGGCGATGAGGAGAGACGGTCAGTAAATTTCTCCTGCTTGTTCTGATGCAATAGCTCCGATGGAAAGATCTTTCCCATGTGAGACCATCTCAGTTGCTCCGGCGGTATCTGCATGAGCGATTTGTTTGATCTGATATTTTTTGCAAAATTGATAAGTCTGAGTCAATGCTTGTGGATGTGAATAAACACTTTTGACATCAGCGATATTACTACTGTGTCACAACAAATAATGTTTGATAGGCAGAATATATTCGCCAATAATTTTCATGTCAAAGCGCAAAAAATTATAGATATTGGCATGAATAG
>Ga0066640_10000497_pt1 | contig 23000 bp, 30 predicted proteins | sample CryGeyCG2114_020_2_FD_59505 | JGI IMG/M metagenome (GOLD analysis project Ga0066640, IMG submission 59505) | Groundwater microbial communities from aquifer - Crystal Geyser CG11_big_fil_rev_8/21/14_0.20 | ecosystem: Environmental > Aquatic > Deep subsurface > Groundwater | place: USA: Utah... | reverse complement strand
TGCTGCAGCTCCCGGGCCAAGACGAGCCGGTCCCGATGAATCACTTCCTTCACCCGTGGCTCTCCCATCACCCGGGCGGCGTCCGCGCTGCGCAACCCCCGGATCCTTGAGAGGTCCGAAGAGGAGAAGTTCGTCATCCCCCGGGCAACTTCAGCGCCCTGTCCGTCGGCAACCGCCACGAATGCCCCCGCCTCAAAGGTTCCCTTGACCTGCTGCACGCCCGACGCCAGCAGGCTCTTGCCCTGCTCCGTCAGCGCGGCCGCGGCTCCGGCATCGACCACGATCGTGCCCTTGGGCTGGCGCAGGGCGAAGGCGATCCACCATTTGCGGCGCGTCAGCCGGCTGCGCGGGGGCACAAATAACGTGCCGACGGACCGACCGGCCAACACGTCGCTGACGACGCTCGCTTTGGTGCCGTTGGCGATGACCATCGGAATGCCGCTATGGCCGACGAGGCGCGCGGCCTCGAGCTTGGAGCTCATCCCGCCTTTGGTCGTCTGCCGTGCCGACCCCTGAACGGCGGCATGGTGCGCGCTGCCGAGCTGATCGATGCGCTCGACCACGCGGCCGCCCTGGAGAAACCCGTCGACGTCGGATAAGAGCACCAGGAGCTGTGCCTCAATCGCGACAGCCACCAGCGCCGCCAACCGGTCATTGTCACCGAAGGTGATCTCTTCCACCGCCACCGTATCGTTCTCATTGATGATCGGCACTACGCCGCGATGCAGCAGCGTGAGCAGCGTTTGTTTCGCGTTGCGAAGCCGCTGCTGCTGGGCCAGGTCCTCTTGGGTAAGAAGGATCTGCGCCGTCACCAGGCCGTGGCGGCCGAACGCCTGCGTGTACAGGTACATGAGCTCGCCCTGCCCGATCGCGGCGCACGCCTGCAGCTGAGCCAGCGCCTTGGGGCGCTGCGTCAAACCCAGCTTCGCCATGCCGCAGGCGATCGCGCCTGAGGAGACCAGCACCGGCTGCTGGTCGACCTTCGCGCACCGAGCGATCTCATCGGCCAAGCGCTGCAGCCGCTCAGGCATCAGCTGGCCCTTGGCGTTCGCCAAGACGCTGCTGCCGACTTTCACGACGACGCGGCGAAGCGCAAACAGCCCGCTCATCCGGCCATCTCCGACTGGCGTAGCCGATCCCAGGCCGCCTGCAGCAGCGCGGAGACGCCCTGACCGGTCGCGCACGAGATCGGCCATACCTCCACCGCCACTTCTTTGCGGAAGCGCTCCAAGTGAGCTTCCGCTTCGGGAAGATCCATTTTATTTGCGGCGACGATTTGGGGCCGCTCAGCCAGCACCGGGTTGTACGCGGCCAGCTCGTGGTTGACCTGATGGTAGGCCTCGATGGGATCACGCCCATCGATGGAGGCCATATCAATGAGATGGATCAGCATGCGCGTGCGCTCGATGTGCCGTAAAAATTGGAAGCCAAGCCCTTTGCCCTCATGCGCCCCCTCGATCAGCCCGGGAATGTCGCAAGCCACAAACGAGCCGCGTCCTGGCACCTGCACCACCCCCAGCACAGGGTAGCGGGTGGTAAAGGGATAGGCCGCCACCTTCGGGCGGGCGGTTGAGATGCGCGCCAGCAGCGACGACTTGCCCGCGTTCGGGAAGCCGATGAGCCCGATGTCGGCGATCAGCTTGAGCTCAAGCACGAGGCGCCGCTGCTCGCCGGGCGCGCCCGGCCGCGCTTCCGAGGCGGTGCCGTTGCCCAGCCCGCCGCGTCCGCCGGAGGCGACGATCACCGGCTCGCCGGCATGGCTCAGGTCGCGCAACACCACGCCGGCCTCTTCATCGTGAATGACGGTGCCGACCGGGACGCGGATCACGAAGTCTGCTCCGCGCTTGCCGGTCTTCTTGTTGCCGCTGCCGTGCCGGCCGCGCTCACCTTTGAACTCATGGCGGAATTGGAAATCCAGGAGGGTGGCGACATTCGGGTCCGCGACCAGCACCACATGGCCCCCGTCCCCGCCGTCGCCGCCGTCAGGAGAGGGATAGCGGGTGTAGGGAGGCTGCGCGAACGCCGAGCAGCCGTCTCCGCCGTCGCCGGCTTTGACGGTAATTTGTGCGCGGTCCACAAACAGCATGGGACATCAGCACGCGTTGGGAGGACTTAGGGTGACACGGGTGGAAACTGGTGGTCGGAGTGCTGGAACGAGCCGCCCGGGCCGGCTATGATGCCGGGGGGGCCGAGGGAGCAGGCTCAATGCTGACGACTCTCGGCTTGGGAAACCGCACGATGCCGTCCCGCTTGGCGAACAAGGTCCAGTCGCCGCCGGTCCCGACGTACCAACCGGCTTTGAACACGGTGCCGCGCTGACGGACGAGAATGGAGCCGGCTGAAACCCACTCACCAGCATACCGCTTGATGCCCAGCCGTTTCCCACAACTATCGCGCCCGTTTTTGGTCGACCCTGCACCTGCTTTATGCGCCATCGCGGATTCCTATCTTATTCGCTCTTTGACGATTTCGTCACGGATAGCTTCGGAGGCTTGCGCGTGACCCTGGGAGTTTTCGTAATGGTTTCGGCGGCCTTCTTGCTGCCGCCGGGAAGAATGATTTCCTTGACGAGTACCCGGCTCAGCGGCTGCCGGTGTCCGATGGTCTTGCGCCAGTTCTCACGGCGGCGGAACTTGTAGGACAGCGCTTTGGGCCCAAGCCGGTGCTCGAGGATCTCGCAAACGACCTTCGCACCTTGCACGTACGGCTGCCCCAGGCTGGCCTGCTGGCCGTCATGCGCCAAGAGCACCTGCTCAACCGTATGAGCCGAGCCGACCGCGGCGGCAAGCCGATTGATGTCCAGCCGGGTGCCCGGCTCCACTTTCCACTGCCGCCCGCCCGCTTCAATAATCGCATACATGATCGTTGTCCCCTCTTGAACGAAAGGTCGCTGAAGCCTCTCCAGCGACCGGTATAGTCTAGCGAAGATCGACGTCCAGGTCAACCACTCTGTGCAAGGAACAGGAGCCTGTCAATCGGTGAAGCGGAACACCAGGAGCGCCCACAGCGCGAGCACGCCGTCGCGCCACGTCAGCTTTTTCCCTTCAGCGTACGACCGGCCTGAATAGGAGATCGGCACTTCGTAGACGCGATACTGGTGCTTGAAGAGCTTCGCCGTGATCTCCACCTCAATGCGAAAATCGTCCGAGCGTAAGGTGAAGCTTTGCAGTACGTTGCGGCGGATCGCCTTAAGGCCCGTTTCCAAATCGGTGAGCGTCGCATCATACAGGAGATTGGCCATCGCATTGACGATCCAGTTGCCGATGCGGTGGCTCAAGAGAAAGACTCGCCGCGCGCCGTCGAACCGGCAGCCGTAGACCGCATCCGCCCAGCCCTTCTGAATCGGCCGGAGCATGTGCACGTAATCCTCCGGGTGGTACTCCCCGTCGGCGTCCTGCACGAGCACAACATCGCCGGTGGCGGCGGCAAAGCCATCGCGTAGCGCCGACCCTTTCCCTTGCCGCCGCGCATGGCGGATTACGCGCACGCTGTGGTGTTGCCGGAACTCCTCGAGAATCGCGGGGGTGGCGTCGGTGGACCCGTCATCGATGACGATGACCTCTTTCTCGTAGTTGGCCGCCAGCACCGCCTCGAGGACCTGCCGCAGCGTCGGCTCCTCGTTGAAGGTCGGCACCACGATGGAGAGCTTCATGCGTCGATCCCACACCGGCTAGCCGGCCACCTGAACTTTGACTTGCTCAAAGTGCAAGCTGGGGTCGGAAAGGACGAGGATCTTCGACCGGGTCTTGGACTCCAAGGCGCTGAGGCTCGAGCGGTCCTCCTGCAGCAGGCGCACCGCCACCTGGGGGTGCACCAGCAGCTCCAGCGTCTTGTGCTGCGTGTTTTTCAACGCGCGCTTGGCCTGCCGGATGGCTTCAATCGCCATGGTCACCACCGATTTCACCGTGCCTCGGCCGCTGCAATAGGGACAGGGCTGGTAGCTCATCGTCTCGAAGGGGCGCCGCATCCGCTGGCGGGTCAGCTCGGCCACGCAGATCTCCGAAAACGAGACCAGGTTGGTCTTCGCCCGGTCCCGCTCCAGTGAGTCTTCCAGCACTTTGACGAGCTCTCGGCGATGCGCCGGCTGGTCCAGATCGATGAAGTCGATGATGACGATCCCCCCGACATCACGCAGCCGCAACTGGCGCGCCACTTCGATCGCCGCTTCCTTGTCGACCTGGAAGGCGGTCTCCTCAAGGTTGCGCCGGCCGGTGAATTTTGCCGTATTCACGTCGATGGCGATCATCCCTTCCGTCGGCTCGATGATGATGGAGCCTCCGGAGGGCAGCTGGACAAGCTTGTCGAAGAGCGATTCGATCTGGTCATCCAAGCCTTCTTTCTCAAAGAGCGGCTCTTCCGCGCGATAGAGGTCGAGATGGATCTTGACGCCGGGCATGAGCTCTTGGAAAAAGTGGCGCAGCCGATTGAACTCATCTTTCGAATCCACCACGATGCGCTGCGTGTCTTCCGTATAGCTGTCGCGGATGACGCGGTGCGACACCTGGTATTCCTGGTGCACGCACGCCGGCGCTCTGGCCCTGGCGGAGACCCGCTTGATCTTCTGATAGATCTGCGAGAGGTACTTCACGTCCCGGGCGAATTCCCGCTCGCCTTTGCCGATCCCCGCGGTGCGGATGATCAGGCCGGCTTCTTGGGAAAAGCGCAGCTTGTTGAGGATGTCGCGCAGCCGCGCGCGCTCCTGGGGATCCTCGATCCGCTTGGAAATGCCCATTCGGGAATCGTTGCACATCAGGACCATATAGCGCCCCGGCAAGCTGATATGCGTCGTCAACCGGGCACCCTTCGTCCCGAAGGGCTCCTTGACCACCTGGACGAGCAGCTCTTGGTTGACTTTCACGACCTCCTCGATGCGCGAGCGGCGATGAGCCCCGTGCCCGCCGCCGCGCGGCGATTCCCCGCTGCGCGGCGATTCCCCGCTCCGCGAAGACTCCCCGGCCCCCTCGCCTTCGAGGATGGCATCCTCTTCCGGTTTCGGCTCGATGATATCCGCGACATAGAGGAAACCGTTTTTCCCCAAGCCGATGTCGACGAACGCCGCGCCGATACCCGGCACCACGGAGGTGATGCGTCCCTTGTAGACGCTGCCGACCATCCGGGTATCCGAGGCCCGCTCGACATAGAATTCTTCCAGCCGTTTGCCTTCAGCAACGGCCACGCGCGTCTCTTGCGCATCCACGCTAATGAGAATTTCCTTCACACTTGCCATGAGACCCTACACATCCTTTCGGTTATCTGCATGAGCGATCCATCGATATGTCATCTGCCGTAATTATACCGACCTTCCCGAACGGTGTCTTGGCGTATCGCTCACCATCCGCCCGTCCGGCACTGGAGGATGGCCAGGAGAGCCACCGCTGCGGTTTCCGAACGCAACGTGGCATCGCCCAGCCGCACGGCGCAGGCGCCCTGTCGCTGTGCCAGCTGGACTTCGTCCATCGTAAAATCGCCTTCCGGACCGATGAGGACGGTCAGCGCCGTGTCCTGCGCGACCATCTCCATCGCTTCGATGAGCGGACGGCCCTGGACCGCCAAGGTCGGCAGCAACGCCCGGCCGCCGCGAAGGCGCTCGAACACCTCGGCAAACGCGCACGGTTCTTCGAGCGCCGGCACCGTCGAGCGCCCGCACTGGACCGCGGCGGCGGCGGCGATGCGGCGCCACCGCTCCACACGCGCGCGATGGCGCGACACGAGATCGCCGCGCACCGTCCGCGACGTGATCATCGGGAGGATGCGCGCGACGCCCAGCTCGGTCGATTTCTCGATCACCCACTCGAACCGCTCGGGCCGGATCATCGCCTGAGCCAGCGTGATCGGCATCCGCGGCGCGACATCAACGCTCGAAGCATCGATCGCCATCGTGACTTCGCCGGCGTCGCAGCGGGTGATATGCCCACGGTACCGCCGCCCTGTGCCATCGACGCATTCCAGCGCATCGCCTGGACGAACCCGCAGCACCCGGCGAAGATGGTGAAGCGCGCCGGGGTCGGCAATGGCGATCTCCTGGCCGCGAACGGCCTGGGGAGCAATCAACACTCTCTGCATGGTGATCGCGGAGGATAACTCGGGGTACGGGCGATTCAGGCGTGGAAAGAAAATGGTGGAGCAGAGGGGGATCGAACCCCTGGCCTCGACAGTGCGATTGTCGCTCCGTTCCTTGACCAAAATCGTCCAATATTGACCGATTGTACCATGAAACCAGGACTTACAGGAGAAGTCAGTCAACAGACTTGGTCCAAGATGAACCATAATTGACCAGACCTCTCCCTCTAAGTGCTGACACAGCTGCTGCATCGACCTGAGCCGCAGCATCAATTCCGCTCCGGCTTTGCAAAATCGAGAGCACATTGGCTTCGTCCATCCGCGCGATAATGTCATCCAAAACGATCGCGGCATCCTCCAGATTCATTTCCATCTCGTCTTCAGCTTTTTCCGCCAGCGCCCGGAGCAGCACACTGATCGTCCGCAGGGACGGTATTTCCCGCTCCACGATGGTGACCAGTAATTTTAGCCGCGCCTGCTCATCCAGTTTCGCCATTTCTCATCCCCTCCCGTTGAGCTCCTTCTATGAAGCTCACGTCGTGCGTTTTCAGTACGCCGGCCACCGCGGCCGACCGCGTGTCCTCCACGGGCGTGTCCTCCATGTTCAACCGCTCAATCAGCGGATCATAGGATGGGGCTAAGCGCGCGTAGATCTCCGTCACCGTCACGCGCGAATGGCCTAGCCAGCGACTCACCTTGTAAATTGGCACGTTCCGCTGCACCAGGCGCGAGGCGAAGGTGTGCCGCAGACAGTGCCAGCCTTTCGCCCGGATGCCGGCGTGCCTCAAGAGGCGCTTGAGGGCTTTCTTCGGACCCTCCTGGGCATACGGTTGCCCGGTCTTGGGGCTTGGGAAGCAGAGCCCGTCAGGCTTGACGTAAGGTAGCAACTTGTCACGGAGCTCCCGGCCGATCGGAACCACACGTTCCTGATAGTTCTTCGTCGTGAAGCTGAATTGCGGCTTCTGCACCACCCGGACGGTGTTGACCATCCAATCGAAGTCGATCCATTCCAAGTGCCGCAACTCCCCCAAACGCAAGCCGGTGTAGCGAGCCGTCACGATCATCGGATAGAGAGGGTGATGCGCGGCCGCGGCCTCGAGGCGCTGGTACTCCTCGTCGGTCAGGAATCGCGGAGCGCCGCGCGCAAGCGGTTTGAGCGCGATGCCCGCCGCCGGATTCTTCAGGAGCACGCCTTCGCGTACAGCGAGGCGAAAGAACCGCTTCACCGCGATCAGCGCGGCGTTATAGGTGGCAGGGCGTTTTTGCTCGTAGGGACGCAGAAAGGTTAAAACGTGCTCGCGTCGGAAGGCTTGGAGTGTGCACACGTGTGCACAGGTCCGAAGGAATTTCTTGACCGTATACGACTGGTGGGTGTTGGTGGAGTCCTTGCGATGATCGGTGTCTTGACTGTAGGCCTCAAGATAGGCTTCGAGCTCAATGCGTTGCGTCTCCTGGTGCCGGCCGCGCGCCAGATTGAGCTCCAGCTGCTTCTGCAGCTGTCGCGCCACCGCCTTATCAAGAACCCGCTGCCCATTCTCTAGCCGCAGGCGCTTCGTGATGCGCCGCCCCTCGAAGAAGTACGAGATGTACCACCGCCGGCTACCGCGGGGCCGTTCGTAGATCGTCGCCATGTCGCCGCCCTCCTAGTGCCTCCCTACCCTACCACCGGCTCATGGCGGTGTCAATAGTTTCCAATAGTTTCTATTGTATAATATTGATCGACACTTGGACATGCTATATGTAGACTTCACAGTATGGAACGACAAAAACGTAGCGTCGTTATAAGCTTCAATATTGAGCCGGAGCTTAAAGCCCGCCTGCAGAAGCTCGCCAGCCGCGAGGAGCGTTCCGTGTCGTTCATCATCCGGCGGGCGCTGTGGCAGCTTGCCCGCGCGCGCCGGCGTGCGGGGTGATGGATCTCTCGACTCAGATCGCCAAATACCTACCACAAGGCCCCTTAGGCTTCCTCGCGCAGTGTGCAATCGTCGCCATTGGTCTGTTGGGTTCGGGATTCTTCTGGCGACTAGGAGAACAGCTCGCGGACCGATTAACGCAGCTAGCAACGTTCAGGCCGGAGTGGAACCAGCGCCTGGCACGTGTAGTGGCTCTCTCGTTCTCGATTGCTGTCCTGTCCATCGTTATTGGCCTCAGCGTCCTTGTGGTTATCAATGTCTTCAACCGTATCCCTGTGCAGCTGAACCCCAACACCGTGCGATCGCACAGCTCTAACCCTTCTGCAGAAGGGACGGCTTTTGATTGGGCCGCTGAGGAGCAGGTCATAGACACGAGTGCCAGAGGAACTGTAGGTGGCACGACGGTTGACTGGCAAGAGAACCAAACCCCGCCCACTGCTGACACGACCCGCTGACACACTTGAAAAGCTGGTCGGTTATCGTCGAGAATCCCCACCCCGCTCTGGACATGGCCTGTGATCCGCCCCTCATCGCCGCACGACCTCCCGTCGGACGATCCCGTTGCGGATGGAGTCCTCGTTCATGACGTTGACGATCACGCGCTTCCCTTCCTTGCCGGACATGGCCAGCGCCACGGCCTCGGGGGTGATCACGTTGACGATCTCGACGGCCAGTCCGTCGCCCGAGCCGGTCGCGTCATAGCGCGGCACGACCTTCTCGCCCTCGTGCAGCCGGTACAGGCCCGTGGACGGCACGCGCTCCGTGCCTTCCTGGTAGCCGCCAACTAATCCCATGCCCACTACAGGTTTGCCTGAAATTGGATTTATCGGGACACCACCCAATAACCCCGCGATCGCCCCTATGAACTTCTGGGCGAAGATGTCGGATAAAATTCTGAGTAGTGTGTTACCGAAATCAACGGCGACTTCTTTGAGAGAGTGAAATTCTCCCTTCATAACCCTGAAGAAAAGGTCACTCATCGCGCTTTGCATTGCCGTCGCCGTGCGTTCGGCAAGTTGTTGCCCCGCCGCACCCCAGTCCGAGAGATCCTTCGCCGTGTCCTTCAGGCCAAGCTTGACCCCATCAAAAAACTGCTGTGTGCGCGAAGCGATGTTCTGTATTTGGTCTGGAACCTGATTAAGTTTCTCGACAATCTGGTTGATCCATCCCTGCACATCGATACCTGTCATCGAGAGCATCTGATCGGCTGTCGCCCGCAGATTGTTCACCAGGTCCTGGGCCGCCGTCCCGCCACCGTAGAGAGCGATCTGTAGATCATTGAGCGACTGCCTCAGGGCGACGCTAGATCCAACCGCTAACTCCGCGACCTCGGCGCGCAATGCCTTGACACGATCCGTGAAATCCTGCGTGAACTGCCCTACTCCCGGGATCTTTGTGGACAGCTCGGCGATGACCTCGACCGTCTTCAGAATTGCATTGGCGGCGTGCAGCACAGCGGTGGCGATGGCTTGCGCCACGACAACGAACCCAGCGGCGAGCGTGTTGAGGGTGGTCTTGAGTTGCCGCGCGCCTTCCTCAGTCTGCAGCATGGTTCGCACGAGCAGGGCCAGGCCTGCCGCCAGCGCCGCGAAGGCGGCCAGCACCGGATGGCTGAGCGTGAACGCAAACAGAGCGGCCGCAGCCTTCAGCGCGGCACCGATCAGTAGCTGGAACGACCCCACCAGTTTCAGCAGGGCCCCGCCGAGAATTGAAGCGACCCCCACGACTACCAGCGCATCGATCGAAAACTGCTTCAGGGCCACCGGCGCCCTGTTCCAGATCGCCACCAAGGCATCAACGGCCTGACGGAGCCGATCGATCCATGGCATCAGGTAGCCGGCCACCTCCACGCGGACGCGCGCCATCGCCTCCCTAACCTCCTCCAGCTTCAGGCGCATGGTAGCGTTCTCTTTGCTCAACGACCGGACCGCCAGCGCCAGCGGCGCGATGGCGAGACTCCCGGTGACGAGCAGCTGATTGCCGAAGCGGCTCAGCCGCTGGCCGGAGGCCGCAAACTCCTGCCCCAACTCCCGGGCCCGGTCCGTCATCTTGCGGACATTCGCCTGCACCGTCTGCACCGCCTGGTTCCAGTCCGAGGCATCCAACTGCATCTTGGCCGTGATCGCTCCCGCATCAAAGGCCATCGCTACCTCCCTCCGTTACGGATCGTGTCGGCCACTTCCGCGATATAGTCGTTGCGGTGCTGTAGGAGCTTGCTCTCGAGGTACTTCGGACCGGCCGACGGCTCAGTGAACGTGAACCCGAGCCCCTCGTGCAACCGCGCCGCGTACGGTGTATTGAATCCAATGACGCCGATCCAGGTGTGCGGCCGCGGCGGTTCGATGTGCGCGGTTACTGCCCGCCCGGGCCGGCCGTGCGGCGAGGTGCCCACCAGCTTGTTTTGGACGAACACGCTGCCCGAGCCGCGCAGCCAGCCCTCTTTCAGTGGAACGGTGGGTACTTCCAGAATGCAGTCGTTCATCAGGCTCAACATCGCGCGCCCCATGCCTTTCTCGACCAGCGACGGAATTGTATGCTTGATGAGCCGTTGCATCTTCTTGTCGAAATTCTGAGTATCCAACTGAAAGCGCATGCTCATGGGAACTGCTCACGAATCACGTCGGCAATCCGCAGCCGACAGATGGCGATCACCTCACGCGCGGCCGCGAGCTCACCGCGCCGCTGGAGCACCAAGAACCGAGAGAGATGCTCCTGCACAGCCAGCAGCACGAGCCGGAACACGTACAGGGCGTCGTAGTAGCGGCGCTCTGCCTCCGTCAGACGGATCGCCTCGATCTCCGCGACCGTCAGGCCGCTGCTGAGTAGGATCTCGCGGCCTCCCTGGTAGCGATCCGTCGAGGCGATCTCAACGCGCCGATGGCTCTGCGCGGTCAGCCCCAGGATCCCGGTCAGCGCTACGCAGCGGTCCTTCAGCGCCCAAACGTCCTGCAGCACTGGCTCCCAGCCAGCGGGCAGGTCTGCCGATCCTGGCAGATTGGTCATATGGCCCCTAGCGCGATGGGCCCGCGCGTGTCGGTCATCGCTGCGCTAGGCCTCTCCAATTGCGCCACAATGCCATGCGTGCCACGATCTCGTTGATGCAAGGGAGTAAGGGAGGCGGGGAGGGGTTGTGCATAGAGGGCGGCGACTCCCCCCGCACAAGCGGTGGCCCCCCTCCCCTTTGGTGCTGGCGGCGTCCCTAGCATGGTCAAGTTCATTTTTTGAACCTATTCACCGCTCGACAGGTTCATTTTTTGAAGCTGTTGCCGTTCTTCAAGTTCAAATTTTGAAGCTGTTGAAGCATGGCGTCCGCCGAGGGACAAGTTCAAAAAATGAACCACTCTATAGAGCTTTACCATCTGTCCCTCGCAACTGTGCAGCTGCGGTAGTCGGTGGCATGTGGGGCTGTTTCCAACGCTCTGAGAGCCGGTAGACGGAGCAGGACCGAAAGAGCCCGCCGCGCTGCACAATATCGATCAAGCCAGCCGCCTCGAGGGTCCTCAAGGCCTTTGCGGTTGTTGCGCGAGCGCGCGGGATCTGCCGATAGGGGAGTTTCAGGTTGTGGTCGTTTGCTCCGTTCCGCTGGCGCATCAGGCTGATGTAAATTGCAATGTCGTTTCCTGACAGCGTCTTCCAGGCGGGCGAGTCGATGAGTTGGTAGGAGATCGGCACAAACTGGCCCTGGATCCGTCGCCGCGATCTGCGCTTCATTGGTCATCGTAGATGAGCGGCCGGTAGACGCCGAGCACGAGGATCTGTGTTCCCGGGAAGAGCCTGGCGATGCGCCGAAGGAACTCATCTTGCTGACAGGACCCGCTGTCACTCGCGTTTCGACTCTTCCTTGTCGTCGTGGGTTTTTGCCGGGCCGGATCACTGACCATGATCCGCACTATTCGTGGCGGCTACCTGGCAGGTCGTCAGGTAGCGGTCCAGGGAGGCGCGTTCGAACAGTAGCCGGCCCTTGAGGGCATCGCGCGGTACCCGACACACCGTCACCCCATCGCGTGCGAGCTCGGACCAGTGCCGGCGCAGCCAGCGCGGCGTCAGCCCGGCATAGCTGGCCGCTTCCGCCAGGGGGAGAAATCGCGCGTCCGGACTCATCGCTCATCCTTGTTCGCGGCTTCTATACACTTCGCCAAGAAACGATCAAGCTCCTGCAATTCCTCGTCAGTAAGAGGTCGCTGCACCGACAGTCGTAGCAGCTGTGTGAACTGGCGCCCACCTTCTGTTTCAATCGCGCCCCTTTGGATCGCTACGAGGATCCGCTCGCACTGCTCCGCAGCCTCAGGACTCAGGAGCTCCATGCCTGCCTGCCGCGAATCCAGCGTAGCTACGCGCCGTTCGAGCCGCTCAAGAGCGATCAAAAAACGGCGCATCTGCCCTTCGGCCCGCCCCATTCTCTAGCCGCAGGCGCTTCGTGAGGTGTCCACGGTGTGCAGTCGTTATGTTTGAGTGGTCCTCGTCCGTAACGCTGTTCCAATCGTGCGAGCCGCTCCGAGAGCTCGGTTATATCGTCCTGCCGCAGAAAGCTGAGAATCGATGCAGCTGCTAGCCGGCGCTGATGGCCATCCGCATGATCGAGCAAAGCAACCAGCGTCTCCCCGGCCCTGGCCGCGGCCGCGCGCAGTGTTTGCCGCGCTTCATCGCCAACGCGCTGCAGATCCTGTCGCACCGAGGCTGCAAAAGCTGGATCAGCTTTCAACCATGCGTAGTACCGCTGCGAGGAGATCCCAGCTTGCCGGCATGCGGCGCGCACCGTTGGGCACGTCAACAACGCCGCCCGGAGCCGCTTCTGACGGCGTGCGAGCCCCTTTGGCGCTCCGTTCGACTCCGTCTCGTCCGCTGCCATGGCTCAGCTGAGGACAAACTTCGCCAGGTCCTCAATGGCTTGGGGGGAGCATCGCAGCTCCAGGCCGCTTTCCAGGTGGGTCACCAGCACCTCCTGCGTGCCGGGCAACGACTGCACCACCAATCCCCCGATGGTTGCCGACCCCTCCATGAGCCGTTCACGCCAGGTTGTGCGATGGTCGAGGATGAGAGGATTGGCTCGCACCTCGTTGGCCGTAGCCTCGGCGGCGCTGGGAGGAATCAGGTCATTTTGGTGCGGATCTGTGAGGTCCATGCCGTTAGCCTCCGTATAACGCCCGCTGGACGATGGCGTCGTCTTGCTCAACTTCGGTGAGCAACTGAGCTAGCTCGCGGTCATCGTCAGCCGGTGGCCGGTGCTTTGTCAGATACTCGTCAGCCACCCGGCGGAGCCCCCACCGGCGCCGCGCCTCTGTAAGACGCCGCTGAAGAACCGCTTCAGCCTGTTCGGCCGCTTGAGCGTTGAGCTGCGTGCGCTCCGCCAGTTGACGCTGAAGACGCTTCCCTTCCTCCGTCGTTGGCGGCCTGGACGCGGCCTCTTCACGCTCGCGGCGTTGGAGCTCGGCCTGTAGGCGCTCGATCGTCGCGCGGATCCACCCCACCGGCTTGCTCTTGACCTCAACAACACTGGTTATTTCGCTCATCGTTTCTCCTTCTTGATTTCCTGTTTTCTCGGCCGTCCTCCAAGATGGCCGTTGGCGCGCGCAGCCAGAATCTTCTCAACGGAGCGCGACTTGCCGCCGATGCGTCCTCCGCTTCGGCCGATTCTCGACAAGAAAGCTCGCACTGTATTCATTGCATCGGCAGGATAAAACCAAAACCTGATTTTGGAAAACTGAAGCCCGAAAACCTCAAACTGAGGTTTTCGGGCAAGGAGGTCTACCGGGGAGATGCTTTACGAAAGGGTCTTGTCTTGGAAGTCGTTGCGGAGTGTATTAGGCTGCCTGTCGAATCTACGCGCCACTTTTCTTGCCGCCTCAGCGGCTGTGAGTGGAATGCCGCAGTTTGTATTGTTCCGCATGGCGGCAGCTACTGCTCGAGAGCGACGTGCTCGGTCAGTTCGGTTTGAGGGCCGTCCTCCAGGATTGCCTAAAAATATCGCGGCAAAATCGTTCTCCTCCCATCCCGTGGCAGTTGCTATCACCTCTGTAGATAGAACAACATTGACCTTCCCATAGTGGACAAAAGCGATGCGGTCAAGGCTCCACTTATGACAGAAGCTACGGACCAGCTCAGACTCATCACGAATAATGGTATGGTGGGGTGCATCGAGTTTGACTGACAGCGAGTCGAGGTGGTGTTCAATCTCTTGCAGCTCTTGTTTGAAGGTGGGGTTTTTGAGAACCTTGCGGGTCAGGTTGCGTAAGAACTTGGCGTACCGTGTCGCCCCTGCAGATGTACGCGCCGGCCGGCGGCGGAATTGGGCGGACTGATGACGGGGGCGACTAAGCGGGGTTGCCCTGGACCTGGAGGCCATCTCTATACAGTCGGGTCAAGAAACTCTACTTCTGTTATTTCCACCTCAACCTTATTTGCCCATGTGGACGGTGCATCATCACCAATGAGATAGCCAAAGTCGCGCACGTAACCTGACTTTAGAGGACTGTCATCGTCGAAAGAAAACCCTGAAACCGGAGAGTACGATTTCTCTCCAATTCGGTGCCCATCCTTGTCTAAAAAGTAAACTGTTACCCTGACAGTCCGAAGCGTTCGATCGCCTATGTTCCTCAGGGTGGCGCTGACGCTCGGCTTGGTGTTGCTATACCCTGGCACATCAAACTGTCCATATCCCTGCCCAACCTTGATGTTTTCCAGTTTGACGTACTGAAGATACTCGCGTTCCTCTCTCTGCTTGGTTCTTTCTTGATCCGCAGCCAGCGAGCTGGGTTTTGATGCGCCAAAGGATTTAGAAAATGCCTGCCCAATCCCTTCAAGCGCGCTCTGTGCGAGATTGCGAGATATTTGCCGGATTTCGTATTTGATGTGCTCACGCCCAGCGAAGTAGCCGACCAAGAAGCAGAGCAGCCCAATCAGAAAAGCAAGTGAGATGCGCTTGCGAGCGGGCTGAGAGCTGCCAGATCCCATTGCAGTCATTTTTGCTGACGGGCATCTTGATTCTGCCGGATGCCACCGTGGAGGGTCACTGCAACCCATTCATGCTGAGTGAGAAAAACTGGTGGAGCAGAGGGGGATCGAACCCCTGGCCTCGACAGTGCGATTGTCGCGCTCTCCCAGCTGAGCTACTGCCCCACGCTCAAGACCGTCCCACCACTTCCTTGCAAAAGCGCCTTTATTCTGGCATCGAACCTGCGAAACGTCAAATGGGGGCAGTAGAAATGCAATAGGGCGGTGGCTGATGCCACCACCCTATTGCTTACGTCGATACCAACACCGTTATTCAGTGGGAAGCGTTGGCATCAGCAGTGCCAAGCGAAAGCACAGATACCCTGCGACAAAGAAGACCACGCCGACCACGTAACGGAATCGCAGGAGCGGAACGTCGAACGACACCAGCATCTTGGTCACGCGGTCATTCATCGCGACGAGCAGCTTCGGCGCCAAGATGGCCATGCTGCCTGCCACGATCAAGACCAGCGCGAGGAACATCCATCGCTGATCAACCATTCGTCCTGAACCTCCTGTGCCAGAGCGATGCCCTGCGTTACGCAGGGCATCGCTCGCACCGTTAACCTTGCGATCCAGAACAAAAGGTTAGCTGCACGATCCGATCGCAGCTGCGCTCTGGCAGCTCCGGCCTTCAATGGTGCCATTCTCGGAGATGTCAATGACATAGCTTGCGACACAGTTGCCGATCGCCGCCGCACCATTGCGCGTCGCCGAGATCACCACTTCATCGGTATCGGCGCATACGACCGCATACGTAAACAGTGGATTGCCCGAAACCTCGGCCGGATTGACATCCAACCTGGCAAGCGTGAGCCCCGTAAAGTCGTTGTTAAATTCCGCACGAAAGCGGATCGCTGCATTACGGAGCTGCCCCAGCATGGCCACGGCCTCAGACTGCCGTGCCCGTTCCACGGTGCGGATGTATTGCGGAACTGCAATCGATGCCAAAATGGCAATGATGACGACGACCATCAACAACTCAAGCAAGGTGAACCCTGAACGACCGTTGCGCACTGTCTTCATTCGCTTCTCCTTGTGCTTCGCCTTGCGGCGCTTCACGAATCCCCGAGACAGCTTCCCGGTTGCGCTGACGCTCTCACCTCCCTCCCTCGTCTGTGGTTAGTTGGCGCCGGCTCCGCCGGCCAACTTGAAGATCGGCAAGAAAATCGACACCACGATCATGAGGACCAGCAACCCCATGACCACAATCGCGATCGGCTCAAACAGGCGCGTCATGCGCGCGATAAAGATCTCCACGCGCTCTTCGTAGTATTTCGCCACCCGAGACACCATTTTGCCCAGCTCTCCGACCTCTTCTCCGACCTGCACCATCTGCACCGTCATCGGAGGAAACACTCCGGTCTCCTCCAGCGGCTGGGCCATGGTTTTGCCCTCTTTCACGTACTCTTTCACGGTCGCGATCGCCTGGCCGTAGACTTTGTTCGTCGCGCTGTTGGCAAGAATTTCGAGGCTTGAGAGCAATGGCACGCCGCTGTCCAGCAACGTCGAGAGCCCTCGGGAGAACTCCGCCAGCTGGACGTAGGTGAACAGTGGTTTGAACATCGGTAGTTGGAGGACCATGCGGTCGCGCAGCCACTTGCCCCCTTCGGTGCGGAAGTACTGCCGGGTGGCATAGCTTATGCCGACCACGCCGAAGATCACGACCACAAAATACTGTTTGGCGATGTGGCTCACTTGAATCATCACGCGGGTGATCAGCGGGAGCTCGACGTCGAAGGTGGCGAAAATGGCGGTGAACTTGGGAATCAGCCAATACACAAACAAGGCGAGTACGAGAATGGCGGCCACGATGAGGCAGGCTGGGTACATCAGCGCCGTCGTCACTTCGTTGCGCAAATGCTGGATCGATTCGAAGTGCCGTGCCAGCTGGTTCAGCGATTGGCCCAGGTGGCCGCTCGCCTCGCCGGTTTCCACCAGATTCAACCACATCGTCGAGAACACCGCCGGATGGCGCGCTAGCGCGTCGCGGAACGTGCGCCCTGCGGCCACATCCCGGCGCACCTCTTCAAGCGACAGCAGGAGGACGCGGCTCTCCACCTGCGCCGACACGACTTCGAGGCTCTTTAAGAGGGGGATCCCCGCATCGATCAGCGTGGCGAGCTGCTGGCACAGCATGACCTGATCGCCCACAGTGACTCGCCCGTGCATCGTCCGCGCGCGGGAGCGGCGGAACGTCAGTTTGGCAGCCGAAACCGCTGCGGCTTCCTTCTTGCTGATGGACGTCACGAGCAAGCCGCGGTTTTGTAAAATCGCGACCACTTCGTCTTCGCTGACCGCATCGAGGTGCCCGCTCTGGGCCACCCCGCGATGGTCTCTGGCTGTGTAGAGAAAGCTTGGCATCAGATTTACCGGTCCAGCAAGATGACGCTTTCAAGCTCCTCGAGACTCGTGCTGCCCTGCATGACCTTCGTCAGGCCGTCATCCCACAGCGTGCGCATGCCACCGGCCATCGATGTATCTTTCAACACGTGGGCCGGAGCCCCGCTGGCGATGGCATTGCGCAGCTCGCGGCTCAGCGTCATGACTTCATAGACGCCGATGCGCCCCCGATAGCCGGTATTGGTGCAGTGTTCGCAGCCTTTGGCCCTGAACAACAGCTCTTCCGTAATCCGGAACTGTTGCCGGACGGCCGGCAGCGGCTCATACGCCTCTTTGCAGCGATCGCAGAGTTTGCGCAGGAGGCGCTGCGCGACCACGAGCGAGATCGTCGAGGAGAGCAGATAGGGTGCTAAGCCGATATCGATGAGCCGGTTCACCGCGCTGGGCGCGTCATTCGTATGGAGCGTGCTGAAGACCAGGTGGCCGGTCAGCGACGCCCGCACGCAAATCTCCGCCGTTTCAAGGTCGCGTGTTTCACCCACCATGATGACGTCCGGGTCCTGGCGCATGAACGCCCGCAATCCCGTGGCGAACGTCAGGCCGATCGACGGTTTGATCTGCACCTGGTTGACGCCTTCCAGGCGGTATTCCACCGGATCTTCAATCGTGATGATGTTCTTTTTCGGGCTGTTGATTTCATTGAGCGCGGCGTAGAGCGTCGTCGACTTCCCCGAGCCGGTCGGTCCGGTGATGAGGATCAGGCCGTACGGATCGCGGATCGCCTGCCGGAACGCTTCCAGCGCTTTGGCCTCAAACCCCAGGCGCCCCAGATCCATCAGCTCGGTCGGCTTATCAAGGATGCGGATCACGATCTTTTCCCCATAGATCGATGGGATGCTGGAGACGCGGAAATCGATCCCCCGCCCTTCCATCGTCATCATGAACCCACCGTCCTGCGGCAGCCGTTTCTGGGCGATGTCGAGCTTGCAGAGGATCTTGATGCGGGAAATGATCGCCGCGTGCAGGCTGCGCGCCGGCGGGGAAATTTCCACGAGCACGCCGTCGATGCGATAGCGCAAGCTGATCTTATCCTTGAACGGCTCGATGTGGATGTCGCTCGCCCGTTCCTTGATGGCCTGCCGGATGATCAGATCGACGAGCCGGATGACCGGTGCTTCCTCAGCCGCCTGCTTCAACCGGTCAAGATCGAGCGTCTCCTCGCCTTCAGCCGGAGTGCTCGTTTCCTCAAGCTTATACGACTGGCCGATCGCTTCCCGCAGCATGGTATCGCCGCCGAAAAAGCGCTCGATAGCCTGCTCGAGGTCCGCCCTGGTCGTCACGATCGGGTTGATTTCGCAATGCGTCATCCGGCTGAGGTTGTCCATCGCGATGAGATCAAGCGGATTGACGCAGGCGATCGTCAGGACATTGAGCGTGCGGGACAGCGGCAGCACCAGATGCTGGCGCGCGAACTCTTCGGAGATCAGCTGCTCCAACCCCTCGCCTTTCTTGGGATTGAGCACGCCGGAGGCGGTGGAGGCGAACTGGATGCCCAGCTGCTCGCTGAGGGCGACCGCAATGTCGCGCTCGGTCGTCAGCTTCAGCTCGACCAGGATCTCGCCGATGCGTTTGGTCGTGCCGCGCTGAACCTCCAAGGCCTTGCTCAACTGGTCTTCGCTGACCAGTCCGGCCTTGATCAGGATCTCGCCGATTTTTTCAGTCGTCTTGAGCAGCGGCATCGCTGTCCCTTTCCACTCGTTCTAGTCCTACGGCCCTTCAAGCAAATTGAGGCTGTCTTCCATGGCTTCCTGCCGCACCCCGGTGCGCTCCTGCTCCCGCAGGCTCATCGGCCCGACCGACCCGCCCATCGCCATCTGCGAAGGCGCTTCATCCAAGATGCGCGGTGTGATAAAGACAATCAACTCGCTGGCGCTGTTGGTGACCTCCACGTTCTTAAACGCCTCGCCGAAGAACGGAATGCCCGACAAAACCGGCACGCGGCGCAGCGACTCGCTCTCATCGCGGTCGATCAGCCCGCCGATCACCAGCGTGTCGCCGTTGCGCACCCGCACGAGCGCGCGGGCGGTGCGGGTCTTCGGATCGCGCGGCGTCGTCAGCGTGGCGGGCACATTGGTCAACTTCGAGGCCACCGTCTTCGTCACGGAAGGCTCCACCAGCATGGTGATATACCCGTCGTCGTTGACTTGGGGGGTGACCACCAAGACGACGCCGGTGCGCTCCCGCTCAGGCTCCGACGTCGTGGTCGAGGTCTGGGCCACGCTGGTGGTCGCAAAGCCGACCGCTTCGTCGGCGGTCAACCGGATGATGGCGCTTTCATTGTCCAGCGTGAGCACCTTGGGCCGTGCAAGAATTTTCGTGTCGGTGTCGGTCTCGAGCGCCTGCAGCAGCGCCTGGGCCTGTGAGAAATCGAGGGTACCTTTCGTCGTGATCGCCGAATCCGCGATGGTTTCTGCGAATTTCTTGCTATTGACGAGCGGAATGCCCGCCACCGTCCGGAACGGGAACTTGGTCGATCCGATCGCCGGCGTCAAGGTGAAGAGCGTGCCCTCTGAGCCTGTTCCCCACTCAAACCCCAAATCCTTGGCCTTGCTGAGCGTCGTTTCGATGACCTCGGCGTCCACCATGATCTGGTGTGTTCGGATGTCGAGCGCAGCCAGCGCCGCTTCAATGCGGGGGAAATTGTCGCGGATGTCGGTCACGATCAGGCTGTTCGTGCGCGTATCCACAACGACATCGCCATGCTCCGAGAGCAGCTCTTTGAGCACCGTATCGATCCCGATCCCTTCACTGAGGCTGCCGCCCCCTCCGCCCTGGATCGTGCTCCCGCCGCTGCCGGTGCCGCCGCCACTGCCTTCATCATCCTCAATCTCGCCGCCTTCAAACGGCGTCGTTTTCCCAAAAGCCGTGGCCGCCGCCGCAAGGATGGACTTCGACACGCGGGCGAACTTTAGCCGATACACCCGGGTAATGGTGTCGGGCTTATCCTCTTGCTCCGCCCGAGGCTTGACGATGTAAATATCGCTGCCTTCCGGCCGCTCGTAATAGAGGTTGCCCGCCGCCAGGATCTGGTCCAGGGCGTCCAGCACGGCCACATCCTCCAGGTAGAGCGTAATCGTCTGGTCCACGATTTCCTTGACCGCGATGACGTTGATGCCGGTCTGCTGCGAGAACGTTTTGAGCACGTCTTTCAGGCGCGCGTCCTGGAACTCCATGGAGATGCGCAGCGGTCTGTGCTCCGCTGCAACCGCCGCAGCTCCTGCCTCGGTCGTCACGGGCTCCCCAGCCACCAACGGCGCCCAGGATTCGGCAGGCGGCACCGGCTCGTCTTCGAACTCCTCAGCGGAGAATTCGTTCACCGACGGCTCAACTTCGACCGCATAGACAGGAGCCAGGCACAGCCATCCGCCGAGCACCGACACCAGGAGCCCAATCCCACGTCGTACCATCCTCACCTCCACTGCGCCTGTTGCGTCGCCGCAGCCCCGATCGCGCTCGGCAACTTCAGCGGCGAATCCGAAACCGGGTAGACCACGGGTTCACCATGATAGTCAACGGTAATGCCTCGATAATCGATGTCGATGATCGTCATGCCGCCGATTGAGTCTCCGACGCGATAAATCTGGTGGCCGATGATGGCTTGGGGCAATTCCCCTCCCCACAAGAGCCCTTGGATGTCGAGCGCGGGCGGCGGAGGGGGGGGCGGCTTGGCCACCGGCGTCACAAGGTCGGCTTCCACGATCGGCTTCGGCGGTGGCTCCGGAATCACACTCTTGAAGGGGTTGCGCAGGTCGTGGGCGGTGTAGCGCGGAGCCGTCTGCGCGCGCTCAACGACCGGCGCTGGTCCGGTTTCGATGGCCGCATCCATGCGCTGTCGATAGTCCCGAAGCGCATCCGTCGCCGAACGCGAGATCTCGCCGGTTGGACCCAGTGGCGCGGATTGCGCCGGTCGGGATCGGAACCACCCGAGGTTTCTGGCGGGGCCCTGCAAGAACACGACGACGAACACGACGGAGAGCCCTGCGACGGCCATTTGTTCCTGCCTGGTCTTCACGTTCGGATCCTTGGAGAACATCGGGATCGCTCCTCAGCCGCTCTTGCCGTCTGCCGGTGGAGGAAGATAGAGCGTACTGAGGCCCAGCTTCACCGAGAGCTGGTCGCCGGAGAACGGATCCCCCGCTTCCAAGCGGTCGACATGGATGAAGAGGGGGGAGCGCTCAAGGTAGTCGATGAACGTGCCGAGCTGATGGTACGAGGCGGAAAACTGGAGATTGACCCCAAGACGGGTGTATTGCTGAAGTGGTTGTGGCGGCTCTTGGGCGATGGTTGTCACCTGCACCCCCGCTTGTTGGGCGAGGGCCACGACCTCGCGGTAGAGCACCGAAACATCCGGTTCGGTCGCGAGCCGCTTGCGATACTGCTCCACCTGCGCAAGGAGAGCAGCAACGTCCTCCTGCAACGCGTGTCTGGCACGTTCTTCCTTGATTAACGCCTCCGTCCGGAGCAGCTTCTGCTGGTGAGGCTTGTGGACGTAATTATAACTGACAAAACCGCCTAGAACAACTCCCAATGCCGCAATAAGAACAACCGGTTTCATCCACCAAACCCTCCCAAACGCCACCAAGGCCCTAGAGCTTCCGAGAAGCGCTACAGTTCAATTGAAACGTCCGGACAGTATAGTCTGGCCGCTGTTGATCTTTCGCGGCGTTGATTTGATCCAGTTGCGTGCTCACAAACCCTTCAAAGAGCTGCGCATGCCGCTTGACCTGGTCTTGAAACTGCTGGATCGCGCTGAGCTCCTTGGTCGCCTCACCCAAATAGCACGAGCCGTTGATCGCCAGGCGCGGCAGCACAGCTCCGCTGGTATCCAATTTTTGTTCGTAGAATAGCTTCGTGATCCACACACCCTCCGGCAGAGTTTGAACCAGGCCGCTGAGCTTGGCCGCCACGCTCGTCTGGTGCTGCACCACTTTCGTCAGCAGGTCCAGCTGGGCTTGAGTGGTCGTTTGCAGCGACTCCAGCCGGGTGACCGGAAGCGTTTCAAACCCAAAACCGGTTTGGGGAACGCTTGCAGTCACCTGACGCAGTTGCCGCTGAGCCTCCGCCAAGCGCTGGCTATCGACGAGCCATGTGCCCGCGGCGATCACACCGGCGATGATCGCGCCCACAGCCACGTAGGCCGGGTTCTTCAGCGCCATCGCCAGATCGCCGGCCGCCGCTGCGGAGGAGGCCGCCGAAATGGACACCTTCGTTCCTGCCGAGGCTTTGACTTGGCTGCGCTTGAGGAAATCCATCGTCGGCGTCTTCCCGCTCGCCTGGAGCAGCCCGATCGCCGCGGCAAACGACAGGGGTATCTGCCCGGCGATGCGCTGGTCCAGCAGCGCGTTGCCCAACTCCACCGAGGTCTGCAGCCGCTCCGCAAGCCAGCCGGCCCATGCGCTGACCTGCCCTTCCTCGCCGAACATCACGACGCGGCTGATGCGGGTGGAAGGATACTCGCGCATGAAAAAGTCCATCGAGACGCTCAATTCGCTGAACAAGCGCTTCAGGCGCGGGTCAGTCCCGTCATCCGGCGAGGCGATCTCAGCCGATCCGTCGAACCCAATCGGCAGCTGGGGCACCACCGATCCTTCGTTCGCAGGTTCCGCATTCAATCCGCCGGTATTGATCGATGTG
>Ga0066640_10000493_pt1 | contig 23046 bp, 17 predicted proteins | sample CryGeyCG2114_020_2_FD_59505 | JGI IMG/M metagenome (GOLD analysis project Ga0066640, IMG submission 59505) | Groundwater microbial communities from aquifer - Crystal Geyser CG11_big_fil_rev_8/21/14_0.20 | ecosystem: Environmental > Aquatic > Deep subsurface > Groundwater | place: USA: Utah... | reverse complement strand
TACTATCATAGCTATTTTAGTACAACATAAGATCCTTCGAGAAAACTCAGGATGACAAATCTTATTGTTTATCAGTGTTTAATTAAGTTCGAGTGAAATGAAGAAATTAAAGACCTGTCTACCGCAGGCAGGTTTCAAAAGCGGTTCGGTATAAATCATATTTTACCCAGGGATGTAGGTGGATTGTTTTGATCTGCAAAGCCCACTATTTAATATTTCTTCTCGTATATTTATATATTGACATCAAGGTTTTATTTACTTAGTATGGTGTTGTTTACTTTCTGATATCTTGATGAGCTTTGAGGGTCTCAGATTCTTATCTCCGTCTGTTGCACGCAATATCGGTTTGACTAGTATTGCTGATCTTGTCAAGGGTATATGAAAACCTGATACTCAAGCTAAGGAAGAACTCTCCACCCAGCTACAAAAGTCTCCCGAACAGATCGTGAGTGTTGCAAGATGATTGAACAATCGTTTTGTCAATCCTCCACCCCAAAGGACACTACAAGTCAAAGCTGACCCATCATTACTTGCTATCATCCATGATGGCATAGATACATTCAAAAAAAATATCATACAAGCCAGTCTCCCCACCCCTCCCGATTGGTATTTCCGTATGGTGATTGCTCTGTGTGCTCATGAATCATCATGATTTGCTGGGATACTTGGACCCAATCTTGAAGATGTTGGTGTTTTTCAATTTCATGAAAAAACTGCCATAGATTATTTTGGCAAAGATCGTATCAATCAAAAATCTATAGAAAAATACTTTCTCAGGCACTTCATCAGAGCAAAGGAATGGAAAAAAGTATGTGAGCGAGCAAAAGAAAATGGTCTGGTTGAAGAAAAAAAACTTAATGAACTTGATGATCTTAGAAAGAAGTCATCAGATAAAGCTTTTTTAATGAATCATCGTGTTCGTAGCATCATAGCTTCTTATTTGCATGAAAATCAAGCTACGCTTGCAGATCTTGAGTCAATTGATGCAAGATTTGATAGGAAGGAGAGTACTGCGATGTTTTTCAAAAAGCAACAAAACATCCTAGCACAGATTACTAGTTGAAAAAATCAGCTTTGGGGTGCTATGAAAGAGGCTTGGGGTGAAACAATAGCATCTGATATGCTTTGGTGGGCTTTGCTTCATGCTCACAAAACAGGTCCAGAAGGCATCATATGACCATTGAAAAAACTTGTCCATCATCACAAAAAGATTCCTGATGATCAAAAGGATTCTTCTTGGTCATTGTATCAATATTTCAACCATAAATTTGTCTGACAAAAAAATCAGGACTATCCTTTCAAACTGTTGCAACAGGCAGTCACTATCACTCATTTGGCAGGGAGGGATATTGATAAGCCTTTGGGTGATGTGAAGTTGAGAGAAAAAACTTTGGCAAATTTCTTCTGATCAGTACTTTTGGGTCTTTTGGTAGGAGCGATTACTCCCTGAAGTGAGCAGGAAAAAACTCAGGCAGTTACTTATGAACAAAGGTGATGAAGTTCTTCTCCGACATTAACAACGATGTGAAGACGTAAATTTGTCTTTTGAACTTGAGCTGCGTTAGTGAGTTATTTGCTTCCTGCGAATACCTCAACTATTGATTATCCGTATTGGTAGAGTTTTTTATTTTTTCTTCACTGTGTAGCCATTTGCTTTGAGTATTCCACTCACGTCGTAATAGATAATAACACCATCTTCTATACTATAAACTTCAATATGTACATGAGGCCCCGTCGATCTTCATGTATTCCCCAATGTTCCAATGATAGTGCCTTGAGTAACTTTATCTCCTTTTCCCACTTTGATTGTTTGCATATGATTATATGCTCGGTAGTAAGTTTTCCCATTGTCAATAGTCTTGATAATAACTTGATTTCCATAACCCCCATTATAACCTTTCCATACATCAACTACCTCTCAGGATGTCATAGCTTTTAACTTATTTCCTTTGTCTCACCTGTAATCACATCAGGTATGTAAAACTTTTTTGTGAATTTTTTTACCGTTTATTATAGCACCAACAGGATCTTTTCTGATTCATATTCATGATGTCATAACTATAACCTTACCTTCTTCAAAACATGATCACACAGATAGATTTTCTGGCGTGTTTTTTGTGACTGATCTTTTTTTACACGCTTTTTTCTCTTTGTAATGTTCACTTTTCGTTCTTGTGACATTTTTTGTTGTCTTGGGTGAGGATGATTTATTGTTTGATTCTAATTTTGCTATTTTTTTCTCTAACAATTCAATCGTATGTGTTAATTCTTCTGTTCATGCCATATCTTCAATAGTAATTGAATCTGCATCCTCTTCGGCTTCTTTCAATTGCTCTGTGAGAATAACATTTTCTTTTTGAAGTTTTTGTATGGTTTTTTGTAGATCGTCCATCTCTTTTTGTAACTTGCTATTTTTGTTTTTTTCATTAGTTATTTGCTGTTGGAGTCGTGTGGATTGTTTTTTTAATGATTCAACTTTTCACTCTTGTTCCTTTTGATTTTGGAGACGCATATTCAATTGCTCTTGAAGGTCATTATATTGTTTGAGAAGTATTTGTTGTTCTTGAGTCAGTTCTGATATATTGTCTTGGTATTTTTTTTTGAGTTCTTGTTGTTCATCAAACATCTCATTGTTTGTATCAGTGAGATTCTGTTTTGCTTGTTTGAGGGATGTTACTTGTGATTGTGTCTCTTGGACGAGAACCATCGTCTTGTTAAGATCCGTTTCTGTGTTTGTCAGTTCTTCTTGAAGACTCTGATTGTCGGAAGAGAGGTTTTCATTTTCTCCTTGGAGATCTTTCAATGTCTCTTCAAGTGTTCTTATTTGAAGTAATGATGCTTGCAGTTTCTCTTCGAGATTATCTTTGTATGATTGAAGAGCGTCGCGTTCTTGTGTCATGTTATCAAGATATCATTGGGCATTGTCTAACAATTGACTTAATTTATTTATTTCTGCTTCCAGCTCTTGAGGTGTTTTGTATGCCATATTGTTGTTGGCATCTCCTGCCATGATAGAAGGATATGCATAGTAAAATCTACGAAGTATATCCTCCACCTCAGCGTATTCCCCTCTCCTTTTTTCATCTCTTTGTTTTTGATCATCTTCAAATGCTTCTCGTGAAATTTCTATAAAGCGTAGTTTAACTTCATAATCTGTGATACCTATTTTATTTCGATCTACATCATTCATTTTCCTCAAAAGATCACCCATATCAGTGAGTTGTTTCTTCGCTTTGTTGTATTCTTTGTAGAGATAAACTATTTTTTGTCTGTACTCATCATTGCTGTATATCATCAAGAGTTGCGATTTGAATTGAGCTTTATTGAGGTCTTTTTCGAAATCACGACGACCTTTGGTGATTTTTTCTCGAATATCTGAGAGTATGTCTTGGTTGAGTATCTTTGGTCAAGTAAGATCTCCAACCCACAATGAATTTAGAATTTCTAGAAATTCATCAACATCTGCTTGAGTTTCTTCGTATTGTTCTTGGATATCTTGCACTTGATCATTGACTAGATTTACCCTTTGCTGTGCTTGTTGACGTTCGTCATTACCTGAAGTATTTGTCGGAATGAGATGTTTTTGATTATCGAAAAAATCTTGTAACTTTTTGCCTCACGCAATTTTGTCTATTCCAAGTCGTGCTGTGAGAGCTTTTTGTACTGTTGTCTGGTTCTGTTGGACCACATGCACACTGTCGGATCCCTTTTTGCCTAGTGTATATTGATCAAAGGCAAATCAAAGTTCCTTATAAAGCTCAAAAGATTGCTCAAGAGGGAAATTATATTGACGACAAAGTCGCTGCATATTTTCTTTGACCGACTGATAACGACTATTGAGTTCGTTGTTGAGAATCATGTTGCGTTTTTCTCATTGGATGACAGGGATAGATGTTCGATTTTTTGGTGATTGTAGAATCGACTCGCAGACTTGTTCAAAACTGTCGGGTGGGAGGGTGTTGGTTGCTTCGGATTTTATTTTTCAAGGTTCTTTTGGAATGGTGGCAACAACTGGTGGGGGTGTTTTTTCGATGGGAGTGAGAGGGACTTCGGGAGGTGATGTGGATTCAAATAATCAGGCAAAGGTTCCAGTGGGGAAAATCAGTATATTACCTTTTTCCATATTTTTGTGAAAATCTTCTCCGTACATATCCACTAATTTCTTATAGATCATATTGCCCCATTTGTCTTCAGAGAGACCATTTTTATTGACGTTTGACGTGCGATACAAATATCTTAGTCGTCCGTAAAAATATGGAGTTCCATTTTTTTTAAGCTCTTCATATCATGGGAATACTACGGTGTTATTTGTGATAAAAATCTTGGAGGGTAATGTATCACGAGATATTTTTTCCATACGGAAAACAGGAGCAAGTTTGTCTGCAGCACGAATCGCTGCTTGTAAAGCTTGTGGGAAAAGACCAAACAAGATGATGACAGACAGTGTTTTCAATGATAGTCTCATAGATGGTTATATTTTTCTGCTAAAGTAGATGTACTCGTCTTTTTAGTTATTGTATACTGTAATATTTCTTTTTTTACATTATTCATTGTTTATGTCAATATATTCTTGGAGATGGTATGATGTTATCTAGTCACTCCTGGCAAGGAGAGAGGGAATTCTCTGTATGTTCTGCAGAGAAGGAAGGGAGGTTTTTGTATCTTGAGAAAGATGGGAGGTTGTCCAGAATCTCACTACAATAAATTATCCCCCCTTAGTCCCCCCTTGGAAAGAATGGGGGAATTGGCGTGCTTAATGGATCCCCGCATTCGCGAGGATGACGAGATGAAGAGAAAAATTGTCCCTTTTCTCCTCCATTATTCGCTCTTCCCTTTCTCTTTTCTATACTTTTTTCTATTGACATTTTACTGTTGATATATATGAATATTGTAGCTGTTCTTTAACAATTAATAATACCCCCTGATGCGAGTCAGGGATAATATAAAAATGCTTTCTGGAGGATAGTCCTTCAGAAGGAAGTCCTGTGTCATACCCATCGTGGATGCATAGGTCGAAAAACAAAAACTCATGAGCACACTAATTTTTTTCCATATTTTGTGGAAAAAATAAAAAAATGCCTATGAGGAAATTTTGTATTGTTCTTGTCCTGATCCTGAAAATATCAGGATTGGGACTAGAAGAGATCATTTTCGACAGTATTTATACTGTTGACAATGGTCAACCTGGAATTGAATCGGTTTATACCTTTTTTGTTCCGGGATGCCTGTCGCAAGATAGTCTGAGCGTGTATTTTAATACGCTCGATTCTTGCGACCAATTCCGTCTGGAACGATGGGACGGAACAACATGGCTACAAGTCGTAAATACTGGTTGCGTCGGGGTCTGGCAACCAGGATTAGTAGGGGTGTTAAACCCTCAAGGCCCCCTTGTTTTTACAGGTCAGGTCTATCCCAATGTGATAGACCCGACTAGTGGTAAAGTGATTGTATGGGGTAACACCCATCCTTTCACTTTAGAGGATGGTAATGCTTTTCAAACAGCATTACCTGTGGTTAGTTTGAACTGGGGTTCAGGGATTATAAAATTCCCTGCAATCCTAGGTTATTACAAACTGACTATCACAAACCACCCCACTAGTATGACTGACTGGTCATTCCTAGTGGAAAAACCAATTGTTGGTGGTATACCACCTCGTCTTCTTTTAGAGGATGAGGTTGTATGTGAAGGTGAGGGGGTTGTGCTGAAACCCTTATGGGTAGAAGCAGAGTCTCCGACAACCTTCGAATGGTGGCACAATAATCAACTAATTTCAGTTGACGATTCTGTCATCATTGAAGCATGCCATACTCTCCCGGGGCCGTTTGGGGAGTATGAAGTAGAGGGCCTCTACACGCTTCTTGTCACTGACTCTGTCGGATGTACGAGAAGTAAGGATATGGATGTAAATATCGAGTTTTGCTGTGAGGTCTTTTTGGCCAATCAGGAAAATAAAGTTATTTACATCCCGAATGTCTTTTCTCCCAATGGCGATGGGGTCAACGATTGCTTCCGTGGGTACCTTAATCCACACTTGGAAGCAGAAGTTATCTCCTATAAGTTTCTTATCTTCGATCGCTGGGGCAACCAAGTGTTTGAAGGAAAAGAATCTGATGCTTGTTGGGATGGATACTCTCGTGGCTTACTTATGGATCCGGCAGTGTTTGCTTGGTTTATTGAGATAGAGTTTCGAGGAGGTTGTCAGTTCTTTCAAAAAGGAGGTGTGCAACTTCTAAGATAACCGACCTTGATGGGATATCGAGGCAGCAGACCTCACCCTTCTGCTGAAAAAAACTATGAACAAACCAAAGATTTCTCGTCCGTGTGGCGAGAAATAAAACGTTTGTTTATGAAAAAAAAGAAGAAAGACCTCTGGAGGCTGTACCAACAGCTTCTGGAATCACGAGTACATTTATTACAATGTAGTCGTGAATGGGGTGGTCAAGCACTTGCTTGGCTAGAAAACCGCCAACTCCCCCAGGTCAAGAAATTGTTGGCATTACTCCTTTTGCTCTGGTGTATAACCATGGCCAAAGGACAAAGTTTCATTGAGTGGGGCTATGGGATTAACACTCCCTACACTCTTCAATGGAACCCATTTTCCACTGATGCCGGCCGGGCAGTGGTTGATGGAGTAAATCTCGGTCGCAATGCTGCCAACGTTGGGGTGGGCGCATTGAATTTTGGAATTAAAAAACTCCCCAATATTCCAGGGATTGGTAAACCCGATACTCTCGGGTTAATTGGTTCTTGGAATCCAGATTCGGTAAGTCTTCGTTTTGGCTCCTCTGGGCGTCGCTCAACGCGTACGCTCACGGTTGGCCGCTACTTCAATGGCGGTCGCTGGGGGATAAGTTTTGGGAAGAGCACGCTCAACCCGAAGTATCCTGTAGTGGGAGCCGATCTAAGAATTTACCCAATTGAGATTTTCCGACGGGAACAATTGTTCCAGTTCTGGAATATATCTCGATTGATTCATCTTGGCGTCGGGGCTGAGATGGATTTTGCGAACCCGACATTACTCGTACCGAGGCGTGAATGGGGTTTTAATGGAAATCTTGATCTCATAGGTCAGATGATCCAATTGAACCTTTTCTTTCGTCGAGTACATGAATTTAGTCTTCCCTATCTGGCAAAGCCGACCTCTTTGAGGGAGCGCTATAGTCAATGGGGAGGATCGATCGCCGTTTCGTTAAACCCAACGAGATACAGTGGAGAGCAATTGCCTCCTTGGATCGAAGTTGGAAGTTTCGTGAAATGGCAAAAAATTACCAGCTCTGACTATGTCTCTGATGTAGAAAGAGCTAAAATAAGTGCAGCCAATGCTGCATTATCCGTCTCTGAACTTTTTAACAAAAAAGTGAATGAGCTGGGTGATGTGATTGGACTGCAGATCGGCTTGGATGAAAATCTTGGCCGATTGATGGCTGATACTGTCAAAGGTATCAGAGATACTCGCTTCGTGCCGGGATACTTTGTTGGATTGCGGTATGATGAGCGACTGGCTTCTCTTGGCCTGATTTGGGAAAAATCTCCTAAGTCAGTACTCAGAGGAGAAATCGGTCTGTACCCACTTTTTTGGTGGGGAAAGCCGAAAAAACTTGCTTCTATCCTCCAACACGATGTGTTTTGGGATGTGAGCAAGAGTCTCGAACTCCGAGGCTTCGTCCGACACGATTGGAATATTCCTTCTAAACTGACTACCTGGATTACTCTAGGGAAAGGATTGGGTGTGAAATTTCCAATATTGATTGGGCGAAGATTATTGATCACTCCTTTCGTCTTAGGAAGTCAGGTGAAAGTCAAGAATCGGAGCAAGGCTCGAATCACCGAATTCCAGTTCGGTATCAAAACACAGTTGACCTTTGCTAAGCGTTATAGCTTGGATACAAGGTCAAATGATGTTTTTGACACCGCTCGTTTGGATCGGGTTTCACCCGAGAAACGCGATAAACTGGAGAAGAAGTGGAAAGAGCGCGAGGCGAAACAACGTGCTTCTCAAAAGCAGAAGCTTTCTGACAAGAAAGCTAAGGCAAAAGAGAAGCGCGAGAAAAAACGTGAAAGAGCTCAAGCTAACAAGGCCACTCAAAAGGCTCAAAAAGCTAAAGCTCGGAAGCGGAAGAACTGATAGAAACACCACAGCGAGAATGGTGTCTAAACTGTTTTCTCGTTCTCGTTGTTGCTCTTTCGAGATGGCACGATGCCAAAAAGAGCAAAATAAAAATCATAATGAACAAACACTACCTCGCCAACAATAGTGTTGCGGGAAATTAAAAAGTTTCGTTATGAGAAAATTATTATTTTTTCTCCTGCTTACGCTGAGCGTGGCAGGAGAAGGTCAAATAACTTATTTTGCTGGTTTCGATTGGCAGGAAAGTTTGATGACCAAGGATCGTGGAGCCGTCTCCCAGTGGGACTGGCTCCAGGGCTTGGAAAGTGATAAGCGTCGCTATATTCGGCAGGAATTTCTCCTGCACGGAATCGGTGACACTACCCTTCTCTCTGCTCTACAACTCGACACCTTCCTGTACGGTGAGAATTCGTTCTCGCCGAACTGGACTGTTTCCTTTGGACGCACTCTCGACAAGAGTCGTTTGAGTGTTCAAGTAGGAAGTGGACAGTTCCGGGAAGGGAAGGGCATGAGGTTCGGCGTCACTGGAGAGCACGTTTTTCACCTGAAAGATTTGCTCACCATCAAAAGCCGTGACGCCGGCCTCAGCGACGAATTCCTCCAACTCCAATTCGTCCCCCGAGCTTCGCTCGGTGTGGATTGGAGCTTTAGCCGTTCTCTTGGAGAGACGGGGTTCGAGAAAAAGTTCTCGGATCTCTATTTCAAGAGAGCTCTGGACTATGGATTGTCCTTCGAGGACATGAAGGAGTTTAGAGACGGCGACTGGGAAGACGTCCAGGAGCGTGCTCCTCGAAACGTTGGCGGAACGCCAATCTTTCTGAAGACAGGAGCTCGACTCGAATTGATGGGAAAACCATTCATCGACCAACTAGAGCTCGCGCTCTCGGTTGGTCTCGATCTGGATCTCATGCGGTGGGCGCGTTCCACCAAACGAGGTCAGGGTTCTTTCTTTTTTGGATTCTCTGCTCGGTACTCATACCAGGTAGAAAAGTCTAAAAATAAAGAGAAGTAACCCACCAAGCCAGAAAAATGGTAAATTCCCCTCCCCTACCAACCGCGGGGAAAAAGAAATAGCGGTGAAGAAAGTTTTTTAGTGGTCCTTCTTATATTCGTGAGAGTATAAGAAGATGACAATGTTGTGCTTTCTCTCCTTATGAGAAAGTCAGCCATTGGTGGTTGGTGTCATTCGTGATACTGATCATTCGTCCCGGGAGTTTTCTTTTCAAAAAAACTCCCGAATCAGAACTTCTTGTTCCAAAAAAAAGCAGAGACTATGAGCAAACACTTACAAAATACTATGAACAAACACACGCGGGGGGACGATCCTCCCACCACATCTCTCTTGTGGTATTCCTCAAGAGAAAAAGCGACAAAAAAAGCGGCCGCCTGTATCAGGTGTGCTTTTTCTTTTTGTGGAAAATTTTCCTTCAAGTGTTTTGGTATACACTGATTAGTATTTCAACCAACAAATCTGTCATGCTGAACGAAGTGAAGTATCTTATCGACTATACCATAAGATCCTTCGGCCCCGACCCATGTCGGGATTAACCCCGACGCGTCGGGGTAAAAAAACTCAGGATCGCAAATTTTATTATGTATCCGTATTTACTTTATATAACTATGTATACTCCATTTCTCACTCTTGTATTTTTTTCTTCTTCTCTTACATTCTCTTGTGTCTTGTTAGCTCATTGATGCATCAGCTAGCTTATTTTTACTTTTTATAGTTACCATATGAATAGAATACTCCTTTCATTCATTGTATGATCAATCATCTTCTTGTCCTGATGCCAACACAAATTAGCTGGAAATAATCAGCAAGTTCCTCCTGTTTCTGATCCTGTGTTGACAGTTTCATGTGATGATCAGACTAATGAAGATCCTCGTATTACGTCAATGTCATCATACAGTGGTTCGCTTGGATCAAAACTTGAAATATCAGGTTGTCATTTTGCTGGCTTTGAAGGAGACATCAATGTATGGATTGAAAATAGTCAAGGGATCAAAGGTCTCGTTCATGGTGAATGAGGATCAACTGATCAATTGATAAAAGTTACTCTGCAATCTCCACTGTGTCAAATAGATACTTCCTATAGTGGTTTGGAATGTGGTGCTTGGCTGACATTGGATCCAGGAATATATACTATCTTCACTGCTCCATGGGGTATAGAAAGCAATAAAGTCTCCTTTACCGTGATCGAGTAAATAATCAATACGAGACTGTGCTTTACTATGCATCAATCATCACTATGCACCTCAAAAAGATAGGGAGAATCATAGCTCTCATCATAGCGACTCTTGTCATACTCAGTCATCTTTTGCCTTTTGCGGATTTTAGATGGTCGGAGAAGAAGCAGACTCAGTATTTTCAGGATCACGATGTGGCTGTGGAGTTCAAGACATATCAAGCTGATGGGAAGAAGATACATTTCACACAGACTCTGTGACAAGAGAAGCCCTTTGCGGTAATTTTTATTCATGGATCTCCTGGGTCATCGTCGTCGTTACATCATTTTTTGACTGTGAAAGAATTATCGGATCATGCGCAGTTGATTGCCGTTGATCGTCCTGGTTTTGGTGATTCTGATTTTGGGAAGGATGAGCCGTCGTTGGAAAAACAGGCGGAAGCATTGAAACCACTCTTGATGACTCTTGAGCTACAAGATAAAAAAATAATCCTTGTAGGACATTCACTTGGTTCACCTTTGGCCCTCAAGCTTGCCTTGCTGTATCCATCTTTTATTGACTCTCTTGTGTTGGTCTCTACTCCCCTTGATCCATCACTGGAGCCAAATTATTGGTATTTGAAAGTCCTTGATAAAAAAATAATCAGACGAATCTTGCCCAGAGCACTGAGAGCATCATTTCCTGAATTGATTGCCTTGAAAGGTGAGTTGGAAGTGATGGCGAAAGATTTGGATCAACTCACTACTCCGACAACCATGATACAAGGTGTACTTGACCGACAAGTGCCTGTGGCAAATATTGAGTATGCAAAAACACATCTGATCAATACTCCTTTGAAAGTTTTGATTCTGGATGAACAGGAACATTATATCCCTTGGGAAGGAGAACAGTATATTATCGATGCGGTTTTGGATGAGATGAAGGAGTAGGAATGATGTGAATTATTTTACTCATAAGACATAGATCCCCGCCTCTCGATGAAAGATCGGGATAAATTCGCGAGGATGACAATTTCTGTCATTCCAGAAACGAGTGAAGCGAGTTGTCTGGAGTCTATACACAATAGATTATCCCCCCCTACCCCCGCTTAGAAAGAAGGGGGGAAATCGGTGTGGCAGGTTGAGATGACGGGATAAACAAGCTTGAGATGACGGAGGGGTTTTCCTTGTCTGCTATTCTTTTCCCAACCATATCCTGCAAAAACTTTCTTTCCCCTTTTGTTTGCCAAATGCTGGGCTAGTTTATTCTCCTCATCTTGTATTGATGCGTCAGGGGGGGGCTTTGGTCCAAGAATCAATATTGGTTTTCCCCTTGATAACATTTTTCGTAAACACAATATATGGGCATCTAGAATAGATACTGACACAATATCTTGTGTTTTTTGTTTCCTTTGTTTTTTGCTTATGTTTAGCTTTATTTGCAAACGTGATGGGAAAATAGTTCCCTTCGATAGTAAAAAAATTGGCAAAGCTCTTCAAGCAGCCATCAATGCATCCGGTATTGATGATACGGAGAGTATTGATGAAATCACCCTTGATGTCGTGCAATACCTTGAAGAATATTATCACAATAGTATCCCTCATGTGGAAGATGTCCAAGATGCTGTCGAAAGCATCCTTATCAAATCATGATATGATGAAGTTGCAAAGACCTATATCCGCTATCGTCAGCAAAGAGCATTGGCAAGAGCTGATGATCGTGTCACCATCGATGTAGGCAATACGGTGAATGAGTACTTGGATCATGTTGATTGGAGGGTCAACGAAAATGCAAATATCGGTTATAGTATCGGAGGTATGATTTTGAAAAATAGTGAAAAGCTGACGGCAAATTATTGGCTTTCTCATATCTACCCACCCGAAGTGGAGAATGCACATAGAAATGCTGATATTCATATCCATGATTTGGGTATGTTCACTGGGTATTGTGCTGGGTGGTCTTTGAGACAGCTGTTGGAAGAAGGCTTCAATGGTGTGCCAAGCAAGGTCCAGTCTTCTCCTCCCAAGAATATGCAATCAGCAGTCAATCAGATGGTGAATTTTTTTGGTACTTTACAAAATGAACGAGCTGGTGCGCAGGCATTTTCCTCATTCGATACGTATTTAGCGCCCTATGTCCACAAATATAGTCAGGAAGTGAGAGAAGAATTGGTCACGACTCAGGCACATTTCAACTCTGAAGAGGCAAAAGAATCATTTGTCTATGACAAGACTCGTTCTTATGTCAAACAACAGATGCAAAACTTCGTCTTTGGATTGAATGCACCATCACGTTGGGGGACGCAAACACCCTTTACCAATATCACTTTGGATTGGGTTTGTCCAGATGATCTCAAGGACAAATCATTGATCTTGGGTGGAAGTCGCTATGGAAACTATTGCAAAACATTTGGTGAGTTGTGTGATGAAATGAGGATGGTCAATGAAGTCTTGATCGAAGTCTATACGGAAGGCGATTGGAATGGAAGTGTTTTCACCTTTCCCATCCCCACCTACAATATCACGGAAGACTTCCCTCGGGAAGATCCTGCCATTGATGCGCTTTTTGAAATGACCGCCAAATACGGTATCCCTTATTTTCAAAACTTCATCTGATCACAGTACTTTTTTGAAACGAATGGAGCGGGTGAAAGAGTGAAAATAATCAATGAGAAAGCGTATAAACCTGGTTCCGTCAGATCTATGTGTTGTAGATTACAATTGGATTTGACGCAGTTGGAAAAGAGAGGTGGCTGATTGTTTGGGTCAGCAGAGATGACGGGTTCGATCGGTGTTGTCACGCTAAATATGGCAAGAATTGGCTATTTGTACAAGGGAGACAAGGAGTGATTTTTTGCTCGCATAGGTCAGCTGATGGATCTTGCAAAACAATCCTTGGAATTGAAAAGGAAAGAAATCAACAAGTGGCTCGAGAAATGATTTTACCCCTATACCAAAAGATATTTGCCTTCTCTGAGAAACCACTTCTCCACCATAGGCATCAATGGGATGAATGAGGCGTTGCTCAATTTTAGTGATGGAGCATTTGATATCGCAAGTGAATCAGGACAGCTTTTTGCCATGGATGTTTTGGAGATGATGAGAGATATGTTGAAAGCTTATCAAGAAGAAACTGGGAATTTGTACAATCTGGAGGCGACTCCTGCCGAATGAACCACCTATAGATTCGCCAAAGAAGATCAAAAAAGATATCCTGACATCATCAATGCAGGCACCCAAGATGCGCCTTATTATACCAATTCATCACAATTACCTGTGTGATTTACAGATGACCCCTTTGAGGCGTTGACATTACAAGATGAGCTTCAATGTGCTTATACGGGTGGCACTGTCTTACACTTGTACATGGGTGAAAGAATTCCTGATGCACAAAGTTGTAAGCTCTTGGTCAAAAGAGCTTTGGAAAATCACAGGTTGCCATATGTGACAGTCACACCTACCTTTTCCATCTGTCCCAAGCATGGCTATATCGTCGGTGAACATGATTTTTGTCCACACTGTGACAAGGAGATTGGCTATGTCGGGCAAGAGTTTGATATGGATACGAGGATGGTCTATACCAAAGATGCAGACAAATTAGCACACTTGGATACAAAAAAAATAGTAAATGTAAGTGGAATTCAGGATCAAAAACAGTAGCGAAGCGAATGAGTTTTGTTACTGAATGGAGCGGATTTACTTCGTAGTAAATCGACTGTAAATAGTCTGAATTCTCAGTCGATTTACTATCTCTGACACTCTCTCGTTTTAATTTTTTTCTCCCCTTCGCATGACTCAATCAACTTTACAACCCAAAAGACAAGCCTGCCATATCTTCACTCGTGTGATGGGATATTTGAGGCCAGTAGCATTTTTCAATATCGGTAAAAAATCTGAATTTTATTCGAGGAAATATTTCAAAAATCCTGAAAGCCCCAATACACAATTCGTTGCAAAGTATGGAAGATTGAGTGTATGTCAGGGGAAAGTTTCTGTTCCTTGTCCTGTGAAGAAGGAGATGGTTGTGTAGGGTTGTGGGTGCGTCACATTCCAGAAACGAGTGAAGCGAGTTGTCTGGAATCTATTATTCGTGCTAGTTGATCCCCGCCTTCGCGGGGATGACGGAAGAAAACGAGGATAACGGGCTGTCATTCCGGATCGATCCCGCATTTTTTGCGGGAGAGACCTGTCCGAAATCTATAAACATTGATTTTGACTTTAACTTATATTTTCTTATGGCATGATTTGTATACATCATGACAAATAAAAAAAATGGAACACTTTATGTTGGTGTCACTTCCAATTTAGAAAAAAGAGTTGGGGAACATAAAACTTGATTCTATTGATGATTTACTAAGAAATATTGATGTACTCAACTTGTATGGTATCAAGAATCTCATTGTATTGAAGATGCGATTGCATATGAAAAGAAAATTAAAAAATGAGAAAGACTATGGAAAATAAATCATATTGTAGAGACAAATCCAGAATGGAAAGATCTCTCTTCTTGACGGCATTAGTGGATCCCCGCCTTCGCGGGGATGACTGTCCAGAATCCATAGACGAATGTTAGTGGATCCCCGCCTTCGCGAGGAAGACGAAGGTGTGCTAGTGGATCCCCGCATTCGCGGGGATGACGAGGAAGTTTATATGTGCATGTATCATGAAATTTTCTGGCATTCAGCAGATGACTACTATCGATTATCCATGAAAACTCGCCTGTGTGGTGTTTACTCCTGGATGCAATTTCAGATGTCCTTTTTGTTACAATCCTGAAAGTGTCTTGCCAGAGATGATTGCTCAAGGACAAAAAGACTTTATTCCTGATGAGGCATTTTTTTGATTTTTGAAAACGAGAGTGGGATTGTTGGATGGTGTGAGTATTTGTGGAGGTGAGCCCACCTTGCAACCTGACTTGTATGATGTCGCGAAAAGGATTAAGGAGATGTGATTTTTGGTCAAGTTGGATACCAATGGAAGGGATGTCGCAGTTGTCATGAAGATGGTGGATGATGAGGTGCTGGACTATGTCGCTGTTGATTGTAAAAATAGTTGGAAGAAATGGGACGGGACTGCTTGAGTGCGTGTAAGAAATGATTTTAGAAAGAGCTATGATCAGCTTTTGGATTTTTTGAAAAAAGAAACTGTCCCTTATGAGTATAGAACAACGGTCATCAAAGGATGGCATGATGTTCATGATGTAAAAAAGATGGCTGAATATCTTGGATGCATTGATCACTACTATTTACAAAATTTTGTTTCTCGTAGTGGTGTATTGGATCCGAATTTTGTGGGGGAAAGTTTCTCTGGGGAAGAGTTGGAGGAGATGAGGGGTGTCGCGGAAAAATTTGTGGGGATGTGTGGAGTGAGGGGGTAGGGGAGCAGAATGTGAGTGAAGAGATATATGTCTTCCTTTGTGTAGTTTTTGTTTATCTGGTTTGTTTGTAATCTATCTTGATTTCAGTAGCGTTCATGATGAACACTTCATCTAGAAATAAAAATGCCTCACCTAGTTCGTTCATTTTGTTACGAGATTTCACATTTCTTTACTCTCTTTTTTGTTTCCAATGAAACTTTTTATTGATACTGCTCTGACTAGCGAAATCAAAGAAGTAGCTTCTTTGGGTATATTGGATGGTGCGACGACCAATCCGTCATTGATCAAAAAATCTGGTCGTGATCTGAAAGAAGTTATGATGGAGATAAGAGATATCTTGCCTGATGGTGATATTTCTGTAGAGGTCTTATCTACACAAGCTGAAGGTATGATCAGAGAAGCACATGAATATTTATCTCGGGATCCTTATTCCACCATCAAGATCCCCATGACTGGAGAATGACTTATCGCCACCAAAATGCTTACGAGTGGAGATATCAAAGTGAATGTCACTTTGGTGTTTAGTCCATTGCAAGCTTTGATGGCTGCGAAAGCTGGGGCAACCTATGTTTCACCATTTATTGGAAGAATAGATGATATCGCCAGCGATGGCATGAAGCTCATTGAAGAAATCAGAACTATTTTTGATAACTATGCTCTACATACTGAGATCCTCGCTGCCTCGATTCGTAGCTTGGAACATGTGAGATTGTGTGCAATGATAGGTGCTGATGTCTGTACTTGTCCCACTTCTCTTATCAAACAGATGATCAAACACCCCTTGACTGACAGTGGCTTGGAGACTTTTTTGAAGGACGCAGGGAAGTTATAAACCATTGTCTTCTTCTTCTCCCTCTAGTGGAATTGTTTCTCTTGGAATTGATATAGTCAATTACTAAAAATGAATTTACTCTCTTTATCTTTTGTGTGAAGGTAATGGATGGTGTTTAAGGTACTTTATGTGAATTGCAACAACAAGTAACTGGCATGACTGATGAACAGATTTTTAACATGGTTTCAAAATATTCTCAAGAACTACAGAATACTTTTTGGAAATATATATATCAATGATATTCATCACAATACGCTTTGCTACAAGTTTTTGCTCAAACAGCAGTAAACGCAACATGTAATTATCGTCAAAGAATGGAAGTTAAAGGTTATAAACATGATTGACTAGCTCCTTCTGATGCGTTATGTATAGTGCTGTGATGAAGGGGATCGTAATTATTTTTTGTTATAGTAAATCGACTTAGAATTTGGATATTTTTAAAGTCGATTTACTACGAAGTAAATTCGTTCCATTCCGCAACAAAACTCATTCACTTCGCTACTGATTTTGATCCTGAATTTCATTTTCATTTACTATATTTTTCAGGTTCGAATTTGATTTTTTTGGGAATGAGGTGGGGTAAAATTTATCCTCCCTTAGTCCCCTCTTCCCCGCTGGAAATTGCGGGACAGGGGAAAGGAAGTGGGAATCGGCGTCGTTCAATAGATCTCCGCATTCGCGAGGATGACTCGTTGTTATTCCAGAAATAGTGAAGCGAGTTGTCTGTAATCTATACACAAGAGATTATCCCCCCTTAGTCCCCCCTTGGAAGGAAGGGGGGAATTGGCGTGCTTAATGGATCCACGCCTTGGCGTGGATGACAGAAGTGTCACGACGGTGACAGGAGAAATCAAGCCCAAGATAACGAAGAAACAATTGCAAAGGAGCTTTTGCTTTGTATAGTGTGGAGTTGTTTATATGTCAACATTCATGAAAACATCAGCTTCATTTTCTTTCAAGCAGAAGTCGCAGGATTTTATTGTGGAAGAGAAGCTTCCTTTTGCATTGGCGGGGAAGGGGGATGCGTTTTTTGTATTTTTTGAAAAGAGAAATATCAATACCATGGATGTGGTGGAACACCTTTGTAGTAGCCTAAAAATATCGAGACTGACTTTGGGAATCGCTGGATTGAAAGATAAAAAGGCGATGGCGAGGCAGTGGATCAGCATCTACCAGAGTGCTTTGAAAAGGATGGGAGGGGAAGTGGTGTTCGTGAATTGTCTGGCTGAAGTTGCTAAGATTTTGAAAACCTGATGGCACAATGAACCCATTGATTTGCGTACTCCTATTGAAAATGTGTTCCATATTAGATTGAGGGCGAAAAAGAAATTGGGGCGTGAGGAGAGATCACAAGCACAACAAGGGATTGAAAAACTTTTTGCTGACGGATTTCCCAATTTTTTTGGTGAGCAGAGATTTGGTATCAATGGGAGGAATTGGAAACAAGGGATGGATCTGATTGCTTGAAAATCTGATGTGAGAGAAAAAAAAGAAATTATTTTCAAATTACAATCGGTTGGGAGTAAGTTGTTCAATGACTATCTTGGTCTCAGGGTCAAGAAAATATTGGACTTGATGGATGGAGATATTGTCTCTGTCACGAATGAAGATGGGACTAAAGAATTTGGAGTGTATAGAAAGAAAAACCATAGCATCCAAACGTTTCACAATCCATCATGAGGGCAGGATTTTTTTTGCTATCCACAACAACTGGGTCAGGAAATTCCTTTTGATGCACAAAGTATGACGGTGACTGGTCCGGTCATGGGTTTTAATACGCTTTTGTGTCAGACAAATACTTTGGCTGGGAAGGGAGAACAAGCATTTCTCAAACAGAAACAATGGGATGAAAAAAAATTGAAGCTATTCCGTGATTGTAAAGTGTGGGGCTTGAGGAGAGATTTGTGGGTGTGGCCGGTTAACAAAAGTGTGAGATACCAGTGAGATGATTTACTCATCCGTTTTGCACTCCCCTCTGGTTCTTATGCCAGCGTATTGATTGATTTGATGATGGGAACATTGGAGGGATAGGGTTTTGTCACGAGTACTTATCCCCCCTTAGTCCCCCCTTCCCCGAATGCTTTCGGGACAGGTGAAAGAAGGGGGGAATTGGCATGGTTTGTTTGTTTTTACTCATGTATTGAAAATATGTGGATAGAAGATGATTTGAAATTGGATTATGCTGATGTGCTCTTGCGTCCCAAAAGATCGACTCTGACATCGAGAAAGAATTCCCCAAAAGACCCACCTTTTTGCGTGTTTCGAGACAATTGACCAACTCTTTGGAACAATATGAACAAACTGAAAATGGCTAATCGATTGAAACGGGAAAACTATACTTTTCATGCCAACAAAGGAACGAAGCGAAATCAGTCATATTTTTTTGTAGTTATTTCTGCTTGCATATTTTTGTTGTAGACCCAAATTGCATCTTGGACTGGGATGACCAATCTTCCTCCCAAGGCAAGTTGTTCGATAAGGGCTTGGGGAACACGATCAGCGCCTGCTGATACAAGTATTTTGTCATAAGGGCTGTTGGAAAGGCATCATTCCCAACCATCTCACCGTATTCGACTCATATTTTCCCCCGTCGAACAAGGACATTGGGATATGTTGACTTGACCTTGTTGATACAGATCTTTGATTCTCTCAATAGCGGTCACCCGCCCTTTTTCTCATACAAGATAAGACAACAAGGCCGTTGTCCAACCTGAACCACTTCCCACATCCAAGACATTTTCACCTGTCCCGGCTTGTAACCATTCGAGCATCAAGGCTACGGTGAGTGGTTGTGAGTTGGTTTGACCATGACCAATGCTGATAGGATGATTGCATGGAGCATCATCATAATATTCGTGGGAGAGAAAATATTTCCTTTCTATCGTTTCAAAGGCGTGGATGATGGATGGTGTTTGGAGGTAACCCTTGACGATGAGTTGATTGATGAGAGTAGACATGAGATATTTTAGCATAAGATATAGTCTTTGACAACTCTTTCTATCTTCTTCTTGATCTCTTCCCATGAGTATCATTTGACCATAAGTGGATCGGGTTGTCGCTCTGCATCATCAAGATAACTCAAAGAATGGATAATATATTCTTTACTATCGAAACCATTGATACAAAAAAGATCCATATCCAAAGACTGTCTGTGTCACCTTTGGAGTGCAAGATTTGTTCCTCATACAAGGTAACATTGTGCTAAGGTGGGGCAGGTCATTAGTTTCTTGAGAAGTTGTCGAGTGGTGGGATCGACTGTTTTTGTGTAGAGCATCTGAACTGTTTTTTAGGCATATGAAAAAGGAGTGAACAGAGTGCGAGTGTTTTTTTATCGAGATAAGGGACAGAAGAAATTGCTTTTTTCACACTCTCCTGACCATATGTATGCAATAATTGTTTGATATCAGCGATAGATCATCTTTGGAAAATTCTTGCTGCGATAAATCATGCATGTTTTCCCCAGTGCAATGTTGTTGAGTTACAATCTCGGAAAAGCTCTAGACGGAATTGCATGTTTTCCCTTTTTCTGAAGACTTAAAGAACATCATAAGGATAGCTATTGTCTGTGTGATTACTAACGTAAGTTACGAAATTGGGTATAATAGTTTATGAGTAGGTTTCTTTTATATTGAAAGAAAACGCTTCGCTGAGACTTACTTTTGGCTTGATCCAAAAGTAAGCAAAAGATCAAGTCTGAGCAAACTCGATGATATCCTACAAACTAGTCATTTTTGTCAATCCTGCCATCTTCGGTACTTCCATATAGCTCCCTCCCATCACTCATTGAAGCTTTTGTTTGTTTGATGTGTGTTTGGTGTTCGTGATGGGTCCCGGTCGCCATGAGTTCGAATAGATATTGACGTGATTGGTTTCTCAAACAAGTGCTCTGACCTCAAATAAATCCTTAACTTTCCACTTTAGTCATTGATGTTATACACTCCGTGACAGCCGAGTTCGTTATTTGAAATTTAATTGGATAGCTCTGACATTCTCAGAGAGTTGAAATTTGATCAGTGGTCGTTTGATTTCTATCAATCACAAACGTCACTCAACTACTTCGTTGATTCTTTCAAGTAATAATGGGATACTAGGTGCTTGTGTGTAACAAGCAGGAAGTCAGATTACCTCTCCTACAAACATACCACTTTGTTTATCTTTTTCTATCGTGATAGTGTATTGTTTCATGATGAAATGGTGAAGACTAAAGATTGTTTCAAATATATGCAATCTCATTGAAATTACTAGTTTTTTCCCGCTATCTTTTCATAACCCAGCTGTCCGCAGGCACCTTTGACGTTTCTACCCAAGGTGTCTCTGACGGTGACGGTGACGCCGTAGTGTTCGACTATTTTTTTGAAGGCGAGGATGGTGTCGAAGTCAGAGGTGACAAGGTCGGGCATGGCTGGATTTTCGTTGTAAGGGATGAGATTGACATGGGCATTTCTGCGAGTCAGGAGTTTGCCCAATTCATGGGCTATGAGGGAAGTATCAGTGCTGTCTTTGATCATGATATATTCGTAAAATAATCTATTGTTCGTCGCTTGAACATAGTGGTCGATGGCTTCCATCAGCTCAGGGAGTTTTCGTCTCTTGGCGACCAAGGGCATAAGCTGTTCACGAAGCTCTTGATTGGGTGCGTGGAGACTGAGAGCGAGGCGGACGTCGATACCGTCTTCGACTAATTTGTTGATCGCAGTTGCTACGCCTGAGGTGGAAATGGTCACATGTCTTTTGGATAAGCCAAGTGCTTGTTGGTCTAGCATATATTCAATAGCGGTCTTCATGGCATCATAATTGAGCAGAGGTTCTCCCATCCCCATGAAAACAACATTTCTCACTTTCCATCGGGTACCGTCCTCTTTTCTTCAAAATTTGTCTCTGATGTAGTGGTTGGCATACAATATTTGCATGATCATCTCCTCTCGAGAGATATTTTTTTTGAATCATAATTTGCCTGTGACACAGAAAACACATCCCACTGCGCATCCAACTTGAGAGGATATACAGAGAGTAATACGATTGAGTTCGTGGGTTTCGGGGGTGATTTTGGCTTTGGTCCATGATCTGAGTATTTTGCGATGGCCTAGGTCAGCCTCTTTCTTTTCATGTCGATGAAACATCAGGACTGTTTCCATCACCATGCCATCGGGCATTTTGAAAAGGAATTTGGTGGACTCCTCTCCTTCGACTATTTTGTCTAAGCTTAACGTGTTAATCTGGAAGTCCTGTGTAAGTTGTTCGCGAAGTTCTTTGGGGAGAGTTGTCATCTCGTCAATATCAGTGATGGATTCGTTGAAGATTGCCTGAAAAATCTGCTTGGTTCTGAAGGCAGGGATCTTGTGTTGTTGGCAGTAGGTAGTAAGTGAGGTGCGGTCGAAGAGGATTGGATTCATATTGAAGTTATGGTGAAGTCAGATGAAAGGTCGTAGGGACACATTCGAGATGCGTGGTGTTTTGGTGGAATGTGAGGTTTGTGGCGTCACCTATGAAGATTTCAATTCTTTGATGGATTGGATGAGTTTATTTGGGTCAATACCTTTTTCACAATAATACAATCCACATCATTTCTCATCTTCGTAGTAATGAATTTCATCTTTGTTTCACATTATTTTTATCCTATCCAGCGGGGAGACGATATTATTGAGGGCGGGTTGCATGACGTGGGTGTAGATCTGGGTTGTTTTGATACTTGCGTGGCCGAGAAGTTCCTGCACATAACGAATATCGGTGCCTGATTCAAGGAGATGAGTGGCGAATGAGTGACGGAGGGAATGGAATGTGGCTTGTTTTTTTATCCCTACTCTACGACATCATTGATGAAAGATCTTTTGGACAGTGGTTGTCGTCAGCCTTCATCCTCTTTCTGAAGGGAACAAGAGATCTTGAGCTTGTTTCAATGCGATAGTGTCGCTGAGTCATGCATGTAAAGATGCTGGCAACGAGACTTGTCTGTCTTTGGCTCCTTTGCCATGCCTGATCATGATTACCTGACGATCCACATCTATATCCTGCATTTTGATATTCACTACTTCACTCACTCTCAGTCCACAGCCATAACTCAGCTGGATCATCAGTTTATGTTTGGGATTGGCATAGCAAGCAATGAGCTTTTGGATTTCTTGTCTAGATAAAATGGTTGGCAATTTTCTTGGCTGACTTGCCAAAGGTAAGGGTTGCAATCAAAGCTTCAAGACTTCATTGGCGAAAAACATGACGGCAGATTTGTAGAGATTGACAGTTTTGGGTGCTTTGTCTTTGGATTGGAGATGGATGACTAGCTTTTTGATGAGGTCACGATCGATTGTTTGTATATTTTTTTCATCTTTGATCCAATACTTCAAAAAATAGCTGACACATTGGACATATGCATCGCGAGTTCTGACCGAATAATTTCTCAGCTTTATTTCTTCTTCAAGTTTGCTAATGTAAACTTGCATAGCACTTCGTAATTATTAAAAATAGTTCCGCTTTTATACCAAATTGGAACAAAAAAGCAAAACAGTTTGTATAAAAGATAGTTGTGCGACATATTTTTCAATATTT
>Ga0066640_10000471_pt1 | contig 23312 bp, 18 predicted proteins | sample CryGeyCG2114_020_2_FD_59505 | JGI IMG/M metagenome (GOLD analysis project Ga0066640, IMG submission 59505) | Groundwater microbial communities from aquifer - Crystal Geyser CG11_big_fil_rev_8/21/14_0.20 | ecosystem: Environmental > Aquatic > Deep subsurface > Groundwater | place: USA: Utah... | reverse complement strand
GGGAAGTCTGGAGGATTTGCGCGCGCAAATCCTGGAAGCTCCGATTGTACGTTGTGATGAGCCGACATGGTTCTTCCTTGGGCTTTCGATGGCGGGGTGGAATGTTCTTTACTCCGGCGGGCTGTTTCTGCTAGCTTTGGCTTCCTTATGGAAAAGAAAGTCTATTTAATCGGAGCGGGGCCGGGTGATCCTGAGCTTTTAACCCTAAAAGCCGCGCGTATATTGACGGAAGCCGATGCGGTTCTGTATGATAATTTGATTTCACCTAGCATATTGAAGCTAATCCCCGATACGGCGGAAAAGATATATGTCGGCAAATCGAAAAGTAATCACACGCTCAAGCAGGAAGAGATTAATGCGCTGCTAATCGAATTGGCGGGGAAATATTCAAAGGTGATTCGGCTAAAAGGCGGCGACCCATTCATTTTTGGGCGTGGTGGAGAAGAAGTTGAGGCGCTGGCTGCGGCAGAAATTGGTTTTGAAGTTGTGCCGGGAATCACGGCGGCGCAGGCTTGCGGCGCGTTGCTCGGCATTCCGCTAACCCATCGTGATTTTGTTTCGGGCGTGCATTTTTTCACCGGACATGGTTGTCACGATATTGAGCCGGGGCTGGATTGGGATATTCTCGCCTCTGAGGATAAGACTTTATGCATTTATATGGGGCTGACCAATATCAGCATGATTTGCGAGCGTTTGGCTGAGCATGGTATGGATAAAAACACTGATGCGGTGGTGGTGGAAAATGGCAGTTTGCCAAATCAGCGTCATGTATTTTGTAAATTGGCAGAATTACCGAAAAAGATTGAAGATGGCGCGTTCAAATCTCCGGCATTGGTAATCATCGGGAAAGTTGTCGGTTTCGCCAGAGATTTGCAAAAACCAGCCACACAAACATAAATCCACCGATTAACACCAGCAAGCCGCCGCTACGCTGCATATGGATTACCCATGATGGGATGTCCAAGCCCTCAACACCTGCGGTTTTACGCGCTGCGCCGTGCCCACCCTGAATTGCTAAGGCAATGATATACATAATCTGTCCGATAGAATACATCCAGATTTGCGTATTTGCTGCGCGACTGTTTATGCGGAAGAAATAATAGGCAAACCCCATTAACGCCACGGTGATACCAATTGTTGAGCCATGATAATGTGCGGGGATGATGGTGGTGATATCGCCGTCAATCAGCAGTGATTTCGCCGCCGCTCCGCCAAGACCTGCTCCTAGTGCAAATAGCAGGAATGAAAAGAGCAGGGCGGAATATAGCGGGTTTTTCGGATTGAAGTTTTGGAAAAGGCGAATCAGCAGCATCACCCCAAACGGAATTGCGGCAAGGCTTGCGCCCCAAATCATCTGGTGGGTAAAGGCTTGAGTGTATTCCGCAGAATCAATCGGATATGAGAAGATTATATATGGCGTGGTGATTGCCAGAAATGCTACGGGCAGCAAAAATATCGCATTTTCCAGCTTTTGATTTTTGATGAGTTTTAACCCAAGATGATTGCTCAAAATCACCCAGCAAATCAGCATCAACTGGACATAAGCGAATTGCAAAATATGCCCAAAGCCCCAAAATAGGGATTCATAATATGCGTGTGAAACTGGAAATTCGTCATCTTGCATAAATACATTGTAGTAAAGAATTAAAACGCCGATAATCAGTATCCACGGAAGAGATTTTATCATAATCGGTATTTTCTTATTAAAAGCAATTAGCATGAACATAACTGGCATGAAACTACAAAGGAAGTACATGCCAGAAGAGAATGGCCAGCTATCAATTATTGGAATATAGTTATTTGTAAAAACCTCTTTTGGAGGGATGAAACCAGCTAAAGCTATTAGCAAAGCTCCCGCCCAACTCATAGACAATGGAAGTATGAGCCACGACCCATACGTCCTTTCACTAGTTTTATAATAACTAAAACTAACCGCAACCGCCATCGACAAAAACCAAACCAGAACCCCCAAATTGACATGGACGATGAGCGAAACTTTAAATGCATCCTCAATTCCCAGGAAATCCAGTAAGTCTGTGGTGCGTCCGACAACCAACAAAATTGAGAAGATTCCCGAAAGCCCAAGCGCGGTGATGGCTAATATTATCCAATGCTTTGCAATTTTATTTTCCATAGCGTATTAATATAGCATGTATAATCAACCATCAACCACCAACTATCAATTAGTCATATATTGGCTATATTCGCTTTGTGCGAGTGTGGCGTTTATGGTGCTGCTGGGTGGGCTGACGCGGTTGACAGATTCTGGCTTGTCTATTACGGAATGGCAGCCTTTGAGCGGGATATTACCACCGCTTTCGGAAGCTGAGTGGGGCGAGTATTTCGCTAAATATCAGCAAATTCCGGAATATCATGAGATTAATAAGGGGATTAGCCTCGGTGAATTTAAGGAGATTTTTTGGCTCGAATATATCCATAGATTATTCGGCAGATTGGTTGGGTTACTATTCTTTGTTCCGTTTGTTTATTTTGTAATAAACAAGATGTTATCGCTCAAAGTTATAGTAAGGCTTTCAATGATTTTTGGATTGGGAGCAGTGCAGGGTGCAATCGGCTGGTATATGGTTTCGAGTGGTCTGACCGAGCGCACCGATGTAAGCCAATATCGCCTCGCACTACATCTGATTATGGCTTTGCTAATTTATTCAATTTTGCTGTGGACGGTGATGGATATCAAATATCCGGCGCGGCGTAGTGATTTTAATTTCTTGAGCATCTATTCAAAATGGCTGACATGTTTTATATTTTTTATGATATTTCTTGGCGCGCTGATGGCGGGAACGGATGCGGGCTTTGTCTATATTGACGGTATAATTCCTTTCGGCGCGTATGATTTATCACCTTGGTGGCGTAATCATTTTGAGAATCCGGTGATGATACAAACTCAGCATAAGCTGGTTGCGATAATGCTAGCTGTTGATATAATAAGTTTCTCAATTATCTTTATTATTCAGAATGATAGAGGTAGATTCTTAGGTTTCGCATTAATAGCCGCGCTTGCCCTGCAAATTGCTCTGGGCATTGCCACCTTGTACCATTTTCGCGGGTTGGAGGAATATTTCGCTGCCAACGGGTATAAGAAAATGTTCCAATTTCCCGTTATGGTTGCGGTAGTGCATCAGCTTGGTGCATTATTATTGTTGACGGTAAATCTGATTATATCGCATAAATTGTTGAGAAAAGAAGAAGAATAGATTATTCTGAAATAATGAGATCTTACGAAGAAAAATTTGCTGAAAAACTGGCTGAGCTAAAGCGCGGTGGGAATTACCGTAAATTCCTTGATTTGTCGCGTGAGAGCGGTAATTTTCCTTATGCCTACGATAATGCGAATAATCGTGAGATTGTCGTATGGTGCAGCAATGATTATCTTGGGATGGGGCAGCATCCAGACGTTGTCGAAGCTCTCAAAAATACTGCGGATAAGCTTGGCGCGGGTGCGGGAGGCACAAGAAATATATCGGGAACTAACCATCCGATAATTGAGCTGGAAGAGGAGTTGGCCGATTTGCATGGCAAAAAGAAGTCGCTAGTTTTCAACTCTGGGTATATGGCAAATGAAACGGCGCTTTCAACTTTGGGGAGAGCATTTGAGGAATTCGCAATAATCTCAGATGAAAAAAATCATGCCTCAATGATTCACGGAATTCGCAATTCCAGAAAAGATAAATATATATATAAGCATAATGATATCAATGACTTGAAGCGCATTCTTAATTTATTGCCTCAAGATGCTCCAAAGGTCATAGTTTTTGAATCTGTCTATTCTATGGATGGTGATATTGCCCCCGTGCAAGAAATCGTACGCCTCGCAAAGCAGCATAACGCGCTGACCTATATTGATGAGGTGCATGCGGTTGGTATGTATGGCTCTCAAGGTGGTGGAATTGCCGAGATGAAAGGCGTGGCAGCGGAAATTGATATCATCCAAGGCACATTAGCCAAGGCATACGGTGTTATTGGCGGTTATATTGCCGCGAATGAAACCATAATTGACTATGTGCGTAGTTTCGCGCCGGGATTTATATTCACCACCGCGCTTCAACCCTCCACGGCGGCGGCGGCTTGTGCCAGCATTCGCCATTTAAGAAATAGTTCTGAAGAGCGTAATATGCTCCATGCAAATGCTGCCAAGTTAAAAGGTATGCTTGCCGATGCGGGGATTCCATTTATCAGGACTGATACGCATATTATTCCGGTAATTGTCGGTGATGCGATAAAAGCTCAGAAAATTAATGAATTCCTGCTCGAAGAAAAGGGAATATATTTGCAACACATAAATTATCCCACTGTGCCGAAGGGAACTGAGCGTTTGCGCGTTGTTCCGACTCCTCATCATAGTGAAGCAATGATGAAACAGCTCGTGGATGCTTTGAAAGAAGTGTTTGTATATAATAACATCAAGCTTGCAGGATAGCGTTACCATCTATATAACCGCTAATTATGTTAAATTTCCCAAAATGGAAAGTGCTTCTGATTTTGTCTGTACTCGTTGCTGGTATTTATTATGCGCTGCCAAATTTTGTACCGATGGACGGAATAAATGACAAAAAGCTGAATCTTGGCTTGGATTTGCGCGGCGGTTCGCATTTGCTTCTGGAGGTGGATTTTGACACATATCTAACCGAGCAATATGAAAATCAACTTGATGCTATTCGTAAGATTTTGCGAGAGGCGAAGTTGGGCTATAAGGATTTGAACGCAGATAATAATGATATCACCTTTAATTTGCGTGAAATTGATAAGGCTGAGGAAGCAAAGAAGCTGATTCTAGACTCTTCGCCATTCTTTATTGTGGTGAATAATGGGGCTAATTTTAGAATCAAATTCACTGATACATATATATATCAGCGCAAAGATGAGTTGGTGAAGCAATCTATAGAAATCATTCGCCGCCGCGTGGATGAAACCGGAACAAAAGAACCGATTATCCAAAAGCAGGGCGATCAGCGTATTGTTCTGCAAGTACCGGGTGAAGAAAATCCCGATGAGATAAAGGAAAAAATCAATACAACCGCAAAGCTGACATTCCATATGGTGGTGGGCGATAGCTCAGTGGCAAAAAATGCTGTGCCTGCGCCGGGGAATGTGATTTTGCCTGATCAGGAAGGGCAGTTCTGGGAAGTTGAAAAGCGTGCAATGCTGGGCGGAGAAAATCTGGACAATGCCTCTCAGGGCTATGATTCATATGGCAATGTTGCAGTAATGTTCAAATTTGACACGGTGGGTGGCAAGATATTCGGCGATGTAACCAAGGCAAATGTCGGCAAACGTTTCGCCAGCGTTTTGGATGGTGTGGTTATTAGCGCTCCGGTAATCCGCGAGGCGATATTGGGTGGTAGCGGTCAGATAACCGGAAATTTCGCGGTAAAAGAGGCGAATGATTTAGCAACTTTGCTGCGCGCCGGTGCGTTACCTGCTGCACTTGAAATTATGGAAGAGCGTACGGTTGGCGCAAGCTTAGGCGCGGATTCAATCGCTGCCGGAAAAATGGCTTCCATCATTGCGATTATTGTAGTCGCGGTATTTATGATTTTGACTTATGGCGTATTTGGGGTGATTTCCGTGATTTCTCTGACCCTGAATATAATTCTCGTTATTGCTGCGCTTTCACTATTTCAGGCAACTTTGACCTTGCCCGGAATTGCCGGAATTGTGTTGACGGTTGGTATGGCGGTTGATGCTAATGTGCTGATTTTTGAAAGGATTCGTGAGGAGTTGCTTCTTGGGAAATCCCCGCTAAATGCGGTTGAGCAAGGGTTTGAAAAGGCTTTCGGCACAATTCTTGATTCAAATATTACAACCTTAATTGTCGGTGTATTGCTGTTTAGCTTCGGTAGTGGGCCGGTGAAGGGCTTCGCGGTGACTCTTTCTATCGGGATTATTTGCTCAATGTTTACGGCAATTATGGTGTCACGTTTGATGATTGCAAAATGGTTGCGGAAAACTCGTCCAAAAACTCTGAATATATAGCAACGTGGATTCCAAAAAACGTAATATTCTGATAAATTCGCTAAAGCTGCTTCTAAAACTGATTGTTGCCGGTATCGCGCTCAGCTATGTGCTGATGAACTCCGATATTGAGCAGATTAGGGGGCATATTCTCGGCGGCGATATGCTGAGCTTGATAGCGGCATATATCACCTTCAATATCGTGATAATCCTAAATGGCTGGCGGCTGAACATTTATCTGGCTGATTGCGGCAAGGAGATTTCGTTAAAATATGCGGTGATGATTTCTTATACCGGAGCATTTTTTAATTTATTCCTGCCCGGTGGTGTTGGTGGTGACGGCTATATCGCCTATTACCTCAATCGCAAGCGTGACTTGAAAATCATTCAAGCCATACGGATTATGCTTTCCTCCCGCCTGAACGGCTTATTCGCACTGGGAATGTTGCTTTCTGTGCTGGTGTTCTTTAGCGATTTTATGAGTCTTATTCCGTATGCGGAATATATTTTCGGCGCATTCTTATTTCTACAATTTCCACTATATTTCATAATGTCGCGGCTTGTGTTCCGTGAAAAATTGCCGCTTTTGCTGCGCGTTTCCGTGCCGTCATTTATTACTCAGACATTGGCGATTATTTCAGCATTGCTGATTTTCCATTCATTAGGGATTGAGGATAATATCATAAATTATATATGCTTGTTCAATTTGGGGATAATAGTTTCAATAATCCCAATATCTCCCGGCGGAATTGGTCTGCGCGAGTTTGTATTTTTTAAAGGCTCGGAATTGCTGGGATTAAATCCGGAAGTTGGTGTTGCAATATCGCTAGTGTTTTTTGCGATATATTCACTAACATCGCTCACGGGGGTTGCAGCTTATTTGCGTTTGGGTAAAATGAAGCCTGAAATTGAGAAAAACTAGAAGCGGAGGCAATATGGTAGCGTTACAAACACCAATGGCAGAAAAAGGCTGGCGGCCATCGGATTTTGAATTGGAAGGTGTCGACGGCAAAACTTACGATCTTAACTCAGTTAAGGGCGCAAATGGGCTGGTGATTATGTTCATCTGTAACCATTGCCCATATGTGAAGGCGATTTTGGATAAGATAATCCGCGATATGAAGGAATTGCAGAGCTATGGCGTGAATGCAATTGCGATTATGTCGAATGATGTTGAAAACTATCCTGATGATTCATTTGAAAATATGAAGAAGCTAGCGGCTGAAAAAAAATTCCCATTTCCCTATGTTCTTGACCGCAACCAGCAGGTAGCAAAAGATTATGGCGCAGTTTGCACACCGGATTTTTTTGGTTTTGACGGTAATTTAGCCCTGCAATATCGTGGTCGGCTTGATGATTCCGGTATGCAGAGTAAGGAAGATGGCGTGCGTGATCTGTTTGAAGCAATGCGCGAAGTAGCCGAAACCGGCAAATGCACACAGCCGCAATATAGCTCAATCGGTTGCAGCATCAAATGGGCTGAATAGGGGTTGGGCGTAATAAAATGAAAAAAATGCCACCACGCCGCCAGAGATTGTATTTTATCATATTCTCGATGATTCTAGTTGCAGTTGCGCTGAGCATTATCCTTTATGCTTTTGACGAACATATAGAATATTTCAAAACGCCAACAGATTTAAAAATTGCGAATTATGAAGGTAAAAAAATCCGCTTGGGCGGGTTGGTGAAAGAAGGCAGCTTCCACAAAGTTTCGGAGGATTGCATTTGCTACTCATTTATTGTGACAGACCTAGAAAGCGATGTTGAGGTTCAGTATAACAAAACCTTGCCGGGACTTTTCCGTGAGGGGCAAGGGGTGATTGCTACGGGTAAAATCTCTGCAAGCGGTGTGTTTGAGGCCTCGCAGGTTTTGGCCAAGCATGATGAAAATTATATGCCGCCCGAAGTTTATGAAGCGTTGAAGGCAAACGGGTATAAGAAATGATGGCAGAAATCGGTGATTTTTTCTTGCTGATAGCGCTGTTTCTCGCGTTGGGCTTGAGTGGTGCTTTTTTGGTAAAGCCACATTGGGGCAGAGCGCTTTCAGTAACATTGTTCGTTTGCCTAAGCTGTGCATTTGCATCTTTATTGGTCAGCTTTGCAATTTCGGATTTTTCGCTAAAACTAGTTTTTGAGAACTCCAGCACAATCAAGCCATTTATCTATAAAATCACCGGAGCGTGGGGCAACCATGAAGGCTCTATGCTGCTTTTGCTGTGGATAATGGCGCTCTATAATTTTGTGTATAGTATGACACGCTTCAGCCCTTTGGCCTTATCGGTGCATGCTGCCATAGTGAGTTTGTTCCTGTTATTCATATATTTTACCTCTAATCCATTTGAGTTACTTCCCGTCCGTCCGCAGGAAGGCGCGGGGCTAAACCCGTTATTGCAAGATATTGGATTAGCCATGCACCCGCCGATGCTATATATGGGCTATATCGGCTTTTCATTGGTGTTTTCACTAGCAATTTCAGTATTATTCAACCCTGCCAAAGGTAGTATTGAATATTTAATTCGTGACATCCGCAAATGGACAATTTTCGCTTGGAGCTTTTTGACGGTAGGCATTGGTTTGGGGAGCTGGTGGGCATATCGTGAACTCGGTTGGGGCGGCTTTTGGTTCTGGGATCCGGTGGAGAATTCCTCACTCATGCCGTGGCTAACCGGAACGGCTTTGCTGCATTCCGTTATGGTTGCGGAAAAGCGGCTGATACTCAAAAAATGGACGGTATTACTGGCAATAATCACTTTCACCTTAAGCCTTGTCGGCTTGTTTCTTGTGCGTTCCGGCATATTAACCAGCGTCCATGCCTTTGCGAGTGATCCGACAAGGGGTGTGATAATGCTGGCAATGTTGGCACTTATTTCCGGCAGTGCGCTGTTGGCATTTGGCTTGCGGGCACATACTCTGAGCAGCAGTGGGAAATATAGCAGCTTCTCGCGGGAAGGGATGATTTTGTATAATAACCTGATATTGAGCGTGGTAACGGGAACAATATTAATCGGTACTTTATACCCGCTATTGCTGGATTTGTTTTTTGATAAAAAAATCTCAGTGGGTGCGCCTTTTTATAATATGACAATCATACCTTTTATCATCATATTGGTGGTTCTGGCAGCTTTGGGTTCAAGATCGGTATGGACGGAGATTGACCTCAAAACTCTTGTGAAAAAGACATATAAATCGCTGCTGGTTAGCTTGTTGATTTCTACCCTGCTCATAACTTTTGTTTCTGCTGGGGTGAAGGAATCTCTTGTCATAGTTTCGGCAAACTTTCTGATTATCTGTGTAATTACCGAATATCTAAGAAGATTTGACAGGAAGATATCCTTTTGTATGGTTATTGCCCATGCCGGATTTGCGATATTGATTTTGGGCGTGTGTTTTAGTGAAGCATTTGAGGAAAATGCCGAATTGTTGATATCCGAAGGCGAAAAAATCGAATTTGAGAATTTTAATATCTCGCTCAAGGAAATTGTTGAGGGTAGGGGCGAAAATTATGTTTATCGCCGAGCAATCTTTGAGCTGGGTAATGAAAAGACCGAGGAAAAGAAATATCTCGAACCCGAAAGCAGGATTTATCCGCAAGAGCAAAGTTCAACCACTGAGGCGGCGATTTATACCAGCCTATTATCAGATTTCTATATAGTTATAGGCGATATGAGTGATGGTAAGAAAATTGCCGTTAAGTTATATTTTAAGCCATTGATAAACTTCATTTGGCTCGGAGTTCTGCTGATGTTCATTGGTGGGATGCTGCGCTTTGTCCGACTCGGCAACAAGCCTGTGATAATAAATTGATTATTTCGCCATAATCCCGATAGCAGCAGGTGAAATCACAATTATAAACATGGTCGGCAAGATGAATAATATCATCGGTACGGTCATGATAGCGGGGAGCCTCGCTGCTTTTTGCTCAGCTCGAAGCATACGCTGGGTGCGAAATTCTTTCGACAAAACCCGAAGTGCCTGCGAAACCGGAGTACCGTATTTTTCGGTTTGGATAAGGATACTGGTTAATGCTCGGATTTCCGGCAAAGCTATCCTTTTACTCAGATTTTCTAGCGCTTTCCTTTTCTCAGGCAAAAATCCGATTTCAATCGAGGTGAGAGCAATTTCCTCTGCTAATATCGGATAAGCTTTGCCCAATTCCTTGCTCACCCTATCCAATGCGGCAGAAAGAGTCAGCCCTGCTTCGGTACATATCATCATCAAATCCAGCGCATCAGGCAGGCCTTTTTGCACTTCCTTATAGCGTTTGCTACGATTATTCACTGCCAGAATTTTTGGCATAGAAAAGCCGACATATACTGCGGCAAAAGGTATAAGAAGCTTTAGAAAGCCTTTGAATGTAAGATTTGAAGGGTCAATATCTACGAATATAAGTGAAAGTGCCATAAAGCCAAAAGCGCATACGAATTGTGCAAAAGTATATTTTATAATAGCATTTTTCGAGCTGTATCCGGCTGAAATCAGAAAATCGCTAATCTCACTAACCTTGTTTTCCTGCACGAGGTTGAGCTTGTTCACAATCTTCTGTATTAACTCGATATTTTCTTCTTCTTTTTTCGCCTTCGCCTTTTTTCTTTTGCTGGATTGATTATCCTTTTGCAATTCTGCGCGGCGCGATTGTAAATCTCTAATTCTTCTTTTTGTATTATTATAAGCGCTAAGATTTTTGCCGACCATATAGGTGACAATAAATAATAATAATGCCAACCCGCCGACTATCATCATTGTCGGGTCTGCTTCTTGATTCATTAAATTTTGTGCCTCTGGTGACATATATTTTCTAATTAATTATATTAAATTTCAAAATTACCCATTTTTCGCATAACGAACATTCCGAAGGTGAACATTGTCAGGGCAACTCCCAATGCAATATTGCCACCTGCGCTTTCGGCTAACGGGTCAAGATATCCGGGCGAAATAAACATTAATGCGGCTGAAACCAAGAATGGTAATGAGCCGACAATATATGACGACATGCGTGCTTCGGAGGAAATGGCTTTGATTTTCATTTTCATCATGGCACGGGCGCGAATGGTTTCAGACAAATTCTCCAAGATTTCCGCAAGATTACCTCCGGTTTCACGCTGCAAGGCGATTGATATCACGAAGAAATTAAATTCATTTAGGTCAATTTTTGCTGCTGCCTCAAACAATGATTCTTCAAATGGTTTGCCGAGGCGAGTGGCGTTACTAATGCTGCCAAAAATCGCCCTGACCGGTTCGTCAATTTCTTCGGCAATCACGCTGATAGATTCTGTAATGGGTAGACCGGAGCGCAAGCCTCGGACAATTAAATCAAGTGCATCGGGAAGCAAGAGCATGAATTTTTTCATGCGCTTGTCAATTTTTCGATTTAGCAGCATATTTGGCAAAAACCAGCCAAGGAACAGGGCGATTACCAGAGATGTGATATATCCCATTCCCATTGCGAATTTCAGCACCATGAGTGCTACGATAAAATAGACCACAACTTTAATTAAATAGCTCTGCACGCCGCTTTCCACTCCGGCCTTTTCCAGCTTTTCACGGATGCGGCTGATTGTCGGCATGGATTTTAGCGCAGCATTAAGCATGGAATCATTGTCAACCTTGCGCAAAGATTTAATCTTCTCTTCAATAGTTGTGTTATTTGAGTAATTAAGCAGGATTTTTTCGGCGCGCTTATGGATGATTTTTTCCGGAGAATTTGACATAAAAAAGCTTGCAGCGATGCCGCCGAGCAATAATATCCCGCCACCGATAATATATATTATTGTTGGGTCAGTAGCCTCTTCCATATATGCATATTATCAAGTTAAGGTTAATAAAGCGTAACTAAGCCATGATATTTAAAGATTATGTTCCGATTTGCGCGAAAATGTTCTATTAAGCCATATGCAATTTATTGATGAAGCAAAAGTATATGTGAAATCGGGCAAGGGCGGCGGTGGTTGCCTTTCATTCCGGCGTGAGAAATATATCGAATTCGGTGGCCCTGATGGCGGCGATGGCGGTAAGGGCGGTGATGTGATAGCGCGCGCAGTGGGTGGGTTGAACACACTCATAGATTATCGCTTCCAGCAGCATTTCAAGGCAATGTCGGGCGAGCCGGGAATGGGCAAAAATCGTACAGGCCAATCACGCGATGCGGTGATAATGCCGGTTCCGGTGGGTACGCAGATATTTCTGGAAGATAAGGAAACCTTGCTGGCAGATTTAACCGAAATCGGTGAAGAGGTTATGCTGGCGCGTGGGGGAATGGGCGGTAAGGGCAATGCGAATTTTAAAACTTCCACCAACCAAGCGCCGAGAAGGACAATCCCCGGTGAGCCTGCCGAAGAAAAAACCTTATATTTCCGCTTGAAATTGCTCTCAGATGTCGGTCTTGTCGGTCTTCCCAATGCAGGGAAATCAACTTTTCTATCATCAGTGACTCGCGCAAAGCCGAAAATAGCTGATTATCCATTCACAACCTTAGTCCCGCAATTAGGTGTGGTTTATGTGGATGAAACCGAATTTGTCGTGGCGGATTTGCCGGGGTTAATTGAAGGAGCGCATGAAGGTGTGGGGCTTGGTACAAGATTCCTAGGGCATGTCGAGCGCTGCCGAATTTTGCTGCATTTGGTTGACGTAACTGCCGAAGATGTGGCGGAGAATTATAGAATAATCAGAAATGAATTGAAGCAATATGGCGGCTTGGAAGAAAAGCCGGAATTGCTGGTTCTGAGCAAATGCGATACTTTGCAGGAAGATGAAATCGCTGAGAAAGTAAAGAAACTCAAAAAACTTGCAAAAAAAGAAGTTCACGCCATGTCAGCCGTAAGCAAAAATGGTGTGGAAGGTATTCTGCGGATGTTAAAAGAGGTGGTGAAAGAGGATGATAAATCAGATGAATGAGATTGTTGTAGTCGGCTCCGGTGCATGGGGCAGCGCACTTGCCGAAACCTTTGAAGCTGAGATAATCGCGGGCAGGGCTGAGGCTAAATGCGATTTGAGTAATAAAATTGTGGTAATTGCAGTGCAGGCGCAATCATTGCGGGAAGTTCTGCTCAAGCATAATTATGAAAATTCCATTATTGTTATATGTTCAAAAGGTGTGGAACAGGGGAGCTTGAAGCTTTTGAGCGAAGTGGCGGAAGAAATTCTGCCTGATAATAAAATTGCCATCCTTTCAGGGCCCAACTTTGCTGAAGAAATCCAAAAAGGATTGCCCGCCGCCTCAACAGTTTCTTGCAAGGATGAAGAAATTGGACGGGAATTGATTGAAAAGCTCGGCAAGCGCAATTTCCGCCTATATTACACAAAAGATATTATCGGCGTACAAATTGCCGGAGCTGTAAAGAATGTTTTGGCCATTGCCTGCGGGATTTGCGAAGGCAAGAAGCTGGGTAATAACGCCAAGGCGGCAATCATAACCCGTGGCGTGGCGGAGCTGGCGAGGCTGTGCAAAGCCAAGGGTGGCGACGATGTAACCTTGCTTAGCTTGGCAGGAATCGGCGACTTGCTGCTAACCTGCACCAGCACGCAATCACGCAATTTTAGCCTCGGTGTTGAAATTGCAAAAAGCGAGGATATTCAGGCGAGCATAAAGGAAAAAGGCGGCGTAAAAGAGGGTTATTATACCGCAAAAGCCGTAAATGAGCTGGCAAAAAGCTTGGATGTTGAAATGCCGATTTGTAAATCCGTATTTGATATATTATATAAAGATAAAACCGTAAATGATGTGATAAATGAACTTCTTCAAAGACCGCAAAAATAAGAAAAAGATTAGTAAAGAAAGGGCGTTTGACCTTGAGCAAAATACGCTCAAAGCCGGAAAAGGCTATTTGCAGGGAAATCTGATAGTCGCCACTACTTTGATTAAAGGCTCTTGTTTTGAGCGCTCGGTGATATTTATGGCAAGCCACGATAAAACCGGCGGGATGGGGATGATAATAAATAAAGAATTGCGCGGCGCAGAGCATGAAGAAGTGATTGCCAGCCTCGGCGTGGAAATGCCGGAGAAAGTCCGCAACGAGATTAAGGTATATCTTGGCGGGCCAATTGAGACTACGCGCGGTTTTGCCATTCATTCCGATGATTATGAAACGAAAAATACCGTCACATTCCCAAATGGAATTGCTATAACTTCAGAAAAAGAAGTGCTGGAGGATTATATAATCGGAAAAGGGCCAAAGCGGCTGATGCTGGTGATGGGCTATGCCGGTTGGGTGGAAGGGCAGATAGAAAATGAGATGGAGGAGGGTGTATGGATTTCCGTTCCTTCCGATATTGATTTGCTATTCAATACGGAGAATGATGCAAAATGGAAAAAAGCTGCCGACTCTCAAGGTATTGATATTTATAGGTTACATCCATTTATAGGCAGCGCATAAATTCTTACAAAAACAAGCTTTACTTTGCTTAGGGCAATATGTTAAATTCGCGCAATAATTAATTAATCTAAGTTAATATATGTTTGACTTTGACAGTGAATCAAGATTCCTGAAATATGAGCAAATCAAAGCTCTGGAGAAGCTTGTGGAAGATGCCAGTCAACTTGATTCACAAGGAAAGCAGCTACTTGATGCAAAGTTTGCAGATGATTTTTCGGGCTCTTCACCAGCGCCGATTCGCGCTCAAGCCATCACTTTGCTAGAAGATAAAATTTCAGCCGGTTTGGAAAAAGGCTTCCCCGATGAAGATGTATTTGATTTGTTTGGTAATTACGCACCCGAAATACCGCCTGAAGAGGGTAAGTTAACTGAGGTTGCCTATGGTAAAATATGCGATGAGGTGATGACTGAGCTGCGTGATAAGATAAGACTGGTTTTGACTGAAAAGAAATATCTTGGCAAGTTGTTTGAAGAGGCGATAGAAGAAGCAAGTAATGATACGATAAATTTGGTTATTGCAGAAATTCGGGTGGAATTTATGCAAATATTCGACCTTGCCTATCAAATGGATATTGCTGATGAGGTTAGCAAAGCTGTGAGCAATCCTATTATGCCGCATGATATGCATGATTTCGCCCAGAGCGTTCGAGGATTGAAGGATGAAGATAATCCTGATTTGGAGGTGGTGGAATATTCTGATGAGCACCCGAATATGCGTTTAACATCATATCCTTATACGCATGCAGGAATAAAAAATCTGCGTGGCAAATATTTTGAGACATTGGCGCAGCTATTGGAAGGTAGTAGCGGTGCAGCCATGAGTGAAGCTGTGTTCGCAGAAAAGCTAAGAATGACAAGGAGCAGGGTTAATGGGCATTTGATCGATATGTTTAGTATGACTTATGATGAAGAGCAGTTTTTTGCATTTCTGACGCAGAATCCTAAACTGACAAATGAGTTGCTGGACAAGCTTGATGCCGAAGCTTCGGCAGAGTTTCAATATTTCCGCCGCACAACAGTTTTGAAAGATGAAGATTTGCGGAATAATTATCAACCGCCTAATGTTGCTAGTGAACGCGAGAGCTTGCGGACTATTCTTGAAAATCAGGGGAAAACAGAGCTGGTTGGTATGCAGAAACTTGTTTTCGCACAAATCCTGAGAGGGCAATTTATTGATAAAGAAACTGCTGTGAGGAGAGAGCTATATCAAATCGCTGCGCCCATTTCCGGCTATGTCTTTGCGATGAGAGGGGCTATAAGTTTAGGTGATGTTACTGATTCAATAGATGCGTATCATCAAGCGATTTGGGATGACCAAGCCGCGCTGGAGGCGGATAGGGATGAGGTTGAAGTGGCGATAATGAAATCATTCCAGCTAGCACATGACAAGGAAAATTATTTTCTGCCCCGTAGTGCAAGCCTTGATGCTGTAGAAAGGGTGTTTTTCCCTCTGCTGGACGAGCAATTTGATGGTTTTTTTAAGAATCAAGAATTTTTAAAGGAAATCGGCTATGATTCCTTAATCGCAAACTTGCGTATAGAGTCATCGGAGTTAGAAAAAAAGATTCAGCTAGCGTTAAGGGATTTGGTTGTAGATATTGTATCAGACATAAAAGATTATTATAGAAATTGCGGGGAATGCCCAACTCACGCTTCTTTGATTGCGCAGATGGATAATTTGCTGTCACTTCATATTTCCAGCGTTACTAGCGATAGTTTTTTGAAAATGTATGATAAGCAGTTTGAATCTATGGCTCGTACTTTTGTGATGAATGCATTCAATCGGGCGGTGGAATCGGGCTTAACCGAAAGGCTCGCAGATTTGAAGGGTTTGGAGTTGCCTTCCGAGAGAAAAACAGGTGATTTGCTAAACTCAATCAATGCTGCATGGATTAATAGTCTCAAGCCATATTATGGTATGTCTCAGGCTGCTGAATATAGGGTAGTAGCAAGCAAAAAACTATGCAGATTAAGCGGCTTAAGAGGTGTGGAGCATCTCTGGGATGCGATCTATCGAGATTTGATAGAAAATTTGGACGAGTTAGACGAAAATATTGTTCTAACCCGTGCTGGCTTTAGAAAATTAGTAGAAAAGCAAGTAACAGATATATTGCAACATGTGGAAGGGCAGTCAAAATCTGGGAAAGGTGAGGGAAATCAGGAGCTTCGCGAGGTGTTTGAAGTTATAACACCTAACAAAAGGCAGTTTTTTGTTGCTTCGGCAGTTGAGCATTTAACCGCAATATTTGAAGGAACTGCGTATATCGCGCAAGGCTATGAATCGGCAAAAGAAACGGTTGGTCTTCTAAGATAATCAGCTTTGCGACTCGGATTTTAATTTATACAAAACCTCCAGCGCTTGTTTAGGCGATAGCTCATCTGGGTTGATATCATCAAGCGGATTGATTTGTACCTGCATATTCTCCGCCTGTTCAAAAAGCGGTAAATATTCATTCCCTTCTGATTGTGATTCCAGCCGATTGAGGATTTTTTTCGCGCGATTCGTGACTGATTTCGGCAATCCTGCCAGTTCTGCAACATGAATTCCATAGGATTTGTCGGCAGCGCCTTTGCCAACTTGATGCAAAAACACAATCTCATCATTCCATTCCTTCACCTTCATACTATGCAATGAGATGCGCTCCAGCTCCAATTTGGTCAGCTCGTGATAATGAGTGGCAAAGATTGCGCGGCATTTGATGATATTATGCAGATATTCCAAAACTGCCCAAGCGATGGAAAGCCCGTCATAAGTTGCTGTTCCGCGTCCGATTTCATCCAATATCACCAGAGATTTTGCGCTTGCCTGATTGAGGATTGCTGCGGTTTCCACCATCTCAACCATAAATGTGCTTTGCCCGCGTGAAAGATTGTCCGATGCCCCAACGCGGCTGAAAATCTTATCCACGCAGCCAATATGCGCCGATTTGGCCGGAACATATGAGCCACATTGCGCCATAATCGTAATCAGCGCATTTTGTCGTAAGAAGGTGGATTTGCCTGCCATGTTAGGGCCGGTTAATAGCCATAGATTCTGCGCTGAATTCAAATCGCAGTCATTCGCAGCGAATTCTGTTGCAGTTTCCACCACCGGATGACGGGCGGCGACAAGCGTAAATGCATCTGAATCATCAATTTTCGGTTTAGTATAGTTGTTCTGTGCGGCAAGCTCGGAAAACCCGCATATAACATCAGAAAATGCAATTGCCCGCGCGGTTCTCATTAATATCTCGGCATTCTGGCGGATTTCCTCGGCGAATTCAGCAAATATCTGCAATTCCAACTGCAAAGCCTCATTCCGCGCATTGATGATTTTTGTTTGCAGCTCGTTTAATTCCGCCGTAGTAAAGCGCATCGCATTCGCCATGGTCTGGCGGTGAATAAATTCTTCGCTCAGCTTTCCGGCATTTTGTGCGGTAACTTCAACATAATAACCAAGAATGTTGTTATGATTGATTTTGAGGTTGTTAATCCCCGAAGTTAGTGCATATTTTTCCTTCAATTCAGTAATTAATTTGCGGCTATGGTCACGAATGTTGATAAGGTTTTGTAAATTAGAATTATATTCGGGGCGGATAAAATTCCCATCATTCAAATGTACTCCGACTTCATCGCGGAATGCCTCAATTAGCTTGTTTAGCAGAGTGGGTAGTGGATTGATATCGGCAATGTTATCTGCCAGCAATTTTGGCAATTTTTTCGTATTCAGCAAATTTTTGATTTCCGTGGCGGCCAAAAGTGCGTTTCTGGTTATCAGCATATCACGCGGTGTAGCGCGTCCCATAGAAATACGGGCGAGGGCACGCTCAATATCGGGAAATTGCCCTAGTTTTTCACGTAATTTTCCGCGTAAATCAGTTTCTTCAAAAAAGAAATCAACCGCTTCCAGCCGCGCATTAATACCCTCGGCATAAATTAGCGGGGCGGAAAGCCAGCTATATAACAATCTGCCACCGCCGGAAGTTTTGGTACGGTCAATAATCTGTAATAGGCTGGGAGAGTTGGCAAATATTGGCTGTAAAATCTCCAAATTGCGCCGCGTATTGAAATCAATCTGCATATAATGCTTTGCATCAAATTGACGTGGAAATTGCAGGCTAGGCAGGGCTTCCTTTTGCGTAAGTTCAATATATTCCAGCAAGCCGCCACAAGCGCAGATTTGCGCGCGGGTTAATGCCCCGAAGCCTTCCAGTGAAATGACTTTGTAAAAGCTTTTGAGCTTATTCTCGGCACGTTTGAACTCATAAATATTTGAGGCTTGCGGGGAGAGTTTGCTTTTCCATTCATTGTAAGTTTCATAAAAATTCTCTTCATAGAGCAAATCATCAGCCAGCAAGATTTCGGATGGATTTATGCGCGCCAACTCATTGCCGAATGTTTCACGTGAAACATTTGCACTGAAAAAACTGCCCGTGGAAATATCAATCCACGCCACGCCGTATTCAGTGCCGGATTTCGCCAAGCTCATCAGATAATTTGATTTTTTGGCTTCCAGCAGATTTTCTTCGGTAATCGTTCCGGGCGTGATAACCCGCACTACTTCCCGCCGCACAATCTCTTTATATCCACGTTTTTTCGCTTCTTCCGGACTTTCCAACTGGTCGCAAATCGCCACTTTATATCCTGCATTGATTAACTTATGCAGATATGGTTCATAAGAATGCGCAGGAACACCGCACATCGGAATATCATCGCCGTCTTTCGCGCCACGCTTGGTCAGGGCAATGTCGAGGATTCCTGCGGCTGTTACGGCATCATCAAAGAACATCTCAAAAAAATCACCCATGCGGAAAAAAAGCAGCGTATCGCTATAGCGCTCTTTCTGCTCCATATATTGCTGCATCATCGGTGTGAGTTTTGCTGTCATTACTTTCGATTAATAGCATTTTGCCTTTTTCTATTCAACCATTGAAAAGCAAATTCCCTTTGACATTTTTGTTAAGATGGTTAGATTGTCGGCTTCCAAAACGCAAAGTATGTGCTGCGTTGCAGCATAGCAAGCGCATAATTTAAGACTTAAAAATCAGGGCATAGAACATGACAGGAAGTAAAAACAGACAGAGAACGCATTTTGAGGAAGAAGCCTTAAGATACCATATGAGAGACGGAGTGCCCGGTAAGGTTGCGTTAGCGCCGACAAAGCCGCTTCTGACTCAGCGTGATTTAGCTCTGGCATATTCCCCAGGTGTTGCTGCTCCTTGTCTTGAAATTGCGGAAGACCCAGCAACTGCTTATGATTATACCGCAAAAGGTAATGTCGTCGCGGTGATTTCCAACGGAACGGCGGTGCTTGGCTTGGGTAAATTAGGCGCGCTTGCTTCAAAACCTGTGATGGAAGGAAAAGCGGTGCTATTCAAGCGTTTTGCCGATATTGATGCGGTAGACATTGAGGTTGATACGGCGGATGTTGATGAATTCATAAATGCAGTTCGCTATTTAGGGCCAAGCTGGGGCGGAATAAATCTGGAAGATATCGGCGCGCCGGAATGTTTTATTATTGAGCAAAGATTAAAAGAACTCATGGATATCCCGATTTTCCATGATGACCAACATGGAACTGCGATTATTTGTGCGGCAGGTCTGATAAATGCGGCTGATATAAAAGGCTGTAAAATTGAAGATATGACCGTGGTGGTAAATGGTGCCGGTGCTGCCGGAATTGCTTGCCTCGATTTGATGATTTCAATGGGTGTGAAGAATTATTATCTTTGTGACCGTACCGGAATTATCCATAAAGATAGAGATGATTTGAATCAGTGGAAATCAGCATATGCGGTGAAAACCGAGCGTCGTACTCTGGGTGAAGCGTTAGAAGGAGCTGATGTATTCCTAGGGCTTTCTGCTAAGGGCGCAGTTACAAAAGAAATGGTTAAAGGTATGGCGAAAAATCCGATTATTTTCGCTATGGCCAACCCTGATCCGGAAATCACACCGGAAGAAGTTGCTGAAGTGCGTGACGATGCGATTGTTGCCACTGGACGCAGCGACTATAACAATCAGGTGAATAATGTTATGGGATTCCCATATATTTTCCGTGGGGCGCTTGATGTTAGGGCAACAAAAATCAATGAAGAAATGAAAATTGCTGCCGCAAAAGCTTTGGCAAAATTGGCGCGTGAAGATGTGCCGGACGAGGTTGCAGTTGCTTATCAAGGGCGCAAAATGGTCTATGGTCCGGATTATATTATCCCGACTCCATTTGATCCACGCTTGATTTATACAATTCCGATTGCAGTTGCAAAAGCGGCTGAAAAAAGCGGTGTAGCGGGCAAGCCGATTGAAGATTATGATGAATATAAAAAGCGTTTGCAGGGCAGGTTAAATCCAACTGCGAACTCAATGAGCCTGATTTTCGAACAATTGCATGAAAAACCGAAAAAAGTGATTTTTGCTGATGGCGAAGAGGAAAAAACCATTCGCGCTGCTATGCAATGGGTGAATAACGGTTATGGTAAGGCGATTTTGGTCGGGCGTGAAAAGAAAATCAATGAAACTATGGATAAGCTAGGTTTCTCTGAAACTGCTGACCGCGAGAAATTGGAAATTACTAATGCCTCACTAAGCAAAAAAGTCGATGAATATATTGATTTCCTTTATGACAGGCTAAAGCGCAGAGGCTATTTGCAGCGTGATGTGATTCGTATGGTCAAAAATGATAGGAATACATTCTCCGCCTGCATGCTCTCTTGCGGCGATGGCGATACGCTGATTACCGGCCTTGTGCGTGGCTATACGCGCTCATTGCAGGATATAATGCTGGTGCTTGACCCTAAGGAAGAAAAAACCGTGTTCGGTATGTCGATGATTTTGGCGCAAAACCGCACTTTGTTTATGTCTGACACTAACGTGCATGAAGTGCCAACCGCAGAGCAGCTTGCCGATATCGCCTGTATGACGGCGGCAAAAGCCCGCAAATTCGGCCATGAGCCACGCGTTGCGATTCTTTCATACTCAAATTTTGGGATGCCACAGCTTGAAAAAGCCGAGCGTATACGTGAGGCAGTGAGTATTCTTGATAGCCGCAAGGTAGATTTTGAATATGACGGTGAAATGGCGGTTGATGTCGCGCTGAACCCGGATTTGATGAAGCTTTACCCGTTTTGCCGCCTGAGTGGCCCTGCGAATATCCTGATTATGCCGAACCTGCACGCTGCGAACCTTTCGAGCAAGCTATTACAGCAGCTTTCCGGCGGAACGGTGGTTGGCCCCGTGTTGGAAGGTTTGGAAAAGCACGCGCAAATCATCCCGATGGGTGCAAAAGTGAGTGATATCCTAAACGCCGCCGCCTTGGCGAGTATTTAATCAACATTGCTCAATTTTTTTGTGATTTACTTAACACTAAATTAATCTTGTTATCATATGATGCTGACATAAAGCTAATGTTGCGCCGCAACACGCAACCACGATACACAGGTAACAGGAGAATTTTATGTCAAACGCAAAGCTTACGATAAACGGTAAAGATGTTGAGCTTCCGATAATGCAGGCTACAGAAGGGCCGGAAGTTATAGATATCACAAAATTATACAAGGAAACTGACCGTTTCACGCTTGACCCCGGCTTTATGTCCACCGCTTCATGTGAATCAAAAATCACTTTCATTGACGGCGATAAGGGGATTTTGCGTTATCGTGGTTATGATATTGATGCGTTGGCAAATAATTGCACTTTTCTGGAAGTTGCGTATTTGTTGTTAATGGGTGAATTGCCAAATGCTGAAGAAAAGGCGAAATTTGAGCATGAAATAACCTATCACACCTTGGTGCAGGAACAGATGAACTTCTTCTATCGTGGTTTCCCACGGCGCTCACATCCGATGGCGATTCTGGCCGGTGCGTTTGCTTCACTTTCCGCTTTTTACCATGATAGCCTTGATATTCGTGACCCTGACCAACGTCAGCTCTCTGCTTATCGTATGATTGCCAAAATTCCGACATTGTGTGCGATGGCATATAAATATTCGATAAATCAACCGTTTATCTATCCGAAAAATAAGCTGGAATATACTCCGCGCTTTATTGATATGATGTTTGCAACTCCTTGTGAGGAATATCACGTTAGCCCAAAAGTGGCGCGTGCCTTGGATAAGGTGCTGATTTTACATGCCGACCATGAGCAAAATGCTTCCACTTCTACGGTGCGTTTGGCAGGTTCATCCGGTGCGAATCCATTTGCCTGTATCGGGGCGGGAATTGCTTCACTTTGGGGGCCTGCACATGGTGGCGCAAATGAAGCGGTGCTGGTGATGTTAGACGAAATTGGCACAGTAGGGAATATCCCGAAATTTATTGAGCGCGTGAAGAATAAGGAAGAAGGCGTGCGCTTGATGGGATTTGGTCATAGGGTTTACAAGAACTTTGACCCGCGTGCGCAAGTGCTAAAAGAAGCGGCGCATGATGTGTTTGAGGAGCTTGGTATGCAGAGCGACCCATTGCTGGACGTGGCGCTGGAATTGGAACGCGTGGCTTTGGAGGATGAATATTTCGTTGAGCGCAAGCTTTATCCAAATGTCGATTTCTATTCAGGAATTATCTATAAAGCAATGGGGATTCCGGTGGAAATGTTCACTCCGATGTTTGCCTTGGCACGTACGGCTGGTTGGATTTCGCAATGGAAAGAGATGATAGAAGACCCGCTGCAAAAAATCGGCAGACCGCGTCAGCTATATACCGGCTATAAACAGCGCGAATTCGTAAGTATTGACAAAAGGTAGGGTTTGTTTTATCGTAATGTGCTAGTAATTAACAGCGTTTTATGAGAATTCCCGCCACTTTAAAAGAGAACACGCATCAATATCGCATGGTGATGAATGCCTTTGATAAGTTCAAAGAGTTGCACAGGGAGCATATGCACGGCTCATATAATTTGGGCTATTTAGCTGAAGGCTTAGATTTATCATACAAGCTACAAATTGCCGAGAATGACTTGAGAAGTGCCATCCTGAAAGCTGGGATTGGCGAGTGCTTAACT
>Ga0066640_10000456_pt1 | contig 23622 bp, 25 predicted proteins | sample CryGeyCG2114_020_2_FD_59505 | JGI IMG/M metagenome (GOLD analysis project Ga0066640, IMG submission 59505) | Groundwater microbial communities from aquifer - Crystal Geyser CG11_big_fil_rev_8/21/14_0.20 | ecosystem: Environmental > Aquatic > Deep subsurface > Groundwater | place: USA: Utah... | reverse complement strand
ACACCCATTTGCGTAATAGCTTCCTGCACATCAAAATCAGGATTCGCACGAAAAGTTTCCGCAGCAACCTTGACGGCTTTCTGGTCTTTCGGAGTGAAAGCTCTTAACGCATGTTGAAAGCGGTTGCCAAGCTGTCCCAAAACCTCATCGGGAATATCCTGCGGGTTTTGTGTAATAAAATATATTCCAACGCCCTTTGAACGAATCAACTTCACCACTTGCTCAACCTTATCTATCAAAGCTTTTGGCGCATCCTCAAATAGCAAATGCGCTTCATCAAAGAAGAAAACCATGCGCGGTTTTTCAGCATCGCCCATTTCCGGCAATTCTTCAAAAAGCTCACTCATCAACCATAGCAGAAATGTTGCGTATAGCTTTGGTGATTGAATTAATTTATCGGCAGCGAGGATATTCACGAATCCCTGCCCATCATAGGTTGTGCGCATCAAATCTTCAATACGCATGGCTGGCTCGCCAAAGAAATTCTCCGCGCCTTGACGCTCCAGAACCAACAATTTGCGTTGTACTGCGCCCACAGTTGCTTTTGCAACATTGCCATATTCGCGCGAAGCTTCCTCTGCATTCTCATAGAGATGACCGAGCATTGCCTGCAAATCCTTAAAATCCAAAAGCAGCATTCCTTCATCATCGGCAATTTCAAAGCATATATTTAGAACACCTTCCTGCGTATCATTTAAATCCAGCAGGCGCGATAAGAGTAATGGGCCCATTTCAGAAATGGTGGTGCGCACGGGATGCCCCTGCTCACCAAACAAATCCCAAAATATTGTTGGAACAGCTTTAAATGAAAAACCCTCTATTCCTATTTTCTGAATTCGCTCATCTACTTTCGGGTGCGGATTCCCTGCCTGAGAAATACCGGAAAAATCACCCTTAACATCTGCTACAAAGCTCGGCACACCCATCCTTGCAAAACCTTCAGCCAGAACTTGCAATGTTACGGTTTTCCCAGTTCCTGTTGCTCCGGCAATCAGCCCATGGCGATTTGCGAATTTAAGATTTAAAAACTGCTGCTCCGCAGCCCCGCCGATTAGTAGTTGCGGTTGTGTCGGCTCGGCTTTTTGCGCTGCTTGCGTCATAATTACCCCTATTTAAACTTTGCGAAGTAATATATATCCTTAAATTCACCGTTTTTTACAAGATGTTTTTTCATCTCGCCCTCTTTATGAAAACCCAGCTTTTCGACAACTTTTTGCGAGCCGATATTATCAATATAAATTTCGGCATAGATTTTATCTAGCCCAAGCATATCAAAACCATAATCACAAATCAGCTTTGCCGCCGTGCTAACAACTCCCTTGCCGTGATGCTTATCCGCTAGCCAATAAACAATCTCACCCTTATGTCCCAAAACATATTTAAACCCGACATCGCCCACCACTTCGCCATCAACTTCAATTACGAATAACATTGATTTTGGATTATCGGCTGCATAGCTTTCCAGCCTTTCTGCGATATATTGATTGGCAATTTCCAATGTATATGGACGTGGAATCCTGTATGTTCCGGCATATATTTTATCGGATGAGATATTTCGGACAATATCACCTGCATCTTCGGCGCGAAATTGGCGAATAGTAAACTTCTCCGTAACTATAGGGGCAAAATTCTTAGACATAATTCTCAAGCAAGTTTTGGGTTTAATACGGTTTTGCGCAAATGGTAATAAATTGACGCAATAAACAAAATCAAAAACACAATATATATCACCATCAAAGCTTTATCCACAGAATCACTCCCCGCATAAACATAGGAAACTGTCGGGTCATCCTTTTTATACTTAACCGTAAGCTGCCTATGCTGCGTATCTATTAGATAGCGCGCCTTATATTCACTATCAAATCGAAAATAATCCACCGGATTTATCGCCCCGTAATATTCCTCACCGTCTACGGAGTATTTATAACTCATAACCGGAATGTAAAATTCTTTGATTTTTGGAGATGAGCTTGTTGTAGTGGGAGAAAATTCATATTTCATCACAATCTCAGATTTGTATATTTCCGCATTTGCTCCTACCCACTCATCAGATGTCTGGCGAGAAAGCATGCTCACAACCCCGAATAGCGGTATGCTCAGCAACAGCAAAAGCATAATTATTACGAATGATTTTGATATTCTTTTTGTCAAGCAGCCCCTCTTACGGAAAAAAACTTCTCATAAAACGCAATAGTTGTAAAGATAATGAGGTAGTTTGCGCTTGGAAAGTGAAGTTTTATTTTCCACAAACTTCCAAGCAAGCCTCAACGATATCCTCTGCTTGCGGCAATACCAGATTTTCCAGATTTTCGGCATATGGCAGCGGAACATCCTTACCCGCCACTTTTTTTACCGGAGCATCAAGATAATCAAACGCCTCTTCCATCATTATGCTGGCGATTTCTGAGCCAATACTCGCAAATGGGAATCCCTCTTCCACCGTCACTAAACGATTAGTCTTTTTGACCGATTCTATGATTGTGTCGGAGTCCAACGGGCGCAATGTCCGCAAATCAATAACTTCCGCCTCAATGCCCTGCTCTGCCAAAATTTCAGCCGCTTTCAATGATTTGCCGACCATAATTGAGAAAGCTGCAATCGTCACGTCAGCACCCTCACGCACCACTTCCGCCTTGCCGATTTCATATGGTTCTAAATCATCTGCTACTTCAAATTTTTGCCCATAGATAATTTCATTTTCCAGAAATATCACCGGATTCGGGTCGCGGATTGCGGCTTTGAGCAAGCCCTTGGCGCTTTCTGCATCATATGGTGCAATCACTTTCAAGCCCGGAATATGTGAATACCACGCCGCATAACATTGGCTATGTTGCGCGCCTACCCTTGCCGCTGCGCCGTTTGGGCCACGGAAAACAATTGGACAGCGCACCTGCCCGCCCGACATATAATTGGTTTTTGCTGCTGAATTGATAATTTGATCCATCGCCTGCATGGCAAAATTAAATGTCATAAATTCCACAATCGGACGAAGCCCAGCCATAGCTGCGCCTACTGCCAACCCTGTGAAGCCATGCTCGGTAATCGGCGTATCAATCACCCTATCTGCGCCGAACTCATCGAGCAAACCCTCGGAGACTTTGTATGCACCATTATATTCGGCAACTTCTTCGCCCATGAGGAAAACATCCTTATCGCGGCGCATTTCCTCGGCCATTGCATCCCTAAGCGCTACTCTAACTGTTGTTTCTGTCATCCTCTTTACGCCTCGTTATAAATATCTGTCCAAAGCTCACTTTCATCCGGCAGGGGTGAATCTTTGGCGAATTGTTCAACTTCCTTGATGTCTTCGCGGATTTTTTTGTCGATATCCTTCAAGCGTTCTTCAGTTGCGAATTTCTTTTCAATCAGCATTCTTTTTAGCTGCTCAATCGGGTCATGCCCTTTATATTCCTCAACTTCATCCTTACTGCGATATTTTGCCGGATCAGACATAGAATGTCCCCGATAGCGATAGGTTTTCATCTCCAGAATTATCGGCCCTTTGCCGCTTCGCACATAATTTGCGGCTTCCTGCGCTGCCTCATAGACTTTCACCACATCCATGCCATCCACCTGCTTGCCGGGAATGCCGAAAGACTCCCCGCGCTTATATAATTCCGGTGTAGATGCGGAACGCTTGACCGAAGTCCCCATTGCATATCCGTTATTCTCAATCACATAAATTGCCGGAAGATTCCATAATTTCGCCATATTGAAGCTTTCATAAACCTGCCCTTGATTCACTGCGCCGTCACCGAGATAAGTCACTGAAAGGTTTTGATTTTTCTTATATTTCTGAGCGAAGGCAAGCCCAGTGCCGATTGGCACTTGCGCTGCCACAATTCCATGCCCACCAAAGAAATTTCCGGGCGTATTAAACATATGCATTGAGCCGCCCTTACCTTTTGAACAACCGGTTGCACGCCCTGTCAGCTCTGCCATCACATATTTTGGCGCTATGCCGCTTGCAACAATATGCCCGTGGTCACGATACGAAGTCACCACACAATCACCTTTGCGCATCGCAGCTTGCATACCGACTACAACCGCTTCCTGCCCGATATATAAATGGCAGAAACCGCCAATTAGCCCCATACCGTACAATTGTCCGGCCTTTTCCTCAAAACGGCGTATAAGAACCATATCCTCATAGAATTTCAGCAAATCGCCCTTGCCCGCAGCCTTCACTTCAGCGATAGACTTGCCTTTTGGATTTGATACGGGTTTTTTCTGTTTCGCAGGTTGCTTTGCCATGTTCATCTTATGAATTTATGTGCCATAGAATATACATAACACAGTTTTGTGTTCAAGATAATAAATCTCATATAAAAATGACAAGCAATACAATTAAAGGTTGAGCAATTAGAATTATCTGATTATTCTACGGCTATGAGAAAAAAACTACTCATTGTCGATGACAATCCGGTGGACAGGCAAGTTATTTGCTCAATTGTCGAAAAGCTTGGATTTGAAGCCTTTCCTGCATCCAGTGGCGAGGAAGCCGTTTTCTACATTGAAAAAGACAAAGCAAACTCAATCGCACTTGTTATATTGGATTTATATATGCCGGGGCTGGATGGGTTTGAAACATTAAATAAGATAAAATCACTCAAGCCAAAAATGCAAGTCTGCATATTAACCGGAAGCACTCAACTAAAAGATGCAATTCTTGTTATGAACATGGGTGCGGCTGATTACATCCGCAAACCCGCCGAGGAAGAAAGGCTGTTTATTTCCATCCAAAATGCTCTGAAAATCAGCGAACTCGATAATGAGGTGAATTTATTGAGAAAAAAACGAGATGGCAGGCTTCTATTTAGCGATATGGTTGGCTATAATAAAGGCTTGCAAGCCGCAACAAAGCTCGGGGAAAGCGTTGCGAGCTCAAACAACCCCATCCTTCTTAGCGGCGAAACCGGAACAGGCAAGAAGCTATTTGCCAAAGCTATCCACGGAGAAAGTAACCGAAGCGGCAATCCGTTTATTGCAGTTAATTGCGCTAATATATCGGACAACTTGGCAGAATCTATATTATTCGGCCATGAAAAAACTGCCTTCAACGGCATAATTTCATCAGCAGCAGGAAAACTCAGAGAAGCACGTGGCGGCACTATATTTTTTGATAAAATCGAGGGATTACCGCTTCAATTTCAGAAGAAGCTAATTCGAGCTATTAAAAGCAATGAAATTATACCCGTTGGCGGGAAAAAGCCTGTTAGTATTGATATCAGAATTATAGCATCCACAAACCGCAACCTTGCCAATTTAGTAAGTGAAGGGCTGTTTGATGAAGAGCTGCACCATTTCATCAATAATCACCAAATAGAAATCCCACCTTTACGCAAGCGCACTGAGGACATTGCCGATCTTGCCGATTATTTTTGCTATAAATATTCTACAATTGAAAATAAACCGATTATGGAAATATCTATCAGCGTATATAACAAATTAAACATGTATAAATGGCCGGGTAACGTCCGAGAGCTGGAGAAATCCATTTCCCGCGCAGTATTAATCAGCAACGGCACAAGCATTAATGATTCCGCGATTGACTTAGGCAACAATGACATCTCGCAAGAACAATATAGCAATATTTCCCTGTACCACGAAAATGGCAAAGTGAAAAAAATGAAAGAAATCGAAGGCGAGGTGATTGAATTATATCTGAAGCGCTTTCGTAATCGTCCTCAGGCTGCGGCAAATGCTTTGGGCATTGGGCTTGCGACTATTTATCGCAAAAAGAAGCAGCTTGCGGGCTAGCTTTTAGCCAAAGCCCGAATCTCTTCGTTACTATCCCTCAACAAAGCTTGCAACTCCGAAAATCTCGCCTTTATCTCCTCAAGATGCGCGATATCATCGGCTCTTGCCAGCTCCTCAACCTCATCGGCTTTTGCGGATAATATCTTCGCGCCAATTTGCGCAGATGGAGATTTTAAGGTATGCGCAGCATTCATTATCATACCAAAATTCTCCGACTCTATTCCATTTTGAATTTTCTTCTCCTGCTCATCTACAGTTTTAAAATAGGCATTTAGCATATTTACAAAATTATCTTCCATCAGCTCGCGCAATTTATTGAAAGAATCTATATCCAGCAGCCTAGCCTTTGCTGCTTGCTGATTATCGCCCGAAGAATCCGCTTGCCTTCCCTCTTCTACCCATCTGGAAATCACTGTTTGCAAGTCACTTTCGCTAACCGGTTTGGTCAAAAAATCATCCATTCCGGCATTTAGGCATTTTTCCCTGTCACCCGACATTGCATGCGCTGTTAAGGCAATTATCGGAGTTTTTTTCAACTTGCCCTGCTCTGCCAAAGCCACAATTTCACCAGTTGCAGTATAGCCGTCTTTTTCCGGCATTTGGCAATCCATGAATATGATATCAAATTCACCCGATTGAACCTTGGCAACCGCCTCATTACCATCCGAAGCAATCTCTACCGCGCAGCCCAAGCTTTCCAGCATTTTTGATGCAACAATTTGATTAACGCGATTATCTTCAGCCAATAGGACTTTTACCATAGGTTGTATTTTAACCGCAGATAATTAATTTAGCGTTAACGACTGACCTAAATCGTTTCAGTTTGATATCCTTGCGATCCCCTAATCACAAACGCCCGCACAAGACTGTAAAACGGCTACTCACTCAGCGCTCCCCGGAAGTCGCGCAGCACGGCAATCCGAATGTTTATTCCGCGAGAATCTGCACCAGAGCCTTTACGATATTACGCTTTTTCTTATCCTTTATTTTAGCGAAATTCCTTGCAAAATTCATCTGCTCTTTTTGCGGGATGGAAACTCTGTTTTTCACCTGCTCCCCCTCTATTTCTGCGAAGAAATAATCGCTAGAAACATTGAACATCTTTGCCAGCGCATAGAGCTTTCCGGCGGCTATTCGATTAGTCCCGCTTTCATATTTTGCAAGCTGCTGATGCGATATACTCAGCGCTATCGCCACTTCATCACGCGTATAGCCGCGCATCGTCCTTAAACCCTTGATTGCCTGACCGATTTTTACATCGATGCTTACATCTTCGCTTACATCATTATTAATTTTCATAACTTGTTATCCCCATAGTAGTTTATAAGGATTAATAATGCACGCAGCGTGCCAAAGCTAACCTATTGTTTTATATAGATGGGCAGGAAATCGAGAGTTGCAAAATGCAACCGCTGTATCATATTGAGAAGCGAAATTACAACTATTAATATAGATTTAACTAAAATTATCGTAAGTTGAATATAGTTAAATAAATGCACCTAATGATTGAAATGAATAAAGTAGCAAAATCAACTATAAGTATAATCAATGAGAATCACCTCATTCTGCTGGGCGTTGCTAATCTAGCAATCATTTCCTCTTGCAGCCTTGCCCTTTTTCTAAGCATCACTTCACCAACGGCAACCAGCACAGCTCTTACCTTTTTTCCGACCTTCTTTGCGTTCATAAATTGCGTTTATCTCTGCCTGTACAATCTAGAGATTCGCAAAACTATAAAATCACTGAAGCGAGCTTTCTTAAATCAGGATTACTCGCAAATCAGTCATAAATCTCACAACCAGCATATTAATATTATACAAAGCTATATTAATAACATACTTCATAGGGCTGAGAAACAAAATCGCCTGTTTAATAAGGTTATTGACCGCTCAGAGAGAGTAAAAAACAAGGCCACAAAATTAAATCAATTAAAATCTGAGTTTCTAGCTAATATGAGCCATGAGCTGAGAACTCCCCTGCATGCAATCTTGGGTTTTTCTAAAATAAGCATGAAGAAGATTGGCGCAGAGGAAAATAGGGTCATAGTCAAGCATCTGGAAACCATTTTTAGCAGCGGCAACAGGCTATTAAACACGGTAAATGCAATATTGGATTTATCAAAGCTTGAGGCAGGGAAAGTGGAATTTGAAATGTCTGACTCAAATATCCTTGAAATTACTCAGGAATTAAACCGAGATTTTCAATCATTATTGCTGGATAAGCAGGTGGAAATGAAAGTGAACAACCGCCTATTTCACGAAGAGCTTATATTTGATAAAGAAAAAATCTCGCAAGTTGTGCAAAACCTAATCTCAAATGCCATCAAATTTGCACCACAAGGTAGCACTATAAATATTACGCTAGAAGAAGAGCAGATAGAAAATATACCAAACCTCAAATTCTCAATCGAAGATTCCGGACAAGGCATCCCCGAAGATGAACTCGAGTTGATTTTTGATAAATTCACACAAAGCACAAAGCATAAAGCCGGAAGCGGCGGAACCGGACTAGGCTTATGCATCGCTCAGGAAATAATAAAAGCCCATAACGGACAAATCTGGGCAGAAAATATGGATTCCGGAGGAGCAAAATTCAGCTTCACCATCCCGCTAAATCTTAACGTATCAGAGTTTCAAATTATCGCAGAGGCTATATGAATAATCCAGTTTTATCACAGCAAAGCAATGAAAAGCCAACAATTCTCGTTGTGGATGACGAGGAAAACAATTTAGCAATCCTTGAAAGCTATCTGATTGATGCCGGATATGATGTTATCACGGCAACTAACGGTAAAGAAGCTTGGGACTTTCTCAAAATCTTCGGTGAGAATGTTAGCCTTATATTACTTGATAGGATGATGCCGGTTATGGATGGTATGGAATTTATGAAGTTGCTAAAAGGTCATCCACGCCATTATGAAATTCCGATTATTATGCAAACTGCGGCGGCAATGCGCAATCAGGTCGAAGAAGGTATAAAATGTGGGGTTTATTATTATTTGCGCAAGCCGTTTGACGAAGAAATGGTACTGAAACTCATTCGCCAAGCTCTCAAGGGGCGGCGCAACATCCGAGTGTTGAGGAAAAGACAAATTTCCGATGATGGAAAATCGGAAGATATGTATTATTCTCCGACTCTGTTCAAAGATATTTAACTATTTTGCGTTAAAATCACCTCATGGAAGACGAGAAAAAACTTATATTAATTGTAGAAGATAACCCATTCATGCAATCTGTAATCACGCAATATCTCAAAAAAATGGGGCATGTTTCACATATCGCATCAACCGGTGCGGAAGCGTTGGAGATGCACTCACGTAATGAATATAGCCTGATTTTTCTGGATTGCCAGATACCGATTCTAAGCGGCTATGAGGTCGCTAGAGAAATTCGCAAACGTGAGGATGACCGCAATCAAACTAAAACACCTATCATCGCCTGTACTGCAAACACTATGGATGGTGACCGCGAGCGTTGCCTTGAAGCGGGAATGAGCGACCACATCACCAAGCCGGTGGATGATACCAAAATGCAGCGCATCCTGATGAAGTGGCTATAAAGAAACCTGCCGGATTGCCTCATAAATCACCGCACTTGCCGTATTTGACAGATTAAGCGAGCGTATCTTATCGGAATACATCGGTAATTTATAAAAGCCATCAGCATAGTTATTGTGATACTCTTCCGGCAATCCCGCCGTTTCCGAGCCGAATATCAAATATGAATTCGTGCTAAATTTTGCATCATAATAAATCTTCTCCGCCTTGGTGCTGAAGAAAAACAAATCACTCTCATCAGGCTTCCGCACCGCCAAAAACTCCGCCCAGTCATCATAATGGCTGATATTCAAATATTGCCAATAATCCAGCCCTGCCCGCTTAATTTCCTTCGCATCAAAGTGAAATCCGCATGGATGGATAATAATCAGCTCTGCGCCCAGCGCAACACATGTGCGCCCGATTGCTCCGGTATTCCAATGAATCTGCGGATGAACGAGGATGATTTTGAGAGAATGCTTTAGATGCATTATGCCAATGACTTAATCGCCAATTCATAGCCTTTCACACCAAAACCGCAAATCACCCCATCCATAATCGGTGATATCAGAGATTTTTGACGAAAACCCTCACGCCTGTAGATATTAGAAATATGCACCTCAATTTTCGGCATATCAAGCAGGCTCAGCGCATCAACAATTGCCACGGAAGTGTGGGAATATCCACCCGGATTTATCACCAGCCCGTCAAAACGCTCACGCGCTTCCTGAATATAGCTGATAATCTCACCCTCATAGTTGGATTGATAAAACGTAACTTCCATACCGAGCTTATGCGCCAAATCCGCGCAGCGCTCTTCAACATCGGCGATTGTATCCGTGCCATAAATTTCCGGCTGCCTTGTGCCCAGCATATTTAAATTAGGGCCGTTTATTACTAAAATCTTCTTTGCCATTTTCGTTCTTACTTGTTAAACATGGCATATGAATATCACAATTAACGGCGAAAATAAAGTATTTAGCTCAACACTTACGGTTTCTGAGCTACTTTCCGAGATGGGCATAGATTCACGCAAAATTGCCGTGGAACGAAATTTGCACCTGATAAAGCGTGCTGAGTTTGATTCAGCCACTCTAAATGATGGAGATGAAATCGAGATAATCAACTTTGTTGGGGGCGGATGAACCATGAACCTAGAACCACTGAAAATTGCCGGAAAAGCCTATAATTCCCGCCTACTCATCGGCACGGGAAAATATAAATCCTATGAGGAAAATGCGCGGGCGCTTGAAGCAAGCGGTGCGGAAATCATCACCGTTGCCGTGCGGCGGGTGAATATCGCCACCAGCAACGAACCGATGTTGCAGGATTTTATCGACCCGAAAAAATATACATATCTGCCCAACACGGCAGGCTGCTTTACTGCAGATGAGGCCTTGCGCACCTTGCGCCTAGCACGGGAAGCAGGAGGCTGGGATTTGGTAAAGCTGGAAGTGCTGGCTGACCAAAAAACCCTCTACCCCGATATGGTTGAAACATTAAAAGCTACTGAAATCCTCGTAAAAGAGGGCTTCAAAGTCATGGTATATTGCACAGATGACCCGATTATCTGCAAAAAATTAGAAGATTTGGGCGTGGTTGCGATTATGCCACTCGGCGCACCAATCGGTAGTGGTCTGGGCTTGCAAAACCCGCTGAATATCAGGCTTATTGTTGAGCAATCTTCCGTACCCGTTCTGGTAGATGCCGGAGTTGGCACGGCTTCAGATGCAACAATTGCCATGGAATTGGGCTGTGACGGCGTGTTGATGAATACCGCAATTGCTGCTGCCGAAAACCCGATTCTGATGGCAGAGGCGATGAAAAATGCGGTTATAAGCGGCAGGCAGGCATTTCTGTCAGGTCGTATGCCCAAGAAAATTTATGGCAGCCCGTCAAGCCCGACTGAAGGCTTAATTGAAAAAGCAAAATAACAAATGTTATTTAGTCGTCGCGGAACTTTCCTGCTCAGCAAGAACCATAAATATAAGCGTTAGAACTGCAAATACGGTAAGTTGCACGCCAACTTCTACGCCCATAATTCCAATGAACTGCGCTAGATGAGTATTATCGCTATATATATTATACTCAAGGAATTTTCCGCCCATAATCAGGCTCAAAAATCCGAATGAGCAAAATATAAATGCGCCAATGCAGCCAATAACCCGCAATTTCCGCAGGCTGATAATCTGCTTGGTTTTGTCGACACTAAAAATCATCGCATGCAAGATGAATGCAGTCGCGCAGATTGCACCACCCTGAAAGCCGCCACCGGGAGAAACCTTACCGTGGAAAAGCACATACCAGCCGAACATGAATATAAAAGGGATGGCAATTGATGATATCACGCGCAAAAGGATATGATGCTTCATGCCTCTCTCCAGCTTGTTAGCGGCAATATCAGCAAAACGCCGATTCCGGCAACCAGAATCACATATACTTCACCCAGAGTATCATAGCCGCGATAGCTGGCTAATACTGATGTTACCATATTAGATACACCAGTTTCCGAATAGCTGTTTTCTGTATAATGTTTTGCGACATAGCTTGATGCGGGGGAATCGGCAGCGCCATAAAGCGGCATTTCTACCACCGAGCTGATGAGCAACAATAATATTGAGCATAAGAGTAGAAAAGACAGGAAACGGAATTTGCGTTTGCCGGTTTCTTCGCGCCCTGTGATACGAAAAGCTGCCAAGAAGAATAATGTGGATATGGCAGAGCCGATTGCAGCTTCAGTAATTGCAACATCGGGGGCTTCCATTGAGAGGAAAAGCCCAGCCGTTATTAGGCTGAATATCGCGAGGAATACCAAGGATTTGATTAAGCTGCGACTAAATACAACCGCGACTGCAACACCGATAAGGATTCCCCAGAGAATTACATCCGCAAGCTGTGAGGCATAATCAATGCTAGCATCCATGCATTTGCCTCATCAGGATTTTTTCTTCGGCTTGGTTTTTGGTTTCGCCGTTGACTTTGCTTTTGCTGCAGTTTTTGACTTAACCTTGGAAACCTTACTTGCCGCACCGGATTTTTTCGCAGCCTTGCTAGCCGAAGCTTTTTTAACAGGAGCTTTTACTGAACCGATTTTGTGCCCAGGCGTTTCCGCAGCCTTAAGATGCTGTATATCTTCATTATATTCAGCCTCTTCTAAATCATGAGCAGGGGTGTAGTAAATCTTCTTATTAAACGTGCCCTCGGTTTTGTCTATAAACGCAGTAATACCCACATCGGAAGTGATGTTAACGGTTGTGCGGAACATATCAAGGATACGGTCAACACCAATCAACAGCGCAATGCCAGATGTCGGCACACCGATTGTTTCGAGCACCAACGCCATCACCACTAGCGAACCACCCGGATATCCGGCAGCGCCAACGGCAGCAATTGTTGATGTGAAGATGATTAAGCCATAATGGTACATCTCAAGTTCAATTCCGAATGCTTGCGCAAAGAATATTGCTGCAATACCCAGATAAATCGCCGTACCATCCATGTTCACTGCAGCACCAAGCGGCAAGATGAATGATGTTATCGGCTTAGACACACCAAGCTTTTTCTCCGCAACTTCCATAGATGTTGCCAAGGTTGCTTTTGAACTGGTTGTTGAGAATGCAATCATTTGATACTCGATGCTTTTTGCCATAAACGGCCAAGGCTTCAGACGAAGTAGCAATATGACACATGCGATAATAAACAGATAATGGATACCCATACCAGTAATCGTTGCCAATACCAGATAGCCTAGCTGAATAATCGCTTCAATACCAAGAGTTGCAGAAACCCAAGCCATCAAGCCCCATACTGCATATGGAGATAGACGGATGATGAAACCAATCATTTTAAACATTAATTGCGCGGAGCTATGGCAGAAATCTGCAACACGCTTGCCTTGCTCACCCATAACGATAAGCGCAATACCAACGAATATGGCAACAAACACGGTCTGCAAAGTATTTGCCTTACCATCTGCACCTGCCATTGCGCCAAGCGCGTTATCAGGGATGATACTAAGAACAATTTTCATCAATTGGGGCAACTCATAACCACCTGAGCCTTCACCAGATTTTGCAGCTTCCAAAGCGGAAAGATCAACACCAACACCTGGTTCAAAAACATTACCAAGCCAGATACCAATAGAAATCGCAAAAATTGATGTGAATAAATATGAGCCCATCGCTTTCATACCAACACGACCAAGCGCATTCGTGTCAGATATTGTGTTCACGCCGGAAACCAGCGAGAAGAAAATAAGCGGGGCGACAATCATCATAATCAGATCAATGAAGATAATACCGAATTGCTTTAGATATTCAGAATAATGAATCACATCAAATGCGCGGATATCAAAGCCAAGCAAGATACCGATAACCAAACCGATAATCACCCGCTTCCATAAATCCACCGCAGGCAATGTAAATATTGAGGCAAAGCTAACCAGAGTAATCATCAGCGGGACATTTACTCCCGTTGCCTCTTTCAAATTCGAGGCTAAAATTGCGAGTAAGGAGATAGCATAAAAACCACCAAGTAACATTTGTTTCCAACGTATCGTAGGTGCCCAAATCATTGCAACTGCCGTGATAGCCAAAATCATACGGTAAGGCGCAAGTGCTGTGAAGAAAGAACTAAAGCTCTGCCCGAACCCCTCTCCGCCGAAGCTAGATGCAATTTCTGCAAAAAAGCCGGTTGCATAACAGAATAATGTTGCGATTGACAATATACCAAATGCAAAAAATTGCGATGAACAGCAAGGTTTTGTTACTTCTTTTTTAGCCATGATTCACTCTTACGTTGATTGTATGAAGATTTGGATATAAACTACTCATCCAAGGATGGCAAGTTGTAAATAGGAAACGCTAACTTTAAGTAGAAAAAAATGACAAAAATAAATGCAGTTATAATCGGAGCAAGTGGATATACAGGGGTAGAGTTGCTGCGTCTATTGCTTACTCACCCTAATGTCGAGATAAAAGCACTAGTTGCCGAAAGCAATGCGGGAAAAGAAATCACCGAGCTTTATCCGAATTTTTATGCGGCTAATTTGCCACGCTTGCAAAAATTGGAGGATATTTCTTTCAACGAAATTGACGTGGTTTTTTGCTGCCTTCCGCACGCGACATCGCAGAAAATCATCAAAACTCTGCCACAAAATTTGCGGATTATAGATTTATCGGCAGATTTCCGCCTTGCCGATATTGCTCTTTATGAAAAATGGTATGGCAAGCATCTTGCGCCGGAATTGCAGTCGCAAGCCGCCTATGGGCTGCCGGAAATTTATCGGGATAAAATCAAAGATGCACGGATTATCGCCTGCCCCGGCTGCTATCCGACATCGGTTTTGTTGCCGCTAATTCCGCTGATGAAACAAGGATTGATTGAAGATGACGATATTATTATTGATTCAAAATCCGGCGTAACCGGCGCTGGGCGCAAGCTTGCCGAAAACTTCCTATTCAATGAGGCTAATGAAGGCGTTTCTGCCTACGGCTTAAAAGGGCACAGACATTCCGCCGAAATGGTTGAGAATCTGGGCGTTAACGTCACTTTTGTGCCGCATCTTATCCCGATGAATCGCGGTATAATTTCCACTATCTATGTTGAGCCGGAAAAAGGTTTTGCCGAAATGCGGGAAGCTTTGATAGCGCAATATAAAGATGAAAACTTCGTGCATATTTTACCGGAAGGAGTTGCTCCGGCAACACATTATGTTCGCGGGACAAATCATTGTTTTATAAATATCTTTGAAGGGCAAACTGAGGATTCGGCAATCATTGTTTCAGTGATTGATAATCTGTGCAAAGGCTCAAGCGGACAAGCTGTGCAAAATATGAATTTAGCCTTTGGACTGGATGAAAAAACAGCCCTCGAACAAACTGCATTATTTCCTTAATTTGTCATCGCCTGAATCATAAAATGATTCTAGGGCGATCCACAGAATAAAATAGATTACCCTAGAATTTCCTTGCGAAAATTCAGGCAATGACGGATATTGTATGTAATGAAATCTATAATCCTACCCTATAAAGGCATACTGCCAAAAATCGCCGATGACGCATTTATTGCACCCAGCGCTGCGGTAATTGGCGATGTAAAAATCGGCAATAAGGTCGGCGTGTGGTTTAACGTCACAATTCGTGGTGATGTTGCACCGATAACTATTGGCGCAGGCACAAATATTCAGGATAATAGCTGCATACATGTCACACGTGGCGGACATCCGACAAATATCGGCGCTGGCGTAACAATCGGACATTCCGCGCTTATCCACGCTGCAACAATTGAGGATAATTCCTTTATCGGCATGGGTGCAATTATCATGGATGATGCTGTTGTGGAAAGTAATGCTATGCTTGCTGCCGGCGCAATGCTCACCCCCGGAAAGCGCATTCCTAGCGGGCAATTATGGGCGGGCAGCCCAGCGAAATATTTTCGCGATTTAACGCAGGAAGAACTCAACTTTATCCCCATCTCCGCCGCAAATTACATGAAGCATGTTGAAGAATATTTGCAGGAATTGAATTAACCAGCTAGTCTATGGCAATGAGAACATTATTATATTTCCTCCCAGCCATTTTGCCTTTCGCCTTATATTTCGCTTATTACATCCGTAAGGGTCGTCACCTTGGGCGCAATGAGATTTTGGTAGGTATCAAAGAAGGGCCATGGGTTAGAACTGCAATTCTCACCTTATTCATCTTGGTAGTAACCATCTTATTCCTAGCCTTATTACAGGATGGAAATAGCGGCAAAAACTACGTCCCGACAACTTACAAAGATGGGAAACTGACCCAAGGGCATACGGATTAATTCAACTCAAAAAGCAAAAACCCAGCTTTATTACCATAGAATCCCAGCGCCGTTTCGTCACTAATCGCCGCGCTATCTCCCGTTTCCAGCTTTTGTCCATTTATTTCGAGCTGACCTTCATACAAATATACAAAGCTATAAGGCTTTGAGATTTTATGGCGCAACTCCCCATCCAGCACAGCACCATAAATATCGGAAGATTGGTTATAGCTCACCGAGCCATCCCGCCCGTCACCAGAAACCAAAAGCTTTAATTTGCCCTGTTTTTCGGCTTGAGAAAAATTCTTTTGCTCATATGAGGGTTCAATATCGCGCTTTTCCGGCAGCAACCAAACCTGCAACAGATGCACTTTATTTTCGTCAGAATTATTGAACTCACTATGCGTAATCCCACTACCCGCACTCATACGCTGCACATCACCGACTTTAATCACCGAGCCATTTCCCATACTATCTTTATGGGCAAGTTCACCTTCCAGCACAAATGTAACAATCTCCATATTATCATGTGGATGTGTGGCAAACCCCTTGCTCGGCTGAATAACATCGTCATTAATCACGCGCAAGCTACGGAAATTCATGCGTTTTTTATTATAAAAGCTGGCAAATGAAAAGACATGATAACTTTCCAGCCAATCAATTTTTGCAACGCCACGTTCTACTGCTTTGTATATTTCAATCATGTGATTTTAAGATAATGCGAGAATATTCACTTTCAAGCTAATAAATTTCCTGCTAGGCAATCTATCATGCTTAAGAAATTAACCATCGCCACCAGAGGTTCAAAACTTGCGCTTATTCAGGCGGAAACCGTCAAATCCATGCTTTCTGCCCAATTTCCACAGCTTGTTTGCGAGCTGAATATAATCAAAACCAGTGGCGATAAATTGCAGGATGTTTCGCTCAAAGATATTGGTGGAAAAGAGCTTTTTACCAAAGAAATTGATGAAGCATTACTTGATGGCAAGGCAGATATTGCTGTACATTCTGCCAAGGATATCCCCGGTGAAATCCCAGATGGATTAGAAATTGCCGCAATTCTGGAGCGCGAGGATGTGCGTGATTCCCTACTTGGCGCAAAATCGGTTAGTGACTTGCCAAAAAATGCAAAAATAGGGACTTCCTCCCCGCGCCGCAAAGCGCAATTGCTGTACCTGCGCCCTGATTTGCAGATTGTGGAATTTCGCGGAAATCTACCGACAAGAATAGAAAAATTGCAGCATGGCGATGTGGATGCAACAATTCTCGCAGTGGCAGGACTCAAAAGAATGGGGCTGAATGAACATATAAATCCGGTTGAAATTTCGCAAATGTTGCCTGCCGCCGGACAAGCTGCGATTGCAATTTCCTGCCGTAGCGAGGATGAGGAAATCGCCAACCTCCTTGATTCCATTAATCACAGGCCGAGCTTTATTTGCGTAGCGGCGGAACGGCTTATTATCAGCGCGTTTGGCGGAAATTGCTACTCGCCATTAGCAGCAAATGCAGAACTTTTAGATTCAGGGAAAATCCTCCTCCGCGCATTCTATGCCAGCGAAGATGGCAAAAAATCAAAGCAAATCTCAGAAGAAATTGAGCTAGCAAATATGCGGGAAAAAGCCAAAGAAATCGCCGAAAATTTGAGGGATTTATGATTCTTATAACCCGCCCGCAAAATGATGCAAAATCATTATCTGATATACTTGAGAAACTTGGCTATCAGTGCTTATCGGAACCGATGATGGAGATTAAACAACTTAATATAGATTTGAATAGATACATTAATAATGACCTGCAAGCCTTTGTTTTAACAAGCAGTAATGTGATTTTACCAAAATCGTACAAAACCATAATTAAAATCCCTCAGCATGGAAAAAATGCACGTGAATTACTGGAATATATAAAAGCTAATTTGAGCAAAGATGATGGAAAAATTATTCATTTAAGCGGAAATGTAATTACACTGGATATTGCCGCAAAACTCCGTGACGAGGGTTTTGATGCAGAAAATATCATAACTTATGAAACCGAATATGCCGACAAGCTAAGTGCTGAATTGATTAATAATCTTGAGAATATAAAAATTGCCACCTTCTTCTCAATCCTATCCCTCAAGAACTTCGTTTATCTTATTGATAAATACCGACTTAGTGACAAGTTAAAAAACATAAAAATGGTTTGCCTTAGCGAAAAAATTGCGCAATCCGGAAAAGCGAATTTATGGAAGGAGATTATAATATCCGACCAGCCCAACCAACAAAGCCTAATTGACAGGCTGCAAGAAACTCACAATACTTGACAGATTGTCAGGATGTGCAATAAGAGTTTTCTTATGAAAATTGACGAAGACACAGTTACAAAAATTGCCAAACTCGCCCGCATCAAAGTTGCTGATGACGAGAAAGCGCATTATGCCAAGGAGTTGACCGCCATACTCGACTGGGCGGAACAATTGCAGGAACTCAACACAGATGACACTCCGATGATGACTTCCGTGGCATATAATACGCTGCCCATGCGTGAAGATAATGTGAGTGATGGCGGCTATACGAAAGAAATATTGAGCAATGCCCCGCAATCAGATTTTGATTGTTTCGTTGTGCCAAAAGTTGTGGATCAGGGATAATATAATATGTCAAAGCTTACCGAACTCACCATTGAAGAGGCGCTGGAAGGCCTGAAAAACAAAGAGCTATCAGCCAAGGATTTGGCGCGCGCGCATTTGGATGCAATGGAAGAACATCGTGACCTCAACTCATTTATTACCGAAACTCCTGAAATCGCTTTGCAACAAGCTGATGAAGCTGACAAACGCATTGCAGCAGGCGAAGCAAAATTGCTTGATGGAATCCCGATTGCGGTTAAAGATTTATTCTGCACAAAAGGTGTTCACTCACAATCTTGCTCACATATCCTCGATGGCTTCAAGCCTGAATATGAATCAAGCGTAACCCAAAAATTATTCGATAATGGCGGGGTGATGCTTGGCAAAACCAATATGGATGAAATGGCAATGGGTAGCGCCACCACAAATAGCTATTACGGCGCTTGCAAAAATCCGTGGGGTAAAAAAATCGGCGTGGATTTAGTTCCCGGTGGCTCAAGCGGTGGTTCGGCAGCGGCAGTTTCCGCCAACCTCGCCCTCGGTGCTTTGGGAAGTGACACGGGCGGTTCAATTCGCCAGCCTGCCGCATTTTGCGGCGTAACGGGAATGAAGCCAACCTATGGTAGATGCTCGCGCTGGGGGATGATTGCCTTCGCCAGCTCGCTCGACCAAGCCGGAACATTTGGCAAAACCGTAAAGGATAACGCACTACTCCTGCAAGCAATTGCCGGACATGACCCGAAAGATTCCACTTCTATTCCGGGCGACATACCTGATTTTTCCTCAATGATTGGACAAGATATCAAAGGCAAAAAAATCGGTATACCCAAAGAATATAATGCTGCCGGAATGCCTGAAGAAATTTCCGAACTATGGAAAGAAGGGGCAAAAATGCTGGAAAAAGAAGGTGCGGAGATTGTTGAAATTTCCCTGCCCCACACAAAATTTGCGCTGCCGACATATTATATTATCGCACCCGCCGAGGCTTCCAGCAATCTCGCACGCTATGACGGGGTACGCTATGGTTTGCGCGTTGAAGGAAAAACCCTCGATGAGATGTATGAAAACACACGCGCCGAAGGATTTGGCGCAGAAGTAAAACGCCGCATCATGATTGGTACATATGTACTTTCCGCCGGATATTATGACGCATATTATAAAAAAGCGCAAAAAGTCAGAACCCTTATATATAATGATTTCCATAGCGCATTTGCCAATGTTGATGCGATTTTAACGCCAACCACACCAAGCGAGGCTTTCAAAATTGGCGAGAAACAGGATGACCCGATTACTATGTATTTAAACGATTTATTCACGGTAGCCGCAAGTTTGGCCGGATTACCATCAATTTCTTTGCCGATAGGGTTGTCAAAAAACAAGCTTCCGCTTGGATTGCAGCTAATAACTGCCCCGATGCAGGAAGAAAAATTGTTTAATATCGCGCATGTGCTAGAATCAGCCGCAGATTTTAAATCAAAAATAGACTAGGCACTATCAGGAATAAGTAGCAATCCTTCATTTCTGTGGATGAAAAAATGGTAAAATTCAAATCAATATTATTCATTATCGGGATATTGCTGGGAATACTTTCCGCCGCAATGGTCATCCCTGCTTTTGTTGATTTGCACGCAGGAAATAAAGATTGGGAAGTTTTTGCAACTTCATCAATCTTAAGTGGATTTGTATCCATTATGTTAATTTTCGTCAATCGTGAAAAAAACGTGGTACTGAATTTGCGGGAAGCTTTTTTGCTCACCCCTTTGAGCTGGATAGTGCTGGCATTTTTTGCCGCCCTGCCCTTTTATTTTGCAGATATAAATCTTGATTTTACCCGCGCTTTTTTTGAATCACTCTCTGCAATCACCACCACCGGAGCAACGGTTATTACCAATCTTGATACTAGCCCGCCGGGGATTTTAATCTGGCGTTCTATCCTGCAATATCTCGGCGGTATCGGTATTATTGCGGCAGCAACAGCCATTTTGCCAATGCTGGGAATCGGCGGTATGCAGCTTTTCAAAACCGAATCCGGTAACAGCAATTCCCAAAAATTTCTGCCACGCGCAACACAAGTTGCCGCCAATATCCTGATGATTTATGTCACACTTTCTATCGCCTGCGCACTGCTATATAGCTGGTGTGGGATGAGCGGGTTTGACGCCATCAACCATGCTATGACAACCGTTTCCACAGCAGGGTTCTCTACTCGCGATGCTTCAATTGCTTATTTCGACAACCCCAAAATTGAGATTGTCGCAATGATATTCATGCTCTCCGGCGCGCTGCCATTTGTTGGTTACTACAAAATGGTAAGTGGGAATTTCAAATCTTTTGCAAGGGACAGCCAGATTAGATTCTATCTGAAATTCATTATCGCCATAATCTTGGTACTATCCATCTGGCTTTCTTACACACAAGAAATGAGCGTTATAGATGCCTTGCGCTATTCATCCTTCAATCTGATTTCTGTTATCACTACCACCGGCTATGTAACCGCAGATTATAGTAATTGGGGAAATTTTCCGATGGTCATATTTTTCTTAGTTATGTTCGTTGGTGGCTGTACCGGCTCTAGCTCAGGTGGCTTAAAAATATTCCGCCTGCAAATCGCCCTTGAGGTTACAGCATCGCAAATGAAGCAACTGGTCAGCCCGCACGGCGTTTTTCGCCCGCATTTCAACCGCAAAAGCGTTCCCGATACTGTCATAACATCAGTGCTCAGCTTCTTTTTGCTTTACGCCCTCACCTTCTCTATTTCTTCCGTACTACTCTCACTTACGGGTTTAGATTTTCTCACATCCCTAAGCACGGCCATAACTACGCTCGGAAATGTTGGCCCGGGACTTGGAGATGTTACAGGCCCAGCCAAAAACTTTGCCGCCCTGTCCGATCCGGCTCTATGGATAAGCTGTCTGAACATGATGTTGGGACGCTTGGAGATTTTTATTCTAATCGTAATTTTCAGCCCAAACTTCTGGAAAAATTAGATATCTTAAAGATATTCATAAAATAACATAGATTGTCATTGCCTGAATTCCGCAGGAATTCTAAGGCAATCCATTCTTACCCTAGATTCCCCTAGAATTTGCAAGCAAATTCAGGGAATGACGAAGCTGGGAGAGCATTTCATCTAAGTTAGGAACGCTCCCTAAAATCCGCAATTTTCTTCATCAGGACACAAACCTAGCTTTCCGGCGCGATAATCCTCAATTGCCTGAATTACCTCATCCGTGCCACTCACAACCTTAAAATGCTGATTTTCGTAAAAACCATGTGATTCAGACAGGGCAATTAAATCATCCCAAATCCCCTTGCGGTTATCTATCACAATCGGCTTATACGGACTAAACTCACGGAATTTTTTATCACGCACCTGCATCGCCAGCTTGCCGAGTGACATCAACAGCAGCGCAGCCAGATATTCCTGCATCGTTCCGCCGCCGCCACGCCCTCCTGCTGCAATAACGATAAAATCAGAAGGCATGAACATTACATCCATGCGTGAATAAATATCAGGCACAATATACGCCTCCTCCCAACCCGGCGGCAGCTTTTCCTGACTCAATATATGCGGACAGTTTGAACCTATCGAACAACCGCCATTTTCCACCGCGCCTTTATGCAGTTCATTCATCAGCCCGATATAGCCAAGGCCGGAAACCAGCGCGAACTTATTATCGCCGATATATTTTCCAAGCTTATAAGCCTCGGTGATTGATTTCTCATCCTGAACGCGGCTGGCAGAAGTATATCCGCATACTCTAAAATCAGGCAATTCCGGATATTTCCCCGCCTTATGCGTGCCGATATCCAGCACTTGCCCATCTTCATCATCAAGCTTTTTGCCGTGGCCATGAATTGAATCTTGCGCCTTAACTTTTAAATTAAGCTTTTCCATCAGTTGTGCAGGCGTTTCGGCAAAATGGATGAGCTTTTCAACTTCTTGCCCGATTGTTCCTTCCTTATGCAGCCTATTCAGCGCCTTTATCAGATGGCTATAACCAACTTTGTTGCCATAAATAATTACAGGCTTGCGATATTTCACCTCATCTTCAAAATAATGCAAATCCGGATCTAAGGTTTGTAGCCCAACAAAAAGCGAGGTAACTTTCAGCAATTCCCCGATTGTTGGGATTCCAAAGAACACATAAGCCGCCGAGCGCTTCACGTGGTTTTGCACGCCATCCGAACCAATCAGCTTTATGCGCTCATCGCCCGTACCATTGCGGATACGGTAGCCATTTTCCTTTAGCACCGCAATCAGCTCGGCGCGCAATGCCGGCCAAGAGGAATCTTCCCATTTATCAACATGTTCGGAGGAAATTCTAACGACATTTTCAATATCTGGCTGTGTGTATATTCTCATTCTAACTTAGTCTACCTTTTAAAAACCCTAATTCGCCGACCTTAGCATATGCCATGCTTGCTTTACGGAATTTTATGTATGATTCATAGATTTTGCGTTCGATTTTTCCTTCCTCTGCAACTTCGCGAACAACATTTTCCGATTCTTTGAAGAAGGCTTTCAATATATCCTGCGGATATTCCTGCAATTCTATCTCATAACGTTTTTTGAGAATCTCTGCCGAGCGCAAATTATTTGCAAGATATTCCGAGAGCATTATCTGATTTTCCGCCGCACAAGAAACTTTTATAACTTGCTGCAAATCTGCCGAAAGCCCTTCATATGCATTGCTATTCAGCATTAATTCCAGCGCAGGACCGCCTTCATGAAATCCGGGCCCATAATAATTTTTGGCGACTTTATAAAAACCAAATGCAAGGTCATTCCACGGCCCCACCCACTCGGCAGCATCTATCACCCCGCTTTGTAACGCGCTGAACACCTCCGAGCCGGGGATTGTCTGCGCCGAGCCGCCTAGATTATTCAGCACCTTACCCGCCAAGCCCTGAATCCGCATTTTCAATC
>Ga0066640_10000448_pt1 | contig 23766 bp, 20 predicted proteins | sample CryGeyCG2114_020_2_FD_59505 | JGI IMG/M metagenome (GOLD analysis project Ga0066640, IMG submission 59505) | Groundwater microbial communities from aquifer - Crystal Geyser CG11_big_fil_rev_8/21/14_0.20 | ecosystem: Environmental > Aquatic > Deep subsurface > Groundwater | place: USA: Utah... | reverse complement strand
AGGAGTGGCTTTGTGTTAAAACACGACAAGGGGTATGTATTGGTTTTAAGTTACTAAACTAGTATGAAAAAGAATTTTTTTTAGTTATATAAATCTACATCGCTAATTTGCTATTTATTGTAAATACTTTTTGAAAGGATACATCTAAGGAGGGAATATGAAAAGAAATTTGTTTAAGGAAGAACAAGAAGATCAAATATATATAATGGCAGGATATTCTTTCTACAAGAGTTATGGTCTTGATATAAATGCTAGAAAGCTAAAAGGCTATATATTTACACAATAATTATGAAAATAAAAAAGAAAAAATGGATAGTTGTCGTAGTATAGTTATTACGACGATCCACGTGATCAAGCAGCAATACAAGCCGGATACAATCTTTATCAAAAATATGGACTTGGGATTGATCCAAAAAAGTTATATTTGGAAACTTTTCACCTTAGTGATGTACCAAACTACAAAAATACAGATGGATATATGGATGCCTTTCGTCGTTTATGACTGAAAATAATATGCATAACATAAAATTATGAAATTTAACTTTGACAAACGAAGAGTAATAATAGCATTTACGGTACTCATTGTTTCTTATCTTTCTGTTATAGTAATAGCAAGTGTGTATATGTATATTTTATGGGAATCTGCTGGGCCATTTTGCGATGAACATAATGTAGTGAGCATACCAAATCCAGAAAAAAATATGGATGCCTCAGTGTATAAATATGGATGTGGGGTACCGACAGATCCTCTGATTATTGTTACTCTAGAATCAACAGATAAACAAAAACAAGATGAACATTCGGAAGAAGACACAATTTTTGGGTTTGAAAATGAAGATCCTAAGCTCAATGTAAAATGGATTGATTCCAATAAACTCTTAATTTCTTATTCCATTCCGGATAAACAGATTTATTTTAGTACAACCTCTCTTTATGGTGTTTCCATTGAGTACAAGAAAGTCCCTGGATATTTTTTAAGTGAAAGAGAATGGTAAAAAAAAGCGTATATACTTATATGGAGATGTATCTTGTCTCTAAATGGTAGTATGGTAAAAATAGGCCTTTTATGATATAAAAAAAGAGGAGTTTTACTTACAAAGGAGGAGAATATGTTTTTGAAAAAAAATCATAATGAGAGATTAAGGCGCTTAAGTTACGTTGTTTTTGGGTTGTCTGTCGCTACGGGCTTGGAATTTTTGGTATGGGGCTATCGCGGAGGACTTGGGTTTTTTCTTTTTACTTTGTTATTTTGTTTTGGGTTTATTTTTATAACCCATTATACACGTCGTATTTGCCATCCCTATGGACTTCTTTTGGGGCTACCGGCAGTCGTTATCAGTTTTGACGTCTTTTTCTACAATAATTATCTTGTGCAAATTTGGGCACCGTTTTTTGTATTTGTGCTACTTTTTGCAATGGTATTTATCACTACGGTAGAAAAGCAACCGGGTTTGTTTTTTGCACTGAAAAATATTCGATTTGTTCAATCCTTACAGGATTCATTTTCCAAGTGGAAAGTTGTATTCCAAGATGTCCTACATTGGAAAACCAAAAACAAATATAGTGAAGCTCTAAAAAAGATAGGAAAGGGGCTTTTATTTTCCCTCCCACTTGTTATTATTTTTGGGTCATTATTTTATGCCGCTGATGCAATATTTGCAGACATTACCAATAAAGTTTTCCACTTTGATATTGATCCTATAGTTTTTTTACATATCGTTCGTATAGTCTTCTTTGCGTCTTTACTGAGCGCAATTTTTTATGTATTAATTGGAGAAACACATTCTTTACATGATAGAAAATGGAAGATAAAAAAGTTAGACAATGTGGTAACGAGTGTTGTCCTTGGAGTTCTCAATATTCTTTTTGCAATATTTGTATTTATACAGTTCGCTTATTTATTTGGAAATTCTGAATATGTTTTAAAAACAGGAATTTCTTTTGCAGATTATGCACGCAATGGTTTTTTTCAACTTGTATGGATAATTATTCTATCGGCAATTCTTCTGATAACCGTGTATCGCTCTTCCGACGAACATAAGGCCAATAGGATAGTTGATCTTTTTCAGGTTGTTTTTATTGCACAGGTGTGTGTGGTTGCGGCTTCTGCACTCAGAAGAATGTATCTCTATCAAGAAGTGTATGGGTTTACTACCTTGCGACTATATGTGGAGTGGTTTATATATTATGCTATTATTGTACTTATTTTTGCGGCCTTAGGAATTCTTTTGCGTCAGAGTTTTCGAAAATTTTTTTATTCAAGTGTCATATTGGGGGTGATGGCACTTACGTGGGTGTGTTCTGTGAATGTGGATTATAGAATAGCAAAAGAAAATATTGGAAGGTATATACAAGGAAAAAATGGTTTAGATATGTTGCAACTTACTCAAGAATTATCATTAGATACGCTTCCTGCAATGCAATCTTTATCACAGGAAGAGATGGGCAGGAATCTCAATATTTTTGAGTTAAAAAATATGGGGGATTACTTGAAGAAAAGAGAAATGGATTTGAGAAACCGCGCTGGAGCGACGGAATTTCATATCGGGACGTATCGCGCATTGAAGTCATACCTGGAGTTGGAACATTTTTATGGAGAAAAGGTAAGAGACGCCAATAGAAAATTTGCGTTGTTTTATGACTTTGATAAGTATTTGAGTAGCGTATCAAGACCTCCACAGAATCAATTCTCGAAAGTAGGTGTCCCTTCTCTTTTGCACTACCAATATGCCTACTCTGAGGTTGAGGAGAATTCACATTTTATAACGGTTTTATATTTTCCTGAGAGAAATTATTTGAAGGAGGATGGAAATTTTGAACAAAATGCCATAGTGCGTTTGTATAATACTCACTATGATGAACACACTCTCAAAACAACCTATGATCTGATTGGGGAAGAAAAGTATCCGTTGGCAAGAGAGAAAATGCCTTATAGATTGCATTATCAAGATTATGATGTTTATGAGTCGTATATAAAAAGTAATTTTTATGTATTGACAAACGGATCGTTTGTAATGCTGAACGTTTGGGATGGTCAAAATGTATACTACAAACCCATGATACAAGGAGATCAGTATTTAGGATTGCAGAAAATATCGTTTCGGAATCTCTCTGAGTTGAAAAAGTTAGTGGGAGTATTACGGTAGTTGATTGAGATATTGTCCACAATAGGGAGTTGACAGGTTAAGCGTTTTCATGGTTTCCTACTAGTAGCACTTATTTTGTAAAGGAGGGGAAATAAGTGAAAAATTACAAGGGGGGATGTTTTTGAGGTCCTTCTTGGGCTTTTTATTTTTTAAGGCAGTTTTTATGCAAAGAAGTTCCAAAAAAACAGTAAAAAGTTTGTTTGTCTTATCCACAAGTCTACTCTTATTTGTAGTTTCTTTTTTTCACCCACAGAACGTATTTGGAAGAGAGAATAACTTTGTACCTGCTATAGGAGAAATTCTCTCGAGTATCCCTGGTCCTGAGAGGTCTGGTATTGGAATTGATGGAAAATTAACTTTGTACTCTTATCAGGGAGATATTGTTTCTGGTTTTCCGGTAGCTCTCCCAAACGGTATTTTTATCTCCTCACCACTACTTGTAAATGTCCTTGGTGACTCCAATAATGAAATAGTAGTTTTAGGCAGAAATTCACAGGGCACTACTTCTTTGTATATTTACAATTCCCTTGGAAATCAAGTAGGGAATATTTCACTTGGAAATATAGATGTTTACTTTGATCCTATTGCAGTATATCCTGAGAGTTCTTCCTTTGCGGATATATTTGTGGTGAGTCAGGAGGGACAACTAAAAAAGGTGTCTTTAGTTGGAGGAGTATTGCAAGAAGAGGATGTGTTTCAGTTTAATACTCCAGTTGGGATAAGTTTTGATACACAAAGTGATGAGTTTATAGTAAATTTTCCTTTAGAGAGTCATATCTCCATGTATACTTTACAATCAGGGAATTTTTCTTTGAATCGAGAACTTCAAATTGAGTCTCCAGCTTTGTATCCTGTGAGAGTGTATCAAGGGAATTATGTATTTGTTGCACGGGATAATAAACTTTATTCTGTAAATCGATTGAATGCTTCTAACTTGAGTGGTTTTCCCGTGCACGTAGGTTCTCCTTCGGGGAGTGTCATTTTTCAAACTCATTCCGAAGAAAAAATTGGAGTGCCGCTTATAAATGGTGGGATGATTTTTGTCTCACAAATGGGAGAGATTTTAGAAAATACAGTAAAAAAGAATCTTTTAAAGCATTCTGTGTTTTCTCCGGATATTCTTTCTAATGGAATTTTTTCTTCTCTGAGAGGTAAGAATCAACTTTACGTAAACAATACTTCTTTGCTTTCCTCAATTTTTTCAAATATACGATTTCCATTTGAAAACCTTGGTCAAATTATTGCGGTGCAAGTGGAGGGACAAGATATACAAAATGCAAGCCAATATCACGCAACCCCTATTGGAGTTGGAAGTTCACAAAATATACATATTACATTTAAAAATATAGGTTCAAATCAAATTATTTTTTCGAATACCCCTATTTTTTCAATAACACCTAATAATGGACAAGATTTTGAAATAATAAAGCAGCCAAAGGCATTTCTTGAGGTTGGAGAAACTACAGATGCTATTGTGCGATTTTCTTCACAAACGCTTGGTGAACAGAGTATAGTATGGCAGGTTTCAAGCAATGATTCTCAAGCTCCCACTTTTTCATCTACTCTTTTTGGACAAGCAATCAATAATCTGTTGGTGGATGGAAGTATGGAGGAAGAGAATGTAGATGCCTGGAGAGCATATGCAAAACCACCAGTACGGGAAAAATCTACACAGGAATTTTTTAGTGGAGCAAAAAGTATACACTTTACTTCCAATGCTCTTGTTGGACAAAGTGGTGGTATTCAGCAGCTTGCCATTCCTGTTTTGGCAGGACATTGGTATCGGGTTTCTTTTCAATACAAAGTAAATGAAGGAACACTATACCCACGTTTGGGAATCAAAAGTTCAAATGGAGATTTTGAGGTTATTAACTCTGAACTTGAGAGTACCGCAGGACAGTGGGTAAAATATACACGAAACTTTAAAGTCCCAGATGATTTTGTTTCTGATTTTCGTTTTGTTCTGCATAGTAGAGATGCGGATGTGTATATTGATGATGCCATAATGGAAGAAATAGAAGATCCGTTACTTATAAAAGATGGTGATATGTCTGCGTCCCATATAAATAATTGGGTAAATTGGGGGAATCCAACTTTACTTGAAAAACGTTTTGAAGGGATAAATAGTGTTTTGTATATGGCAAGTCCAGACGGTGGTGCCGGAGTTCAACAGATAAATGTTCCAACAGAAAATGGAAAATGGTATAAGCTTTCGTTTCGATATAAACACAATGGAGAACGTCTTCGTCCTGTTCTCAATGTACATGATATTAATAGACAAGGTGACTTTGAAGGAATTTATCGAGATCTTTCACCTACCGATGTTTGGAAAACCTATGAGAGACTATTCCAAATGCCAACAGATGCACAAAGTAGTCTGACGGTCAGATTTACCCTCCGTTATGGTGAGGTATACCTTGATGATGTTGTCTTAGTAGAAATACCAAAACCAGAAATTGTTCGAGATGGTGATATGGAAAGCTCAACACTTGATAATTGGAGGGATTATGGAAGTTCAGATATTCGGGAAAAGCGTTTAGACAGTGGGGATAAGTATCTATTTGTTGAAGATTTGGATGACGCCGGTGGAGTATCACAAGGGGATATCCATCTCAATGCTGCAACAACCTATAAACTCAGTTTTAGATATAAATTCCAAGGAGAAAGATTTAGACCTCTTATCAACATCCGAAGTATAAGTAAGCAGGGAGATTTCGAAGGTATATATCAAAACTTGCGAGAAACAGGACAAGAATGGGGGACTTATGAACGAATATTTAATACCCCAGAAGGTCTCAATGAGAATATTACTTTATTTGCGACAATAAGGAGTGGAAGTTTGTGGTTGGATGATGTGGTTCTTGAAGAAGTCTCAGGAGGATAGGAACATAGTTAAAATTGTTAAAAAGAAAAATATTTTTTGCCATGTTGAGGGAAAAATCAAAAATTATCCACAGGGGGAAAGTAAGCGGTTTTGAATAATATTTGTTTAAATTTAGCTATTTCTTTTGAAGAAGTACACCCAAAGAGTGTAACTGTAAGGATATTTTTGGATATATTTTGGAATAGAGAGATAAAAGAAATTTGACAAAGAAATTAAATAGGAATATGCTTTTAATAAAGGAGCTCTTTTGAAAAAAAGAGATGGCAAATTTGGTCGGGGTGCCTCGCCGAATCTTCTAAAAGGTATTGGTAAAACCAGTGCCTTTTTTTGTACCCAAAATACACAAGTTCATTCACAAGAAACTTTCCATATTTTTCCTAAATATGCTATACTAATCGTAATTCAAGAAAAGATTTTTCAGGACACAAAGGGCGAGAGTGTTAATCCTTTTCCATGCTTAAAGGTTTTGCCACAACAGCAATAGATTCTTTAGCGTATACTACTCGCTATATTTTTGACTATGCAAAAAAGCACAAGATACATGTTGTGCTCTTTTTGTTTCTTACACTAGGGATAAGTATTGGAATGGTAAACTATGCACATGCCGGTCCAGTGGATACGGGAGTAAGTGCTGGTGCGGATCTGATACGAGGATTAATTTATGTTATTTCCAATATTCTTTTGATTATTGCAAAGTTGGCAATATTGGCATGTATCTTTTTTTTACGTTTTTTTGTAAATTTGGCAGCATATAACGGATACATAGATGCAAGTACGGTAAAGCTTGGTTGGATCATGGTTCGAGACATTGCTAACATGTTTTTTGTGGTGGCACTTTTGATAATTGCCTTCATGACTATATTGGGGGCAGGGGGATATGAATGGAAAAAGGCCATGGGAAAGTTAGTTTTTGGTGCGATATTTATCAACTTTTCCAATCTTATCTGTGGACTTATCATTGACGCTGCACATGTTTTTACCATCACATTCTTGTCTGCCATAGTGAACGCTGCGGGTGGAAATTTGATCAACATGTTTAAGTTGGACAAGATCTATAACATGGTGCAAGATGATTCATTGTTGAGCAATAACCTTCGTATGGAGGTTTTGGCGGCGGCTATAGTGATGGCTTTTTTTGCGGTTGCAGCTGCATATACCATTGGTGCATATCTCTTGGTCATGGTGGCTCGAGTAGTAGTACTGTGGACACTTATTATTTTATCTCCTTTGGCATTTTTGTTACATGCATTTCCTAAGGGAGAAAAATACGCCAGTGAATGGTGGACAGAGTTTATTCATCATGTGGTTGCAGCTCCTGTAATGGTATTTTTTTTGTGGTTGGCGTTTGCAACGCTTGGGAATGGAAATGTTTTTAAACAAGATATAAAAGCGCATATTCCGGATAATATCCCACCGCTTGATGAGTCGGTGGATCAATCCGTTACCAATAAGCTTTCTATTTCGGAAGTTTCCACTTGGGAGAATATGGCGAACTTTTTGATTGCTATTGCTTTTTTGAAAGTGGGAATAAAGATCATTGGAAGACTTAATGTAGAGGGTGGTGGCTTTACTCAAGGAGCACTCAACTTTGCAAAGAACGTAGCAACGATAGCTACGGGGGTGAGCTTGGCCAGAAAATATGGACGTGTTGGTGTAGAAAAAGGACTCAAAGCCGGTGGAAGTTTTGCCCTCAAGCGGAGTGGTTTGTACAGTGCATATAATCTTACCAAGGGGGCCATTGGCATTGGAGTTGCCAAGCATGAAGAAAAACGAGATTTGCGTGCAAAGAGATATGAGAGAGAAGGAGTTTTTGGGTCTAAAATTGACGAAACAAGTGGAGGGTTTAAAAGAGCATTACATTTTGGTGATAGAGCCTTGGGACAGGTTTTGGCGCGTGCACCAGTACTTGGACAAACTACAAAACGTATAGAAAAGAAGGCGGAAGACTGGAAGGATGCAGTAAAGTTTGCACAGGAACGTCATGAGAAAAATTTGGGTACCAGTGCGACCGTGGGAGGAAAGATCAAGGTTACGCAGCGTGTGCGTCGTGATGTACAGGAAGAAGTAAGTAAAGCAAAAGGGATACAAAAATCTGAGGAAGAAAGAGCAAGACTTTTGTCTTTGGCAGTGGACGAGGACGTAAAGAAAGCTTTTGGAAAAATAGATAAAACGGCTCAAGAGTATGCTGGAGATTTAGATATTATCTCTGGTGCAGAACGAAAAACAGAAATAGCAAAGGGAACTCAACATGCTGCAACAGTGCGTTCATCAGCGCGTTTGGAAGAAACAAAAGAAGAGCTCGATAATAAAAGAATAATTGAATTGGCAGAGGCTCGTGCAAGTCAAGTTCGAGGGGTAGAACCGGTTCGTGCTGCAGCAATTTTGGCGGAAGCCTGGAAAACGGTTGCCAAAAAATCTTTGGATAGGTTTGCAAATCTATCCTGGGAACAAAAGGTAGCAGCCGCAGGTGAAGCAAATAAAGGAGTCCGAACGGCAACAAATCCTGCTGAGAAGAGTGCTGCACTTACAAGGAGTATTGGTGCTTTGACATCTGTGTTTAATGAGGGGTCTGAAACGGGAAAGGCTGGATATTTGAATGCTCTAAGTAGTGCCGGTTTCTTTGAACATGAAACAGAAATAAATGATGATAATAGATTACAGGCAACCGCAAGTGCCATTTTGGGAAGATATGTAGATAGTGCAGGACTGGAAGCAGCGCTTGCAGAAATTAATGGTGGCTTTGGAAATGATGAAGAAAGAGATGCACAACTTCGTCTCCTGAACGATGCTGCAAAAACTGCTGGGTTGGATGGAGAAGCTACACTTATGGGGCAAATTGGATCATTTTTTGATGAGGAAAGTAAACAGGTACGATTCGGGCTTGGTCAGCAAAGAACAGAAAAAGATAATGCCGGGCATATAATACTTGATGTACCCGGTGTTGGAAAAGTATCTTCTGGTACCTCAGACTTTGATGCATTAAGTGAAGATCAACAGAAACAAGTTGTATATGCAAAGGGGTATGAAGGAAGGATTAGTATCAGTGGGGGTGATTATGTCGCAGATCGTATTGATGTGAGCAAACTAACAGGGGCTGATGGGTATGCAAAGTATGATGCATCTGGCACCATAACTGGATTTGATAAAGGCCGTGCCGCACAGCTTGCTTCATTTTTTGATGGAAAAAATGACCTTGCTATTTCTCGTATTAATAAAGCATTTTTGAAGAGTTTGAATGATGCGAAAGTAGATGGAACCAATGTTCATGAGTTTGAAGAGCTCATTCAAAATTTGGCAAAAAGTGTAAAAGATCAGGATGCATTTAAAGCTTTGACAGATCGTTTGAAACCATTAATTTCATCTGTCAAAACCCACAATGCAGCTGCAGGATTAGATGATATTTCTCGATTTTTTAATACTCATCATACCTAAGCTCTATGATTGATTTAAGTTTGAAGACACTGACAAAGCCACAAATAGAGAGTATCAATGATGAGATTGAGCTGAGTCTTGTTGACCTTTCAAAACGGGATGAGTATTGGAAAGTTCTTCATGAATCATTTAAAGATTCTAGTACCAAAAATCAGTTTAAGTATTTTGATACCTTTTGGAGATGGTATACGATGCTTACTTGGAGGCGGATAAACGAACTTTCTCATGAGGATTTTATAAATATTGCCATTGGAAGGCAAGTACCGATGGCGCTTTTGTTGGGTTTTGATGTTTTTGATAAAACCATTCATTATCTCTGGACCAAGACAACAGAACCAAAGCAAATGGAAAGTGTATACTTGAAAGTACGGAATGCTTTTTTTGAGAGTCCTGCTATATTGGGCGAAGAGGCGGGGGTAGAACTTACACTTGCTTGGTTTATAAAGGAAATCAGGGTTTTGGATAATCGTGGAAGTGATTCCATTCAACTTGCACATCTTTTTTCACGAATGCAGAGTGTGTTTTTTGAAAAATTGAGTGAGGACATGAGGGGGAAGGTTTTAGTAGAAAAAGATGAGATTATTAATGCATTGGTGGAACTTACACATTTTTTCTCTGGTGTGGAAGGGGATGGCATATATGTGATTGTGGACGCAATGAAATTTCCAGAACATTATATGGATAGAAATGAGGATATTGCCGAAGCAGAACTTCCAAAGAAAATTTTGGAAGAGCAGACTATTTTCCCCGAAACGGTTGCAGAAAGTGAGGTTCCTCTCATTCAAACACAAGAGGAAAAACAGGAAGAACCACTTTCTCCGGCAGATAAGGTAGAAGTAGATTATGCCGGGATCCAACATATGATAGATGAGCGTTTTATTAAAGACGAAGCGGGAAACTATGTAAATATAGAAGGAGTCCTTACGCTTTTATCCACTCTTGCAGATCAATATAGAGATGAAAAAGTACGCAATCTTTATTATTTTGATGAAGCAAAGGGAGGATTTGTATGGGATCAAACAGTTTTAAACGGATAAATATATGGCAAGTGCACCAAAAATTCCAGTGAAAAAGTCGGATGGGACAACCGTTTATATGACTTTGGATGAATTTAAAGCGTATAGAGCTGCACAGGCAAACAGTGCAACTGTTTTGCCATCTCTTCCCAATACACGAGAAAAAAAATTAGATGAAAATGTACCGGAAAGTGTGATTCCAAGTATGGAAGATACATCTGCTTCCGCACTGAAGCCAATTCCAAAAATTTTTCATCCTTCTGTTCCGGAAGAAAAAGAAGAACCAGAACATGGAGAACTCTTTCCTATGGTCCAGGAAACGACAGCTCTTTCCAATACAACTCCTGTAAAAGATATCTTTCTTGATAAGGCAATGGCACAGGAGAAAAGCTCTCATAGTAAAATGGAACCAAAAACCATTCAGGGAAACGCCTCTCCCAAGGAAGGAACCTCTCCAAAGAGTAAAGAGGACATATTAAGTTGGAAGGCTCGTGAGCGAAAGGAAAAGCCAGAAGGACTTATTCGCATGCAGGAGGAAATAAAAAATTCCATAAAACAATCAAAGACAAGTATTGATCCTATAAAAATGGATCCACCACAAATGAAAAAAATGGAGGAACCTGTGGAAGTTTCTCCATCTACCACTCCTGTGGCACCACCTATGCCTCCAATGCCAGAACCACAGGAAAAAATGAAAACAAAGGAGACTAAACAAGTAGAACCATCACTTTTGGATGCTTCCGTACATAAGGACTTCTTTCGCGATGTTCCACAACACGTCATTACCATGGGGAGTCTTCCCGATGATAAGATGAAACAATGTGATCTTCTGGTTCAGAAGCTTTCATTTATCGTGGACAAGGAAGTGTATGGAAGATTTTGCTCTCTCTTGCAAACACGATTAAAGGGAATCCGAACCAATGATCAATTTTTGGAATATGCTATGCGCAAGCCAATTGATGGTGGTATTGGGTTGACTGCAGATCAAGTACGTGAAGTAATCACTCTTATAGATAAAAATGCTCCGGGAAAGGATGAGTCTTTGCATAATGATTTGTCCAGGGTTTTGGAACCTGCACATATACAGCCAAAGGTAGATATGAATAAAGTTATGGAGGAAAAACGAAGTATGGAACCTGCTACAGAAAAACCTGTGGGTATGGGGATGGGAAAACCAATGATACGAGATGTGCACCCGGTAGATTCTCCGGAATACATGAAAAAAAGTGTTGGACCACTTGATGAGTTAAAGACTTTTTCGCTTACTGATTTGAGGCGGTTGGCACAAAACCCGAGTGATTGCGTAAAAATTTTGCATCAAAAAATTCAACTTTTACAAAATGATTCATATCTTTTGTACTTGGATGGAATCAAAGCTTGGAAAGAGAGTCCTCTTTACAAGAGTTATCAGGATGCCGTGTTGGAAGGATTGCGAAGCGGACAAAATTTGGAAACCATACTTTCCAGTAAAGAAAGTACTCCAACTATGGAAGAAGTAGCAGAGATTATTGGTTTAAATAAAAAACTTTCTTATTAAAGAAAAAATTTTGGAAGTCCTATATGCAACAGTTCGTGGTTCCACAATTTATAGATGTAGAAGATAAAATTTTGGGTCCGTTGACCGTTCGACAGTTTATCATTCTTTTGGTTGGTGGTGGAATTATATTTTTGGCGTTTCGATTTGGAGACATGTCATTAAAAATTTTTTCTTTGGTTATTATTGGAGGATTATCTCTCGTCTTTGCGTTTGGAAAAGTTGGCGGACAGATGTTTCATTATTTTTTACTTAATTTGGCACAATCTGCTCGAAAACCAAGTTTACGAATTTGGAGAAAAGATTATCAAAAGGACGAACTTGAATATCTTCGCAAAAGAGATACTGACACGAATGTTATGAAAAGAGAAGAGAGGAAAGTGGTAAAACGTGAGCGGATTCGAGACCTTGCACTTGTGGTGAATACCGGAGGTTTTTATAATCCTGATGATGATTTATAATGAGTCTATGCAATCCAATAAAAAGAAATCACAAAAATCTAAAAAGGCATCTACACAAACGTATTTGCCAATTGCTGAGATAAAGGACTCTACCGTTGTTCTCAAAGATGGAACATTGCGGAGCGTCCTTTTGGTTTCCAGTATAAACTTTGCTCTAAAGTCCGAGGATGAGCAAAATGCGCTTATTTCTTCTTATGTCAGTTTTTTGAACTCAATAGATTTTCCTTTGCAAATTGTGGTGCAATCAAGAAAAATGCAGATTACCCCGTATCTTGATAAGCTTCGAGGTCTGGAAAAAGAACAAGCAAATGAGCTTTTAAGAATACAAATTGCCGATTATAGAAGTTTCGTAGAAGAGTTGGTAGATCTGGGACAAATTATGACCAAGAGATTCTATGTCGTGGTTCCCTATGATCCACTCTCCAATAAAAAGAAAAGTTTTTGGTCACGTTTTAAAGAAACGCTCAAACCATCTCATTCCATACGTATAAAGGAAGAACGATTTAAAAGTAGAAAACAGGATTTGGATCTGCGGGTACGTCAGGTTTCTGGTGGTTTGCAGAGTATTGGGCTCAACGTTGCACAACTCGATACACAGGCCCTGATTGAATTGTATTACACCAGTTACAATCCAGACATTGCTTTTGCAGAACCATTGGGAGAAACCAAGGATATGCAGTTGGAAAGTATTACTTAATGTAAATTCTATACACTAAAAGTTGCCACCATGCCATTTAAACCAATTAAAACCCAAAATTCAGCGGTCAAGGTTGATAAAAAGGAAAAGGGAAGAGAAAAGAAAAAGCAGATAGAAGAGGAGTTGATTTCCCTGGAGGAGGAGAGAACCTATAGAGAGGGGACGGTTGCTATTCGTGACCTGATAGCCCCATCTGCTTTGCGTATTGAATCAAATTTTATTCAACTTGGAGAAGTTTTTTTGCGTACTATTTTTGTTATTAACTATCCACGTTATATTTCCGTTGGGTGGAGTGCTCCCGTTCTCAACATGAATGTGACCATGGATATTGGAATGTTTTTTTATCCTATTAATTCTGCTGTTATCCTCAAGCAACTGAAGAAAAAAGTAGGTACCCTTGAGGCACAAATTAGTTCTGATGCAGAAAAAGGAGCACCACGTGATCCAATTCGTGAAACGGCACTTCGAGATATTGAACAACTTCGTGATGATTTGACACAGGGGATTGAACATTTTTTTCAGTTTGCTTTTTATGCCACCATTTATGCAAAAAATTTAGATGATTTGGAAAAGCTTTCTGAAGATATAGAAAATGTTTTTGGTTCAAAACTTATTTATAGCAAATCCGTATTTTTTCAAGCAGAACAGGGATTTACTTCAACACTCCCGTTGGGCATGGATGATCTTATGGTATCTTTTAATATGAATTCCAGTCCAATTGCGGCGTCTTTTCCGTTTATTTCTTCAGAGCTCTCCAGTGATGATGGGATTCTTTATGGAATTAATAGACACAATAACAGCCTTATCTTGTTTGATAGGTTTTCCTTGCAAAATGCAAACATGGTAGTATTTGCAACCTCTGGAGCCGGAAAATCTTACGCAGTGAAGCTGGAAGTGCTGCGATCACTCATGATGGGGACAGATGTGATTATTATTGACCCGGAAATGGAATATATTCATCTCTCAGAAGCGGTAGGGGGAACGTATGTAAATATTTCTCTTGCATCAGAAAGTAAAGTAAATCCATTTGATCTTCCACGGCCCGTTGGGACACAGATTTCTACAGAAGATGTTATCCGAAGTGCCGTTATTACCCTCAAGGGTTTGGTGCGTATTATGTTTGGGACGCTCACTCCTCAAGAAGATTCCATTGTAGATAGAGCGCTATTGGAAACTTATGCAAAAAAAGATATTACTCCGTCTACCGACTTAGCAACTGTTGAGGCGCCTATTATGCAGGACTTTTTGGATGTATTGGAAGGCATGGAGGGAGCAGAAACATTGGTAGTAAAACTTCAGAAATATACCTCAGGTACCTTTTCTGGTTTGTTCAATTCCCCGACCAATGTTAACATGAATAACCAGTTGGTCATTTTCTCTGTTCGTGATTTGGAAGATGAACTTCGTCCTATGGCTATTTATACTTTGATTAACTACGTATGGAATATTGTTCGTAGTGAGAGGAAGAAACGGCTTCTGGTGATAGATGAGGCCTGGTGGCTCATGACCCATGAGGATAGTGCAAAGTTTATCTATGCATTGGTAAAGCGGTGTAGAAAATATTATTTAGGGGTAACCACCATTACTCAGGATGTAAATGATTTTTTGCGATCACCGTATGGTCAGGCTATTGTGACTAACTCTTCTGTCCAGTTGCTTTTGCGTCAGTCTCCGGCTGCTGTAGATATTATTAAGAAAACCTTTATTTTGACAGAAGGAGAAAAATATTTGCTTTTGGAGAGTGCTATTGGAGAGGGGATATTCTTTGCAGGAAACAAACACGCCGCGATAAAGATTGTGGCATCATATACGGAAGATCAGATTATTACCTCTGATCCAAAGCAATTATTGGAAATAGAAAAAGCTAAAAAAGAGTTTGAAGATGAGATGTTACAAGAAGGGGAAAGCTAACAGTTGAATATTTTTGGAATCCTCGGTACAATACAGGGGACAAGCAATAACACAAATTTCTTATGCTTGATTTGAGGAAGAAAATTTATATAGGAGTGGGAGTCGTAGTTGGTATAATTTTGGCGATTCTTTTGTTTGTTTTGATAGGGGGAAAGGACAAAGGAGTTGCAGGAGATGCAGACAAAACGGGAAATGGTCCTACCGAATATCAACCGCAGGGTGATGTTGTAGATACCGTACCAAAATTTTTCTTACCTTTGGTAAAGGAAAATAAAGAACCCGTAGATGCAGATGAAGTCTACATAAAAAATATTGCAAAGACATTTGTAGAGCGTTTTGAGACCCGGTCTAGTTTAAATGACAACACACATATTCAAGATGCAGAAGAGTTAGCAACAGGAAAGCTTCTTTCTTGGTTAAAGACCCAGGCTACATCAGAAAATAGTGAATATAAAGGAGTGACCACAAAGGTAGTGACGTCTACGGTAACCAAGTTCTCTGGTGGAACGGCAGAAGTGGTTTTGGATGTCCAACAGCAGATAAGCACACAAACGGAGAAAAAAATAGAATACAAACGTGGAACGGCAACATTGGTAGAACAAAACGGTGATTGGAAGGTAAGTGGTTGGTTTTGGGATTAGATGATAATTTTTTTGGGGGGTATGAAAACACAACTTTTTGAACCTATAAAACACTATCTTCTTGATAGTGTTTTTCCTCTTTTTTGCCTTGTGTGCCAGAAGGAAGGAATTTGGATGTGTGAGCCTTGTTTGCAAAAAATTTCTTCCACTCCTGTAGTTGCTTGCCCTATTTGTCATAAAAATAACCAAGAGGGATTTTGTTGTTCTTCATGCAAAGGGGATTCATTTTTATTTCGGCATTTTGCTCTGTATCCATACAAAAATTCTCATGTTATAAAAAAGATTTTACATATTTTTAAATATGGATTTGTGGAAGAGTTGGGGCAAACTATAGCCAACCTTATTGAAAAGGATCTCTTGATACACAGGGATAAATTTATAAATATAGATATGATTACGTTTGTTCCACTGCATAGAAGAAGATTTTTAGAAAGGGGATTCAACCAGTCTGAGTTTATTGCAGAGATTGTGGGGCTTCTTTTGCGTAAAAGAGTACAAAATGTACTCAAGCGTGTTCGCTATACAAAACAGCAAGCCACGCTTTCGCGCAAAAAACGTGTTCAAAATGTTCGGGATGTATTTACTCTGGAGATTTCAAAAATGGTATCAGGAAAAAATATTTTACTGGTGGATGATGTATATACCTCGGGGGCTACTATGCAGGAGTGTGCCAAAGTGTTAAGAAAAGAGGGAGCAAAAAAAGTGATAGGATTTTCTCTTGCAAGAGGGTAAAAAAGAATTTTTTTTGTTGACAATGAATGGATTATTTTATACGCTTGAGGTACCCCATAGAGTTGGAGGAGTGGCGTGAGCAACAGATTTTCTCTGGTGGTAGGTACGGAAGTGGTGGTCATCGGTCGCCCCTTCCATGAGAAGGCGCGCAAGCAACCCAAGGACGGGACGGCGATGCCACTGGTGGTTCGTCTGGATGAACATCCAGATGGGATGTGTTCCATCTCGGACACTGGTGGTTTCGTGAACACCAGCAGCTTTTTCCGAGACGAAGTTCCGGCTGGTCCTCCACCAAGGAACCCGACCATCGTGATGTTTGTTCCGAGGCAACTCGAGCCGGGGGATCGCATTTCCATCTGTGCAATCTACATCAGTGGAAGACGAAGGCGTCAACAGAACAGCCAACCCTGCCGCTGCGTCGTGGCAAAGATCCTCAGCTGAAGCATTCTACACTCCTCCCTCAAAACTCAAGACTTGAAACATTTTCAATAGGATGAGTCATTTATATGATAAAAATAGTACGAGCAAAACCAAGTGAATGCCAAAAAGTAAGGCGTTTTGAACAAATGGTGTGGGACGAACCGTGCATTACCAGTCCTTGGGATATAATGTTTTTTGTTTCGTATGGATATGTTTTTTTAGCCAAAGAAAAAGAGAAAATTGTTGGTGCTATTGTTGCATTCAAAACAAAAAATGATGAAGTAAAAATAACTGATTGGTTGGTTGCAAAGAAGTATCGTCGTACGGGAGTGGGCACCAAACTCTATAAAAGATTGAAAAAAGATACAAAGGGAATGCCTATTATTGCATTTGTGGAATCAAAAAATACTGCATCTTTGGAGGGACATAAAAAGCTTGGTTTTCGATGCATAAAGGAAGTAAAAGATCCATTTTATTTGGGGGAGAAAAAAATTTGGTCCATAATGAAGAACTTAGGGTAGGACTTTTAGCGCACAATTTGAAATATAAAAAAACGAGATTATTTCTCGTTTTTTTGTAAACTGGCGGAGAGAGTGGGATTCGAACCCACGGAGGACTTGCATCCTCAACAGTTTTCAAGACTGCCGCCTTCAACCGCTCAGCCATCTCTCCATTTTTTGAAATATGAACCAGGGTATAGTAACCACTTTTTTGCTTTTTGTCAAAAAAAGGTTGCGGAGAGGGCGGGATTCGAACCCGCGGTACGGTATGACCCGCACAACACATTAGCAGTGTGCCGCTTTCGACCACTCAGCCACCTCTCCGTCTATACTTCAGTGCCCTCCATTATAATAGAAAAAGGATATTCAGTCAACCCATGGGGATGGGTTTATTTGGAGAAAATAAAAAATCTTGCTACACTATAGACATATATTTTAAAACTTATTTTATGCCAAAACCAAAAAAAGGGGATACGGTAAGCGTACACTACACCGGAAAATTAGAGGATGGAGAGATCTTTGATTCTTCAAAGGATAGAGGCCCCTTGGAAGCCATACTTGGGATGGGACAGCTTATTGAAGGATTTGAAAAAGCTCTGTATGATATGGAAGTAGGTGAGCAAAAAACTATTCATATTCCAAAAGAACAGGCATACGGTGAATATAATCCAGCCTTGGTTGTGGCAGTTTCTTCAGACAAACTCCCAGAAGGATTTGCTCCTCAAGTTGGGGAATGGCTCCAGATGACTACCGACACAGGGCATGATGTTATAGCAAAAATTTTGGAAGTAAATCCAGATGGAATAAAACTGGATGCAAATCATAGACTTGCCGGAAAGGATTTAGTTTTTGATCTTGAACTTTTAGAGATACTCTAGACTATGGCAAGACAAAGTCAAACAAAAATACAAGTGAACTCAGACTGGCATGAAGACCATGTAGAGGGGCAGCTTGCGGTAGATGTGTATGAGGATGATACCGATTTAATTGTGATTTCTACTATGGCAGGCGCTGACACCGAAAAGTTGGAAATCTATGTTCATAACGATTTACTGACTATTCGTGGTCAGCGAGTCCTCCCACAGGAAAGTTTGGGGAAGGTCCATCATACTGAATGTTTTTGGGGCAAATTTTCCCGAACCATTGTTTTACCGGTTGATGTAAAGGGGGAGCTTTCAAAAGCGGAATACAAAAACGGTGTTCTTACCGTCAGAATTCCGAAAAAAAGATACAATGCAAAGATTCCTATTAAGGTAGTGGAAAACTAAAAGAAAAATAGAAAAACTTGAAAGCTCACATATGAAAAACTTTTTTAAGAGATTTTATAGACAGCGAGAGGTGCCTTTTTCATGGCGCAGGATTTGGGTTGTGGTAATTGTAGTGGTTGCCTTATTTGCGGTACTCTTTACCGGACTTGTGGCATATGCGTATAGTTATGGAAGTCGTGTTCTTCCCAACACGTATCTGGGTACGGTGCCTATTGGTGGCCTTGAAGAGCTAGAGCTCAAGAGTACACTTGAGAATATGTACGACAAACTGGTTCAAGAAGGAATGCATTTTCGAGTGCAGACGGTTGATGAAACTATTGATTTTACCCTCTATCCTGTGACAGTTCTTGAAAGTGGAGATTCATTGGATTTGTTGAAAATAAATGTAGATAAAGAGGTACAAAGACTTCTCAATTATGGAAAACGGGATGATATTTTTACAAGAGCATTTTCTGTGATGCAAAGTCGAATCCGCCCCAATTATTTGGTAGTTTCCAATATTACGGTAAACAAAGAACGAATTTTGGAAGCATTGAAGGATAAGTTGGTAAACTATGAGCAACAACCTCAAGATGCCTACCCAGAGATAAAGAGCTTTGTTCCTTTTGCCTATGAGGTGAAAAAATCTCATCCTGGAGTCGTTTTTCACTATGATGATATCATAGGACAAATAACTACCGAGTGGTCACATCTTCGCGTCCCCAATATTACCCTCTCCACGGAGGCAACAGAACCAAAGGTAACGGAAAAAGATATTGAACAGATACAGGATAGATTGGCCTTTGTTTTTAATGCTGGACCACTTGAGATAATGTATGCAGATCCAGAAACCAAACTCCAAAGAAAATGGAAAATAGATCTTTCAAGAATGAAAGAGTGGTTGGAAGTGCAAAAATTAGACGAAGGAAGATTGGGTTTTGGCTTTAAAAAGGATTTAGTGGAGGCGTATTTTAAGGATGTAGTTTCACCCTTTGTAAATATTAGTCCAAAGGATGCAAAATTTGAAATGGGAGAAGACGGAAAAGTGATTGAATTTCAAACCTCACGTCCAGGGGTAAAACTTGATACGGAAAAAACTTATGAAAATTTAAATGATGCACTTCTTCAGAGAAGTTGGCATGATGAAGGACTTCCGGTACTTATCCAGGTATCTACAGAAATTGATGAACCAAATATAAAGACGGGTGAAGTAAATGACCTGGGAATTGTGGAGTTACTTGGGGTGGGTATTTCTGATTTTTCGGGAAGTGCTTATAACAGAATTCTCAATATAAAAAATGGTGCCAAAAAGTTGAATGGTTTGGTTATAAAACCGGGTGAAGAATTTTCTGCAATAAAGTATACTCAGCCCTATACTTTGGAAGGTGGATATCTTCCGGAAAAGGTGATAAAAGGAGATGAGATAAAGCCAGAAATTGGTGGAGGACTCTGTCAAATTGGGACAACACTTTTCCGTATGGCCATGAATTCTGGGATGAAAATCACGGAACGAAGGAATCATTCGCTGGTTGTACACTACTACAATGATCCTGTGAATAATCTTCCGGGAACTGATGCTACCATTTATGAGCCAGCACCAGATTTTAAATTTCTCAATGATACCGATAAGCATATTCTTATTGAAACTTCTGTAAATGAAGCAACACATCAATTGGTATTCAAGTTGTGGGGAACAAGCGATGGAAGAAAGGGAAGTTACACGCATCCGGTTGTTCATGCTTGGATTCCTGCAGGAGAACCAAAAACTATTGAGACCGAAAAGTTAGAGCCTGGAAAGCAGGAATGCCAATCTGCGTTTACGGGGGCAAGAACTTCATTTACGTATACCAGAATTCTTGGGAATGGTACTAAAGAGGAAGAGGTATTTGAAAGTTATTATAGGCCACTTCCAAAGATTTGTTTGGTAGGTGTAGAGCCAAAGAAAGAAGGAGAAAATCCAGTGATTGACGAAACGGAGTTGGGTATTCCTCCTCAGGATACAGCGGAAGATCCCGTGATAGAGGATGTTCCAGTGGTAAATGGTTAAAAGAAATATAAAAAAAGAGTCAGGGAAGCCTGGCTCTTTTTTTGTATAAAATGCGTTTTCTATAGTAGGAACGGAATTCTCTATTTTGCGTACGTGCATGTGGGGGGATTGCCAGGCTGTATACTCAGCTCGCAATGACAAGAGGTTTGTCACTTGACAAAAGTGCTTTTTTGTGCTATATTTGCACGTTTTGCGGAAAGCTTTTTTTCTTTTTGCAAATACAATTGCCCTTTACAATTGCTAAAGCTTTTTTTGCCCTAAAATAAGTGATTTTTTGTCATCCTGAGTGTCTTCTTTTTTGGAGAAGAGGCTTGGGGTGGCAAAAAGTCACCAATACTCGGGCGACGCGTGTGGCGTACGCTCTTTCACTGGACTCCCCGGAGTATGTTCGGGGAAAATGAAAGTGGGTGAATCATGGCCGACCAGGCCGAAAACGTGGGGGTGAAGTTGGGGGATTTTTCCCTCCTCGTGCAGGTCAACCTGCGCGGTGTGACGGGAGAGTACACCAACCAGAACCGGGCCGAGTTGGTCCAGGAGTTCGGGCGGATCCCGACGGTCGAGGAGCTGCTCGCCTCCGCCCACTGGGGGCAGATCGAGGTGCTCTACGGCCGGCGCTATGGCCGGACCCCCTCGGGGGAGGCCGTGGTGCGGGATGAGCCCAAGCTCTCCCCGTCGCGGCCCCCCGTCGCGACGGCGGGGCGGCCCAACCTGCGGGTGGTCCACCGGGACGACCAGCAGGGCAACGACAACGACGGGCAGGTCGACCCCGACCACGCCCACGTCCGCCTCGGCGGCGTGTGGCGGAAGATCGCCGAGCTGCGGCAGAGCTTCCCGCTCGTGCCGTGGGTCCTGATCATCTCCAAGAACCCCATTCGCATGCTGTACGCCCTGTGCAGCCTCTGCAGCCGGACGACGGGCGAGGTGCCCCGCTTCTCCCAGACCCGGGCGCTCATCGCGTGGGCGTACTTCGGTGGCGATCGCAACGCCGCCAAGAGCGCCCAGCACAACGCCACCACGGTCGAGTGCGAGCAGGCGGTGGACCTGCTGCTCGACTCGGACGAGTGGGAGCACTGGGAGGCGCTCTTCGGGCACCTCCCGGAGTTCCAGTTCGAGGACGAGGACAACGTCGACGACGGCATCTCGATCCAGCAGGACGCCGCTACACAGGCACCGGCAAGCTCCCCCGTGAATTCGGGGGACGTCGACATCAGCGACTGCTGGGAGCACTTCCTGGGTGGTCTCGGTGATGACGACACGCCCAAGCCCGAGCCCGAGCCGAAGCCCGAGCCGGAACCCGAGCCCAAGCCCGAGCCGAAGCCCGAGCCCAAGCCCAAGCCCGAGCCGGAACCCGAGCCCGAGCCGAAAGTGGAGGAGGCCCGACGCCTCGATGTCAACATCGACGCCTTCCTGCCCAACAAGAAGAAGGCGAAGCGGCTCGCGGAGGTACACAACCTCCCCGAGTGGGCCCTCCTGTCGCTCTACCACCTGGTGGGGTTGCGGATCAACATCGCAGTGCGGGTGCTCAAGCCCGTGAACCAGGCGATCCGTGAGCTCGAAGAGGGAGACCCCGGGCACGGGGAGGAGTGGATCACCTACAGTGAGGCCCTCCTGACGGTACAGCGGGCCGCGAGGAGCTTCATGAGCCTCCTCGAGCAGGTGGCCGAGGACGAGTTCGGCTGCAACTCGACGGTGATCCGGACGATCGATGTTCCGCGTGATGAGTACACCTTCGTCGGAGGGGTCTTCTCGGAGTTCCAGAAGGAGCAGGGCCTGTCCCTGCCGGTTCGTCCGGGAGAGACGAAGGTGGAAGAGGAAGTGAAGGGAGATCCCACCAAGATCTACCCCGAACTCTCCTTCGCGCTGGAGGGCAGCCTGCTGCTCGCGGCTCTCCGATTTTTCCTCGTGATGCTGGTCCAGAAGGATGGCCTGGAGGAGTCCATCCGTCAGGCCGCCAAGGACCGGTTGAACTGGATCATGCGGGCGGCGTGGAGCGTCCACAGCATCGCGGAGCATACCCTGCGGGGTCTGCGCGCGAGCGACGTGGAGTTCCACCGGGTCTACCAGGAACTCCACGTGCGGGAGGGATTCTACAAGACCCTCTTCGAGATGGGGCCCCCCAAGGGCTTCATCGAGAACCTCCTGCGGCGCGTGACCGAGGACTTCCTGCCGCGCAAGGCCAAGGGTCCTCGTCCCAAGCCCAAGCAGACGACCACCGTCGCCACGACTCTGCCCAAGGTGGATGAGAGTGTGCGTCGGGATCGTACGCTCGCCAAGGAGTGTCAGGGAAAGATCGTGGAGATCATCGTTGCGCGTATGCGTACGAAGATCCTCAAGACCAACCCCGAGTTCGAGGTCGAGCGCCTGCCCGCCTTCGCGGAGAACATGATCGCGAAGGCGGGCTGGAACGACACCGGTGTCATCGCCCGCTGCTGCCGACAGGATGGATGCGGGGTCATCGACGATGAGATGGCCCGCTCGGCGGCCTTCGTCCTGATGGAGGAACGAGCCGTGGGACTCTACCTGCACTTCCTGCGCACGCAGGACAAGCAGGCGGAGGCCCGTGCGCGACTCCTGTCGCGGGCCGTTCCGGCTTCCACCTACCAGAAGATCGAGGAGGTCGCGCGTGCGCGGCTCGACGAGATCATCCAGGAGGAGGAAGCCCGTGCCGAGGAGGCCCGGAAGGTGGCCGCCGCTCAGGCGGCTATCCCCAAGGGGAAGCTCGTGTCCGCCGCGCAGGCTGCCGGAGTGGGCGGCTGGGGCAGTGAGAAGCCCGTTCGTGGTGTCTCGGCTTCGAAGTCCAGGAAGAATGGCGGCAAGAAGGGCAAGAAGGGCAAGAAGGGCTGATATCCACCAAACCAAACCCACCTCTTGAGGGATGTTTCCACCAACATCCCTCAGAAAAAAACTTCATACGTTATCCCCAGTGGGATATTGACAAAAGCATACAAATGTGATATTATCCGCAGTCGTGATTGAGAAAGACATCCACGAGAAATGGAAATAGGCGAGAGCGTATTTGGCTCCATACCAAATAATCCCTCGCCTGTATCCACGACAAGCATGGGGATGTGTTATAGGGTACAACCGGCTCCGGCTCG
>Ga0066640_10000440_pt1 | contig 23929 bp, 18 predicted proteins | sample CryGeyCG2114_020_2_FD_59505 | JGI IMG/M metagenome (GOLD analysis project Ga0066640, IMG submission 59505) | Groundwater microbial communities from aquifer - Crystal Geyser CG11_big_fil_rev_8/21/14_0.20 | ecosystem: Environmental > Aquatic > Deep subsurface > Groundwater | place: USA: Utah... | reverse complement strand
TTCAGTGACTTCCTGAAGCGATGCGCCTACTTTGATTAGCGATGCACCATAATCGCGGGCCTTGGCCGCGATCTCTCCTGCTTTTTTCCAGTTATCGAGATTTTCCATCTTTTTTTGTTCTCTTTGACGCTTTTATAAATCTTTTCCTGCAATAGATCATGCCGCCGATCCCTATGAAAACCATCGGGATGCATAGCCATTGGCCCATGGTGAGGTGAAATAGCAGGTAACCGACCTGTTGATCGGGCATCCGGAAGAATTCCACCAGGAAACGAAGAGATCCGAACATGAATATATATGCTGAAGTCAGGAAGCCAGAAGGCCAAGCCTTGCGGTACAAGTATATGAGGATACAAAATATCAGCAGGTTCTTTGCCGCTTCATAAAGTTGCGACGGGTGTCTATATACCAATGCGCCATTGACCATCTCGCCACCGAAGTTTACTCCCCAAGGTAGATCAGTGACACGGCCCACTAATTCTCCATTTATGAAATTAGTGATACGTCCAAGGAACATCGAGAGTGATATCGGTATCAATGCAGCATCAGACAATGTCAGCACGGGGATGCCTTTTTTCCTTGCGAATATGTATCCTGCTGTAATTCCCCCGATAAGTCCGCCATGATAAGACATCCCTCCTTGCCAGATATAAAATATCTTTATCGGATCCATCATGTATAATTTGAAGTTGTAGACAATCGCATATGTGAGTCTTGCGCCAAGGACAAGCCCGATGAACACATAGATCGCGAGATCCGTGACATCATCTTTTGTCAGGTCTATCATCTTGTATTTTCCGATCAGATAGCGCATGAGAAATATGAATATCAGCAAAGCCAACGCATAATTTATTCCATAATACCTTATGTGGAATGGGCCGATAGATAGGAGGACCGGATCTATGTTGTGTATGAACATGAATCAACTAGGGCAGCCATTATATATATAGTTTTCAGAAAGTGTCATCCATGAATTTCATGATGGATTCTTTCACGCGCTCTTTCAGAGGCATCTGTTTCCTGAAACTGAGGTGGTTATTTATGGGCGCCTCTTTCTTTATCGAGAATTTGAGCACTTCAAGCATGAGGTCAAGTTCAGAGATCGCGCCGAATATCTGGTGCTGCTTCGAAAGATTCTTGTTTGTCCGTACGTTTTCGTGGTAGAGCGCAAGCATCTTACGTTTCCGTTGCTCGAACATCTTGAGCATATCTGATTTATCCATGGCCCTAGGGATTTTCTGGTTATATTTAAACATTGCGGAGAATGCTGATCTGGAAGGCATTATCATTTAACTGAGATTCATCTGTCTTTTGAATCTCTAAATACTTCTTTTCTCAGACGTCCATAAGGATCGAAATTATTCCTGATCGTCAATGCAAGCGACATGGTTATGCTGATAGTCATGGCGGCAAGTATTGCTATCATTATGGCGATCTGGTATTTGATCGCCACCATGGGAGATGAACCCCCAAGAATCTGGCCAGTCATCATTCCCGGAAGCGCCACTATGCCCATTGTAGCGACTGTCGCTGTCATTGGCAGTATCGCGTCTTTAAGGCCCTGCCGGATATAAGGCAGGCATGCCTCGAATTTGGTCGCACCAGCGGAAAGACGGTATAAGTATCTGTTCTCATTCCTGCGTATCCTGTCATAGAATGAATTGACTCCGATGATGTTTCCTCTAAGCGAATTTCCAAGGAGCATACCGGCGAGCGCTATGATGTATTTCGCCTCGAATATATTGTCAAGCCTGATAACCAGGCCGTTGAAATAGAGCAGGACTGTTACTGTCGCGACAGCGAATGAAAGCATTGTCGGGAAGAGAAAACATCTCCAGCAAAGTTTACTTTTTGATATGACTGAATGTGTCGCGAACAACACCATCATCATGAGCCATGCGAACGTCAACCATAGATTGTCCAGATCGAAGATGTATACTAAGAAGATGCCGACCAAAAAAAGCTGGGTTATCATCCTGATAACGGATACAATGATCTCTTTTGAGAGCTTGAGTCGAAGGTACCACGACACTGCAAGCGGGATCACGACAAGCAGGAGACAGTATCCAAGCGAAAACCATGAGATATCCTGTGCGCCGCTCATCTTAGTCTCACCACTTTCTTCGCTTTTTCTTTCCAGCCTGGATCATGCGATATCGCGATCACGGTCGCATCGTTCCTACCAAAAAACTTTTCTATCACTTTTTTCTTGAGCGCAGAATCAAGGGATGATGTCAGCTCATCTAGGAGGAAAATGTCTCGCTTCAGAAGTAGCGCGATGATTATCGCGATGCGCTGCCTCTCGCCGCCGGAGAGTTCAGTGATGTTTTTTTTCAATATGTTTCTGTCGAGGGAGAATTCCTTGAGCAGCTGTATTGGATCCGAAAGGTTTTTATTTGTCTTGAAGCTTCTGATCTCATCTATTATCTCCTGGACAGTCCCCTCGCCAAGATCTGTGTCCTGGCTGACGTAAGCGATCTCTTTTCGTGCCTGCCATGCAATTTCTGGGGTGAGTGGCTTCCCTTTGTAGATGATGTTTCCAGAATCTGGACTGATAAAACTAAGGAGAAGTCTAAGTATAGTCGATTTGCCGATACCAGATTTTCCGTACAAAAGGATTTTGTCTCCTTTCTCGATCTTTAATGAAAACTCTTTTAGAATTGTCTTGTTTTTATATTTGAGATTGACTTTATTAAAATCGATCATCATTTCTATCTATGCGAATGCATTTTTTAATCTTTCGTATCATCACAAATAAATACTACTGTTCCCTTGGAATCGCATATGCGATCAGAGATACACACAGAGACACGTCATGTATGGGGGTTCATCTTCTCTATAATGCTTCTTCCATGGCACTTGATCATGGTGGTCCTTGGGAAAAGAGAGGCAAAGATCCTGTTCGAGCCAATCATTCGGGCATGGAGATTTGTCTGGGAAGCGAAGGCAACAGCATGGCTTATCCTGTTGAACGTGATCGCGTTCATACTTATCCAGATCGGGTCGATAACTGGCATCATCACAGACAGTTTCACAACATCGTATCTTCTTGACGGTCCATCGCAATTGCTAAGCTTTAATATCATTGCGTTTGTCGCGAATTGGTTTGTCCATTTCTCGATAGGTCACTTGATGGGCAATATGATGTTCCTTTTCATTCTCGGTAGGATAGTTGAGAAAGAATTCGGACCAGGAAAGATGCTGTTCATTTATTTTCTGTCTGCAGTCATAAGTGGCATCGCAGATGATGTGTTCCATCTTACGTCCATGGATTATTTCGCGAATGGCGCTTCTGGCGCTATATCAGGCCTCTCTTCTGCTGCGATGCTAGCAAGCCCGTTCGCGTTCACTTATCTGGTTTTAGGCATCCCTATACCTATATTTCTGATTGCCTGGAGTTTCCTTGCATCCGATATCACTGGTGTGCTTGCGTCATCACAAGGGGTCGCAAACATGGCTCATCTTGGTGGGTTTTTCGCTATTCTCATAATAGCTAAATTTCTGACACCACGAGATAGAAACAGGCTTTGGAAAGGTTTTTTACTGAATCTAGGCACTTTAGTGGTGCTTTTGGCGCTTTATCTCTTGTTTATACACTGAATAGGAGCTGAATTCAAGGGTTTCAAGTACTTGTTTTCTACACAATAAAGCTTCCCAGCACATATTTACCACAACAAAGTGATAACAATCCGAAAGATTTAAATATTCTAACTACTATAAAATAGTAAACTGTACAAGGGTGGTGATCGCATGACTGAACAAATACTCACTAATTCGCTTGATATCCTAAAGCAGCTACAGCACCCAAAAGGGCTGTTTGTGGCCGCACTCGACAAAAGGACCCATTATTCTAAGCAGGCATGGATTAGAGATAATATATATGCTGCTCTTGGCTTTGAGGCTTCTGGCAATACAAAAGATGTTGTCAGAGCGTATAAGGCACTTCTTGATCTATTCAGAAAACATGAATATAAGATCGATCTGGCCATCGTAGAGAAACCGGTCGCAGATTGGCAATATATCCATGCGAGATGCGATCCAGAGACACTTGATGAATTTCATGAGAACTGGGGCAACAAGCAGAATGATTCTATCGGCGCTTTCCTGTTCAAGCTTGGTGATCTGGAGCTAAAAGGCATAAAAGTGATGTGTGACAAGAATGATCGGAGGATTGTCCAGAAACTTGTCTATTATCTCGCTTCTTTAAAATACTGGCAGGATGAAGACAACGGCATGTGGGAAGAGAATGAAGAAGTGCATGCTTCATCAGTCGGTGCATGTGTCGCTGGTCTTAAGATGATATCGAAGATTGTCGATGTGCCGCATGGTCTTGTCGAGAAAGGAGAAGAGACATTGAATCGGCTTCTTCCAAGAGAATCCCTGACAAAGGAATGCGATCTCGCATTGTTATCACTGATCTATCCCTATAATATCGTCTCAATTGAACAAAGAGACATGATCCTCAAGAACATCGAGAAGATGCTTGTCAGAGAAAGGGGAGTCCTTCGTTATCTGGATGACGCATATTTCAATCGTAAAGGAGAGGCAGAATGGACATTTGGTTTTCCATGGCTTGCCATTATCTACAAACAGATGAACAAGCCAGACAAGGCAGCGTATTATATGAGAAAGACATTGAATGTCCTAAACGACAAAGGCGAACTTCCTGAATTATATTACGCAGGCACTGATGAGCACAATGAGAACACTCCTCTTGGCTGGGGTCAGAGTTTGATGATTGTTGCGCTTAAGATGAATGCATGAGGTGAAAAGATGGACCATAAAAACATAATAAGAAAGTATCCTGATATTATCGCTGAAGCAGAAAACTATAAGCATAGGGGCGAACATAGTCTTGCCGCAAGATCATATGCTGAGGCTGTACATTTTTCAGAAGATGGTGGCGCACCGCAGGGACAACTTTTGTTGCTTGCAGCGCTTGAATGTTATTCTGCTGGCGAGATCGATGAATCAAGATTCTATGCTCAATGTGGTCTTTCGCTTGCAGGAGACAAAGGGCTTGAACAAAATTTATCTTTTATGGTCAGCCTCGCTGATGAAAGAATCAAAGATAAAAAAAGACCAGCTATCATGGACCTGCGATCACTTGTGTCTTTGGATTGTCTGGTGGGGTGAACATAATGAGTGAAAATGATAATTATTATGAAAGTCTTGAAATGATTGTCGGCCCTGAAGAGAAAAAAGACCTGGTCGGTAATATCAAAGAGGCAGGAAAATATTCTATCAAATTCCTTGCAGGCGTGCTTCCTTCAGATATACAGGATCATGTGCACAGAAAACTAGATGGGAAAGAAAAAGACAATTTCACATATGCGGGCTATTCAGCTTTCAATGGTGTTATCCAGATGGCAGCAGGGTTTACTTTGAACGCAGCGAATGGTGATATGTCACTGGCTGGTATCGTGCTTTTGGTGCATGGAACACTGACAACAGTAATAAATATGATGCCGCAGAAGACGATTGGCTCGCCAGTTGTCGCAGTCCCTTATCATGTCGGTAAGGCTATAGTCGGGACAGTAAAAGAGGCCGGTGCTTTCTCTGTAGAAGAACAGACCGCATATAGAGGTTAAAAATGATGATAAATCCAGAAGCATTGAAACTTATCAAGGATGCAGTGGCATATCAGGTCGCGCGAAGATACAAAGACGCAGCAGATACATTTGGCCAGCTTGAAGGCTTGTTGGAAGAAAGGCCAGAAGATCGGCAGTTGGCTCTTGAGCACGCCGCAAGGATGTCTATAAAAGCGCAGGATTATGAAGGTGCCATGCGATATGCAGACAAAGGGCTTTCACTCGGGCTTGATAATGATCATGTCTCGGTATTGATATCACATAGGAATATCGCAAGGCTTAGATCAAAGCCGATGGATTTTGATGCGAAGAAGGCATACGCCCATGAACTTGTGGCTATATTGAAGAGGCGAAAATGAAAAAACGGATTATTTTGATGGTGAATTCTGATTGCAATCAGTCATGCGGGCATTGCTATCTTGGTTATAGTGGCAAACGCAGTCCGGAAAGTACGCTTGAGCTTACACGTGATTTCAAAGAGCGAGGTTATGATATCATTATCGCAGGAAGTGAGACTCTGCTTGATACTGGATATTTAGAATCATACAGAGCAGCAGGACAAAAATATATTTTGACAAATGGGAAATTGATTGCTAAGGATCTTTCGCTTTGCGACAAATTGATTTCATATGGGATCAGAGAAGTCCGGATGAGTCTTCTACATGGGCTTGAGGCCAGACTTGGTTCTGTGAGAAAAGACATAATAAAAAAAGCAGTGAGAACTGCGCTCAACGCAGGGCTCAAAGTCCAGCTTGCTGCTGTGATCTCGCAGGATAATTATCAAGATATTGGTGCAATCTGTAGGGAAGCAGTTGAACTCGGAGTTGATTCACAGGAGTTCCTTAGGTATATGAAAGTCGGACGGGCGAAAGGCACTGATGTGGAAACGATCACAGAAGAACAAAGACAAAGTGTATTCGACCAGATCCAAGTTGCAAGAAGGATATTCAATAAGACGTTGAAAGTTCGTATAAATGGCAACTTTGGCCCAAGAAAAGGGACACTTGGAGAGAAGATGGCTTCGCAGGGAAAGTATTGTCCTGCTGGAGAACATATGTTTGCGATAACACCAAACAATCGAGTATATGGTTGTCCTGGACTGACTGAATGGCCGATCGGACGTCTAGTCGATGGCAGGATAATGGTGGTCAGTGATCTTCCAAAAGAGAGGAAAGATTGTATCGCGGATAAGATCTGATAACGGATGATAAGGAAAATATTGGCTGTACGGTCATCTTTTCTTTATCACGAACACTTTATCATTTATCCTGACGTCTTTATCAACTTTGAGGGCTACTGGCTGGCCTTTCTCTGCAGCGTCGATCGACTTATGGTTGAGTTGAAGCGATCCAACTGTCTGCTCGAATGCGCCCGTAGTGACACCTGTGATAAGTATCCTATCTCCGACTGATATAGTGCCGGTGTTGATCTTAAGTTCCGCGACAGATATCGCTTTGTAGAAATTCTTGATTTTTCCGACAAACACTTTCACATTTTTTGATTTGGATCCATAGTCATCAGTGAAGTCAGGCACATTGAAATAGTAACCTGTGGTGAATCCGCGGTTGTAGACTTTTGATAATCTCTCTTTTAGCTCATTCTTCAGGGCATCGTCGTATCTGCCATTGTTATGCGCATCGATCGCTTGCCTGTAACATGCAGTCACGGTCTTGACATATTCAGCAGGACGGTTCCTTCCTTCGATCTTGAATCCATCGATGCCTGCGTCGACCATCTGATCGATTATCTCGATAGTGCAGAGATCCTTTGGCGACAAGACGTAATTATTCTCAAGCTCAAGTTCAGAACCGGTCTCGATGTCAGTCACTCTATATGCTCGGCGACAAGTCTGGAGGCATTCGCCTCTGTTCGCGCTCTTGCCGTATTGATATTCACTCATGAAACACCTGCCTGATACTGATATGCAGAGCGCGCCATGGCAGAAGCATTCAATCTCGATATCTGTTTTCTCGCGGAGTGCTTTGATTCGATCAAGCGACAGTTCACGTGCGAATACTATGCGGCTGATTCCTTGGTTTTTATAAAACTCAGCAGAGACAGAATTCGCACATGATGCCTGCGTGCTCAGATGGATCTCATGTCCTAGTTCACGCGCGATCGAGACGACCCCCATGTCCCAGCAGATGATCGCGTCCATGCTGGCTTCTTTTGCCACGGTCAGTATCTTCCGCACTTTATCTAGCTCATCATCAAACACAATGGTATTCACAGTCAAATAAGCACGGACCTTATTTTCGTGACAGATAGAAACAATCTTCGGCAGTTCAGACATCTCGAAGTTCTTCGCGCCCATGCGCATATTGAGCTCTTTCACTCCGAAGTACACTGAGTCACAACCAGCATCGATCGCGGCCATGAGATTCTCCCAATATCCGACACCAGATAATAGTTCTATTGCCATATAAGTTCCAGGGAATCAAGTAATATTATATAAATTGATACTGTTCATTTAAGCAGTATAATTTATGTATTTAATTATTACATAATTCATCCGCTTCTGGAAGGAGAATCACATTTGGCGATTTTAAGGGGGAGTTGAGGTTTTTTCGTTTTATGCGTTTTGGCAGTGGAACAACATGTCCTGCTCCTGAAATATGAATCAAATTTTTGTAACCAGTAAATTCTCTGATTCGATCTGCCATATATCTGTCCCGATGACCAAAAAAAGGTTCACCTAGTCTTTTGAGAACACCATAGATCATATCTAATCCATATAACTTCTCATCAGATCTACGGTGGATTATTAAAGGCATTGTTCCAATTTTATAAGCGAATTGTGGATCATCTATTGGGTGTATCTGGATAGAATGTTTTTTCGCGTATTTTTTGGAAACATCCCATTCATAATGAAATCTTTTATGCATTGACGATAAATTGGGTGATAATTGCTTTTCATGCTTCACTAATTTTTGATATATTGCAGAAGATTCAACTGTGATAATATCTGGAGATAAATAATTTAGAAGTGTCTCTAGTCGTTTAGGACCTTTTGGGTCATAATGATTTGTTCCAATATATGTAATCATTTTTTTGGGAAAATCACATCCCAGTATCAAAATCCAGTTCCTTTAGGCGATCTTCATTCTGCGATGGGACCATCATAGCTTTTTGAAGTTTCTTCTCATGATATGTATATGGCACATATATCTCTTCGCCGGTCTCAGGCACCATGCCTGTCCAGTACATGCAGGTAGACCGTGTCATCGGTGTCGGTGTGAACAGCTGGCATTGCTCGGCTTCGCCATGCTTCTCGACAAAAGCCATGAGCTCTCTCATTTCCCTGATGTCGCATCCTGGATGCGCTGCCATGAAGTAAGGCAAGATCTCTGTAGTCGTATCTATCTCGGATACAAAAGAGAGGAACTTCTCATAACAATCAATGGTCGGCTTCTTCATAAGCGAAAGCACTTTGCCGCTCACATGTTCCGGTGCTACCTTTATTCGGCCAGGCACATGATCGCGTACAATCTTTCGGATATATTCCGGTGATTCCATGGCAAGGTCATATCTTATCCCTGAGCTGACAAATACATTCCGCACATCCGGAACTTTCTTCGCAACAGTCAGGAGGCTTATGAGTTTCGCTCGATCTTTTTTTCTTTTCTCACAGGAGATGCAATCATTGCCGCATGGTGTGGAGCAATCCATCCCATACATGTCAGCAGACGGACCGCCCATGTCATCGATTGTGCCGCGATATCCTTCGAGCTTCGTTATCTTCTGGATCTCTTCGATTATCGATCTCTCTGATCGTGATTGGATTATCTTTCCCTGATGGAGCGCGAGTGCGCAGAATGAACAGTTACCAAAACAGCCCCTGTGCGTCACGACAGAGAATCGCGTCGTCATGAATGCTGGGATCTTCTCATGATACCCTTCTTTTCTTGAATATGGCAGATCATACACTGCATCTATCTCTTTCTCATCCATCACATGCATCGGGTATTGGACCAAAAACCAATCTGTATGCTGCTGAGCGATCTTCTGATTTTTCGAGTATAAGACAAATGCTTCACAGAACTTCTTCTTGTCATGCTCTACTTCTCCAAATGACGGGATCACGATATGTCCCTCTGGCGCTGTCTTCAATTTCACGCAGGTGTTCATGATGCCAAGCGGCGTATCTTTCTTTGTGTGGTCCTCATAGAACTTCGCAAGCTCAACTACCGCATGTTCGCCCATCCCATATACAAGCACATCCGCTTTCGCGTCGAAAAGCAATGATTTGCGGACAGAATTCTTCCAGTAGTCATAATGCGCAAGCCTTCTTAGTGAAGCCTCGATTCCGCCGATCACAAGTGGCACATCTTTGAAACATTCACGCAATCTGTTGCAATATACTATAGTCGCCATGTCTGGCCGCTTTCCGATGATGCCATCGCGGGTGTATGCATCATATTCACGCGGTTTTTTGAGAGGCGTGTAATTCGCGACCATCGAATCCATATTGCCTGCTGTGATACCAAAATATAATCCTGGCTTCCCAAGCTTCATGAAATCTGTCTTCGATCTCCAGTCTGGCTGTGCGATGATACCGACAGAATATCCTTTTGATTCAAGCACACGAGCGATCACCGCAGTCCCAAAAGAGGGGTGATCTACATAGGCATCGCCGCTGACGATTATCACGTCGAATGGCCCGTCTTTTTCTTTAGTCGAGATCATACAAAACAGGAAATGTGTGTGATATTTAAACCTATCTCTCTCGTCGGAAAACTTCCGAAAAATGACCCTCACGTTTAATTAAACACCTTGACTATCCTGTATTAGATGGAGCAGAAAATAAAAGTGGATTTTTCAAAAGAAGCAGAGATGGTTTTTGATTCTTTGAAGAATAATTCTACTCGGTCCAAAAAAGCAAGGATGATCTATGGCGCTGTTTGCAGAAGCATTGAATTGATAAAAAATGACACACACCATGGTTGTCCAATTGCGAAAAACAAGGTTCCGCAGAAATACGTAAAACTGTACGATGCCAACAATCTATTTCGTGTTGAGCTTCCTTGTTATTGGCGTCTACTCTATACTATGACCAATAATAAAATCGAGATAGTCGCCTTTATGGTGGATATAATCAGTCATATAGAATACAATAAAATTTTCGGATATAAGAAGAGATGATCAATGCCTGGTTGCGTTTTGTAATGCTTTCTGCATTTTCGGACTTGGATTATATACATACGTTATCCCTTTCACACTTGTCACAATCCGATGGATCTCTTCTAGATATTCAAGGATCTCAAGCAAAGTATTATGGTTCACTTTTCGAGGCAGGATCTTCTTAAGCCCAGCAGTAGTTATCAGGCTTTCATCCATATCTCGTAAAGTCTCTTCAACCATCCGGATTGTTTTCAATGTCGGCGAATGCACCATATTTATCACAGATTAATACATATATGTATCTATTTGGTATATAAATGTTGCGTCAGAAATATATGGATAATAAGAAAAAACCAAATCACTTGGCTTCGATCTTGACTTCCTGCACAGGGCAGCAGACAGAGCATGCGGTGTAGCCTTTCTTTATCGCTTCTTCCATGTCATGGATCAGGACTCGTTTCGCTTCAGGTATCCTCTGCGCGACCATACAGTTAGGGTTGTGAAGCTTCTTTCCCCCAGTGCTTGCGATGAAGACTTTCTTCTCTTTTTTCTTAAGATAGTCGATCTCCTTCTTGACATCAGAGATGCTTGCTTTGACATTCTCATCGACTCTGTCCATCCTGCTGTCCATCTTGAGGTTTATTACTTCGATCTTGTCGCTTATCTTCTCATCGTTCTTCCTTAGCTCTTTAAGATCGCTGTCATCACGTGGTTGCTGTGTGCTGTTGCCGTTCGCATCGACGTTGACATTGACGATGTTAGGATTCACCATCTGCTGCTTCGGTGTCTCTGAGATCTCTGATCTTCTTATGTATTCTGCGAGCTCTCTCTTGACGACATCTGATTTTGTCTCGACAGCAGGTGTCTCTTTTATCACTGTCTTATGTGTGACAATAGTTTTTTTCTTCTCTGAGTCTTCTTCACTCTTTGCGACAAGCATGACATTCACGCAGCATACGATAAGTGATATGGCTCCGAGCACGATGCCTGTCGTGTTCGTGAGCAGTTGAGATAATGTGAACATGCTGACCACTATGAATTGGATAAACATAGTGATCGCTTCATTCGCAAGTGTCTTTTGGACAATGAAATTATAGAACAATCCAAGGTTCCCAAAAGCGAGCATGAAAATAAGTGTCTCCTGCAGACCAGTCATCTTTCCAGGATGGACAACATTGAGTGTGATAAGAAGGGCGAGCATAGCAAGCTCGAAGATGAGCATGAGTGCTGTGGATTTCCGGTTTATCATTAGTTTTACCTCTTAGGGTGGGTTAGAGGGATTGTTTATAAATGTTTCGGTTTGTTGTCACTATTCAGATATAACGGTTCTGCATCCGAATCAATCTTTTAATAATAACCTTTATATATTATTTTTGTGCAAGATATAGCTGATGCTTAAAAAAAGGGGTCAGATGGCGATCTTCATCGGGGTGGGGGTCGTGTTTTTGTTAATAATAGGATTAATAGCCATGTTTCTCTCGATCAGCATGGGCGGCAACGATTCTTCTGATTCCCTCGTGGAAGCTGTCGGTGCCGGAAACTTCAACAAGATCGCATTTGAGACGATGGTAAAATCATGTCTTGAGAAGACGCTCGCGTACAGTATCTTCACTATCGGAAGGAACGGCGGGTATATGGATATTGAAAGTAATAATGTGCTACCAAAGATTTCTAATATTGTACCAGTAATCGATCCTCAGAAGGTATATTTTGATTATGAACAGAAAGTAGTATTTGGTAAATATTTTCCAAAGGGAACTGCAGAAGATAAACATGTCCCATTGTATGTTGGAAATTTCACACGGTTAGGCACGGATACTACTTGGACAAAAATAGGAGAGCGAAGTACCAAACTTCCTACTTTCACTTCTATGGAGACCGCCATGACGAATTTTGTCCAGGCGAATGTGTGGTCCTGCATCAGTCCAAGACTGAAAGATATCGCAGCGACTGTCGATGTATATGTCGGTGAAGACGAGACACTGGCTGAAGATTTGACTTCATCATATTCCCCGACTGTGACTTTGCAGTCACGTACTGATGACATCCTTGTCACTATGGATATGCCGATGAAGATTGTCGATGGGACAAAAGAACATACTTATACGCAATTCAATGGCGGCGCGCAGATCGGACTGAAAAGAATATATGAAGTTGTGAACTGGTTCATCGGAAATGCGGACGCAGCGAACACAGCCGACGGGACATATGTATTAATTGGTGATGAATGCAACAAATACGAGAGCGCATCAGACCAGAGCAAATATCTTTTGAATGGAAGGACAAATATCTATGTCTTGCCATCGCAGACAGAAAGCCATTATGTAATCAAATTTGTAGATTTCCAACCTAAACAGACGAAATATAGAGATCCATTCGAATATCAATTCGCAATGGATGGACTTAAGATACAATCCGCGAGCAATGCCGATGATCGGGATCCATCGACTTGTCCGCTAAGCTAATAAAAAAAAGGAGTGATCAATCATGAGGGGCCCCCATAAAAATTACAAGAGACAACTGACAGCCATTGTATGCATCTTAATCTTCTTCCTCTTGATCTACTCAACATATGCTTTCTATGGCGTAGCCATGCCGGACAAAGACCTGGATAACGTGCCCGATAATCAGGACAAATGTCCAGATACGATTGTAGGACATAAAGTGAATATCGCTAATGGTTGCAGTTGTACACAGCTTGTATCTTCTACATGCAGCGCAGATTATTCTGGTGTCAGCTGCTGCGCGAGCGGACAAGGCTGTATGGAATCTATCGGGACTGCAGGCAATACTATACTCCAATGCTGCGACTCAAATGAATGCGCGGCAGGCGCGATCTTCGATTATACATCGACGACAGGCACGACAACGACGACAAGTGTGAACGGGCCTGAGAGTCCATGTGGACAGTTCAGTTCAGCTAATCCAAATCCGACACCATATGAAGCGTCTGTCATCATCGGTAAATGCTGCCCAACACCAGTCACGCTTCTTCCTAAGAACACAGTGACGCAGGTATCATGTCAGGACGACAGCGCATGCCCGAAAGGATGGAAATGCAAGAATGCGGTATGTGTCCTTGAAGCGCCGACGACATCGACTTTCTTCACCGGAAACAAGATTGAGTTTACAGTGCAGTGCCTAAACATCCAGGAAGATGATACCTATCTGAAGAACATAGGGGGGTCGCTTGGCATCGACTATAATACATATGTGCTTGATGATAAAGATGATGGCGAGCCGGTCGTATCGAACACCGCCACCAAATATACTTCGTGCAAGAAATTCGATTTCCCATCCATCAGATGGCCTTACTTGGATGCAAGCGGTACTTTGGTTCATAAAACTGATTTAGATTCAGACAATGCATATAATCAGGGTTTCATCCGTTTCACAGAGTCCGGCGTATCGACCGCCAAGGAGCTGGTCGATCATTGCGCATCTTTGACTGAAGTAGTAGAATATAGTTGTGTCAATGGTGTGCCTGCGCAGAAGATCGTTTCATGCGATAACATGTGCACCTATGCGACAGGCAACTGCGAGAGAAGCGGGACTGATTATCAGCATGATTATCTTTATATCGCTGAACGATGCGATCCATCAGGCGATGCATTCGGCCTGAAGACAAGTGTGAACTGCAACAAGGAAGAGGAAGTCATAAATGGTGTCTGCCAGAATGATCTTTATTGCGCAGACACAGAGGTCTGTGATATGGTCAATCGTAAATGTGTCGCAGGCGATCCAAACTGCGATAATAAATGTTCAAGTCAGTTCTGCCGTCAGATCCCAGCAACATGCGCAGGTATACCTGGAAACTGCGGGGTGTTCCTTTATACATTTTTCAAGGATATAGTCGCTCAGAAAACCACTGGATATTATGCTTGCACATGTGGCGACATGGATGGTGGAGATAATATCAATGCGCTTGGCATAACTTTTGGGCTTGATCCTGATGACAACAGCAAAGCCAGAGGCGCAATCGATACTTGCGACACTGTCAAAGGGACGGCAACAGAATATTTCTGTGATCTGTTTTCAAGGGAGACCAAATCTAAAGAATATAACTGTGCTACGGACACAGCTTGTTTTGAAAAAACTGGTGCTTGTGCTTATAAGACTGATCCTGCATGTGTTTTCTCAAAGTTGACTACTGGTCTTTTCTGTGATTGGTGGCTCTGCAGTGCGCTATGCGCGCCAGATCTATGCCAACCTGTCGGAGGAAACGATGGTTCGACAGCTTATGCCTGTGGTGGGTGCAGGGAAAGCGATGGTGGAGATGATCCATATACAGCTTCCACCACAATCGGTCCTGATTCAGCCAATCCATCAACTATTGTTGCCAAAGAAGATGTCTGTGTCGGTGGTACATCAGGCACACATACAGAATATTATTGTGACTCCACAACAAAATCAGTCACTTCTGAGACTACTAATTGCAAGTGTGATAGTTCTGGCAAAGCATGTGTCCTGAATATGCCGACCGGCGGTGGCTGTTGGTCTGGCCCAGGCACGTATTGTACTTCTGACTGCGATGGGAAGTGTGTCTCACCTATGATCTGCAGCAAGATAACAAATAGCACTAATTACAAGTGTATATGCACTGATGACGATGGCGGTAATTATCCATATACTAAAGGAACAACTGGTGGCCTGACCAAGAAAGGTACAGTCGTGACCAAATCAGATGAATGCCTTGGTGATGATCTGCTTGAGTATTATTGTGTGGGTGATAAGGTATACTATGCACATTATACCTGCGGTGGCACGTCAGTTAGTGGTGGGACAATCATTGGATATTCAGGATGTATCGCTGGGACTTGCACTTACGGTGATCCGAATGTGCAAGATTTCGCATGGGAGCAATTGTCAAGTTAATAAGATATTGATGACCTAAAATATCATCGGGTGGTTTATAAAATGGGAATGAAAAAGAGGGAGAGAGTAAGTAACAGAGTGAAACATCTAGTGTGTCTTATGGTGTTTTTCATCTTATTTAGCGCTCCTGTTAGCGTCAGCTCTCTTACTCCTGCGAATCTTCCGCCATCATCTCTGATTGCAAACCAACCGACCGCCAATCCAAATACTTTCTCTACAGTATCTGCGACAACGGTCCTTAATCCAACTCTGCTGACGTACACTGCTCCATCGCCGACACAGTCGGTCCTCACTTCATCTCCTCTCCTGACAAATCCACTAATCATAACTGAGCCTGTCCAATTCTATTCTTCGACAGAAGCTTGTGAAAAGTCCTGTGATTTCAATTGCGTATCATATCAGGAATCTTACATCTGTCCTTGCTATGATTATGATGGGGGCAATGACCCGACAAAAGATGGTTATACGACAGGGATTCTGAATGATGAGCTCTATTCAAGCTATAAAAATAAAATCAACTTGTACAGTTCCTCGTTAGATATTGTATTGAATCAGGTAGTGAATCTTCTTCAATTCTCTATTGACCAGTTCGTAAGCGCTGAAGCAGAATATCTAAAAGCATATCTAAAAGGCGATACGTCGGTAGATGCGAAGATGAAAGCAGATGTCGAAGCGATCGATAATCAGGTACAGAAAATGATCGCAGAGACTTTCGGTACAGGTTCTTTTGATCTTTATGTGAAAACAGAATTCATAAATTTATATGATCCAATAAAAAAACAGTTCTATGATCGATTCTCTCTTCCGACTCAACCGCTCCCTGTGGGGATGACCCTGGAAGAATTCCTGGCAATCTATGACACATATATGAAACAATTTGTGAAAACATTGGTGGACTCGTTTAAAAAGATTCTTTTGGCTGGTAAAGATGGAGTGGTCTCAAAATATACGATCGATCTGCAGACCTCTTTGATCAGCCAAAAAATATTCACCTCATTATATCCTAAAACCATCGAAGAAGGATGCATCGATTCCGCTTCTATGCAGGAATACTATTGCGATTGGGTATTCACTGTCCCTGTCAAGACAACATGCCCATATGGTTGCGCCAATGAATATTGTGATGTGACATGCAACCATAAGTCTTTTGATTCGGCTGGAGAATTGATTGAGATCTGCGACGGCTTTGACAATGATTGCGATTATCTGATCGATGAAGGCTGCGATGATGATGGCGATAATTATTGCGACGCTTCGATGACTATCTCTTCTTCACGGCCACCTGGTCTCTGTTCTGATGGTGGTGGGGATTGCAAAGACACTGATCCGGATATACACCCAGATACTGCGGATCTATGCGATGGAAAGGACAATGACTGTAATGGGAAAACGGATGACGGCGCATGCCCAGTGCATTCTTCATGCAAATCTAGCAGTTCGTCTGGATATGCATGTTACTGTGATGATGGTTTCATCGATCTTGACGGCGTTTTCTGGAATGGCGGCTGTGAGAAAGCATGCACCGGTTCGAAATTGGGCGTCCCTGCAAAGATCCAGGAAGACACTTGCGATGGTCTTGATGACAATTGCAACGGCCAGGTCGATGAAGGCTGCGATGATGACAACGATGATTATTGCGATAGCAGCATGACTGTCGTGACTGATGCGACAGCATACAAATGCAGTGGATTCGATCAGTGCTGTCCATCGACTATCGCGACTAAGCAGAAAGACTGTAATGATGTTGGCCCAGTAGAAGTGAAGACAACTAAAGTCGAAGCCGTATATTATCCATCAGCACCTGCGACAAGCAGGCTTCCTGGATTGGATGTCGAATTTGTCGATGTGACCGATTCAGTTGGATATTCAACTTCTCCTGGATTCCTGGCTAACCCAGGCTATGTGGAAAACGGCCCGAACATGTGCACTGATGGATTTGATAATGATTGCGATGCTATCGTCGACAAAGACGAACCCCTATGTGACTACTTGCATGTATGCACGACAGCGAATATGGACAACACTGTCAAGGTCGAGAAGAAACAGGCAGTGGATGGGACTTTCAAAGCGACATATTATAGTGTCACGGACAACGGCAATGATAGAGGATGCACAGACGGCACATGGTGTACAGGAGCATATCAAAGAGATTCATTGGGTCTGAACAACCCGCTTGTCACGTTGCCAAAATGCGATTCGCCAGTGTTGACTATCGCAGACAATCTTGGGAAAAATGAATATTATGTATATATCTGCGCAAAAGACGGCTGCCAGAAATATTCGAACGGCACTTTCGAAGTCGCGTTCCATCCTTCACTAGATATGGACAATGATAAGATCCTTGATATGTATGAGGATGCGAATGGGAATGGTATTGTCGATGTCGGCGAGACCGATCCGAACAATGCTGATACCGATGGCGACGGTCTTGATGACGGCGAGGAAGACAAGAGCCTGAATGGCTTGTTTGAACCTCTGGAAGGCGAGACTGATCCGACAAAGAAAGATACTGATGGTGATGGTCTTGACGATAAGAAGGAACTGACTGCTGAATACACAAACACAGATGGCAGCAAAGGGAAGACTGATCCGAACGATTATGACACAGATGGCGATGGCCATAGTGATGGCGCGGAAGTCGCAGCAGGGACAAACCCCCTCGACCCAAAGAGCTTCCCAAATGACAAGGACAAAGATGGTCTTCCTGATGCGATAGAGCAACAATATTCTCCGAAAGATGTCGATGGCGATGGTAAGGATAATTATGATGACAGCGATTCAGATGGCGATGGCATCATGGATGGCTGCCCTAAATTTCCCTGCACTGATAGCGAGGCAGAAGACAAGAACAATAATGGCATGCTTGATGCAGGCGAGACCGACCCATACATGAAAGACACTGATGGCGACGGCATGGATGATGACAAGGAACGATATCTTGGCACAGACCCTCGCGATGTGGACTTCGACGATGATGGCTTGAAAGACGGCGAAGAGGACAAAAATAATAATGGCATAGTGGATCCCACCGAGACCGATCCAAGAGAAAAAGATACTGACAATGACGGATTCTGGGACAAGGCAGAGATAGATGCAGGCACTGACCCACTTGATCCATATAGTGTCCCCGACGACGCGGATAGTGATGGTATCTCAGATATCTTGGAAGGATACATAAAATCCGCTCCATTGACAAGCAGAGATACAGACGGTGACAAAGTGCCGGATTATCTTGACACTGATTCAGATGATGACAAGATATTGGATAATCTCGAGGACAAGAACGGCGATGGGGCAGCGACTCTTTTTAAGGACACAGAAAAGAAGATTCCATTTGAGACAGATCCGTATGATGCAGATACAGATGATGATGGATTGAAAGACGGTGAAGAAGATGCCGACCTGGATGGGATTCTCGATTCGACAGAGAGCGATCCACGGGTGGCAGACACCGATGGCGATGGCCTTGATGACAAGGAAGAGAAGACACATAAGACAAATCCACGACTGCCCGATACCGATGGCGATGGGATATCTGACTATGACGAAGTCAAGGGGACGAACGGGTATATCACAAGCCCGATCCTTGCTGACACTGATAAAGATGGTATCGACGACAAGGATGAAGTAGATGGCACAAATGGTTTCAAGACAGATCCGACAAAAGTGGATTCTGATGGTGATGGTTATCCTGATGCAGCTGAAGTCGCAGCAGGAAGCGATCCGATGGACAAGACAAAGACTCCGCTCGATGCTGACGGTGATTGCATCCCTGATTCTCTTGAAGGGACAGCGGACATCGACAAAGACGGTAAGCTCGACAAGGACGATCCAGATTCAGACGGCGATGGACTGAGCGATAGATTAGAGGATCTGAACTGCAACGGCAAATATGAACCTATGTGGGAGCCGACTGACCTAAAAGATGAAGACACAGATGATGATTGTTTCAACGATCTTGTTGAGATGAACCTTGGCTCTGATCCACAAGATGATAAGAGCACACCGTATGATCCGGATAGCGATTGCATCGGTTCATCGACAGGCACAACCACTAAAGTGGTGCCTCCTCCGACATGCGAGAATGGTGTGCAGGATCCAGGAGAAGAAGGTATCGACTGCGGTTCGACAATGGTGACCGGAGCGCTTGCATCGAATTTCACTTATTATTATGGCGGTGCTTTGAAAGGGGGGACATTCGTATCATCAAACGATGTGACGACTGCCTATGATAAAGATAGTAAATATGTGTCAGGCGGACTTTATGTTTCATGCGATGGCACATGCACTACGCGGGCAGACAATCCCGCTGTTCTTCACGGCGACGAGGATCAAAAGACATTCACAGATGATTATACTGTGAAGATATATGCGAAAGCCGACAGGACAGATTATACATATAAGCTCAATGTCGGACGATGCGATGATGGCATAATCCTGAACTATCAATGCACAAGCAAAGATAATGAAGTGAGTGTGGCGTTGACTGATAAGTTCGCATGGTATGAAGTATCGATGAAACCATCGACAACAAAAGAGCCGGCGATATATCTTGAGGTGGATGACTCTTCCATACCAGACACAGCGACAGGGACTTTCAATGTGTTGATCGACCAGATCTATATCGTCCAGTCGCCTGAATCAGGCGCGGGTTGTATGTACGAATGCGACAGCAGCGGACAGAAGACGACTCAATGCAAAGATGATGCAGATTGCGATGGATGGAAAGATTCTACTGAGACGTCATGTGGATCGGATCCAAATGACGAAAAGAGTGTGTGCAGCACAGGCAATCCTCTAGAAGATTACACTGACGATGAAAAAGAGGCATTGAAAGGCATGGACTCTGATGGTGATGGGCTCACTAATTATGAAGAACTCACTGGCACATACAAGACAAATCCGAACCTAAAAGACACTGACGGTGACGGATTCTGGGACAGCACTGAATTGAAAGCAGGCACAGACCCGACAGACGCGAATGATTATCCTGAAGATACTGATGGCGATGGCCTGCCTGACCTGATAGAAGACAAGAACGGCAATGGCATAGTCGATTCTGGCGAGACCGATCCTAACAACCCCAACACTGATGGCGACGGACTTTCAGATGGTGTCGAAGACAAGAACAAGAACGGCATAGTCGATGCTGGTGAGACCGATCCATTGAAGAGTGATACTGATGGCGACGGACTTTCAGATGGTGTCGAAGACAAGAACAAGAACGGCATCGTCGATGCAGGCGAGACCGATCCAACATTGAAAGATTCTGATGGCGATGGTCTTTCAGATGGCACTGAAGACAAGAATGGTAATGGTGTAGTCGATGCAGGCGAGACCGATCCGACAAAGAAAGATACTGACGGCGATGGCATAAACGATGGTGCTGAGACAATCGCGAAGACCGATCCGACAGATCCGACAAGCACGCCAAAAGACAGCGATGGCGATAAGATTCCGGATGCAGTCGAGGACAAGAACGGGAACTCAAAGATTGATACAGGCGAGACCGATCCATTGAAAGCAGATACTGATGGCGATGGCATCCTTGATGGTGTCGAAGATGCTAACCAGAACGGCAAAGTGGACACTGGTGAGACTAATCCATTGAATGCTGATTCAGATGGTGATGGCATCAAAGATGGTGTCGAAGACGCTAACCAGAACGGAGTAGTGGATGCAGGCGAGACAGACCCTCTTGATAGTGATACCGATGGTGATGGCATCAAGGATGGTGTCGAAGATGCGAACAAGAACGGAGTAGTGGATGCAGGTGAGACAAGTCCTCTGAAGATTGATTCAGATGGTGATGGTCTTGCAGACAATGTCGAAGACAAGAATCTCAATGGGCAGGTAGATACAGGCGAGACCAGTCCTGTGTTGAAAGACACTGATGGCGACGGGCTTGATGATAATGAGGAAGACAAAAACCTCAACGGCAAGCTTGATTCCGGCGAGACTGATCCGACGAACGAAGACACTGATGGTGATGGCTTCAACGATGGCTATGAAGTGGCGGTCGGCACAGATCCGACAAGCGCTGCGAACAAGCCAACAGAAGCCGAGCTGAAGAGCTATGATACTGACAATGATGGGTTAAATGATTATGAAGAAATCCAGACATACAAGACCGATCCCTTGAACGCTGACACCGATGGCGACGGGTTGTCAGACAAAGAAGAGATCGATGGGACGAAAGGTTTTGTGACCGATCCGCTCAAGTCTGACACTGATGGCGACGGCATAAAAGATCTTGATGAAATCACAGGCAAGTTAGGCACTGCGACAGATCCGACAAAGAAAGATTCAGACGGCGATGGCTATAGTGATAAATACGAGCTTGACCTTGGCACCAATCCAATGGATTCAACTAGTGTCCCGCCAAGCGAAGCCACAAGCATACTTGATACTGACAAAGACGGGCTCACTGATGAAGAAGAAGCGACCATATATGGGACAGATCCAGAAAATCCTGATACGGATGATGATGGCATAACAGATGCAGAAGAGATCGACGGGACATTTGGCGTGATAACAAACCCGACAGATGCGGACACTGATGGCGATGGTGTGGACGATAAAGTCGAGTTGACAGCCGGGACTGATCCGACTAATCCAAGCGATGTCCCAAGCGACAGCACTCTGAAGAACCAGGACACTGATAACGATGGAATAAGTGATTACGATGAGATCAACGGTACATCAGGCACAGAGACAAACCCAGGCGTTGCAGACACTGATGGCGATGGTCTCAGCGATTACGAAGAACTGAATCTAGGCGATGATGGCTACGTGACCGATCCGACAAGCGAGGATACTGATGGCGATACATATGACGATAGGCTTGAGATCGTCGTCGGCTCAGATCCGACCGATGGCGCAAGCACGCCGACAGATTCTCAATTGAATGGTGACTCGGATGGCGATGGCCTCACTGATCTTGAAGAGATCGAAGGTACATATGGTTCTGTGACTGATCCATTGCTCGTTGACACTGATGGTGACGGACTCACCGATGGAGAAGAAGTCAAAGGCACTCTTGGCGCAGTGACAGATCCGACAAAAGTGGATACCGATGGCGATGGTTTTGAAGACGATCACGAGCTTGAACTCGGGACCGACCCGAATGATGCCTCATCCAAGCCGACAGACAGCCAACTTCTGGCCGCTGATTCAGATGGCGATGGATTGAACGATCTTGAAGAGATCAATGGCACATCAGGTTTCATAACCGATCCTATGGATGCTGACACAGACAATGATGGGATAAGCGATGGCGATGAGATCGACGGGACTCTTGGAAAGACCACTGATCCGACAAAGCCAGACACTGACGGCGATGGTTATGATGATCTTGTCGAATTGAATGCAGGCACAGATCCGACATCAGACACAAACGTGCCGAGCGACACTGTGCTGAAAGGACTTGATTCTGATGGCGATGGCATATCTGATTATGATGAGATTGAAGGTACGCTTGGTTCGGTGACTGATCCATCGCAGCAGGATACTGACAATGATGGCTTTGATGATCTGGTAGAGATAAACGCGGGCTCTGATCCGCTTGATCCTGTAGATATCCCGACAGACAGCACGCTGAAGAGCCAGGACACTGACAACGACGGGCTGAGTGATTACGATGAGATCAATGGGACAAATGGCACTGTCACAGACGCGTCTGATCCTGACACTGACGATGATGGATTCTCTGATGGACTTGAAGTGGCAAATGGCACTGACCCAGACGACGCTACAAGTATCCCCACTGGTCTTGCGCCGGATGCGGTTGATTTTAGTTGCGAGAATGGCCAGAAAGATGCAGGCGAGAATGGCATCGACTGCGGTGGAGTATGTTCATACACCTGCGATTCTTCAAGCATCGCTACGACGCAGTGCAAAGATGATGAAGACTGCGATGGATGGAAAGATGCAGAAGAGATCTCTTGTGGGAGCGAGCAGGACGATGCGAAGAGTTTCTGTGATAAAGGCGATCCGCTCGATGATTACACAGCCGCAGAGTTAGAGGCCTTGAAAGACATGGACTCTGATGGCGATGGCTTGTCGAATTATGATGAGCTTGCTGGCACATACAGCGATGAGCCTACGAATCCAGCTATTGCCGATTCAGATGGCGATGGCTATTATGATCTCAAAGAAGTCAACGCTGGCTCGGATCCAAATGATTCATCATCTGTGCCAAAGAGCATTTCACAGGATACCTCTGCGTTCCAATGTGAGAACAATAAACAGGATTCAGCTGAAGCTGGTGTGGATTGTGGCGGTGTCTGTCAATACACATGCGACAGCAAAGGAGAGAATACTCTCACTTGCAAGGACGATGA
>Ga0066640_10000430_pt1 | contig 24179 bp, 23 predicted proteins | sample CryGeyCG2114_020_2_FD_59505 | JGI IMG/M metagenome (GOLD analysis project Ga0066640, IMG submission 59505) | Groundwater microbial communities from aquifer - Crystal Geyser CG11_big_fil_rev_8/21/14_0.20 | ecosystem: Environmental > Aquatic > Deep subsurface > Groundwater | place: USA: Utah... | reverse complement strand
CTGTGTTCGTCGTAATTCCTTGCACACTTCGCAATTAATCTGAATTGCCGAAAAATTTCTAATGCACCTCCAGCAAAAGACGGAAAGCTTCTAAATCAGTATATTAATCGCGGATGACTTGGCTTGGATTCGAGCAGGGCGTGGAGGCCAGGAGCGGGCAAGGTCCCGCCACGATTTTTGGCGGGGAGCGACGCCAGCCGACCCGAGCGCAGTTGCGGCACGCTGGGCCGCAACCAGCGTCCCTGCGAGAAACAAGACAAGGCAGCCGCGTTGAACAATTATCCCCCCAAAACGTCCTTAATATCAAAAAGTAATCTGGTATAATCGATGGGCTTTTCGACATAAACGGTAATCCCGCTTTTAGCGGCGATATGTTTATCTATCTCTTCGTGTTTTAATGAGGCAGCGATAATCGGGGTATTTACAAATTCAGGCAGGTTTTTAATATCCTGGGCAACTTTGAATCCGCTTTCATCCGGCAGGACCAGATCTAAAAGCACGCAATCCGGTTTTTCCGCTACAAGTTTCTCCATCCCTTCTTTAGCATTATAGGCAACCACGACAGCATAACCGGCCGCCAGCAATTCATCTTTACTCTTTTTAGCGATATTATAGTCATCGTCAATCACCAGGATTTTTTTGGCCATAAATCAAGTATACACTAAAAAAACAGCGATTACAATTTAGAAAGCTGTTAGAAAGCTGTTAGAAAATGGCGGTTTTTACGTCTATTCAGGTAGGGGAAAATAATCAAAGGGGAGGGTAAAACCATGCTTAATTTCACACCTGAAGAAAGAAGGGTGGCTTTGTTTCTTTTAAGCTTAGCGTTTGGTGGGCTGATTTTAAATAATTTAGTTAAAGCTAACTGCCGGGTTAGCGGAGTGATTTACCCGCCAGTTCAATTAGCCAGGCTGAATCTTAATCAAGTAAGTTTAGCCAAGCTGGAAGCGACTAAGTGTGTTCCCGTAAAAATAGCTCAAGAAATTGTAGGGTATCGGAATCTTCACCAAGGGTTTAGCGGTTGGGAAGAACTAAATGAGATCAAGGGAATCGGCCGCCAGCGTTTGGATAAACTAAAAGAGGCCTTTTTTATTGAGTGAAAAGAATATTAGCAGGTTTAGCCGTATTTTATGCTCTGGGAATTATTTTAGCCGGCTTAACCCGGCTGGATTTCTGGCTGGTTACGCCAGCGGCAGCCGTAGTTTTTATTCTGGCTTTTCTATCGGCAAGAAAAAAATCTTTATCTCTGAGCTTGATTTTACTTCTGGCTTTACTGGCCGGATACCTGAACCTGAAAAATTCTTTTAAATTGTCTGAGTGCCATATCCGCAATTTTGTTGTTTATAAAAATGACCCTGTTTATAGTGTAAGCGGTTTTGTTTTTGGTGTACCGGAGTCAAAAAACGGCCGTTACTGGTTTATCCTGCGGGCGCAAGAAATCCAGATTAACAAGTTAAAATACCGTTGTTGCGGAGAGTTGTTGGTTAAAATGGATTTTGACCCGGAATTGGATTACGGAGATAATTTAACCCTGCTGGGGCCTTTAAAATGCCTGCCCAATTACCGGGGGTATTATAATTTTTTGGCCTCCCAGGGTATTTATTTAACCATGCCGATTAAAGATTTCCGGCAGATCAACCGCCGGGAAGGATGCGGGGGCTTGAAATTAGTCAGAGGTTGTTTTAGGTTACGTGCTTATCTGGAACAGGTGATTAGCAGGTATCTTCCGGCTTTACCGGCCAGCATACTTTCGGCAATGGTTTTAGGCCAAAAACGCAACCTCCCCTGGTTAGTCAAAAAATCCATGGTTGAATCCGGCACTGTGCATATTTTAGTGGTCAGCGGTTTTAACGTAGGTATCGTGGCTTTTATGATTAATCTGTTACTTAAGATTCTGCGCTTTCGGCGCAAATGGCGCATCATTCTGACTGCGATCTGCCTGCTTATCTATTGTCTGGTCACCGGAGCAAGCAATCCGGTGATCCGCGCTACGGTAATGGGTTTAGTTTTTTTGGCGGCGTATTTTTTAAAAAGGGAACCGGATATCTATAATTCTTTATTTTGCGCGGCATTATTTATTCTGGTAATTAGGCCCGGCCAGCTTTTTGATATTGGTTTTCAGCTTTCTTTTATCAGCGTGTTGGCCATCGTATATTTCTATCCCAAGCTGCGTTCCTTGTTTCATCTGGAGGCCTGGAAAATCAAAATTTTAAGACTGATTGTTGAAGGCTGCCTGGTTTCATTTTCTGCCTGGCTGGGGACGCTGGTGATTGTGGCCTTGAATTTCCGGATTTTTACGCCTGTGGCGGTTTTGGCCAACATTTTAATCGTGCCTCTAGCCACCTTAATTACTTTATGCGGATTTACCCTGGTATTATCAGGGCTAATTTTTCCTGATTTAGCCCGTCTTTTTAGCCTGCCTGCCGCAGCGTTAGTTACCTTGCTTTTAAATATCAATGCCGCCTTGATTAAATTGCCCTTTGCTTACTTTTATTTCTAGGCGTCAAGGTTAAAACTTACCTTTGACAAAGCCGCCCGGCTGTGGTAAATTCATAATATTATGAAACGCATAATCTTAAGTTTATTAATAATTTTCTTTCTGTCTCTTCAGCCGGCCCAGGCTTACTGGATCTGGACCCCTAAGACGGGCAAATGGATTAATCCTAAAACCCTGCCGAAAGATAACCCTAAGGAGCAGTTTGCATATGCCAAGGAATTTTTTGATATCAATAAATATGAGGACGCTAAACGGGAATTTCGTAAATTGCTCAAGGCTTACCCTAAATCCGCAGAAGCTGCCGAAAGTCAGTATTATTTAGGTTTAGCCGAAGAGCGGCAGGGGAAATTATATGAAGCGTATCAGGCTTACCAGCTGGTCATTGATAAATATCCGTTTAGCGAACGAATTCAGGAAATTATTGAATTGGAGTATAAAATCGCCGAGAGGTTCATGGGCGGAGAGAAGCGTAAAGCTTTAGGGGTAACTTTGCCCGTGGATAACCCGGCGATTAAAATATTCGGCAAGGTAGTCGAAAATTCTACCTACGGACCTTTGGCCCCCAAGGCCCAGTATAAATTAGGCCTGGTTTTGAAAGGGTTGATGCGTTATTATGAAGCAGAGGAGGAGTTCGGCAAAGTAGTTTCGCGTTATCCGGATAGTGAATGGGCCGGGGCAGCCAAATTCCAGATTGCTTCCTGCCGGGCGGCTTTATCTAAGGGTTTTGCTTATGATCAGGGGTCAGCCCAGGAGGCTAAAGAGCAATTCGAAGATTTTGTAAGAGAGCACCCGGATGCGGTGCTTTCTTTGGATGCGGAGAAGAATATCGCCCAAATCCGGGAAAAGGAAGCCGAAGCCAGCTATAATATCGCGGTCTTTTATGAAAAACAAAAAGCTTTTGATTCGGCCAGAATTTATTATAATAATATAATTACCGAGTACGTGCAGAGCCCCTGGGCATTGCAAGCGGCAGCCCGATTACAGATCATGGAGCAGAAAAATGAAAAAAAGAATTAACCTGTTTTTAGCGGCAGCCTGTTTTTTACTGGCTGCAGCGCAAGCCGGATGCGGTTATACTACCCGTTCGATGCTTTACGGAAACTATAATTCCATCTATGTCGCTCCTTTCCTGAATAAAGTGGATATTACCGAAGAATCATTTTCGGCGAATAAATACCGCATCTACCGGCCGATGCTAGAGACGGATATTACCAAAAAGGTAATTAACTGGTATTTTTTCGACGGAAACCTTAAGCCGGTTAAAGAGGCGGATGCGGATTTAGTGCTTAAAGGGGAATTGATCGAGTACCGTAAGGATCCCTTAAGTTATACTGCCAGCACTGAAGATGTGAGCGAATATCGGATAAATATTTATGTAAATTTAAGCCTTTGGGATGCTAAAGAGAATAAGTTACTTTGGCAGGAGAATAGTTTTAACGGCAACTATTCTTATTTTACCGAATTTGCTAATAATACCAGCGTTAAGGTGTCAGAGGCTACTGCGGTGAACAATGCCGTTGCGGATTTGGCCCGCCGCATCGTTGAACGTACAGTTGAACAATGGTAATATGGCTGACCCCGTTAGGAACAAAACAAGCGCCTCCCCCGGCATCTTCCCCAGACCATCCGCCTCTAGCAAAGTGTATCTGCTTATCGGCCAGGATATCGCCTCCAAAGAAGCTCAGCTTAAGAAATTAAAACAGGAATTTCTTCCTCCTCAAGTGCAAGATTTTAATCTGGATACCTTATATGCTAAAGAGATATCTCTAAAAGATATTCAGGAGCGCATTTTATCTATCCCGTTAAAAAGCGCCAAAAGAATTATGGTCATTAAAGATGCGCAGCTGTTAGATGAGGAATCCCGGGATTTCCTGCTGGCTTTTTCCAAAAAACCGCACCAAGAATTAATCTTGGTTTTAGATTTTGCACAATATGATTATAAGGATGAATTTATTAAAAAGATCGGCTCTTGGGCCAGCTGCCTGCGTTTTAAAGAAACAGTTAATCCGGACACCTTTACCCTGAATCGGCAGATTGAGCTTAGAAAGGCTGTTTCAGCTTTAAGCCTATTGGATCAACTGCTTAAAAACGGGGAGGCCCCCGAACGTATTTTAGGCGGCTTGCGTTATGCCTGGGAGAAGCAGGATATCCAGAGTGCGGTATCCAGAAAAAAACTGAAACTTCTTTTGAATTGTGACCTGGAGATCAAAACCGGCAGGTTGAAACCCGCTTTTGCTTTGGAAAAATTGGTGGTGAGTTTATGCAGTTTTGCCTAACCGGCGCATCAGGCGCGATTTTTTACGGTTAGCGGTAGCCGGGTGAATGATATTTTTCTTGGCGGCTTTATCTAGCTGAGAAAAGACCTTAGAGATGAAAGTCTTGGCTTCGGCAGTATTTTTCTGGGTGAGTAATTCCTGGAACTTCTTAAACGCTTTTTTAAGCTGTCCCTTGATTTTAAGATTACGGGTATGTTTTCTTTTGTTTATCCGGTTACTTTTTAAAGATGTTTTGCGTCTAGGCATTCGGTTCTCCTTGTCCACGGGGACAACGCTCGCGCAACTCAACTAAGCGCGAGGCGTTGTGTACCTTTAATTAACTTTACGAGTTAATATTATTAGCATAATTAATTACCGATGTCAACAAACAAATATATTTTAGGTAGCCCGAATCAGTCGATTGCCCGCTCGGCAGCGGTAATCAGCCTGGCGACCTTGGCCTCTCGGATTTTAGGTTTTATCAGAGATGTAATTATTGCCCGGATATTCGGAGTATATCTCTATGCCCAGGCTTTTGTGGTTGCTTTTCGTATCCCCAACCTGTTTCGGGACTTAGTCGGAGAAGGCGCTTCTAATGCGGCGATTGTCCCGGTCTTAAGCGAATACAACCTTAAGCGCTCTAAAGAAGAATTTTGGGAGCTGGCGAATATACTGCTTAATCTTTTGGTGGTAATTTTAAGCGCAATCACGATATTAGGAATAGTTTTTTCGCCTCTGATTGTACGGCTGATTGCCCCAGGTTTTATCAGCTCGCCGGATAAACTGCAAGCGACGATTAACTTGAACCGGATTATTTTTCCTTTTATCCTATTGATCGGGCTGGCTGCTTATGCCATGGCCGTGCTTAATTCGCTTAAAAGCTTCGTGGTTTCGGCGTTTGCGCCCTGTTTTTTGAATATTGCGATCATTGTTTGCGCTTTGCTTTTCGGTGAAGGTACTGCCGGCTTGGCCAGCGGGGTTTTACTGGGAGGCCTGTTGCAATTGGCCGTGCAAGTTCCGGCGGTATACAAAAAAGGGTTGCGCCCTAAATTTAATTTATGTTTTTCCCACCCCGGGGTAGTTCAAGTCAAGAAATTGATCCTGCCTAGGCTGGTTAGTTCCAGTATTTACCAGTTAAATAGTTTTACGGACTCAATTTTTGGTTCGCTGGCTGCGATCGTAGGAGAGGGCGGAGTCGCCGTGCTTTATTTTGCTTATCGGCTGATTCAATTTCCTATCGGGATTTTTAGTAATGCCATTGCTCAGGCTATTCTGCCTACCTTTTCTACGCAGGTGTTTGAGGAGAATCAGGACAACCTTAAAAATACTCTCTCTTGGGGGTTGCGGATGGTAATTTTTGTGATGCTGCCGGCTACTGCGCTGTTTATGGTTTTAGCGGCCCCCTTAGTCACCGCTCTTTTTGGCGGAGGCAGGTTTGATTCCTATTCCAGCGCATTAACCAGCAATGCATTATTTTTCTATAGCATCGGCTTAACTGCTTATGGCGGCAACAAGGTGCTGCAATCCTGTTTTTTCGCGCTCAAAGACACGGTTACTCCCGCTAAAATAGCCGGCCTGGCTTTGTTGATGAATATTATTTTAAATGCCTCATTAATGTTCCCGCTTAAGATAGGGGGGCTGGCTTTGGCGACCTCAATTTCCGGAATAGCTTCCTTCTTCTTTTTATTCTTTAACCTGCGCCAGCGCCTGGGTGGGTTTGGAGGGCATAAAATCTTAAAATCATCTTTGCGGATTTTAGCGGCTACCCTTGGTATGGCCGCGGTATGTCTTTTAGTGAATCGGGCGATCAATTTCGGCTGGGCGTTATTTTGTGCAGCTTTAGCCTATATCTTCTTTTGTTTTATTTTTGGCGTAGCTGAGCTTACCCAGCTTTGGCATTGGCTAATCCCCCAAGAAACAGGTTACCGGTAAAACATTCAAAATAATCCGCATGCAACAGCTATCCGAATTAAAAAAGAAGATTTTATCCGCTCCGGATTCCCCGGGTGTTTATTTAATGCAGGATCAAGCCGGCCGCATACTCTATGTCGGTAAGGCTAAGTCATTAAAGAAGCGCTTACTTAATTATTTCGGCCGCGACTTAGATAATAAAACTCAAGCCTTAATGGTAAAAGTAGCGGATATCGAATACAGGCTCTCCTCCAACGAGGAGATGGCTTTGTTGCTGGAGTTTAAGCTTATCCATGAGTTTAGCCCCCGGTATAATATTTCTCTGAAGGATGATAAAAGCTTTCCTTTAATCAGGATTTCGCAGGAAGCATTTCCTTCGCTTCAAGTTGTCCGTAAGAAAACCAATACCGGCGCCAGATACCTGGGGCCTTACACTAACGCCAAGCTTTTAAAAAGCGCCCTTAAAATAATCCGCCGTGAATTTGCCTATCGCTCATGTCTGCGCCTGCCTAAACAAAGCTGTATTTACCACAGGATCAATCTTTGCCCGGCCCCCTGTGTCGGTAAGATCAGCCGCCAAGAATACAAAAATCTCATTGATAATATTATTTTAATTTTAGAAGGTAAAGGGGATTTATTGATCCGCAAACTGGCCGATTCTATGCAGGAAAGATCCCGCGCGTTGGATTTTGAAGCGGCAGCCAGCATGCGTGATCAGATCTCTGTTTTGTCCAGAATATCCGGCCGGCCGGATGAGCCAAGCGGCAAGTATGAACTGGAGCTTCTTCAGAGAGACCTAAACTTAAAAAATCTTCCGGCCAGGATCGAAGGATTTGATATTTCTAATCTCTCGGGCAAGCAAGCGGTAGGATCAATGGTAAGTTTTTATCTGGGGCGGCCGGATAGAAATAACTATCGGCGTTTCCGGATAAAAAGTTTCTCCGGGATCGATGATTATAAAATGCTTGCCGAGGTGGTCCGCCGGCGCTATACTCGATTATTACAGGAGCAAAAATCCCTGCCGGATTTGTTGCTGATTGACGGAGGCAAAGGGCATATTTTAACCGCCGCCGCCCAACTGCAGGCATTAGGTTTAGATATCCCGCTGGTAAGTATTGCTAAAGAAAAAGAGAATATTTATCGCAGCAGTCCAAGCGGGAAAATAACCAAAGTTTTAATTAAAGAGGGCCCGGATTTAAACTTGATCCGCCGGATTCGCGATGAAGCACACCGGTTTGCTTTGGCTTATCATCATCTGTTGCGCAAGAAAGCGGTAATTACCAGATGAAAGAGTTTACCGCTAAAGTTTATCAGGCAGTTTTAAGTATTCCTTTTGGCCAGGTGCGCAGCTATAAGTGGGTAGCCAAAAAATGCGGATCTCCTTTGGCCTATCGGGCGGTCGGACAGGTTTTAAAACGTAACCCGTATCCGCTGGTTATTCCTTGCCATCGGGTCGTAAAAAGCAACCAGGAGCCGGGAGGATATATTTTCGGCACTAAACAGAAGAAATTTTTATTGGCGCTGGAGAAAGAACTGGCGGAATGTACCCATTTCAGAAAATAAGAGGTTTTTTATTCTACCTAAGCGTGCTTTTATTCGTTGCCGGGCTTCCGTTTATTCTTTCTTATGCCCTGGGGTATAAATTCAATACCCGTACTTTTAAATTTGTAAAGACCGGATTAATTTTTGTCAGGACCCAGCCAGCCGGGGCCAGCATTTATCTAAACGGCCGGTTGGTTGCCGAGAAAAGCCCCGCCAGCATGCCGGAGCTGCTTCCCGGTTCTTATAAAGTTACTTTGGAATTAACCCGGCATTACCCCTGGAAGGGGCAGGTGGAGGTGGAAGCAGGTAAAGTCAGCCGGGTTGAGAAGGTAATTCTTTTTCCGGTGCGGCCGAATTTACAGCAATTAAACCAGGAAAAATTTTCTTCTTTCCGCATCGATAACGAAAAAAGGGTGGTTTATTATCTGGATCAGGAAAAGGGTGTGGTGTACCGGTCGAATTTAGTGGCCGGTAATTTTGAAGATATTGCCAGCTTTCCGGATAGATTCTCCCAGGTTAACGGCTGGGAAGTTGCCCCGGATAGAAGAAAGCTATTTATTTTTAATCAACATCAAATCAGCGTCATCTTTTTTGATAATCAAGTTGAGTATGAACATCCAGCCTCCTCGGTAATTTTGGATTACTCGCAGGCCAGAATTGTTAATGTTTTCTGGCATTCGGATAGCTATCATTTAGTGGTCTTGACCGATAAAAATATCCAGGTCATTGAATCCCGCTTAGGGACTTTACCGGTTAATCTGGTAGAATTAAATAAGGCCAGTGAAGTTGCATTTTACGACACCAGAGGAGATACGCTTTATTTCAGCGATAGCCAAAGAAGCGCCGACGGAAGTTTTTATAATAATTTGTACAAGCTGGAATTAAGTGCCAACCTTTATTTATTAGAAAGATTGATTACCCAGCCTTTCGGCCAGGTTAATCCGGCGCACAAGGAGGCAGCGGGTGAATAAGGCAAGGTTGTTAAAACGCGTACTTGAGATTATCCCCGGGGGTTTATCCTGGGGCATAATTATCCTGCTGATCTTATTGGCTTTTCTGCATCCGGTAGCCAGCGCGATGGTAATTATCTCATTTGATTTTTATTGGATTATCCGCACGGTGTATCTGACCACCCTTTTGATAATGGCCCATCAGCGGCTTTTTCAGCAGAAGAATGAGGACTGGCTGGCGCGCTGCCGGAGTCTGTCTTTGAGCTTGGGTTTCTCACAGCTGTATCAGGTGGTCATCTTTCCGGTTTATAACGAGGGGCTGGAGGTTTTGCGCCCGTCATTGACCGCTTTGAGTGCCAGCCACTATCCTATGGAAAAGATTATCGTCGTGATGGCTTTTGAAGAAAGGAATATTTCCGCCCATGATAATGCTTTAATTTTAGAGGAGGAATTTAGAGGTAAGTTCGGCTCGTATTTGTCAACCTTCCATCCCGATGATTTACCCGGAGAAGCCCGGACCAAGGGAGCTAATGCTACCTGGGCGGCCAAGGCCGCCAGGAAATTCCTGGATGCCCGGGGAATTGCTTATGAGCAGGTAGTCATCTCTTGTTTTGACGCGGATACTTGCGTGGATCAGGAATATTTCGGTTGTTTGGCCTACCATTTTCTAACCTCTGATAAGCGGCACCGGGCAAGTTATCAGCCGATGCCGGTTTATAATAATAATATCTGGGAGGCTCCTTTTTTTGCCCGGTTGGTTGAGATTAGCAGTTCATTCTGCCAGATGATTGAGAGTATGCGCCTGGAGAAGTTTGTGACGTTCTCCAGCCACAGCATGAGTTTTAAAACGCTGGTGGAGATAGATTATTGGCCGACCAACATGATCTCGGATGACTCGGTGATTTATTGGAAGAGCTATTTATATTATAACGGAGATTACCGGGTGATTCCGTTGTACGTTACGGTATCTTTGGATGTGGCTTATTCTAATAATATCTGGCGGACCATGATGGTGCAATATAAACAGAAAAGAAGGTGGGCTTGGGGGGTGGAAAATTTTCCTTTTGTGGTAGACGGTTTTATTAAAAATAAGAATATTTCACTGCTGAATAAAATCAGGAGGTCTTTTCATCTTTTGGAAAGCCACGTGACTTGGGCGGTTTGGGCGGTAATCTTGGTAGTGATCGGGCCGCTGCCCTTGATTTTCGGGGGCAGTTTCTTCAGCCAGATGGCCATTGCTTATAATTTGCCCAAGATCACCGGGTTGTTGTTTAAATTTACACTGTTGACCAGCTTAACCTGGATATTCTTAAGTTGGACGATTTTACCCCTCCGGCCTAAAGGGATAAGCTGGTTTAAGCATATATCCTTAATTATGGAATGGGTTTTTGTTCCGTTTATCATATTGGTGATTGGCTCTGCTCCGGCGATCGATGCTCAAACTCGCCTGATGTTTGCTAAGTATATGGAATTTAATCCTACGTTAAAAGGAAATAAGGTGTTATAATCAAACGGACACGCCGCGTTAAACTGCACCTCGCGCAGAATGGTATTGCGCGAGTGTTGCCCGCGTGGGCAGGAGGATAATATGGATATTAAAAAATTAATGCAGGAGATGGTAACCAGGGATGCCTCCGATCTTTTCTTCCGGGCCGGCGGTATACCCCGTTTACGCATTGACGGTAAGGTGATCCCTATGGACAGCAGGGTTTTGAGCGTAGAGGATGTCATGTTTGCTACCGAACAGTTAGCCAATACTAAACAGTGCGAGGCCTTTAGAAATAAACTGGATGTTGATTTTGCCGTCTATCTGACAGAATTTAACCGGCGCTTCCGGGTGAGCATATTTACGCAAAGAAACTGGCCATCAATTGTTATCCGCAATGTCCGCAATAAAATCTCTTCCTTTGAAGAGTTAAATCTTCCCGCCGAAGTTTTGAAAAAACTGTCCCTGGAAACCAGGGGCCTGGTACTTTTAACCGGAAGTATGGGCAGCGGAAAATCCACGACGATTGCCAGCATGGTTGAATTTATTAATAATAATGCCAAAAAACATATTTTAACGGTTGAGGAACCGATCGAATTTACTTTTGAAGATAAGCAGTCAATCATCAACCAGCGGGAACTGGGAATTGATGTGTCTACTTACCCGGTGGCCTTGCGCGCTTTTACCTTGCAGAGTCCGGACGTCATGTTTATCGGTAATATCCGGGATTATGATACTGTTTCAGCCGCCATGTCTGCTGCTGAGACCGGAGTTTTAGTTTTAAGCACTTTACACACGATTAATGCCTCACAGACCGTGGAAAGATTAATTAATCTTTTTCCTCCCCATCAGCACCAGGAAGTTAGGAATCAACTGGCTTCGCTGTTAAAAGGGGTTATTTCTTTGCGCCTGGTGCCGGCCAAGAATGGCGCAGGCCGTATCCCGGCTTATGAAGTAATGCTTTTGACCTCCACGATTAGCCGCTTAATTCGCGAAGGAAAGATTTGGGAAATTCCGCAATTTATTGATGATGGTACGGTATTTGGCATGCGTTCGTTTAACCAGTCTTTAGTCAAATTAGTGCAGGATAATAAGATAGGCCTAGAAGATGCCGCCCTGGCTGCAGACAATCGTGAAGAATTTATGCTGGCTTATCGGGGGATTAAGAAAACGTAGTGGAAGTTTAAAAAAACCAAGGTGTCCTTATCCTGCTTCGCCTTTGGCTTGCAGGATTTCGCTGGATAAAAAACCAAGGTGCTCAAGGAGCTAATCATGATTGAAGAAATCAAAGGCAAGTTGGCTGATATTGGCGTAAGGATGGAAAACCTAAGAGGTTATCTTTGACGTCGCCCAGAAAAGGCAAAAGATCGATGCTTTAAGCCAGCAGATGTCCCAAGAAGGTTTTTGGAATAATGCCGAACAATCGACAAAAATAGTTAAGCAATTAAAGAGCCTTAAGGCTACGGTTGAGCCTTGGGAGCTGGCTTACAAAAAATACCAGGAGTTAGCTGAACTTATCCCGCTACTCAAAGAAGATGACCAGGATCTGGTCTTGGATCTAACGCGTAATGCCGCCAGCCTTACCGAAATAATCGATAAACTGGAATTTCAGGTCCTTTTGGGCGGGCCATTTGATAAAAACAGCACTATCTTAAGTATTAATTCCGGTGCCGGCGGCACGGAATCCTGTGATTGGGCCGGGATGCTCTTGAGGATGTATAGCCGTTTTGCAGAGAGCCACAGCTATAGTGCGAAAATAATCGAGATCCTGCCCGGAGAAGAAGCGGGAATTAAAAATGTTACCCTGCTCATCGAGGGGCCGTATGCCTTCGGTTATTTAAAAGCAGAACGCGGAGTCCACCGGTTAGTGCGCATCTCGCCTTTTGATGCCAATAAGCGCAGACATACTTCTTTTGCCTCGGTAGATGTAATTCCTGAAATAGAAGAAGAATTAGATATAAAGATTGAAGAGGGGGACCTGCGGATAGATGTTTTCCGGGCCAAAGGGGCCGGCGGTCAAAGCGTTAATACTACGGATTCAGCGGTAAGAATTACGCACATCCCTACCGGAATTATCGCCCAGTGCCAGAATGAGCGTTCGCAATATCAAAATAAACAAATGGCTTTAAAGATACTTAAGGCCCGGATTTATGAAGCGCAGCAGGCTAAAAAAGAAGAAGAGCTCAAGCAAAAGGATTCAGACAAAAAGCGGATTGAGTGGGGCAGCCAGATCCGTTCCTATGTTTTACATCCGTATAATTTAGTGAAAGACCACCGCACTGATTTTGAAACCGGAGACAGCCAGAAGGTTTTAGACGGCGGACTGGATGATTTTATCGAAGCCTATTTAAAGTTTAGTGCCAATAAATAAAGGAAATTATGTTGGGGTTAATTAAAAAAGCCATTCTTAAAAATAAGCAGGCAGCGATTAGGAAGAGATTTCCTGAACTTCAGATCACTTTGCATGCCGATATGCCCAGCCCCTCGATGAATAAAATGGTTGAGGTGGGGCAGTTGGTCAACTTGGTTAATTCTTTTGAAAGTAAGATTAGCGTTTTGACCGATGCCCAGCTTGCCGCTAAAACCGAACAGTTTCGGGAACATCTCAAGAATAAATCTGAACAAATCATCCCGGAGATCGAAGAGCTGCAACAAGCCATGCTTAATGTGGCGATGCCCGAAGAAAAAGAGAGGATAAAAGAAAAATTAAAAATCAGCCGTAACCGGATCTTTGCGGAAATCCTGCCCGAAGCTTTTGCCGTCGTCAGGGAGGCCAGCCGCCGCTCCATCGGATTGCGGCATTTTGACGTGCAGATTATCGGAGGCATTATTTTGCACGAGGGCCGCATCGCGGAGATGTCCACCGGAGAAGGAAAGACTTTAGTGGCTACTTTGGCCGCTTATCTCAATGCTTTGTTAGGCAAGGGCGTGCATATTGTTACGGTTAATGATTATTTGGCTCGCCGTGACCGGGAATGGATGGGGCCAATCTATGAATTCCTCGGTTTATCCGTAGGCACTATCCAGCATGATATGTCAGACGCTGAAAGAAAAATTGCTTATGCCTGCGATATAACTTATGGAACGAATAATGAATTTGGTTTTGATTATCTGCGCGATAATATGAAATATTCCACGCAGGATTTAGTGCAAAGGCCTTTTTATTATGCGATTGTGGATGAAGTAGATTCTATCTTAATTGATGAAGCCCGCACCCCATTGATTATTTCAGGCCCGGCGGAAGAATCCACCGAAAAATATTACACCGCTAAAAAAATAGCCGAGCAATTAGCCGGCCGCCGGGTTACCGAACGCGATGAGATTGACGCAAAATATAAAGGGATAGACTTAGGTAAAGGCTTTGATTATGTGGCGGATGAAAAGGCTCAAACCGTGGCTTTGACCGAAGACGGAGAGATTAAGGCCTCCCGGCTTTGGGGGGTGGAGACCCTGCACTCTTTAGAAACAATTGAATACCGGCATCATACTATCCAGGCCTTGCGGGCCAAAGAGTTCTTCCAGCGCGATGTGGATTATGTAGTTAAAGATGGCGGGGTAATCATCGTAGATGAGTTTACCGGTAGGCTTATGCCGGGCCGGCGCTGGTCAGACGGCCTGCACCAGGCGGTGGAGTCTAAAGAAGGCTTGAAAATTGAGAGGGAAAATCAGACCTTAGCCACCATCACCTTTCAGAATTATTTCCGGATGTATGAAAAATTAGCCGGAATGACCGGCACGGCTTTTACGGAAGCTAATGAATTTAAAAGCATTTATCAGTTGGATGTGGTGGTCTTGCCGACCAATAAACCTTTAGTCCGCAGGAATTATCCGGACCGGATTTATAAAACTGAAGAAGAGAAATTTAACGCCGTAGTCGAAGAGATCGCAGAATTAAGCAACTTAGGTAAACCCGTCTTGGTGGGGACGATTACTATTGATAAATCCGAAAGGCTTTCGGCGATGCTTACCCGCCGGGGGATCAAGCACCAGGTGTTAAATGCCAAATACCATGAAATGGAGGCCCAGATTATTGCCCAGGCCGGCAGCTATAAAGGGGTAACCATTGCTACGAATATGGCCGGCCGCGGTACGGACATTCTCTTAGGAGGCAACCCGGAATTTGTCGCCAAAAATGTGGCTAAGCAAAAGTTAGACCCGCAAGATCCTAATTATCCTGCGGAATATAAAAAGATACTTGATCATTATAAATCCGTTGCTGCTGTTGAGCATGATAAAGTAGTAGAATTAGGCGGCCTGCATGTTTTAGGCACTGAGCGCCATGAGGCCAGGCGGATTGATAATCAGCTGCGCGGCCGAAGCGGCCGCCAGGGGGATCCCGGAAGTTCACGTTTTTATGTATCTCTGAAGGATGACCTGATGCGCTTGTTTGGCAGCGACCGGATCATCGGCTTAATGGAGAAGCTGGGGTTGGAAGAGGGTCAGGTGATTGAACATCCCTGGGTGAGCGGTTCGATTGAAATCGCCCAGCGCCGGGTCGAGCAGCATAACTTTGAGATCAGAAAACAGCTCTTAGAATATGATAACGTAATGAATAAACAGAGGGAAATTATCTATGGCCAACGCCGGCAGATTTTGGGAGGGTTCTCTTTGCGGGAGAATATTATTGAGATTATTACTAAGCTGGTGGAAGACTATTTAAAAATATATAAGCTACCTGATTCATCCGGGTTAGATAGCGTAGGCTTGATTAATTTTATGGGTTTAAACTTTGGCCTGCAATTGGAGGAGCAGGCATTCGCCGGTCAAGGTGATCAGGAGGTCAAAGAGAAATTAACGCAGGAGTTATTGACTGCTTATGGAAAGAAAGAAAAACTAATCGGCCAGGAGCTATTGCGTAATTTAGAACGGATGGTTTTTTTACAAATCATTGACAGTAAGTGGAAAGACCATCTTTACGCTATGGATAGTTTACGGGAAGGGATCGGCCTGCGGGCTTATGGACAGCGTGATCCTTTAATTGAATATAAACGCGAGGCTTTCGGAATGTTTGGCCAGATGATCGGTGCCATCGAAGAGGATTCCGTGCAGACGATCTATAAATTGGAAGCGGTCAGGCCTGAAAGGTTCCGGGGAGTTTTCAGTTCTTTACCTAAAGAGTTAAGTCATCCGGAGCTGGCCAAGTTTCCGGATTCTGCCCCGGCAGAAGGGGCCGGGCAATCAATTGAGGCCGCTCCTAAACACACAGTAGGTCTGGTGCAATCACATCAGCCGAAGGTGGGCCGTAATGAACCTTGCCCCTGCGGTTCAGGGAAGAAATATAAGAAGTGTTGTGGAGAATGATTCCCGTATTCCTGCCTATTTTATCCGCAGTACTGTTGGCCCTTTCTTTTTCCAGCTTTAATCTTGGGTGGTTAGCTTGGTGCGGTTTTATTCCTCTATTTATCGGTCTGGAGAATAAAATGCTCCGTCTGGCTTTGTTGGTCGCTTTTTTCTGGGGAGTAGTTTTTTGGAGTTTGACTGTTTATTGGCTGATTCATGTTACCCTGCTTGGCCAAATAATTTTAATTTTGTACCTGGCTATTTATTTCGGCCTTTTTGGCGGGATAATTTATTTTTCGCGTTTTCTCCCGGTTTATCGCCGCTTATTTTTTCTGCCCAGTAGCTGGGTTTTACTGGAATATTTACGCAGTTATTTATTTACCGGATTACCTTGGGCCTTAATCGGGTTTTCCCAATACCGGAATTTAGGGATTATTCAAATCGCGGATATTACCGGGGCCTGGGGAGTTTGTTTTTTGGTGGTTTTCACCAATACTGCGCTTTATTTATTTTTTCGCCGCCAGGCCGGGATAAAAATTATATTAATTTTCATTGCTCTGCTGTTGGTGTCGTTGGGTTACGGTTTTATAAGATTAACTGATCAGCCCAATGAATCCAACGGCCAAAAACAGGTTAAAATTTCGGTAGTGCAAGGTAACATCCTCCAAGATTTAAAATGGGAAAGGCGGGCGGCTGCTTTTATTCAGGACAGGTATCGCAGGCTGACTGTGGCTTGCGCTATGGATAAGCCCGCGCTGATTATCTGGCCTGAATCATCTGTACCGGGCCTTTGGGGCAGGGATGAGGATGAATTTATACAGGTTCTTGCTTTGGCCCGGCAGCTCGACACCAATCTTTTGGTGGGTGCGGTTTCGTACTTTAATCAAAATTATTTCAATAGCGCTTTATTGGTGGATCAAACGGGTTCTGCCGTAGCAATTTATAGCAAGCTGCATCTGGTTCCTTTCGGTGAATATGTCCCCCTTAAAAATATCTTTCCGTTTTTGGAAACAATTGCTCCGATCGGGGATATTACCCCGGGCAGGGAGTATACGATATTTAAGCTGTACCCGGCCTTGTCGCACCTTGGCATAAAGGATTGCCAAGTGCGCCCTTGCCGGGTGGAAAGGCCGCAGCCTGCTGATTTTGGCGTGCTGATCTGTTTTGAGGATCTTTTTCCGGAATTGTCCCGCCAGTTTATTAAACGGGGAGCCCGGTTTCTGGTTAACATCACCAATGATGCCTGGTATAAAGAGGGCTCTGCTCCGTATCAGCATTTTGCCGCATCGGTTTTTAGGTCAGTAGAAAATCGCGTGTATCTGGCGCGGGCAGCCAATACCGGGATTAGCGGGTTTATTGACCCGGCCGGCAGGATTTTGGGGATAGTCCGGGATGCTCAGGGCAAAGAGATTTTTGTTGAAGGTTACCTCAGCCAGAATATTTATTTAGCGCCGGTCCGGCGTACAATCTATAACCGTTACGGAGATTTCTTTATCGTTTTCTGCCTAGCCCTTGACGCCTGTGTTATAATATTATCCTTAAGGCATAAACCATGATCAAGAAAATCTTATTACTTTCCTTAGTTTTAATCTGCCTCTGCGTGTTTTTGGGTTTAAGTTCGGTGGATAAGCGGTATTTTACCTGCCCGATTGAATATAAAAACGATATTCGCCACGATCACCGGGGGGGGCGGGTCATTTGCCTCCAACCGCAGCGGCCGGCGGATGCATAATGGGCTGGATCTTTTGGCGAAGGTGGGCACTCCGGTTTGTACCGCCAAAAGCGGTAAAGTAATCAGCGCAACTCAAAACAGGGGTATGGGTAAATATGTAATTGTCAAACACCGGGATAATATCATTACAATCTATGGACACCTTGCTAATATTTTTGTGCGCAGAAATGATTATGTGCGTCAAGGCCAGGTGATTGGCGGTGTGGGTAAGACCGGTAATGCCCGTCCTAGCGATATGCTTCCCCATTTGCATTTTGAGATAAGAAAGAATGGCGTTCCGCAGGATCCGCTGGAATATATCTAGCGGTCTTGGGGTTCCATGTGGACGATCACATCGGTTATCCCGGGGATGGCGGATTTAATCGTTTCTTCGATCTGGTAGCTTATTTGGTGGGCGTCATCCATATGCATACTTGGGCTAACCTGAACATGTAAATCTATATGGATGTCATCAATTCTGCCGCGGCTGCGAATTTTATGGCAGGCGCCTACCCCTTTTATTTTTAATACCACATCTTTAACTTTTTGATCGTCCAGAAAGACGGCCGTATCACAAAGGACATCTGAACTCTGTTTGACGATTTCAAAGGCGGCAAATCCGATAAATAACGCAATCAGGATGGTTACGATAGGGTCGACTAAAGGGAACCCCAATTTAGTTACAATTAGAGCAATAATTACCGAGAATGAAGTAAAGATGTCTGCCCGGGTATGCAGGGAATCCGAGATCAGGATATCGCTGGTCAGGGCTTTACCCTTGGTATATTCATAGCGCATTACATAGATATTTACGGCTAAAGTAACTAACATTACCGCAAAACTTCCCGGATCAGTTTGGAACAAGACGGGGTGGTACAGGCGTTGCCAACCCGCTTTTAACAGATTAAAAAAAACCACAAATAGCATGGCGGCAATACCCAGAGAAAACAGCGTTTCATATTTTTTATGTCCGTAGGGGTGATTTTTATCTACCGGTTGGCAGGCAAAATGGATGCCGATTAACCCGATTAAATTAGAAGTTCCGTCAGATAGGGAATGAAAGCCATCCGCGGTCATGCTAAAACAGCGGCTGCTTAGACCGTAGATAATTTTAGCCAGAGCTACTGCCCAGTTTAAAGCCAGAATGATCAACAGGATCTTTCTAATCTGGCGGTAGTGGGTTTTCATATCGACAACCATGAAAGTATTGTATAATAATTACTAGGCTTTGCAAAGTATTTCCTCGATTAAAAATTAGTTCAATGATAGAATGTGGGCATGCCTAAAATAAGATTATCCATTGTAGTGTTAATTTTGTTCTTCGCCGGCTGTAGGGGCCTGCCCAAGTCCGATTCCCGCAGTCTGAATGGCCGCCTGGAATTAGAGCCATTTAAAAAGAATGAGCGAGTTTTAATCCTAGCGCCACATCCTGACGATGAGGGGATTGCCTGCGCCGGAGTTATCCAAAAGGCACTTAAAGCCGGCGCCCAGGTGCGTATAGTTTATTTAACTAATGGCGATCATAACCAGTTTGCTTTTATCGTTTATGAAAAAAGGATTCCTATGCGCCAGAGTGAATTTATCCATCTGGGTAAGGTGCGCCAGAAAGAGTCAATTAAAGCGATGAAGTTTTTAGGGTTATCCGAAAAGGACCTGGTATTTTTAGGATATCCGGATTACGGGACTTTTGAGATTTTTTGTAAATATTGGCAGGGCCCCAAACCCTTTCGTGATCGGCTAACCCGGATATCCAGCGTTCCCTACTCCCAGAATCTTTCTTACGGTGCCCAATATTACGGGGAGAATGTCTTGAGTGACTTGACTAAAGAAATCATGGATTATCAGCCGGATAAAATATTTGTTTCACATCCGGCGGACGTCAATGTTGACCATAAAACACTGTATTTATTCCTCCAGGTGGCTTTGAGCGACTTAGAAGGCAGGATGGTTAAACCCAAGGTCTACCCTTACCTGGTACATTGTAAGGGGTGGCCTAAACCCCGCCATTACCATCCGGAATTAGCGTTGTATCCCCCGGACAAATTTACTGATTCTAAGTTAAATTGGCTGCGCTGTAATTTAAACCCGGAGGAGTTAGTCAAAAAATACCGGTCAATCCTTTTTTATAAAAGCCAGACACAATCTAGCGCCTTTTATTTGCTTTCTTTTGCCAGAAAAAATGAGCTTTTTAGCGATTACCCGGAGGTGGAGCTTGTGCCCCAATCGTCATTAACTGACGAAGATATTGTTTATTCCGACGCTTCAGAGATGTTGAAAGCAACCGAAGAATCGATCGACCCTAAACAAGCTGAAGTAACCGAAGGCGAAGGCTCGGTAAGTTTTGCCGTTGAAGATAATGATTTTATAGTGCGCCTGGTTAAACCCAAAAAGCTTAGCAGCAGGTTCGGGATCCTGCTTTATATTTTCGGCTACAGCAAAACTACTCTTTTTGAGCAAATGCCCAAGATCCGCATTATTACGATGGGGAGAAGCTGTAAAGTATTTAGTTCTAAAAGCCGGGTGATTGATTCGGGGGTGCGGGTAGTTTTTAGCAGAAACTCTTTGATTATCAAGATCCCGCTTGGACTTCTGGGTGATCCGGATTATGCGCTTACGGCCCTTAAGGCTTACCACGGTAATTTACCCGTTGATGTTGCTGCTTTTCGTAAAGTCAAGCTTAAATAAGGAAAGGATAAGATATGCTGGAACTTAACCTGGTTAAGATTGATAAACCCGCGGATTTGAATTTTATTTTGGGCCAGAGCCATTTTATCAAAACCGTGGAGGATCTCTATGAAGTTTTAGCGAACAGTGTTCCCGGGATAAAATTCGGGTTGGCGTTTGCTGAGGCATCCGGAGCCTGCAAGGTAAGAAGCCAGGGCAATGATCCGGCTTTGTTGGATTTGGCTGCTAAGAATATGCTGGAGCTGGCTTGCGGGCATAGCTTTATTGTTTTTCTCAAGGAAGCCTACCCAATCAATGTTCTAAATGCCATTAAAAATATCCCCGAGGTATGCAATATCTATTGCGCTACGGCTAATCCTACGGAAGTAATCGTGGCCAAGAGCCAGGCTGGCCGCGGGATATTGGGAGTGATCGATGGGGCAGTCCCCCGGGGCCTGGAAGCGGATTCTGATATCGTCTGGCGTAAGGATTTATTGCGTAAAATCGGCTATAAGCTATGATCTTTTCTTGCAATTTAAAAGCAGTTTGTTATAATTTTACTAAAATAAATTAAAATGGATGCTAAAAAGATTCGCAAGAGTTTTAGCCGTTTCGCGGGTCGGTTAGGTATAAATATATGCTCTTGGATAGTTAAAATTATCCCCCCCAGATATCTTTACGTTTTTGCTGAAAAAATAGCTGCTTTGGCCTATATTTTCGCTAAGAAACATAAAAAGACCGCTTTAGACAGTTTAGGCATTGCTTTTGGCAAAGAAAAATCCGCTCAAGAAATTGAAAAAATAGCTAAAGATTGTTTTACCTATATTGCTAAAAGCGCGGTAGAGCTAATGTTTTTTTTCGATAAGCCGCAGGAGCTAAAGAGCCTGGTTCAGATCCAGGGAAGAGAAAATCTCGATCAGGCACTGGCGGCCGGCCGGGGGGTTATCCTGGTCAGCGCGCATTTCGGTAATTTTCCGTTGCTTTTGGGCAGATTGGCGATGGAAGGTTATAAAACCGGCGGAATTATGAAGCCGATGCACGATGCTGGAATGGAGAAGATCTTCCTTAAAAAAAGAGAGAGGTTCGGGATTAGAACCATTTATAGCCAACCGCGTAATGTTTGCGTGAATAACACGATCAATGCTTTGCGCAATAATGAATTGATTTTTATACCGATCGACCAGAATTTCGGGACCGGGGGAGTATTTGTAGATTTTTTCGGAGAAAAAGCAGCTACGGCTACCGGCCCGGTAATTTTTGCGCAGAGGACCAAAGCCGCTTTGGTCGCCTGTTTTATTCTCAGGCAGCCTAATGACCAACACAAGATAATTTTTGAACCGGAATTAAAACTAGAAGAAGCCGGGAATCCTGCGGAGGTGGTTCTAGTAAATATTCAGAAGCTTACTAACGTAATTGAATCTTATATCCGGAAATATCCTGCGGAGTGGGGCTGGATTCACCGCAGATGGAAGAGTAGACCGAGTTAAAAATACATTCGGCGTTAAGTGGTATTCGCCCAACGCTAATAGGTATTGCGTTGGTGTTGTGTTAATGGGTTTGCACCCCGCGCTTAGCGCGGAATCGCCCAACGCTTAAAGGAGTTGCGTTGGCGTGACCTAGTGGCCATGCGCGGGTGTTGTGTTCGTACACAAGGAGGTGTTCTATGGCAGCGGAAGAGACAAAATGTTGCAGTACGGAAAAAGCCTGTTGTGATCCTAAAAAGGCCTTTTCCACACTTCTTAAGGTTATCCTTGGCCTAGGTTTTTTAGTTATAGGAGGCTGGGGGATCTTAAGGTTTTGGCCGGAGTTGATTGTAATTATTAAGGGTGGCATCGGCCCATTCCTGGTTTTAGTCGGGGTAATTACTCTGGCTATCGCTAAAGAGTAAAAATTTAAAAAGGGGACGCTTCTGTCTTTGGCACTCGATTCAGAAAAATAGAAGCGCCCCCTTTTTACCTTAATAGCCCGGCGCTATTTATTTTGCTATTATTTAGTTTTCATATATAATATACTGAAATTAAATACCTAACGAGAATATAGAATGATACGTAAATCAATTATTAAGGGGGAATTAATTAACGACCGAAAACTTTAACGGCCGGGAGTTTTTACCCACCAGGCCAAGCGTCTTTGCTTGGTCTTTTGCCGTTTGTCCCGGGCGATATATTAAAAGCGCCCTTTATTAATTTAAGTAATTGCCCAGGAATTATTGTTAATCAATGAAAATCCTTTCCTTAAAATTACTTTCTTTATTCCTATTGGCATTTTCTCTGGGGGCTTGCGCCAGTTTCGCCGGGATGACCCCGCATCAAGCCCTCTCCATCGGTATATTTTCCGCCTCTATTCTCGGGACTCTTTTTTTCTGGGATTTCCGCCTCAGTTTTGCTTTTATCGGCACCTCGCTGTTATTAGTGACTAAAACCATCGACTTAGAACATGTCCTGGAGTTTTCCTCGTTGGAAGTAATTCTCTTTCTGGTGGGGATGATGGTCATTATCGGGCTATTAAAAGATTCCGGAGTTTTTGCCTGGATTGTTAGCTTGATCTTACGGATTCCTAATTTAACCGGGAAAAGGTTTTTTTTAATTATAGCGTTATTTTCCGCTCTGCTTGCCTGCACAGTTGATGAGGTAACCTCGATTATTTTTATGGTCGTGGCCGTTTTAGAGATTTGTGATTATTTCGAAGTCAACCCTACGCCTTTTGTGATCATTTCCGTCTTGGCAACTAATATCGGGTCTGCGGCTACGGTCCTGGGCAACCCCATCGGTATACTGATTGCTTCAAAATCCGGATTGACCTTCGAAGATTTTATGGTTAAAGCTTTTCCTTTAACTTTCTTTTGTTTGATTACTACTATTATTATTCTCTTATTCTGGTACAGAAAATCCATCAAGTTGCTTGATGAACAGATGAAAAGGCTGGGAGCTAATGATCTGTTGGTCAGGTTAATTTCCGTGCCTCCGGAAAGAAGCCTTAGAATCAGCCTGGGGATATTCGGGCTAATGCTGGTTTTTATCTCTCTGCACCATCGGATGGAAGTCATGTGGGATTTACCGCCCAATACTATTTTACTGGTTGTTCCGCTGGTGGTCAGCGGCCTGGTGATGATTTGGAAGCATCATAAGGCCAGGAAGTATATCGAAAAAGACGTGGAATGGTGGACTTTGCTTTTTTTCCTGCTTTTATTTGTGCAGGCCGGGACATTGAAATATACTGGGGCAACTGTTTTTATTGCCCAGCATATATTAGGGGTAATCGGCGATAATTTCAAGCTATTGACTTGCGCTATATTATGGATAAGCACAATCGGTTCAAGTCTACTGGATAATGTAGTTTTAGTGGCGGCTTTTATTCCGGTGGTTCAGGGTTTTCAGAATTTGAATATAAATCACCAATCATTATGGTGGTCCCTGCTTTTTGGCGGCTGCCTGGGCGGCAATATTACTTTGATCGGTTCTACGGCCAATATTGTGGCGATCGGGATTCTAGAGAAAGAAAAGCGCCTTAAAATTAGTTTTCTGGACTGGTTTTGGGTGGGGTTAACGGTAGGCTTAGTTACTGCTTCAATCGTTATGGCCGCGCTTATTTTTCTGCCGTTTTATAGATAACGTTTTATAGATAACTTGACAAGTTCAAAAACTTATGATAATTTGAAAATAACCTTAAAGGAGGCATAAGATGGATTTGAAGAAGATTATTGTTTTATCCGGGTTGGCTATTGTAATGATGGCGACTACGCAAATTGTCTTAGCTCAAGAGCCGGAGGTTGCCCCAGTTGAACAGCCGGTGATTACGTCCAGTCAAGAGAGCTTAGTCCCGAAAGAAGGGGATATGCAGTGGGCTTGGGGGGAGGTAACTAACCTAGATAATCAGGCGCAAA
>Ga0066640_10000427_pt1 | contig 24258 bp, 14 predicted proteins | sample CryGeyCG2114_020_2_FD_59505 | JGI IMG/M metagenome (GOLD analysis project Ga0066640, IMG submission 59505) | Groundwater microbial communities from aquifer - Crystal Geyser CG11_big_fil_rev_8/21/14_0.20 | ecosystem: Environmental > Aquatic > Deep subsurface > Groundwater | place: USA: Utah... | reverse complement strand
CTTCCTTCGTCCATGGCGGGGATGGCGGGTTGCGGATATTACTTTTTGAAAATTTCCAGCCGCGGGTGCGCGGCGTGGCCGCGATCTTTCTCGCGCAGGTCGAGGTGCCGGTAGGCGATTGAGACTCCCGTGTTCTCATCATCGCTTTGACACCGGACGACGATCGCGCCATTTTCATAATCGATAAAGATAGCTGCCGCACGGCAGGGTGGCTTCAGCGTAATGCTGTTTTCGCCGCTTTCGTTTTCCCCGCCGAACACGCCGATGAGGAGAGCAGCGAGCAGCACGCCGAGTTTACTGAGTGTATCGGGCTGAATGTGAATCATCGGACACCTCTTCCCCGCCTTGCGCGGGGATCAGTTTGCCATGTGGGAAGGATCACCAGGTATTTTTGCTTCAGGCTTTTGGGATTTCTGCGCCGACCCCATTTAGGGGTGCGCACGCTTCAGCCAAAACAAAAAATCACCGGTGCGCTTGTAATAACACATTCAGATGAACAACCGATGAACAAAAATGTACAAAAAGATGAACGGGGATTTTTTCTTCGTGCAAAATATATTTTTGCGACCGATAGTGCTTTTTCCTCTAAAAATAAACAATATACTGCTCTATTTTCTTCTGTCAGCCGCTGACAGATTGTTTTGGGGTTGTACCCTATTTTATTTATCATGCCGCGATATCATTGAAAGATCATTTGATCTTTCACAATTCATAATTCTGTACTGGGACATCCCTTATCGAGCATTACCGTATACGCCATGACGGCTGGTTGATGTTCGATAGGTTGGATTCCCCCAGTACAGCGTACAACTTCACGCGTATTTGGGTGCGGGAGCCAGCCATATTTTTTTTTCGCGAAACCACAACAATGAAGAAGGAGAAGGACGATGACGAAGAAGAAGATGATTCTGCTGACGCTCTGCGTAGCGGGAATGACGGGATGCGCAAGCAGCGGATCGAGCTTGGTCAAGCCGTCGCCGCTTGGCAGGGGATGGTACGAAGGCCGTTCCGGCTGCGCCGTGCAGATCAAGGTGCACAAGCCGATCTCCGGTGTTCGCATCTACTGGGATGGGGCGTGCAAGGATGGCAAGATGACCGGACGCGGGACCTACCGCCTCCTCAACTCGAAGAACCAGGTGCTCATCGAGTGCAAGGGCAACATGGGGGCGCGACCGGAGGATGGAGAGACTGCTTGCAGCTATCCAATTTTCGGTTATGAAACGTACCATGGCCAAATGCGGAATGGCATTCCTCACGGGAAGGGACTTCATGTGAGAAAGGGTGGAATTCATCCTTTTCATTATGATGGTTACTTCCGCAATGGCGTACGGCAGGGCCAAGGCATTCTTCATATGTCAGGAAAGAGATATGAAGGATATTTTGAAATCGGTGAACTCTGCATCAATTGCACGATGCGGCTAAATGATGGCACGGAATATTCCGGTTCATTCACCAGCGGCAAGCCATACGGTGAAGGCACGATGATCCGTAACGGACGCGAGGTCGAGGGGATATGGAAAAAAGGAGAGTTCGTTCCGAAGCGGCATTACAGCAGTCAGGAAGGACGGCGTCGTGGAATGGACCGTCCTCGCCCTTCGCAACCCCGCTCATCAGGCGGTTCATATTCCGGCGGTGGTGGAGGACTCCTGAACAACTTCATCCGGGGCGCCATGGATGCGGTGATTCGGAGCGGCGCACAAGGCGCGAAGGAGGCTGTTGAGAGCATGTCTTCCGGCGGAGAGTGGACCGCGGAAGACGAAGAGCGCTACCGGCGCAAGCAGCAGTGCGAGAACCAGAAGAAGGCCTGCTATGCCGGGTGCGAAGGCCTCTCTAAGCGATGGTCTCCCGGCAACATCAGCAGCCCGTACCAACGTTGCAGGAGCAAGTGCTTCGGCATCTCTTGCAACTAGCTGTGCCCTAGCCCCTGGGGGAATCCGCGCCTGTAAGCAGGCGCACACGCTCCGGCGGTCTCGGCTCCAGGATGAGTCAGAGGCCGCCGGGCACCCGTTATGATGTATCGATTCATGCATTTTTATGCTATAATGCTTAGATATTTATGAAGCCGATTTCACATAAAAAATCTCATAAGCAAGGCGTAAGTTTGCTGATCGCGGTCATTTTTGTGACCTTCTTTTTGTTTCAAGTTATTGCGATGGGCGCTGGCGTGCTCCGCGATATCCGTTTGCGCAATACATGGACGAGTGCGCGCCAGTTGGATTTAATGGCCGAGGCCGCCGCAAATGTCGGTGCGGCATGGGCGCAGGACGGGGGAGTGGGGCAGAATTATCCGACGGCTGCAGCAGCACCTGGGGGAGGTGGTGTGCCCGGCGGAGCATTTCCCGGTCGGGGCGGATTTCCGCGTGGATTACCCCAAATTCAAACAGAATACGAGCGCATTTTGACTACTATTGCTGCGGATTTGGGGATCACATGTCCGCCTCCTCCCCGCGGGCAGCCACAGGTGCCATGTTGGGGATTTTCTGTGATTGGCAGTTCGGTGAATAATCTTGCGCTCGGCGATACACGCCTGACGCTGGATGGCACCTCTTTTTATAGTGTACCCGCGCCGGTTGTGGATTTGAGCGGGAATATCCGCGGCGGGGGAGATGCGCTGCCGGAGTGTAATCCGCCTGCGGCGAACGATCCGAATGCGGCTGCGTACCAGCGCAACACCGCCAACGACGGCTGCCACTGGAATAAGCTCATGGTCGGCGAGAGCGTGGATATTCCTTTATATACGACCACGGGCGGCCGACGCACGGCGAATGGTGGCGATCCGGTCCCCGTCCCAATAACCGCAAACGATCTTCGCTTGCGCGTGCGCACGCCATGTAACAATTGGAACGATCCTGCAGCGCGCGATAGCGGCTGCCCGGATGCAGGGCGGATTGCGCTGTGGCCGGATCCGGATGAGACTGTGAGGCATAATCAGCTCCCACCAAATAATGAATTTTTACGCAAAAGCGTTGATCCTGTTTTGATACAGTGGCAGATTATTGATGAGGAGCCGAATGGAGATGTGATGTTGGCGAGTGAGACTGAAGGAGTTAATGGATCAAGACCTAGTTTAAATAATCAATCTGTTGGTCAAAATACTGAAATAACTGCCGGCCGAATTAATGCAGCCCATCCATTAACAAATAATGCATTAGCATCTGGATTAGGGACCAATCCTCAACCCGGTTGGTATACGATTATTAGGCAAAATTATATTGGTCGAAGCGTTGATGGACAAACAGATACAATTGAAAATTTCATTACCTCCGCAACTCGTCCGGTGTTGCGCTTAAGTATGGTTGCACGCCCACGTCGGGCATATAGAACGTCAATACGCGCTCCCGGTGGCGATGAATTTGATCGCACTCAGCATTTTAATGATTCCCAATTCAATGTCCCATATTTAGAGTATCAACTCCTCTCGCAAAATGAGCCTATAAGTGATCCGAAAAGTACGGTTGTGGGTTGGGTACGGCTGAATGGTATTACTAAGGTATTCCGGAAGGAAATAGAGCTTCACTCTCCAGGCGGTGCGAGCTTCGCAATCGACCGCTTTTAAAAGGGTATTTACGGGTTAATTCTGTCATCAAAACTTGACAACCCTACTCAGATGTGTATTATTGCATTCTAGGTGTTTTTGTGGATAATATAACTACTTTAACAGCATGCCTATGTCACCAACTAGATTATCTGAAGGAGTACGGAACCGGGAGGCAATGCAGCCCCAACCAGAAGGAGCTGAAGAGCGTCCGGATCTATTGCAGAGAGTTTTAAAATCTAGGATTGCCAAAATAGGCGCAAAAGCATTAGCAGCAGTTGGTGCTTTTTTGGTTGTAGAAGGGAATGATGGAAAAGCTGAGGCAGCGCCGCCGGTGGAAATTGTGCCGCAGATTTCTGGAAGATTAAATACGATCTCCCTTGGACAGCCACAGTTAAACAAAATTGATGACAACACTTTTGAATTTACTTTTGGTTCGTTCCCGGCTCACAGTGGCAACAACAACATCTACTCCTCCCGCTTCCGCATCGCCGCAGGGCCTAATGCAAATACTATCGCACTCGAACAACTTTCGCCGCTTGAGCCAGATCCTAGAGCAAGTGATCCAATCATGAATGAAGATTCTCTTAGTGTTACTTATCGCCCGGATGGTCGCGAAAGAGATGCACTTTTGAGTGCTGACTCCGAACTTATGCAGCGCGATGCCGCCGGACAATGGACGCGTGTCCGCTGGCCCGACCGCCCAATGCCGCCGATGAATCAGATTGTAGATTTTGGTAACGTGCATGCAACGGATACACCGGGTGTATACCGCATTACTGCACAGATGCCGGCGATGGGAAATGTTATGCCATGGATTGCAAATTTTAATACGTTGCCAACCGATGCGCGGCAAGGATTGAATGATGCGATTACGGCTGCAGGAGATGAAGATGGCATATATAGAAATGGTCTTTTGGTTGATTGGATGGCAACTATTCGACAAGACATTGCAGTTGCCGGTACCGGACGTGTGCTCGGAGCAACGCGTTCCCCAAATATGCAGTATTGGGGTATGCCGGGTACGGTCTATCAGAGCTACTTGATGCATGACCGCGGTCCACGAACTGCAGTCGATCCTAATGATCCGCGTTATGTTGATTATTTATATAATAATGCAAATGGTACATATAGAGTTCCAAATCCCCTACGTTTGGCAGATCCACTTGAAAGAGTCGATTACGAAAACTCACCGGGCTTGCCTCCGGATTCGACTTCTTCCGGTATCCGCGCAGCAGTTGATTTAAAGATTCCCGGTACAAATCGAAATGTTCACGTTTTCATTACCGTTATTAACGGCTTCCCATACTTCCACGCTGTGGAAGAGACAGGTGCTGATACCTTGGCAGACCGTCAGATTGCCATGCAGCCGTTTGTTGCCGGCGTAACCCCGCCTTCAGATATTGATGGAGATACGATTCCGGATGCGGTCGATAACTGTGAAGGCAGCTTCAATCCAGACCAGGTTGACCTCGACAATGATGGCATTGGTGAGGCGTGCGCAGTGAATTTTTGGAGAGGTGCCACAATGACTCCTTCTGGTTTGGTGAGAGCGGCAACGCCGCTTACAGGGTATGCAGCATCGGTTGCCGATGAAGTGAATCAGCGAACGATGGTCCATACCGATGCCAACGATGTTGTTTTGGATCGCATGGCACCGGGCGGCCCTACAGTTGTTGGTGAAGCCGGACGCAGATATCGCTATATTCACAGCCCGACTATGCCAGGTGCTAATCCAGCGTTTAACACCCTTAGGGCACCTGCTCATACTCCAATGGAGATCCAAGTAAATGAAGGAGCGGTTATTTTTACCAGAGATGGTCAATCAGAAAGGATAACTGCAACGGGTACTACTGTAATGCGTGCGGGAGGAAATGATGTAGATTTAGTTTTTGAAGGTACAGATGTTGGAATTACATTTCATATGCCTATGCCACCAATGGATGCGGGAGTATCTCCGGAGGATTCCGGTAACACAGCTATGGATGGCGAAATCCCGGATGCAAGGATGCCGGAGGAAGATGCAGGTCAACCAATTGATGCAGGAATGATACCTCCAGATGCAGGTGTTCGTGAGGATGCAATGCCAATACCTATTGATGCAGGACATACCGGCGGCCCGGATGCTATGCAGATGCCATCGATCGATGTTGGACATCCTAAATCTGCGCCGGATGCGGGCGTAACAGTTATGCCGGAGCCAGCAAATCCAGAACAGCCGGAAGGTTGTAGCTGCGAGAGCATTCAAGGTGATACTAAATTAAATTTAGCACCGATCCTTTTGGCCGGTGGTATTGTACTTGCTTTCCGCCGCCGCAGAGAGGAAGAAGAACCGGAGTCAAAATCCGATAAGGCGGCGTAGCAAAAAAAACGTTTTAAAAGAGACTCGAGAGTGAGTCTCTTTTTCTATTCTTTCACTTTATTAAATATCGGCAGCTGTTCGCTCGGTGCTTTAAACAGGATATTGATCACACCGTGCAGTTGGGGGCGGTTGGACCAAAGTTTTGGATTAGGAAAAATACTTCTCCTTTGTGTGGCGCCGCAGATCTCCAAATAATTATTATTGTTATATGGCGCATTGTTAGGAGAGGGTGGGTTGTCAGGAACATATGAAACATAGTTCGAGGCATAGTCTGGATCATTTGTGTTGGTCGATTCCAAAAGCCTTGATAATCGAACGCCATTGTTTGGGGTGTTTGCCCAGCATATTTCTGATAGAGCTCCTCCTCTTCCAAAGGCAATCGGCCCACTCGTATGCACATACCGTAGAAAGTTTAAATCGTACTGGCGCGCTAAACCGCGTTGTGCCTGGGTTGCAACTCTGCCATCGCCGAGCAGTGGCGGTGTTTGTATGCTTCCTCCAAATGTATTTTGACTCACCAGCGAGCCTAAAATGGTTAGCTGGTTTCGTAAAACGTCGCGCGGGTCGGTATTGCCAAAGTCGGGAATGCCGGTTACAGGATCAATGCCGGGCTGCCCCGCTACACTGGCTCCCTTTGCACATGCCGCCGCACCGCCATTTGGATCGTCGCCGTATGAGAACAACGAGCCGTCCGCAACCAAGTGCGCCCGCACGTCGGTCACGGTACTACATATATAGATATTGCCGCCGCGGCGGGTGCCCTGGAGCGATAAATCTTCGAGTGCAATGATGCCAAGCTCAGTGTTTGGAACACTTCGGTCCGCATAAATATCCGCATCGATATAAATATCGCAGCCTTCGCTTATGAGCGTGCGTTGGCCGGCAGTGGTGATAGCTTCATTAAAAATAATTCGGCATGGTGCGCCAATAGTTGGATTGCGGCGCCTATACAAAATGCCAGCGGCTGTTGCATTAGCTTGATTATTGAGATACGCATTGGTGATTGTTAGGTCTGCTGGTGCTACATTTTGTCCAACCGCCTGCGGCCGTCCCAATACTTCTTGTATCGTGCGCACAAAGGCCTCGCGGCGCGACTTTGCATTTTCTCCAATCGAATCGCTGATTTTAAATTCTGATGTTTCGGCCCGTTTTTCTACAACATCCACGCGCACGTCGCCCTTAATTTGTGCGGCCTGCGTCACGACTGAGCTGTTGTTCACTCGGCCGGTTGCAAAGTACTGTACTGTTGGTCTGCCTCGCGAGCCGCGAATTTCTACACGGGTGCGGAGCGCTAGCGCGTTTGGATTTACGACCGTATTTGTTTGTCCATCGACACGTGTTGCAAGAATTGCCGGCTGATAAATAGAAGTTTGGCCGCTCGCATTAAGCTCGGTCAATGTTCCATACGTGGTTGTAGCAACCACCGGATCGTTGCGGGTTGGATCCGGAACACAGAGATTCGGATCGAAGAGCGCATTGTTTTGATCAATAGGAGTTGGCGTGCGTACCGAATTTGAAAAATTCACACTGTGCCGGTCGGAGCAGTCGTAAAAATCCGCATGCACACGAACATTGCCTGCATTGTTTCGGTTTGTTGTTCCATTCGTACTGTTCCAGCCAAAATTGTCTACCGTAATGTCTACTGTCTGCGGCACATCGGTAATTGCAAAGAGTCTGTTTGGCACGCCGTCGGTAGAGATTTGCGTTACATCGACCGGCTTTTGGAAGTTAAGCGGAATGCCGGTTGGCGCATTCAACGTACAGGATTGCTGTACGCCGTTTACACGGACATCGATGCGATTTAAGGTAAGGGTATCGCCTGGCGAACCTTGATATGCTGCGCCGGTGCCTGTTGGTGCTATGGAAGTAATTGCAACGGTATTGCCCGTAGTATTTACAGCGCCTACTCTTTGGTCCCGTATTCTAGGTAAACAATCATTTGGCGAGTCAGGAGCGTTGAACCGTTGCCATGTACAATTTGTCGTCTGATCCAGTCGAACATTTCCACTAATATTCGCCGTTATATTTGCATTGTTTAGCGCAATCGGCGTTCCGTTATTTGTTGCACTTACCGTGAGTTGATATGCATCTTCGCCATCGGCATAGACGGTTTGGCTGTTGAGAGTATTTTGAATATCCGTACTGTTGCAAATGTTTCGTGGTCCACCACCGCCCGGTCCTCCTCCCGGCCCGCCGCCCGGCGGATTGCCAACTGGACATGTGTAGCCATTCGGCAACGACACTGTCTGCTCCGGTGGACATACCGGAACATTTATAAGCGTTGGGTTATTTGGATCGGTTGCATAGTTACAGACGTTACAGCTCGTATCCGGCCGAATCACAATTTGCGTGCCGCCAAACGTTGTACTTGCGCCGCACATATTTATCCAGCCTACGGTGTCGCTCCATACGTATCCGTACATATCGCCGCGATTCAGTGCGCCGCCTGCACCGGTACCGGTACATCCCGGAACGCTCACATTATCTACCAATGCAATACGCGCACCATAGTTGAGTGCGCCACATGCAACGCCCATATTTGAGCCATTTTCGCAATTCATACTAATCCATCCAATATTGTCGCCCCATGCAAATCCGGTTAAGTTTGTGGTCGCATTTTGTCCGCCATTGTCAAAAATATATGTGCCGTATTCGATTGAATCTGCGGGATTATTGCTTCCGCATGAGGCGCCATTGTTCTCCCAAGCATCGGGAGTTCCGTCGCCATTGGTATCTACAAAGCGGCACGCCAAACTCACAAAACCGAGATTATCGTTCCACGCCCAGCCTCGTATGGGATAGGCGCGCTGATTTGTTTGCGGCCTGTCTTGTTGGACTTGCTCTTCGGTACATCCTGCAAAAGCTTGATTGGCAGGATTATTACTCTGGCTCAAAAAATTAAAATCGAGTCTTCCGGAATCGTTTACTCCGCCGCGCCGCCCGGGTGCAGCTGGTGACGGTGTCGCCGCAGTTACACCGGTAATAGCGTTACAAGGAATTGCAGCAGGCTGTGCGCTCGCAACACTCGCGTGCATTAATACGCCGAGCCCAGCCATCACAACTCCCAATATATATTTTTGTTTCATAAATTTTTCTTTCCTTATATTTTACCAAAAATATGCTATAATGAAAAGATGGATTATCCGCCCCTAGGAAGGGGCGCAATGACCAAGAAACAAATGCCAAATAACAAACAAATATCAAATTACAAATACGAAGCATCCAAACGTGCCGAGACCGTGCTTGAGGTTTTGATTGCCGTCTTTATTTTGAGCTTTATGGTGATTCAGGCCGGGCAGCTGCAGATTTCTTCCATACGTCACGAGACGATGAATGAATATTTGCTTATTGCCGATGGATTGGCGACGGAAGGAGTTGAGATGATGCGCAATGTGGTTGCATCGAACCGTTTGCGGTATTCGGCGAATGTGGATGCGTGTTGGGATACCTTGCCGGCGCCGAACAGCGTATCGGATGCTGCGATCGATATTAACAACTGCGATCAGCCACAAAATACAATTGCGGGCGGGGGAGCGGGGGTCGCCAACTACTACCTGCGTCGCGATCCCGAGACTTTGCAGTTTAGTATTGAGCCGGCGTTTCGTCCGATTCGGTTTTTTGTGAATCAGTATCTTACTACTGATTTTTCGCGCAACAATTGTTCCAATAATTTTGGTGAGGATTATCGGGTGCTGCAGTATGATGATCCTGCCGGGTTGCCGGGATTTTGCATTCGTGGCGCGCCAGTCGGTGCGCCGAATTATAATTCGTTATACTATTCTGCCGCGCGCAATTCACCGGAATACAATCGCGGTATTCAGACGCCATTTTTTCGCGGCATTACCGTAGAGCCGGTTGTCCCATTTGCAGGCGCACCGCGCTCTGCACTACGCGTCACATCGACGGTTAACTTTATCTATTTAGGCAAGGTGCACGAGGTTAAGGCCTCGACGGTGGTGCATCGGAAGGCGCTGCGGTAGGGGTGAATTGAGTTTTGTAGTCAGTGGCTGACACATTACTTTTGAATCGCGTTCATCTTTTTTTAATGTCGGTCTGTTATACTTCCAAATATGCTCTTGCCGAATTGGAAGAAAATTGGATTTTTGCTTCTGCTGTTTGCTCTTGCGGGTGCAATATTCTCTGTGCACATTGCGCCTGTGTTTGGCGCCTCTCAGCCAGTGCAATATAAGCGGTATAAAAATTTTAAGCTCATTATTAAGCCGGCGCTCAAGCCGGCAGACAAACCTCCCCCAATTGTGCAACTACCACCAGTTGCACAGCCATCTGCTGCATCGGGCAAAACGTCGCTGCCGCAAAATTCTACGGTTAATTCGACAGGCTCGCCTTCAGCATTCAACGCATCCTCTGCATTCAGCTCATCTTTTCTTTCCGCAACAATTCCCGCTCCTCCGCGCGATGCAAAGGATTTTATGATTCTCGATGAACTTACCGATGTTGCCGATCGCGGTAAAAATACTTTTGAATATCGTATTCATCAGCAGCCGCGCTTGCTCTATACCGATGAGAGCGGTTACTTACAGCAGCGGCCAAAAGACTGGCATCTCTTTTTTGAGACGCCTCAGTCTAAACTTTCTATTAAAGCGCAGCAGGGTTATAGATATAAGTTGCCGGGATCGAGTACAGAAACGGCAATAATTTCCAGCGGAGTTTTTGAATATAAAAAATCTAAAATTTTGTTGAAACCCAATGTTGTGGAGGGCGTTCGTGAGCGTAATAAAAAATCCGGAAGAATTCTTACGCGGTACGAAAATATTTATGACAATATTCATGTTACATTTACCGATTTTGACCGCTCGCGCCGGCGCGAGATCATTATTGCTCAGCAGCCTCAAAAGCTGGTTCAAGATGAGACTCTTATTTTTTGGGAAGCCTATGAATTGCCGGATGGCGCCTTTTTGAAACTGCCTGATGGTACAAAGATCATGCCCGGAGATACCGAGCTTGAGGCCCGCACACACCTTGTATTGCACTTACCGGATGGCGACAATGTTGTTTTGAATAGCGCTGTAATCTTTGATGTAAGTGGTATGGATACCGGCTTTGAATCATTGCGGCAGATTGCGCGGCTCGATGCAAAAGGAAGCCGCTTTTTTCTTGGAACGCAAGTGCCCGCAGCCTATTTGCTTGACTCCAAGCGCAAGTATCCGGTCACCATCGATCCTACACTTATTTTTTGCGGCGATTCATTAATCAGCGAAGTATGTGAAATTCGCGATTTGGGATTGTATCGGCGGAGTACAGGTTCTGAAGGCGCAAACCCAATCGATAGTGCTACGCTGCAGTTGGGGCTTGGGCCGCTCGGCTCGCTCACCGTTATGCGCGTACCGCTCCTACGCTTTTTTGGATTTTCTATACCGTCGAACGGCACGATTCAGTCCGCCGGTCTGCAGCTTACCTACGATGGCACGGGTTTAGGCTCGTATAACGGCGCGGTCGATACCGTGGTGCGCCGTGTGACAACCGCATGGAATACGAATAATGTGACGTATAGTCAGATTCAGCCCGGCTTACAGACCGTTGCCGGCAGTGCCCGTCAAGTGAATGGAAGTGATTGTAATACGGCCGGTCAAGAGTGCAGTTGGAATATAACCGATGCGGTGCGTACCCTGTATGCGCAAGGGGCCGCAAATTACGAATTTGTTCTCGAAGAGACGCCGGTTGCGCCTCCTGTTGGCTTGCCAAGCTGGCCAAACCGTATTTATAACTTTGCAAGCGCAGATCACTCAACGCTGCAAGGTCCCTTCTTCCATGTGAATGTTGAGTTTCCTGATCCGCCCGATCTTGTTGTCGATCCGCAGTCTACGGTTGTACCTGCGACTGCCGGGCCCGGGCAAGAGGTTACAGCCCAGCTTTTTGTCTTAAATCAAGGCACAGGCGAGTCTCGAATTGGTGACGCACACTTTTATTGGGATGGCCGGCTTATTGCAACACGGCGGCATGGCGTGCTTATCCCGGGTCAGCGCTCAACGCGCCTCGATGTTCCATTTCAAATTCCATTTGGAGCGGCTCTCGGCACCCATACATTAGCGGTGCGGGTCGATGCAAATAACCGCAGTCAGGAATCGAATGAGAACAACAACGACCGCGAGTGGCAGATACAGGTTGTTGCTGCGGCCGATCTTGTGCCGGAAGCACCTGTTATTTCTGCTGCGCAAGTTACGCCGTTCCAGCGTCTTACCTATGAGCATCGCGTGCGGAACAACAGTGCAAGTGCACCGGCCCAGAGCAGCAGAGTCGCCTATTATTTTGAAGCGGGCACTGCGCCAACATTTTCGCAGGCGGCATTTTTTGGGAGCTGGTATCACGATCCAATTGGCGCAAACAGCGTTTCGAATTTGCGCCAAGGTGCATTCACTATTCCCAATGTTGCGCCCGGAAATTATATTCTCTATTTCCAAATTGATGCAGATAACGAGGTGCCCGAAAGCATTGAGACGAACAACGTGCATGTGTGGCAGCTGCAAGTTGTACCGCCATCGTCCGATATTGCAATTTCGAATCTCCAACTTACCAATGGTACCTTTTTTCAGCATGGAGATACTGTGCAGCTTTCGGCGCGCTTGCAAAATCTTGGGAGTGCCGATGCACTCGATATTCCCTATAGAATAGCACTTCGCGATGTCGGCGGCGCAACGTATCCGCTTTCGAATTTTGTGCCGCAAGATATCGATTTAGGGGCGGGCGCAGATGCCGTGCTTACTATGAGTGCGCAAATTCCCGCAAGCGTACCGCTTGGGATTCATGCGAGCGTCGATGTAGTTCTCGATCCGCTGCAGGCTTTAAATGATCCCGACCGTTCCAATAACAGCGCCACTGCTGCGCAGCTTATTTACATCGATCGCGCTTCGTATATTCAGCCGCCCGATCCCGGCGTCTGTTTGGCATTTGGTTTTTCGGATATCGATTGCGACAGCTTTGCGGATGCGGTGGAAGTTGTCGGCGGAACAAATATTAATGGTACGCAGCTTGTTGCGGTGAATGGGGTGAATACGCAGATCATATATCGCAGCTTTGCCGATGGCGGTGTGCGGGCATTTGCAGGTGATCCTGTGAACACGCGGACCGGCGCATTCGAATTTACACAGCTCGATTTTGAACTGCCCGGGCGCGGTATTCCTATTCGTTTTGAACGTACCTATAATAGTAAAGTACCGGACGATATTAATAATCGAACCGGCTGGGGATGGAGCTCATCCTATGCAATTTACGCATACGAAGATCCGCTGATTCAGAAAGTTTTTATTAATTTTGGAGGTAAAGTTGTTGCGCAGTTTGATATTGCTGGACCGGATAGTTTCGTTGCGCCAAAAGGTGTGCACGATACGCTGGAGCGGGACACAGCGAGCGGCGGATTAATTTACAAAACCATTGATGGAATCCGCTATATTTTCAGCAATGAGGTGGCGGCGCAGATGCACTTGCTCGAGCGCATTGTCGATACAAATAATAACGCTACACAATTTGCATATCTTTTGCGGCGCGATATCCCGCTGCTTGCCAGCGTGACTGATGCCTCCGGCCGCTTGGTTGAGATTTTGTATGGTGATCCGCAGAGCATCTATTGGGACAAGTTGGCGCAGGTGAGATATCAATCTTCACTGGAGCCAAATCCGCGCATTATTCAGTATGAGTACGATGCTGGGGGAAATTTGATTCGCGTGCGTAATAGCCGCTCATACGGAACACAGACCGAATTTAGCGAGCACTTCTTTACGTATGATGAGAATCATCAGATGGTCACGTATACCGATCCCCGCGGCACCGTATTGCATAACGAGTACGATAGTGAGGGAAGAGTGGTGAGGCAGTTTGAAACGAATCCGCGTGTGGATACCGGAGGTGCGCGGAGGTTGATATATGAATTTACCTATGAAGGGCCGGCGAGCGCTGCGCCGGCGAGTACAAAGTGTACGCTGGTGAAAAATTATAGGAGCGCGGCCGATTTTTATACTCAACGCGACTGCTTTAACGCAGACGAACTTTTAGTCTATCGCGAAGATGGGCTGCAAAACGGCGCACACTTTGAATACAACCAGGACGGCATGATGATCGAGCAGCGCGATGCCCTTGGCAGAGTGAGCCGCTTTGAGTACGACGCGCAGCGCCGCATGACGCGGGAGATTTTGCCGGATACCACTCAATGGCATACCGAAGTTGCCTATACCTACGAACCGAACTTTAACCGTGTGCTCACTCGGACAGAGAGCGTGCAGCCGGCGGGCGGCGGAGCACTTGCGGGACAGCGTATAACCACCAATACCATCGATTCCGCGAACGGGAATCTTCTTGCAACGCGCGATGCGCTCGGCGCTACAGAGTCGTTTGCCTACGACTCGTTTGGAAATGTGCTTTCGCATGCCGGCAAAAAGGGTGAAGTCCGCGTATATGGGTACGATTCGCTTGGAAATTACCGGACCAGTGAACGAATTACTGTGCAACAGGCCGACGGCACCCCGCAGCAGATTCAGATGCAGTATGGATACGATGCATTTGGAAATCGTGTTGAGGTGCGCGGTCCGCGCGGACAGGTAACACGTTTTGAATACGATACGCGGGGCAATGTGCGCAAGCGCACCGATGCGCTCGGCGGAGAGATGCGTATGCGGTACGATCTTGAAGATAATGTGATTGAGCGTATTGATGAGCGTGGAAATATAACGCACTTTGTTTACGATACCGATATTGAGAACAGTTTGTTGCGCGAAACGCACGTTGGCGCGAGCGCGGGCCGTGATATTGTTCGCAGTTTTGAGTACGACTTTTTAGGAACAAAGATAGCGGAAGTCGATCCGCTGGGACGCCGTACAACGTTGAGTTACGACCGAGCAAATCGGCTGCAGAGCATGGCCACGCCTGTTGATACTATGAGTTATACCTACGATGCCGTGAGTAACCGTTTGAGTGAGACAAACTCACTGCAGCAGCGAACCGAGTTTGTATACGATGCGCGTAACCGTGTTGTTGAAACGCGCAGAGCGGTAGATGCGGGCAGCCAAATTGTGCAGTCTCAATCGTACGATATGTTTGGACGCATCGGACGCCGTGTTGATCCTCGCGGCAATGCCAGCACATATACGTATGATGCGCTCGATCGGCTGCTTACCGAGGCCGATGCCTTGAACAATGTGTGGACGTATACCTATGACGCAAACGGAAATCGGTTAAGTGAGCGCGATCCGCTTAATAACAGTACAACATTTGCTTACGACGGTCTCGATCGTCTTGTGAGTACCACAAATGCAGCAGGCAAAATTTCGCTCTCTTTCTATGATGAGGATGGTAACGCGGTGCGGGTGATCGACCGGCAGAACAGTGACGGAACCCAGGCCGGTCACGTGACAACATATACCTACGACCTCTTGAACCGCCAAACGCGCGAGACCGATGCATACGGAAATTATCTTGAGTACGCCTATGACGCAGTGCGAAATCGCTTGAGTGCGCGCGACAAAGCCGGAAACCTTTCGCAATTTTCATACGATGAATTTAATAGGCGTGTGAGTGAGCAAGATCCAAGCGGTGCGGCTACCGGCTATCTCTTTGATGCAGCCGGCAATGTCACGCGCATGACCTATGCCGATGGCACGGCGGTGAACTACGAGTACGACGCCGGTAATCGCCGCACGGTTGTGCGCGATGCGCTCGCCGGCGAGCGGCATTTTACCTACGACGCTGCGGGCAATGTATTAAGTGAGCGTGATAAAAGTGCAAATGTCACCAATTTTGTATATGACCGGCTGAATCGTTTGGTGCGCGAGACAAATGCGCTCGGCACAGTTACGGCATATGGATACGATCTAAACGGAAATCGAGTGAGTGAGGTGACAAGCGGTAAGACAAGGAGCTGGAGTTACGATGCGCTCGACCGGCTGCAAGATATGCGCGAAGGCGGTGCTGTATTGGAGACATTTACTTACGACGGCGCCGGTAATGTGCTCACAAAAACAGACGGCAATAGTGCAGTGATTTCGTATCAGTACGATGAGCTGCATCGCCGTACGCAAGAAAATTTGCCCGAAGGAACTGCGGTAATCTACAGCTACGATAATTGGGATAATCTTCTTGCAGTCCAAGATGTGGCTGCGTCCGCAACGTATAGCTACGATCTTTTAAACCGCGCCGTTGGCGAAACACACACGTATGCCGATTTGCCGGGCCGAACATACACTATCGGGCGATCATTCGATGCAAACGGCGATGTAACGCAGGTTGTTGATGCGAGCGGCAAGCAGCTCAACTACACATATAATTCACGCCGCTTGGTAAGCAGTGCTGCCCTTGGTGCTCAACAATTGGCGAGTTATCAGTACAACCTCTTGCAGCGTCTCACGCAGATTACTTACGGCAACGGCGTGGTGAGCGCAGTGGCGCGCGATGCACTGCAGCGCACAACGGGGATTGCTTTAAATGATCCGAGCAGCGCGACACTCTGGCAACAAACCTACGGCTACGATGCCGAAAGCAACCGCACGAACATGGATGATAACGGCTGGCGCACGGTGCAGTATCAGTACGATGCTTTGCATCAACTTACGAGTATGAATGACGGTCTCATACCCGAGTCGTATGCGTACGATGTATGGGGGAATCGCACGAGCTTCAATGCTAGGCAGTATTCATACAGCACAAGCGATAACCGTCTGCTTTCGCATACCGACGGCAAGGGCATTACAGATATGAGCTACGATGGAAATGGAAATCTTACTGAGGAGCTTCGCACGAGCCTGAACATCGGTACTCTTACGCCAGCTTCGCCGACCACACTGCACGAGACTTTGCACTATGGATATGATAGCAGGCACCGCCTCATTCAGATTGATAACGAGCAGCATTTCCGCGGCGCGCGCGTTATTTCAAATTACGCCTACGATGCAGCGGGCAACCGCATTAAGAAAGAGGTCGATGGCGTTGCGCAATACTATGTGGTTGCGGGCGCGGATGGCACAACATCTGCGGGCCGCCCCGCAATTCCGCGCAGCGGCATGGTACTGAATGAGCTGAGCGCTGTGGGAGATGTGACGAATACACTGGTCGCGGGCATGCCCAGTGGCGGCGGCCCAGAAGGCGGAATGCTCTCCGGCGCAATCGCCGAAATCGATGCCACCGGCACCGTCACATACCTGCACCAGGACGTGCTCGGTTCGACAATCCTTCAAACCGACACCACAGGCGCACCCTTGCAAATATTTAATTTTGGTTCATACGGCGCAATTACAGCCAGCCAAGGTCCCACAACATCTCCGCAGTTCAACACCAACTATCTGTACACCGGCCAAGAGTTCGATACCGAATCCGAGCTTGTATACATGAACGCCCGATACTACGCGCCAACCCTGGGCAGATTCTTGAGCTTTGATCCGGCACTGCTAAGTGGCGGCGGATACGACGCATCCACACCATCCGGCCACCGCCCGGCAGTCACCCTCTCCCGCAACCCCTACATCTACGCCCTGAACAATCCGCTGAGGTATACGGATCCGACGGGGGAGGAGGCGCGTGTGGCAGTTGGGTTGCTACCGAGAGTGGAAGAGGGGAGCGTTTATAAAGATGCCGATGCAGGCATAGTAGAGAACGAAGTTGCAGGGTATTGGGTGCCAGGAATAGGATTTATTATTGAATTTTTTAGCGATGTGCCTGTTGCAGGGGAGTCATTCCCGGAGGGTATGATCTATAATGAACATGGTGAATTAGTACCAGAAGCTGTGCAACAAGAGACTCCAGCACCCTCAACAGAAAATCAGCAAAAAAATAATTCGAGTACAAATTTTGGGGCTGGAGCGGTTTTAAACGATGCCCAGCAAAAGAATTTTGAAAAATTTAAGAAAAAATTACCTAAATCCGTAGAATCAATTGAGATTAAAGAGTTACCAGGCGAGGGAAAAGCTTTCCGTGCTAGAGTTCCAGCTGAAAAAGTACCTGACTCTTTTGCAATTTATGAAAAACAAGTAAATCGTTTGGGGAAAACCCTCGAATACACAAAAACTGTTTTTAAAAAAGGAGGCGAAACCATAGTTCATATAACAGATAAAATTAGGAAGTTTCGTGTACTTAGATATATTAAATAGTAAAATAAATTTATGGATCAATATGTAAAAAAAATACTTAAAGACTTGATAGATTTGAATGCTCCGATCTCCAAACTGAACCATCTTCTTTATGAGAACCGAGAGAAGTTGGTTGATATCGAGGATCAAGTTTTATTTACACGAAGTCAATTAGTGCACATTATTGATCAGACTATCTCCGGAAAAATTAGCAAAGAAGATTTATCTACATGGGCAGAAACACTTGAAGCACAAGATGGCATTGCTTACGAAGAACAATACATGCAAAAAATAGCTGACATTTTGTTTTTACTTTCAACTCCCGAAATTAATGGAGAGTTAACTAATCAAAAATTAGAAGAATACAAAAGTCGCCTATATGAATAAATCCCTAACCTCAAATGAAGGAATATAAATTAACAATTGAAGATTTCGTGCAGTTAAACAAATTGCATTTTGGTGGGTTGTTTTTTGCTATGCAAATGATTTCAGGATTTTTGTTGTTGGTCTTCCTATATGGTATTTATCAGTCTGAGTCTGTTGGCAACTTCGATAGCTACTTTGAAGCGTTCCCAATTTTCTTTTTTGGTATTTCGATTATTATGCCCTTTTTTCAAAAGGGGCAAATAAAGCGCGCGTATGATTCCAATAGGAAATTACAAGAGCCTGTTCAGGTCTCATTTAATGATAAAGGTATAAAATTTAAATCAGCTAGTGGATACCAACATTTATTTTGGGATGATTTTCATAAATATAAAGTTAATCAGGAAATAATTGCCATTTATGAAAGTATAAGTTGTGCAAAAATTATCCCAAAGCGTGCATTTCAAAACGATGAAGAGCAGCGGGAGTTTGCCGAGATTTTAAAAGAGCATGTCGGTGATAAGCACGACGAATTTTATCCATAGATTAATTTTACGCAACCAATGTCTCCCACGCTCCTAACTTATATTTTCCAAGTTATTATCTCTGGCTTTTTTACATATATTTTATTTCGCATTTTTGATAAACGATTTAAATATTCGCTCATTTTTATTTTCACAGCGATTTTTTTATTGAATTATGGCTTTGGTATTTTAGGCAATATCTCAGTCGCAATGTATTTATTTGCAGGCACGGTTTTGCATTTCCAAAACAAGTCATCGAAATTAGCGCGATTTATGAAGTATATCGGACTGCCGATTTTGATTTGCTTTTTAGCACTCAATCTTTTGAGTATTGGGACGAAACTTGTCTTACAGAAAGGAAACATCCATGTTTTTTTAAAAATTGTATACAGCATCTTTTGGCTGTCGTTGATTTTAATGACTTTTGAGTTAAGAAAAGATAGTCTTTTGAGAAATTTGAAAGAAAAAGTTTTTAGCTTGAAGCCAAGATATTTTTTAATACCTCCGATTATAATAATTGGGGGTGCGTTCTTATTATCGCTTATAGGTCAGGATGAAATATTATCTATTGCGCTGGTTGTTATTATTATCCTGGCAATTTTTATTTTTTCTATTGAATGTGTTTTATTTATTTATTTGGCTTTAGTAAAAAGAGATAGTCGTTTTTTTGTAATCAAAAAGAAATCTCCGCCCGGTATTGTTGAATTTATATCTGTGATGTTGATGTTAATTTCATTTTTTTCATTTGTTTCAATTTTTTTTGATTTCAATAGTAGATCCCTATTCGGCATTTTGTTGTTATTCACTATTTCTCTTGTTTTTGGCCTGATTGGATGGTTACTAAGAAAGGGAAATAAAATTGCATGGTGGATTGTTTCAATTTCTTTTGCTGCATCTCTTGTCAAGAATTTTATAGCCGTGATTTTAGTATCTTATGCTCAATTAGCAGTTCGCATCACTCCCTTTGAGGCAATTGCTCATTATAAAAAATATGGATTTAGGGTCTTAGTAGCAATGATTATTTTAATCTTACTCAACAGAAATTTTATTCTCGAGTATTACGCTATGGGTAAAGAAAATAAATACAGAAATTTATTTATTTTAGGAGGTTATGCTTTATTATTGTTTGTCATATTTAATCGTATAGTTTAGCTGTAGCTATACTACGGAGTGATCTGTTAAGGTTGCAGAAGTTTGCAATATATAGTATAATTATCTAATAGTTAAAAACAAAAATCATGGCAAAAGAAAAATATCGTCCAAAGGGAGAGGGTGAGGGGCGCTGGCCAAAGATGGAGAACGACGAGCGCTCGCAGCTTTATGGCGAGATTAAAAAAGATCTTGCGGGCAAGTTGTCGAAAGAAAAGCGCAGATCACTTAAAAAAGAGACACATGCCGCTATTGCGAGCAGCGATAAAAACTATAATTTTCCTACCACAAAAGTCAGTGAGCTTGGCAAGTCGCCTCTGAGTCAGGCGCTCTTGAATGCGTTTCAGCAAGAAAAAAATCTAGGCGGTCATTCGGCAAAGCAAATCATGTTTTACGCGCTGGATTATTTGCAAAACGGTGCCGAAAACAGAGGTGCGGGCATGATAAAAAATATCGATAACGTGGCGAAAGACGACACTATTCGCGTTTCGCTCGAAAACGGGCGCTGGGCCGTTGTAGTTTGCAACAAAGATAACGAGCTGGTGCAGTGGGGATATTTGTTTCCGGCGGAAGGAGGGAAAGCGGCAGCGACTGGGGCGGAACCGGCAAAGCCGGTAGAAGAGCCGTCAAAAGCGCCTGGTAAAAGAGCCAAAACGGCACCGGCAGCGCCGAAAAAAGCAGCGCCAAAGAAGGAGAAGGCTCCAAAAGAAGCCGCAGAGAAAGCGCCGCCTGTGCGCGAACCCGCAGCAAAACCTGCACCATCCAAGACAGCCGAAAAAGCCCCGAGTATTGAGAAAATGGTCAAAGCAAACAGAGAAAAACTTGCCAATCATCCGTTTATGACGAGTGCTGTAATTTATGAAGAACCAGAACGTGGTCTATTCTTCAAAGCATCAAATAAACATAATCTGGCCTTTCCGGTGCTCATTACAAATAGAAAAGATGAAGTCGATATTCAAGTACGTGTGGGTGACAAAACTGAATTGGTTCCGTTGAATTTAGAACAAGACCGCACTTCAATAGCTGTGCAACTCCGCGTTATGAACGCTTACAAGAGATTGGGCGGTATCTTAGAAGAAAAAGAGATAGTCGATAGCGGCACGCCGGATATTCCGGAATGAGGCCTTGCTCCCTCATAATTCCAGTTATGCAACACCCTCATCCGTGCTATAATCGCGCCCGTGAATAAGCAGAATGCCCCTTTTGTCCTGGGTTTTTGTGTCTTTGTCCTCATTGGCGCACTTGTCCTGTGGAATCCGCTTCAAGTTATTCAATGGAAGCTTACCGACCTCTTCTTTATTAATAGAGAGGTAAGCGATGAGATTACGATTATCGGGATTGATGATTACAGCCGCAGCCCGGAAGCGAATTTGGGCCCTTTTCGAGATTGGCCGCGTGAGTATTATGCGCGTCTCCTTGATGTTATTAAAAAGTACGAACCGGCAGTTGTCGCTTTCGACCTGCAATTCCCGAGCGCATCGAAAGGGATGAGCGAATTCCGTATTCAACAAATTTTGCGAGCAAGTGAACGCGGTGAAAATGTTAACTGGTATAATCTGTTATCTCTTTTTGAGCCGGGAGAAGGGAAGATTACCCATCCTGACGATGTTGCTTTTCAAGAAGCGCTTGATGAAAGTACGACAATTATAATGCCCGCAAATCTTATTGTGTCAAATTTGAAAGAGAGCAATAGCGTAGAACCATTAGCCGACGATTTGGAGTTGGTCCCCTCAATTTTTTCTGGTGAAAATATTGTACAAGGATATTCACGAACATTAATCGATAGGGACGGTGTCTTGCGCCGTTTTCAGCCCCGTTTTAAGACACATAATCATTTTTCAACTGCTATTTATGAAGCTTTTGTACAAAATCAATCTTCGCTATCTTTACCTCAAGAGCCGGTAAGAATTAACTATACAGGTGCACCTTTTGAATATCGCAAAATTTCATTTGCTGATATTCTTACCGGACAATTTAATTCCGAACATATTCAAGGGAAAATTGTCCTTGTTGGTGTTTATTCAACTGCCCTCCAAGATTTTCGCGAGACTCCAACAGATTCTCAACCCATGTTCGGCGTAGAAATTCATGCCAACATTATTCAGCAGCTGATCGAAGGCCGAATGCTCGGTGAGATGGGCAAGTTTGCGACGCTTTTGCTTGTGCTTGTGCTGAGTATTGGCGGGGCACTGCTCTTTATGCGGCTCTCGCTGCGCGCGATGCTGATTCTTTTTGGTGCCGGCATTGTGTTTTATCCAACCCTCGCCTTTGCTGCACACCAAATCGGTTATCAGCCGAATGTGGTCTATCCGGTGCTCGCGTGGGCCGCAACATTTGGCGGAGCGCTCTGGTACCGCAATGTGACCGAGTTTAAAGAGAAGCGCCAAATTACCGATGCCTTCAGCCACTATGTGAGTCCGGTGATTGTTCAGGAGATCGCGAAAAATCCGGAAAATCTGCAGCTTGGCGGCAAACGCCAGCGCATCAGCATTATGTTCTCCGACATTGTTGGCTTTACTTCGATTTCCGAAAAGCTCTCGCCTGAGGAGACCGTTGCCTTGCTCAATAGTTATCTCGATGCCATGAGTGAGGTAATTTTCGGCTTCCAGGGAACGCTCGATAAATTTCAGGGCGATGCGATTATGGCTATGTTTGGTGCGCCATTACATGACGATCACCGTGCCGTAAATGCCTGCCATACCGCACTTGGTATGCGCAAAGTGCTTGCCAATTTGCACGAACGCTGGAATCAAGTAGTAAAAGTTTCGCGCAAAGAGCTGCTGACTAAACTCGATTTCCGCGTGGGAATTGCAACCGGCGATGCGGTTATTGGAAATGTGGGATCAAAGAAGCGCTTTGATTACACTGCAATTGGAGACATTGTGAATCTTGGTTCGCGCCTTGAGAGCATTAACCGTAAGTACGGCACGCAAGTTATTGTGGATAAAAATACGTTTACTGAAATTACTTCGAATCACAATCCATTTATCTTCCGCAAACTCGACATGGTGCGGGTGAAGGGTAAGGAGGAGGTGACGGAAATCTTTGAACTTGTAGCGCTCAAGGAGCAGCTTAAAGAAGATATGAAAACAATGCTCGATGATTTTGAAAACGGCCGAATTCTCTATACACAGCGGAATTTTGCCGAGGCAAAGCAGTACTTTGAGGCCGCGCTGAATCACTTTCCGCACGACGGACCATCATCGATTTACCTGAACCGCTGCGCCTTCTTTATTCGCAAGCCGCCGGCACGCACTTGGGATGCGGTTGTGGATATGGAGGAAAAGTAGGCTGAGTATAAGTATGTGTTTTTATGTATAGAAATGTATAGTTTTGTGTAAATTGTATAATTTAAGTATACTTAAATAGTATGGAGAGAAAATTAATACCTATTTATGAAGCGGCAAAAATGCTTGGTGTAACTATGACTACCTTAAGGAGATGGGATGAGGCTGGCAAGCTCAAGGCAGTCCGCGCCGGAGAAAAGGGGCACAGGTATTACCGAAAAAAAGATATTGATCTATTTATTCAAGATTTATCAACGATCTCATGGGAATGGGTGATTGACCAAGCGGCCCATGAACTCGATTCCCATTATCATTGTGCGAACAGTGCAATCTTTCAATCGCGACTTGAAAAATTTAACGAAGATTTAATGAATATTAAAGATGTAACTGCAATACATTCTTTAATAGTTGCCGTAACCGGCGAAATAGGAAATAACTCTTTTGACCATAATCTTGGCAATTGGCCCGATGTTGTCGGTATTTTTTTTGGCTACGATCTCAAAAGACGAAATATTGTTTTAGCCGATCGAGGTATCGGCATTTTAGCAAGCTTGCAACGGGTACGTCCGTCATTGGCAAGTCATCAAGACGCACTGCGTGTAGCATTTACCGAAAGAATTACCGGTAGAGCTCCTGAATCGCGAGGCAATGGGCTAAAATTTGTTAGAAAAGTAATATGCGAATATCCTCTTACGTTGGATTTTAGAACCGGCGATGCACGTCTTATTCTTAGAGAGGGAGATAGGGATATAGATATCCACACAGAGCATGATGAATTTTTTCGCGGGTGTTTTGCATCAATTACTTTTTAATCAACCCATATGAAAATCCAGCTAAAAAAATTTGGAACTACATTGAGCTCTCGACAATTAGGCAAAGAAGCCTACTTGGCATTTAGGCCAAATTTAAAAAACATCGATAAAGATGAACAAATAGAAATAGATTTTTCGGATGTAGATACATTTTCACCATC
>Ga0066640_10000426_pt1 | contig 24296 bp, 5 predicted proteins | sample CryGeyCG2114_020_2_FD_59505 | JGI IMG/M metagenome (GOLD analysis project Ga0066640, IMG submission 59505) | Groundwater microbial communities from aquifer - Crystal Geyser CG11_big_fil_rev_8/21/14_0.20 | ecosystem: Environmental > Aquatic > Deep subsurface > Groundwater | place: USA: Utah... | reverse complement strand
TACGCATTGCTGTTTCTGGATCTGGAAAGCCACGGTCTGCCAGGCGACTTTGCCGCTTCTGATAAGCCTCTTCTTCCAGTTCATATTGCAACTCGGATAACAACCCCTCCATTAACGCTGCATACTTGCCTTTATGGTTTTCAAACAATACTTCAATCGCGCGTTTTACAGTTTGCAGGTTTTCCTCATCGGTTGAGACATAATATTGAAAATCCAAAGTGAAATACGGTCGATCTCCCAGGATTTCATCCGAGGCATACTCCCAATCAGGTTTAATCACTTGGACAAACTTAATAAAACCCCCGACAATCATCTCATAATCCATATTTAGCATCCAGGCGAACAAATGCTGCTCATCGGCATCTTTGAGCACTTCCAGCCACTCGATAAATCCATCTACGCTAATTTCATCTTTTTTCCAACATTCGATATCTGAGATAAAAAACATTTGCGGCAGGGTTGTATAACGAATGATTTCTTTTCGTTCATCCCGATCCATTTCTCGTGTCATCAGATACAACTCTTCTTGAGACAGTGAGCGCGTCAGGGCACCGGGATCATGAGATCGAAACAATAGTTCTCCACGCTCTTTAAAAGACGCTTGATGAAAGAACTTGGCCTGCTCTTTTAAATCGAGCGTCTCGAATTCTCCTTGATTAAATTTTTTCATATATCGACCCGAATTTTTTCACCGACTTGAACACCCAGCTTCTGAGCGGCATTTCCACTTGGAATGGCCACCTCTAACAGCCCTGCACTTCCCATCAATAAAATGGGTTTCTGCGATTTGCTTTCTCCATAAGTCTTCACATAACCCGAAATACGATGGTTGCCTAACTTTGCTCCAGAAACCTTGTGATTCTCAATGGTTCCCTTGCAAATATTTGTAATAAGGTTACCAAAATGATCTGTATAAATAACCGACCCATGAATATGTTTTTTACTTGTCACTGCACTTTTTACATTTAACCTAACATATTTCTTTACAACGGATCCAAGAGAATTAAACACGGAACCCTTTTTAGCAAGATTCGCTGCAACGGGCGAAAAAATATCGCGGCCATGGAAAGTGTGACTGATTTTTTTGAGCATGTATTTTCGATTCGTTACTTCACGGATAGTAAAGGCTTTTTCCTCTTGCAGCACATAATCCAGCACGCCATTATCGGGAGCCAAAAAGTAGGCGCTTGGCGTTTTAACGCAAATAATTTTACGCTGTGTACCGACGGTCGGATCAATCACAACCATATGCACCGTCCCTTTTGGAAAGTAGCGATAGGCCTGTGCAATCACAAGCGCACCTTCCACGATATTTTGCGGTGCTATCTTGTGACTTAAATCAATCACAGTCGTTTTTGGACTACTGCCAAAAATAACGCCTTTCATAATCCCCACATAGGGATCAGACAGCCCAAAATCTGTTGTTAAGGTAATACAACTCATTTTTATCTCTTTTTAACTTTCTTAAAAGACATACTTCTTTTTTTGTTTGTTTCTGCTTGCTTCCGGTCCCTAAGCACCTTAGAAATACTTTTTTGTCGATTTGAAATTTTATTTCTACTCATTTTTTACAAATTGAAATCCTTTTTCAGTTGGAATTAATTTTTGCGCAGGGTTACCTAAATTATGTACGCGCGCCAACACTTCTTGCCCTAAAAAACACCCTTTGGTAAAGGAAACGTATGCGTCACTGACATTTAAAAGCATTGGATCGTCAAAATCAATTCCTTGAAGTGGTAAGTTGTGCTTGAGGCGAAACGCTTTCAATGCGTCTAAATCATTTTTAGCATCCAACACCTTTTCACTGAGCACAAGTTGACCTGGACCAAATGGAATCAATTTCACATTCTGATCAGGTACCGTCCCTTCGGTATTAACATAAACGTGCAAAGGTAACTCTTCGAGCATGACATCACTTAAGTCCAAATGCGCTTTTAAATGTTTTTTAAGTCGATCGACAAAGTCACGATTAACCACCAACAGCACTTCATCGTCGCTCAGTTTCAACTGAAAACACGTGACCACTATCTTTCCCTGGATGGTTACGAATGCTGTTTTTGACGCTTCTGCTGTATTGGTTGCCAGCCCTTTAAGAAAGTGAACTGCCTTGGGTTTAAGTTGGAGCACGACAAAGAAATTAAGATTATATAATGACATAGTAGTATTATACCTGAAGCGCTAATCTATCATAAGTAAACAATATTAAATAAAAACCCGGCCTTGTGAGCCGGGTTTTTAACAATATCAGTTAATTGTGTTATTGAGATGCTACGCCTACCCCTTGCAATTGGCTTTCCACAAATTCCCAATTAATTAAGCTCCAAAAGGCCTCCATATACTTAGGCCTCTCATTACGGTAATCAATATAGTAAGCATGCTCCCAAACATCACAAGTCAATAACGGTATTTGGTCTTCAGTTAAAGGATTGCCTGCATCTTTAGTTTGAACAATAGCTAGGCTATCATCCTTGTTTTTGACCAACCAAGCCCACCCAGATCCAAATAAAGTCACACTTGCCTGCGTAAACTGATCTTTAAACCCACTAAATGAGTCAAAATTCTTTTTAATGACCTCATCTATAGCACCTTGAGGATCACCACCTCCATTGGGTGACATACAGTTCCAATAGAAGGTATGATTCCAAATCTGCGCTGCATTATTAAATATACCGCCTTTCTCACTGCAGATCAGCTCTTCGAGAGATTTATTTGCTTGCGCCTTTCCTTCCACAGCTGCATTTAACTTTTTAATATATCCTGCATGGTGCTTTCCATAGTGCAACTCAAGCGTTTGTTTTGAGATATGCGGCGCTAATGCGTCCATCTCATACGGTAATTTGGGAAGTTCAAATGCCACACGACACCTCCTTTTTGATTTATTATTTCTATAAATCTATTGAATCATATGAAGTTGAGATGTCAAGAGAGTCTTTTAACTTAGGCGGATTGCATAAAGGTCGCGGCGATTTCCTGATCCATACTGAGATTCCGCACCAGCTGCACGACTTGAGCAGACGACATGACTTGGTATAAATTATTGCCTCGAAGCAAATATTCTGTTTGCTGGAAATCAGACGGATCTGTTAAGAATAAAATTGAAGAGGCATTGCCATAACCAAATTGTTTTAAATATTTCCGTACCTGGCTTACCATGGTCACCTGCGCTATATTCCCTGACACGGGTGGCAAAATGACAATATATTGTTGATTGTAAATCCCCACTTTCGATAGCAACGCGTATATATCTTCTTTTGGTGCATCGGCAAAAACGAAGGTGTGTACATTATCATTAAATTGCACCGCTCTTGAGTCAGCGAGTTCACGCAATACACTTTCGGTCATGATACGAATTTGTCCTGTGAAGATGGCCAACTCATCAGCTGCTTCTTCAGCTAAACGCTGTGCAAGCTCCAAGTCGAGACTCATCTCTCCAGATCCTCCATCGACATTTGGTATTTCTACTTCAAAGCTAGATTCACTTGATCTACCTTCGGGAACATTATCTACATCGAAACCTTGTGTGCCCGATCCACTAGCCGAACTTATAACATTATTGCCATCTTGTGGTGCATCAGGTGACAAATCAGGTACATCCGCGGAAAGGGATAAATGTCGAGGAGGGGAACCCATTCCTTGGCGAGTCTGATCTGGGACGTAAGTCCCGATCGACAGATCCCCCTCCTTTATCGACATTAATACGAAGATGAGTCCTGCAAAAAATGGCAATGGTCCGGCCGCAATCATCCAGAAATAAGCGCCTGTTTCGCCTAAACCCCGGCGATGTAACCATTCATGAAAATGAATCGATGGCGCAATAAACATTGCCAGCGACGGTTTTTGAATAGCCTCTTTGGTTTTTTGCAATGCTTCCTGCCAGGAATCCGTGCTATTGACATTGATTCCCTTTGTTTTGAGGAATGGCAAAATAAAGTTCCAGGCAAAAATGGATAATGTCCAGACTCCGGCAATCACTTGACCATCTTGGAATACGCCTAACTGAGATAAGCCTAAAATGCCCATCGCAGACACTGAGCTTGCAAGGAAAGCTATTTTTCGACCATCCTGATCAATTGAAGCTGTTGAAAACTGCCAATGCGCTCGTTCTGCCTCAGCCAAATCGTCTAAACCAACCATCTCAACACCATCAATTAATCCATCCCCTCCATCTGTATCGCTATCAACAGATGATTCGGCACCATCAGTCTCACGAACTTCGTTTTTCTTTTTCCCACTTTCAGCTACTGGCTTCCCATCCATCAGCTTCCACCATTCTGCAAGCAATCGTTTTAAGTAAGCCAAGTCATGAACGGAAGAAGCTCCTTTTAATGCTATTTCATCTGCGGATGGAAATGGTGCTTGGGTAAGGAAACCTTGAGGGATCACAAAGTAATTCATAAAGGCACGTTCTAGCTTGTGGGCTTCCCTAGCGCTTGGAATCACTTTTCGAACCCGAATATCCAGTACGCGACGCACGGTCATTTCACTAAAATATGCAATAGATTCTAATGACGGATAGGGCGTCACACGACCCTTTAAAGGGTCACCTTTCTCTCTAACAAACAACCCTTCTTGCTCTGATACACCCAACCAAAACAAATATGCAATTCTCGCATTCACATCTCGATTCGGCATTGCGTCCATATACATCTTTGGAATTCTAGCTTTCCTCAGCTGTCGAGGCAAAGGCTCTATATTTGGATTTCGGTCTAGAAGCGGATCAAATTTGCGATCAGAAATCGACAATTCATACAATGTTTTGACTCTAGCAGGTCCTAACAAATATCTGTCCATCAAAGGTGTTTTCCGCCAAGCCAACAGAACCTGTCTAAGGCTCGCGCCCTCTAGTTTCATCCGATCAATTAATTTTCTTTCATCATCAGCTCTATCATCAAACTTAATATTTGTTTGTAATCGCTTTTGAACAGCAGCTCCCACCTCCCTTGCTTCCAGATAAGTCATTTGACTTAGTAACACTCGTTCCAACTTCACAGCCTCGCCTTTTGCGGACCCTGTAAGTGTTCCAACGTAAATAACAGGATCTGGCAACAAGCTGTTGTAATCATCATCAGACATAATGATAATTAAATTACTATCCGTCCACACAACAACATCGGCGATTCCTTGACCATCCCGCAGGACGAACTCACGGTTAAGCAAATGTAATGTAGGAGTGTTGTTTGTAGAGTTGCTTAAAACCGAGGTTGACACACCCTCAACTCGCAATATATTTTTACCACTAACAGATAATTTTTTTGCTTTATTCAACGATAAACGTCTTTTCATTGCTAGCAATAATTTTGAGTGGAATTCCTCACCTTCTAAATAAACACGCGTCTGAAATTCAAGCGTTTGATCGTCTGCCGCATCGGCACCCATTTTGGTAACAGCAACAACTCGTTTGTCTTGGAATCGTACGGACACGACATCGCCCACATGTAAATCACCATCTACAACCAACATTTCGCCTTCAACATAAATACGCCCTTCCCTCTCCGCAGTAACACGTATTCCATCAATTCGTCCTGTAAAATCCCTTGGCAATGGTGGGGCTTTGTCATAATAACTTTGTTCAAATACATCCGATCCAGAAATAGTTTTGAATCTTGCTTTATGTCGAAAACCTGCCTTTAACCCACGGAGCATCAATTGCTCAATTTGTTCAGCGGTATATTCCATAGTGGTTGCAATCTGTCCATCTGTGTTTTTGCGCTCCACACGAACCTTAAAAACTTCTTCCCTATTTTCAGCGCGTCGGATTGACACCTGATCATCGGATGTGGGGTCGCTTTTAAACAAATGTCCAAGCACATAGATTCCCACTCCCTTACCCATGTTTTCTTTAGTACTTAAACTTACCCATTCCGCTGGAGGCAAAGTTTGTAAGGATGCAGAAAGTTCCTCTCGGTATTTATCTTCGAACCCATCATACTGAACCGCTGCACGTAAAACGTAGAAATTACTGCCTTTACCTTTTTTAATCATTAGTGAAGCATAGGCGAGAGGAGTACTTTTCAAAGGGTCCTCTTCTTCCACTCGTCTCGAAGAGTAAGGCATTGTGATTTTAACACGACCATCTTTACTCCCGTGTGATCCTTTTCCTTTGGGAGAAACCAATCCCGCTGAATCAACGCGCCCAACCACGGATATGGGCATTCCAATCACTTTAACCTCATCGGGTCTTCTACTGTTTGACTTAGCAATGATACTAATCACATCATAAAGACCAATAAACGCTGCCCGCGAACCCGTAATCGCAAAGTACCCTAATCTTTCATTGCTTTCCGAATCTGTAAAAACAAGGTAACTATCTTGAATTAAATCTGAAATTGATCGACTATTTAATGCATCAATCCCTTCAATTGGATGATTTGCAAATAATGCCCGATTAGGTTTTAGCTTTGTCGCAGACTGACTTCGAACAACAGGTCTTTTTAATGTGTGCAACGTTTGAGATAACCGCCAGTTAGATTTCTTTCCTGTTCTATAGTGTAAGCCAAGCACTTTTTTGCCATTTACAATTGCCGGACAAAGCATAACCTCTTTCGCATCTGCTGCAACCGAATATTGACCCAACCCAGACAAGGTAAGTCTTCCTTTTTGACCTACCTGTTTAACCAAGGAATTGGGCAACGGTTCTTTAATGTGAGGTGACAATATCCATCTTGCTAGATCTTTTTCATCATCACTATCCTTCTCTCTACCCGCCTGTTGTCTGGAAGGAGTTCTAAGTGAAATGCCTGGCTGAACTTCATTTGTCGCTGGAAGTACTTCATTAAGCATGGTTGTTTGAGAAGTCGTCGAACGCGGAGCAGATGTGAACAAACCATCTATTTGGCTTTGTGCTAGCGAATACACCAAATAAGGATTAAACGAATGGAGAATTCCCTTAAGCAGTGTAATCGGTGAAAAAAGAATCATGAGTGTATAAGCACCCAATTCTCCAAAGCCACGGCGGTGGAGTTCTTCATGGAACGCCATTGTTGGCGTCAAAAGATGAGCAAGGGGTGAATTAATACCAAAAATGTCTTCTAGTTTGTGAAAGACGGTCGCTTCGTCGTCTTGTTCGGTAAGCGCAATATCTGTATGTGATAAAGCTATAAATAAGGGGAACCAGAAGGAGTAAGTAAACCAGAGTCCCGCCGCCGGAATACCCGCTAAAAACTTCGCCAATAAAAAAAAGTCCGATTGCATTACAGCCGCTTGACCTAATACAAAAACAATTGACGCAACAAAGGCAAATACACCGGCTAGTGGAATTCCAACTCTTAATGTTTCTTTTGAGATTTCGCCAAATGGATTATCAGATCCCAAATCCGACTCGTCCACTTCGTCTAAGCTTACCAACTCAACATCATCATCCCCGTCGCTTTCTCCACCTGTCAATTCATCATCAAAACCATAATGTTCACCTTGAGCAAATCGTCTGTCTGCATTTCCTTCGCTAAGCAGAACAACTGGTAGGCCATCATGGGCAGAACTTCCGTTTGAACCAGCATCGTCTGCTCCATTACCAGGTTGAGCCGATTTTCCATTACCATTACCGTTACCACTGGTGCCTGTGACCCTTTGCTGTTCTTCTGATTGCTCCATTATTTTGCCTTCAGTATGGATCCAACGATCCAAAAGCCCCATAACGGCTGCTAACCTTTCTGGGGACAACTTCAGTCCATTCCCATTTGCGGGTCGAGGCATAATGACGTCCGACGTGGGAGCTTGAGTTAGAAACCCATCATCTATATTAAAATAATAACCAAATGCGGCTTCTATTCGAGCTAACTCTTCTTCTGTAGCAATGACATGTTTATCTGTGATATCCATTAATCTTGACTCACTAAGACCCGCTAAAAACGAAATCATTGCGTAAGATGGGAAGTTTACAAAGCGTTGACGCCCCGCCTCTAGCGAGTCTGGAAATAGGTTATAGTCTCCTGAACTTCCCAGATAAAACAAATGATTAATCCGAGACTGAGGCCCTACCGCCTGCAATCTTTCTCTATATAATGCAGGAATATCTACAACTTGAATGCGTTGGCGAATTTGACTTGGCGTAAACACTTCCAGTGATTCGTAAGTTTTTCCAGTACCATTTTTTAAAGAAAAATTAACAAATAACCCTGTCTTACGCTCGAATTCATCAATAACTTGTTCATATAGACCTTTTCGCAACTTTATTTTGCCAGATAATGCGCGTTCGGCATCCAGACGACTATAGGATCCCTTAGTGAGAATCGCTATCTTTACCGGCGTTAAACCCAAGACTTTCACTATTAGCTTAATTTGTTGCAAAAAATCCGGCATCTCATTAATCTGTGACAAAAATGCATTTCTTTCTGGCGCAGAACCAAAGAAAACATCATTTACGGAGATGCGCCGTTGCCCCGCCTTTTCGGCAAGCGATTCAGCATCCGCCAATTGTTTTCCTGTAATACGCTGCCATTCTTCCACCATGCGTCTATCTTTGCTGGGTCCCCGTATCATCAGTGAGGTTGATGTTTTCGCTTCAATAGATACCATAATAAGCGCAAGGTCTTCTAAAGTTAATCCTAAATATGCGGCAATCCCCGCTCTTTTTGCTACCCCTTGAGCCAATAATTCAACAACCTTTTTTTCTTCTTCAATAATCACCGCATCAATCGTAGCAATGGCCTTGACTGTCAGTTGGCCCGCAATGTCTTCGGCCATTGCCGCTGCAGCCCCATTAGAAACACCCAATTGATCTAAAGCAGCTTCCACTACGTCTATGCCCGACTCTGATATAATTGCTTCTACCATTTTTATTTCTAAAACTGTCAGAGGTGAGATTGTAATGGCTTGTCCATTTCCCCATTCCCTGATTAACTCGGCTCTTCTTTTGAATAGCTCTCTCAATTGAGAAATATCTTGCTCGCCTGTCTCTTCCCCATCAAGCTGACCACGTAGCAATTCTAGCCTATGACGTAATTTTACGGTCATCGCCAGCCTGAGAGGCCAATTTTCTCTAATTTGATTGATTGCCGCTTCTAATCGATGACCCGCTCTGTTAATGATGCTATTCAATCCATCTAACGCCTTTAAGGTCGTGTTTCCACCAGCCTTTTTTCCGGCCAAAATATTTTTAAGTGTCGCATCTGAAACCCCTGACACTGTGATCACTTCGGATTTAGTGAGCTCAAAAGAATCTAGTCTGGATTTAACAAACTGAGCAATAGGAGGCAATAGGGCTTTTCTTAGGGTTTCCAAATCACTCAACGTGTCAATTATTTCTGCATTTTCTAGCAATCTGGTGACGTATTGTTCTTTAAATCCAGTATCACGCGCTAAACTTGCAACGGGATATTTAATCCTGTCTGATAGCATGTTAATCTCAACTCTCAATTCGAGTACTTTTTCTGATTTTCTAACTCTGTCACTTGAGTGCATTGATGTTACGGCAATTTCAGATGCTCTTTCTTCACTTAAATTGCCTACTTCCCCCAAAATAAACCATGGAGTTCGTCCGCCTGGCAATACTGTTAATAAGAGATCTAGCCCCTGTAATTGCGGGAATCGTGCTCTAATCTTTCCTAACACACTGCCTGTTACCGGCTTTTTTCCACTCATCATGTCTTTAAATTCTTCTTTAGTGATTCCAAACAATTCCTCAGTGCTATCTTCGCTAATTGCCTGCGAAAACAGAATATCTCTTATCTGCTCACGGATATCAGATGCCGCTAATAACTTTTCATCTAAAAACATGCCTGTCACCAAGTAAACTGGGTCAATCGGTTGTGCAAGGTTAACGTATTTATTGAGTACCGCACATAAAGTCTTTAATTTTTCAGGTTGTATATCATATGAGACGCGCTGATTGGTAAGCCTCCATATGACGGTACTGCCCAAACGCGTTTCTCTAGCAATTTGACGTCGGTTTCTCCCAGATGCATCAATTAATAATTGAATTCTTTCGTGAGCCTCAAGCGCATTGGATGCGCTTGCTGTTTTTTCCACACGATCCCCCTGCAGCAAGTGAGAAATTTCTAGTTCAACTTCAGGTAAAATGACACTGATTCTTGACTCTATTTTTTCGTATAATTTTTGAAGTAGATGCGAGTCCACTGCAGCCAAGCCTTTTTCAAAGTCCTCAAGCTCCGGTACAATTTTTGTTAAGCTTTCGGCAGACAGTCCACTCACGATACGTAACAATTGAAAACTTTTACCGACCGCATATTGATGCGATTTCTCCCGCCAATGCTTATGAATTTGAGCGAATGAAGACACAAGATCCAAACCGTAATACACATAAGAAACAGGCAAATAGAAATGCGTCTGCTCGGCTACTTGACCTAAAAGCGCGTAAACACCGTGCTCATCGGGCATAGAATTCACAGGTTCGAGTCCGGCATAATTTAAAATAGTATTTAATCGCGCCAACTCATCGGGGATCTCTTTTAGTTGTTCAGTAAAAGCAGTATGCTCGGAACTTTTGATGGCGACAGGATCATGTAGATACACATGATGTACAGAATCATTCCACCCCAGGAGTAATCGCATCTCTCTTCCATCTATCCGCTTAAACTCATCTGCAATTTTTTGAACATCATCCACAGTAAATGGCACGTCGTGTCTTTCACGCCCATTGTATTGTTGAGGACTCACTCCAATCACTTTTGCAAAATCAGGCTGTAATTGTCCAAGGTGGGTGCGTAAGAGAATTATTTGTTCTGCAAGCGATGCTTCATTTGGAAGCATTGTTTCTAAGTCGCTTCCACGCTTCAACAATAATGTATCTACTGCGTAACGCTCTTGATCAAACTCGATACCCTGCTGCTCTTTTGCTAGGCGTTGCATCACACCCCGCACTTCTGCTTGCAATATTACTGCAATTTTTTTCAATTGATTCGGATATTCAAGCCGGATTTTCCCTCTGAGATATCTCCAATAAACACCATATGTCACCCCTACTTTTTCTGCCATTGATTCAAACGGAATTCCTGCTGTGACAGAAAGTAAATATAGGCGATCATGTTGTGCATAATTTTGATTATGTAACGCCGTTGGCAAATCGACGCCTGTCAAAAGATGGGCTGGTTCTAAAAGGGTATCACCTAATTCTTTCCTTAATATTTTATTAAAGAAGCGAACAATTTCTACTATTTGAGCTGGCCTCGGAATTGACTTGCCGTTTAAAAAAGCACTCGCATTGGCCACGACAGGCTTTAGTTCTTCATTCCACAAAGCCGCTTCTTGCATTAGAATTTCAAGTCGCTTACCAAATAGTTTTTTATCTTCCCACTTAGGTTGAGGATGAGTCTTTGACTTAGGCGCTCCAACTGCAGCAATAGCCTCTAATAACGACTTACCATGCATCACGTGGCTGACTTGGAAATCTTTAGATAAAATCTCACCTGCTTGTTTAACAAGCCGCTTCAATTCTCTGGGATAATGTGGAATGGCCGTCATCCGTGGCAAGTTCGCCTCAGTGAGAATTAAGTTCAAGCGGTCAATAGGACGTTTAATGCGTGATAATCGTTTGTACACATCTACATCGGCAAGTGTTCTGGTGACGTTCGGATCGTCTGTCATTATACTTCTTTTTTGTAGCGCTATTTTCAGATGCAATTTATCACCCTTTTTAACCACTTTTCCTTGATAGGGCGTCATATCCTTTAAAACGACTAAGACACTTTTTAATTCAACCTCTGTGAATGGCCGATGTCCATTTTCCTTTCTGAGATAAAAATTTCTATTCATCCCGGTTTCGCCAATGTTGGCCGCCATATCCGCCTGATACAAACCAACCAATTCACGAATCATTCTCACTTGGTTGTGCACTTTCTCTATCTCATTAACCGCATTTAAAAAAACAGTTCCAGTTTGGAATAAAATTGAATCTATTCTTAAAGAAGTTTTAGCAGTTCTTTGAATAATTTGGCTAAACTGCGATAAAAACTTTATATCACTCCAAATCGTTCCATTACGATGAAATACTTCCGCATATCCTTTTGGATCAAATCTTAAATCAGTAGGACGCACATTTAAACGTTCTGCTAAATCTTCCCAGGCAAGACCCGTTGACAATGCCAACACATTGAGTCGTTCTCGTAGTGTCACATTCTGATCTAACAAAGCCTCATCAAGATCACGCCCTTGTACAATATGCGACTCTTGCAGTGTTTTACCCAATCTCTCTGCGGCAATTTCATTGTAAGAATTTACAATGTCCCTAAGTTCAATTGCGTTAGGATAATGCTGTTGTTCTTCGAGCTGTTTAATGAAAGGAAGTTTTTCTAAAACATCAGCAAATGATAATCCCACTTCTTCTCTAATCATTTTTAATCTTTCAGCAATGGAGGCCAAGCTATCTCGTTCACCAATCCGTACAGCTCTTAATTGATCAAACAAATCTCCACCATCATCGAAACTATTTGAGGTTGCTAATGTAACAGCAGGCACAGGCTCCGCCGTACCACCTTTCTTTTTTCTCGCAAAGGCACCTGACTCATTGCTAATTAGCGCTTTAAAAAATGTTTTAATGTCAGCCACAGCATCCATCACCAACGTTAGTTCTTTGTCATTCCCATCTTCTTGCTCAAGCAAGCGTCGTGCGTAAGCTAGCACTTTTAACGCTACCAGAATATCATCGGGAAACACTTTTAGTTTCTCCGTATATTGCTGTAATTTTATTTTTAACTCCGTTGCGTCTAAACTGACAAGCTTCGTCGCTGTCGACTGAAAGAAATCCCCGTCCAAATCAATGGGCTCCCCTAAAAATCCAGTCTTGACACGCTGAGCAAGATCTTTCCATGAAAATTCAGGATTCCGCTGAATCGCACCAGACAATGCAGAATGCTTGTCACGCACTGTCCTAGAGTCCACAACACCATGCTCCACAAAAAAAGACTGTGCTAGTGTAGCAATAACAGTCGTTGTCCACGGCAGCCCTGCACTACCTCCACGAACGAACTGCTCTGCTTCTTCCAGCGTACCATCAACGCGCGTCACCACCTCAGGGTCCACAGAAGCTTTACGAGATTTTGTCTTTGCATCCGAGATAGCATCGGCGATAAGAGGCCATTCTGAGATACGAAATACATGCGCTTTTCCTTTAGATTCTGGCACCAAATACAAAATCATACCCTCGCCGGACTCATAACTTGGGATGACCGTAAATGATGAAGACGGTTCTAAATTTGTAAAACGTATTGGCTGTCTCCCTTCTCCATACATCGTTTTAGCATATATGTAGGCACTTCTAGACTTTCCAGAGGTAACCACATATTGATATTCAGCATTTCGGTACTTTTTTAAATTGTCTAAAAATACCTTAAACTTTCCATATGGATCATCAGAAAAACGTTGCGTTCTTGGATCATAGGTCAGTCCTTCTAAGATCAAGTTCGTTAACCAGCGCTGAGGATTTAATTCAGGATTTGCCTTTTCAGCATCTACTTTGGCTTTTTCTTTGTTAATCTCTGCGATATATTTTCTAGTTGTCTCGATTGTCGTACTTCTTTTACCTGTTTCGATCTGTCTTTGGGTAGAGGGATTAATACCTGCCCTTCTAGCTACTTCTTCCCCCGAAATTTCCGCTAATTTTCTCAGCGCAGATATTTGTTCGGCGACAATTGCGTTGACAACCGCACGTACTTCCGCAATTCCAGTTCTTCCGACTTTCAATTCACCGCTTAGAACAAGCTCTACATGATCTTTGTCTGACTTTGATCGATCCACAATCTGATCAACTGTGATATCAAATTCGCGCATGAATTCTAGTGTTTTTTCTACATCCCTAGGTAATTCTCCTTTTTTTAATTTTTTTCTTTTCTTTTTTTTGGGTTGGTCATCTTTTCCATCTGAGCCATTGCCTGAGCGAACCATGCCAACGACAATTGGTGTCATTGAAACGGCTGTGACGATGTCTTGCCAAGGTAAAATATTTTTAACTGTGGTAACAATGGATACGACAAATTGTGGGGCCTCAGAATATCCCCACGCACAAGCAATGATAGAGATAATGGTTGCTGTTGATAAAATTTGTAAAACGGACGTGATCACTTCGGATTTGATGATGGTATGAAAAGGTTCATGGGTAAGTAGGTGAAATAATTTATTGAGCCTCAAACTAAAAAAGGCATAGACTACGTTGTCCCGCCATCTGTTCCAGGTGTCAAAATAAGCAATGGGTTCATTCCACTCTGACGGAGGTCCTCTCCGCAAGTTTGACGCAATCCCCCATATGCCACTTAGAATGAGCGTTCCACCTGTCAACGCGTAAATTGTTTCTGAAAAAAACGGGCCAACGCCTAGCCAACCTGCAATAAACGCACCCACACCCGCGGCAATTGCCTGCAGTGGTTCTGAACTTGACGCTTGTCTTAAGTTCTCATCCAGCATCTGCTGTGGGGTTACATTAAAAAAGTCTGCGATTTTTTCCAAGCTCTTACTTCCAACGCGCGGCTTTGAGCCAAACCAGGTTTGAACCGTCATCAATCGCACATCAGCAAATTCAGCCAACTGTCTTTTAACTTCTGCGTTTGATTCTGTCTTTAAATTCATCAAATAACGCAAGTTACGTTGAAACTGACTTTTTCTTTTAGCCGTCCACTCAATTCGATCAATAAATCCTTCTTGAAGAAGAGAATCACCTTCAATTCGAGGACCAAAAATCTCATCTTTGTTTATTTTTAAGATTCTACATAACTTTACAAGCTGATCCTCAGACGGCATACGTTTGCCCCTTTCAAAAAGACTCACAACCGTTTGACCAGATCTTTGGTCCCTGTAACCAAGCTTCACCCCTAATTCACCTTGTGATAATCGCTGACGCTGTCTCAAAAAAGCCAAATTCCTTGACCAGACGGGAAGCTCTTCTTTCGCCTGTGGATCCGCAACCTCTACTCTCATAGAACGCGCTGTTTCAAAAACACCTTTCCCTCTCAAATACGTTCGTAACTGCTGTATGCGTTTCTGATCAGCCGGGACAATTTTTTCCGCCTTTTCTATACGGTTTAAAATTTTTGTGGAAACACCTGTTTCTTTTGCAACTTGCTGTACAGAAAGTTTTCGTTTGGCACGTGCGGCTTTCAAAAATGTTCCGAAGAATCTATTTTCTTCATACAATCCTTCTTGAGGGATAGAGAAGAATTGCGCCAATGTGCCATGATGTTTCTCTGACCAGCTTCCCCGCCTACCCTGCTCAGCTCTTTCAATCGCCCTCTCCGGGAGTCCTGTCTCTTGTTGTAGTTGTTCTCCGCTTAATCCCCGCGACAAGCGAAGCCAACGAATGTTCTCACCGACAATTTTTGCGCGCATATACATCTCATCACGCGATTCATCCGCCCATTGCTCCAGAGACTCACTTACTGTCTCCAGTGGTGGCGCTTTTGCTGTTAGTTCTGCGCGTCGAAGCCCCAAAGCGCGGGCAACACCAACAAATAACTCTGGTCTAAACGGGGCCGTCCCAATTATAATTGTCCTTAGCAGATTCGCTGTCATCTCTATCCCCTGCTCATTTAATAGACGCGCGAGCTGACTGTAAGTCAATGCTGTTTGTTCTACAATGGCTAAAACATTGCGTTTAAAACGCTCTTCTTTAATCTTTTCTCTTTTTTGTCTATCTTTAAGAATAGAAATATGGGCAGCAACCCACGCGTTAGAACCAACTTGATTTAGCGTCATTCCCAATCCTGAGGCAACCATTTCCAGCCACTCTGTTTTTTGCATAGCGCGCGTGTCAAAAGCTTCTAGATGCTGTATTTGTGCCCACGTTAATGCACTTTTGTCAGCTAAATCTCTTTGTCGAAGCTCTCGCGCCTTTCTTAATCGCCGAATATTGCGTCGTATTTGTTCGACATTAAATGCTTTAGTTAAATCTACCGTAGGCGCTTCAAGTTCACGCATTTGCTCGTCTGTTAAAACTCTGTTACCCGGAGTCCTCACCCGCCCCTCAACCGCTCCACCTGAAATAAGTGAAATAAGCGCCGTCTGTCCTGAAACACGATAAGCTTTTACATCAGGTGATAATTGCAGATGCTCAATCAAACTCTCTAAATCATGGCGAATACGAGCAAGTTCGGAGCGCTGTGATTCATCAAGTTCACCATTAAAATCTGCTTCAACAGCCTCCAGATTATCTAATGAGCTCCATACTATTTCCGCCGCTTTATTTAAACTCGCTATTTTAGCTGTCCGCCCGGAATTACCTTCGTTAGCTTTATGAAACATCTCAATGGCGCTTTTTGATTTTTGAGCGATTGAATAAATTTGTGTGCTGGGATCGTTTGTATCATCATATCCCGTAAGCTCGAGCAACTCTTCTTTAATCGATTCTATATATTTAATTTCTCTCTGAACATCTTCATTCATTTTTCCCGAGGCATCCGGATTTTCAGATAATGCTCTCAACTTGGCTATCGCTTTTCTTGCCTGCGAGTAAAGACCCACCATCATAAAGCGCCAATCCTCTCTCCTTTCTAAAGAAATTATTATCTCAAACGTTTTCTGCATTATTTTTTTATGGATAGACACTTCATCCAATAATTTTGCGATTACGATAGCTTCTCGGCCAATCGCACTCTCTGTTACGTGAGCAAGATCATCTAATCTTGCTTGTTTATCCAAATTTCCATCTAAGTTAATCAGATCTTTAGCAATATGGTATACCTTTAAGCTGCGCGCCTGTCTTGGTCTATTCTTTTCAATAAGTTGACGGGCTGTGTCAATCCACTGCTGATGATCCATCCCTCCTAACAAATCGATTTCCTCTGCAGACTCACCTGTCGGAGGATCGCTTGGTTCATCATAATTGAAATAGATTCTGATTTTTCCACTAGGTAAACGTTGTCCACGATGCGCACGCATAAGAGGTTGCAACATCGCTTCAGGCACTGAAGATTCAAAAGTCACTCTTTGTCGCTTTTGACGTTTCGCTTCTTTAATCACCACACGCAACAGTTGTTCCAGCACATCTTGCCGTCCTTTTTGATCCAACCGCACATTCCATCGTTTTAAATCCACCACAAAACGGCCAGAACTTCTCTCATTCGTATCATCTTCACCGTTGGTTGTATCCGACTTGATCGCCTCAGCAACCAGTTCAACTGCTTTTTTTGTTTCGTACCCAATAATTTCCTTTTCAGGTTGTTTTTTCTTTTCAGGAACTGGCTTTTCTTCAACAGGCGGCGCCTCTTGCTCAGCGGGAGGCAAAACACCCCACCCTCTAGCCAATCGACTCGCTAAAGTTTCAACACTTTCTCGTCTTTCCTCTCTTTCTTCAGCCTGTACTTCACTTTCAACTGTTTGGTAAATTGGCGTTTCTATTTCTCGTTCTCGTCGTGTCATGCGCAGAATAACAGGCCCAGATTTCACTGCTTTTCCATGGGCGGCCGGTTGATAGGTTTCTCTTAATTGGCTTTGCCAATACATTTCCTTACGAATCTCTTCGAGTTTCATCATTAAAATTTTTTGATCACTCTCTTCCAGCTTGTTTTCTGCGTCATCAAACTCTGTTGCTTCTAAGTCCAGCTGATCTATACCCCAACCCTCAAATGCTTTCTTAATCGCCGGCTCTAACGCCCACATGCGTTTGTACAGTTCCTGGAAAGTATCTAACTCAATGTGAAATACTATTTTTTTACGACCTCTTGTCGATGAATGAATTGAGAAGCTGAGCTTCCAGTCCCCGACCTTAAAAACGCCCTCACCGCTTATACTTTGACGATCTAGAATTTTTTCACGCAATTTAGCAAATAATTCAATTACAGCAGGTACTTTCATAACCGCCTTCTCACTTAACCCCTCAAATACAGCCAACTCAGATTCTTCATCGATCTGTAACACATAAAGATCTAGTAAACGCTTCAGCGGCGCAAGCACTTTGTCTGCCAACTTCACATCTTTAGCACCTGCACTTGATTTCTTTTTTTGTAGCTTTTTTCTTTCTCTAACTACCTTCCCGTTCAGCTCATCTAATACACTTTGAATCATTTCTCTGAGCTCATCTTTCTCAAATGCTTCTAGTAAAATTAATAAATTGCGCGCGTTTTTCTTGATATTCTCATTTTCTTTTGTTTGATTTTGTGCTGATGCTTCTGACTCAAGCTGTTTAACGACTTGCGCGAGCTCCTCGCGGTTAACCTTGACTTCATCATCTCTTAGAACTGCCACAAGAGGCACTAATACGCCTTCGGTGATCTTTTCAATTTCATCTTTGGACTTTCCATCTAACACTGCATCTACTTCGGCTGGATCACTTACACTATCCGACAAGCTTAGAATCTCCTTTAACAAAAGCTTATATTCCTCGGGCTCTAACCATTTGTCTTTCAGTGCTCCCTTAAACACAAGAAAGCGATAGATACGACCTTGCTGTAGTAAAGTTCGCATCATTTCGGCAGCTTGTTCAAACCTTGCATCAAAAGTGTAGGCATTTACCAGTGTACTCATCGCCTTAAGTCGTTGGCCGTATTCTTTATGCTCTTTAGGATAGTTCAACACTTCTGTCAACAACGGCTCAGTATCTCTTAGCGCGTTGGCACGTCTAAACACAGCCGCCTCAAGTTCAACACGACGTTGTTCAGAGCTGGGGTTAGTTAAAAAGTTTTCAATGAATTCTTCTAATTCTTTGTCATCATGGCTTCTGATTTTTTCAATCACCGGCGCAAAGAAATCAACTTGTACAAATGCTTCGACTGCCTGCTCCCGATCTTCTGTCTCACTCAGCTTCTTTCTAAACTGCCGTATCTGAGACACAGTAATTGACTGAAGCGTTCTCACAAGCTGAAGACGCGCCTGAACGGAGTGTTCTTTATCATTTTTAAGTTCTTCTAAAGTGCTGCGCGCTTTATCCCATTGTTCACGCGCCTCCTCGACTTTGTCGTCATCATAGTAAGTCTCACCTAGAAGATAATGCACTCTTCCTAAATCATGTCTAAACCGCGCTAAAATTCTTTCATTTGTCTCAACCCCCAAATAAATCTTAGCAATGCGAATCGCTGCTTTAAAATATCCGATTGCTTCGCTATATTCCTTACGCGCATAGAGCACTTCTGCTAATTTACGGTATTGCTCAAACACTTTATTGAGCAATCGACGATAATCCTCTCCCTCATCAATAGAGAATACCTCTAGTAATTCAAAGGCATCTTGCATATAGTCCACTGCCTTCTGAAAATACCCTAACACCTCGTCATCCTTATCTCCCCTATCTTCCTTAAACATATCTCCGACATCATCGTAAATATCCGCAAGGATCTCCAATAGAATAATGCGTTCATGACCATAAAATTTCTCTAAAGCCTTTTCAGTCATATCAAAGGCATCACCATGAAATCCAATACGAGAACTCAAGCGCGCATAGTGTTGAATGGCCTCTCGGACTTTCTTTCGGTTTTCTTGGCTTAGATATGAGTACCACCCCATTAAGTAAGGAAGCACCTGGTCCATAACCGTGTGTGCATCTTGCATTTTTGTGTCCGCCTCATATGTCTTTTCTGTAATCTTCCCTTTAGACTTAATTTCCTTAGCCGTCAGTACAGATGCGGCTTCATTCAGCTTTTCCATTTTAGAAATCAAGGATTCATAACTGCCTTTTTCCTCTGCTGGCAATGCATCGGCGTGATATAAAATAGCGGTGGCATTCGCAGTGCGATTCGATAGTGCAGAGGCTTCATCTGCGGTGAGTATATCTTTGTCAGCACCCTCCAAAGCCCGTTTTGCTTCATCTCTTGATCGCTTAACCTGTTCAATCACGTAGTCAGAATCAAACTGATTTCGGTTGAGTTGCATCGCCTGCAAAAAGCCTATTCGCACATGCCCTAACCTATCATAAGCTCTTTGCGTGATGGTCTCGGCCTCTTTACGCGTTGCCTCATCACCATGAACGACACGCTTTGTGTCCGGTTGTTGTAAGTAAAAGTCAAACACCTCGGATGGATCATAGGCCTGAGGACTCATGGAAGTCAAAAAAGTGGCCACAATCTGATCTAAATAAAATTCACCGCCAGTAAATTTATAAAATAAAGGGAATAACTTACGCAGATTTTCTAACGCGGCTTCATAGTTTTGAGACATAAACTGCATTTCGATCAATTTTACAAGTGGTCTGGGATCTTCTGGAAACTGCCCAACCAACTGCTCAGACAGCGCCGCATACTCCTTTGCGAGTTCACTTGAACTATAAAACAATCCTTGCACTTGATTTACCACGTCATAATTTCCAAGATCAGCCATCCAGCGCCCTAGCACATCGCTGTTGGAAAGATTTGCAAGGGACTCATTAAACCCGCTCATCACACTGGCAAAATCATTGTCAATTTCTGAGACATGTGTAGCCGCCTGTTTTGCCCTTTCTACGGAATCTGCTACATCACTTACTTCATATATTTTTAGAAATTGGAATATCGTTCGTGACAAAATACGGGCTAATATACTCAAACGTTCAATTTGAAATTCTATATTGCGGGGGTATCTGGCTACGGCCATCTTCACATTTTTTACTGCGGGCCAATAGTTATTCTTTAAAATCTCAACATTATCTTCGTCACGATGGTCTGAGAGCAATCCAGACATCACAACAGCATAAGTTGTATAGGCATTGGCCATCGCCGTCCAATCGATTTCATAAAGATCATCTCTACCTTCCCAGGCTTTGTCTAAATATACTTTTGCCTGCTGTAAAGGCTCGATTAATGATTCGCTTCCTTCCAGACGGTTGTAAGTCGAAATAACAGGAAATGCCAGGAACTTATATTGAATTAAATTTGCAAAGGTTGTTTGTTGTCCATTGATTTTCTGAAGTTCTTCAATGTACATATCTCCTTCAAGATCGGGCAAAATTGCAGCGAGATCATCTCGATCCTGTTCTAGCATTGCCAAATTTTTCTTATGCCACGCATCATCCCATCCTGCATTCACATACATCCATATGTAATGAAACCTGAACTGAAAATAAGCCCAACGCTTGTCTGGTTCCAGGGCCTTTATGGCTTTCCGACGACTTTCTACATCAGCAGGAAAAGCGTTCTTAAAATTCCATAATATTTCTGCAACACCTTCCTTTTGAAACTCTACTGCAGCCGATAGATCGCCTGGATGATGCCCTATTGTGCCCTGTTTTTTCTTTAAGAAATCAATCGCTTTTTGAAAGGCATCCCGATCATCGTGGCTGAGTACACTTGCTACCGTCTTCTTCCCTGAACCTCCTTTTCCGCCGCCTCTTTTCCTTGCCGCTGCTGTTTCAAAACCCTCATGATCAAAACGAAAAGCGACGCGCGTCAACTGCCATTCACGATTCAAATCAAATCCCTGATACTTTTCATCTCCTTTTCGTCCAAACAATTCTTCAGGATAAGCTTGGGGGTATGCAGCAATGAGCATATCCAATTCTTGACTCAGGGCTTTTAAAAATGATGTTTTTTCCCAGTCTTCAGTCACTTGAATTTGCAGTTGGCCAAAGGCGCGATATTCAATGACTAATGAAAGGATGTGTCGTGCCAAGCGATCGGTCACCGCTGTACGCTCTAATTTTTTTTGAAGGAGTCGAATGAGTTGTTGATGGGCTTTCGGGTAGGCATCACGATGACCCTGCAAAGCAGCCTCGGCCTGCTCGTGAAATTTGTAACGCTCTTCTGAGCCCTGAAGTAAAATTTCATGCTTCTCAGTCAGCATTGCATCTTCAATTTCCGCTAACCGCAACATTGCATTATCTGTTTCGTCTGTCTGGCGTATACCGATTGAAACAATTTGCATCAATTCTTTAACGAGTCCTTGCAGTGTATCCACCGATGTGTTTTGACGTAAAAAGTCTATAAAACTTTTCCTGATTTTCTCACGCTCGATGTAGTACAAACGCTCTTGTCCCTCTTCTTGGCGGAGAATAATGAAACCATCCTTGTAGCGTCGACTCCATTCGCGAATCAGCTCCTTGCGATCGGCGACATTCACATCTCGCATATAAGCGTTAACCGTATCAGATAAGAAAGTGTTCACGAGGCCTTGATTATTGAAGGAGTGATCCGTTGTATCAATCACTGCAATTTGTGAAATAAGCTGTACATGGTCCTGCGTGGGTTGATTGTCACGACGAACCATCCACCTTTCCTTATTGACATTGAACTTGGCATAGTTGGCCATCTTAGTCCGATATCTATCAATCGCGCCCAGTTGTTCTATCGCAGGTCTTAAGATTACATAGGAGATACCCAGCTCTCTAAGTTCAGCTGAAATTCCGTGACGATGGAATCCACCAACAAATACGATGCTATTGTTTTCATTCTGCCTGTCCATTTCTGCATTGACATGTTTGACCATGTAGGCATCACGCTCCCGTGAGAGTACATAAAAATCAACGGTTTGTTCAATGTTATTAAATAAGTCGTGGAGATCGGAGGCGTTCGGAGCTTTTCCTGTGCTTTTAAGAACTGAGGCCAGAGACTCTCCCAATCGGTCTGGATTCCATTTTCTTAGTGAGTTTCGCAGCATTTCATGTTGGTCATAGGATAAATGAAGACTGAAAAGTCCTTTAAGCTGAGATAATAGTTCTTCTGTATCTAAATACGCGCGATCCTCTTTTTTTGCCAGTCTTTGCGTGATGAGCGTGTCTAGCTTGTTCAAGCTTGTAATCAATTCATTCCATTCGATTGAATCAAGCTTTCCTTCTTTCTCAAAAAAACGATTAAGAGCGCCCAACTGCTCATCATCAAAACCAAGTTGAGCAGATTTTAAAACCAGATATTGCAGCCAAGAAATTGTCCCTTGCCACTTTTCTTTATTTTTTAAATGTGTTAACACCTCTTCAGATAAATGTTGATTACGCTGCGCGATAATATCACGATGCCATTGGTCCACCCATGCCAACATCTGTTCTCTCATTTCAAATGTATTGAGATATGCTTTCACATTTTTTGCATAGAGTTGATTGTGATCAACTCCGTGGAGTTCTATTTCCTTTTCTCCTGTAACTGAATAATATTCCGGACCAGAAATACGCGCCTGATGTAAGTGCCTTTTAAACACACGTTTTTTGGTTTCTTGGCGTGGAAATGAATTGAAGAAACTCGTATCGACTGGACCAAAGGAGCCTTCAACGCCTACAAGCTTTACTTTTTTCTCTTTAGCAAGATAATTAATTAATTTAGAGGCGTTGAGCTGTGACTGAAACACCCCGTGCGCATCTTCAATGAGATAGACGAACTTTTTAGACGTGTTTTGGGAGGAAAGCGCAACAAATGATTGCGGGTGGAGATAGATCTCCTCTACACGACCAATATTGGGCGTAATGTCTAAGCCAATCGCACGTAAGATTGCCTGCCGATTTGCATCAGCACGCAAGTGTGCAATGCCCTGAGACATTGAGCCAATGTCAGCGCTTGTCATCGAAGTACTACTAAATAGAAATAATACGAGTGCCGAAAGACCCCGTAGAGATCTCGGCCTCTTTGATATCAGACCCGCCATATATACTTTCGTTAACCCGTTAGAATGTTGCCTAACTATAACGATGCTGACTGCAAAATGCAAGCTCATGGCCTATTTGCAACTTATTTAATATGAATGGTTTACATTTTTTCTTCTATGCGGTTGGAAAAAATATATAAAAAAGATAGGGTTTTTGACTTGAGAGCTTATTAGAATGGCTGCAATAAAAAAGGCTACATCTTAGTCAAGATGTAGCCTTTAATTATTAAAAATGCATCAAATTAAGAACGAGGACAATTGCCTGACTTGGCTTTCTCTTTCCACATTTTCTTCATTTCTGCATACTGCTCATCGGTTAGGATATTTTTTAGAGATCCTATTGCCGCTACAACCGTTTTGGTCTTTGCTTTTTTCAACTCATACTTCTGATCAATCAAAGGATTAATCGTCTCTAAGTTGACTGTTCTTTCATACATTAAATCCTTGATATCAATCTTCAAGACATCGATCTTAGCTTTGTGTTCGATGATTGATTTCTTAGTGGCGCTATTTAAAGCCTTAATTGCTGTGACTTGCTGGTCTGTTAACCCTAGCTCACTGCTATTGGCCATTAAAAAACTCACTTTTTTGCAAAACTTGGCACAAAGTGATGATTTTTTGCATGATTTTTGAACTTCACATGACCGGCCTTTAGAACAGGAACGATCTCCTTTGCCGCACTTTGCAAAAGCATCTGTGTGTCCGACACCGAGTAATAATACCGACATAAATATAGCGATTAACATCTTATTTCGCATGAGGTCTCTCCTTTGTAAATTTGCTGGTTTACTGGTAACGACCAGATATCTGAAAGACTAAAACCAGTCCCTCAGTCCGCTTTACACCTGTCGCCTATGTGGCGTATAAATAATTTTAACAGATTA
>Ga0066640_10000424_pt1 | contig 24386 bp, 26 predicted proteins | sample CryGeyCG2114_020_2_FD_59505 | JGI IMG/M metagenome (GOLD analysis project Ga0066640, IMG submission 59505) | Groundwater microbial communities from aquifer - Crystal Geyser CG11_big_fil_rev_8/21/14_0.20 | ecosystem: Environmental > Aquatic > Deep subsurface > Groundwater | place: USA: Utah... | reverse complement strand
GCGGAGATATGAAAAAGATCTGGTATCGGTGATCAAGACAAGACTTTCTACAGAGCCGGTTTTTAGAATCTATATTCTATGACGTTTTGCGTCTATTCCTTATTCTTAAGTCACCAGAATGTGATTTTATCTTTCTATCAGTTTTTGCGTGCTCGACAATCAAAGCGTGATATTCCTGGAACATGATAAGGTCAGATTTCAGATTATTTTCAAATAAAGCCTTGATATGCTCATAATCGGCCTTCTCATCAATATGACCTAGATTAGCGAAAATACGCCTTGTATAGGCATCTATAACAAAAGTTGGCACTTTGAAGGCATAAAGAAGCATAGAATCTGCTGTTTCAGGCCCTATACCCCATATATCCAACAATTCCTGCCTTTTTGGGATTCTCCCCCGCAAGTGGAGAAAGAACTTCGCGAACCCTTTAAGCTTTTTCGCTTTCTGGTTGAAATAGCCAGCTGGCCTGATCGCATCTTTTAAGACATCTTCGTCAAGGCTGAGCAATCGCTTTGGATCGATCACATCTAACTTATTGAGGTTCAGAAGAGCTTTCTCTACATTTGGCCATGCTGTGTTCTGACCCAATATGGTGCCAAGACAGATCTCAAAGACCTGTTCCCTCGTCCTTGGGAATGTATAATCGCCGGGATGATATCCGTTTATTGAACCGGATTTTGTGGGATTCGACCCTTTATGGCTGATCAGCGGCCACCATCCTTGCGGTCCATATTGTTTCAGGAACAGATCATAAATCTCTTTTATTGTTTTCATGATATTGATCAGAAAAAATTGAGAGTATTAAATTCTATCTCAAAATAGCACAGCAGAAATCAGTAATGTCTGGATACACTAATCAGATAAGCCAGTGGAATGAATGCGTTGAAATCATAATCCCGATGAAAGATACGATTGTGAAAAAAAGAGTTAAGAATTGATTTCTATCCAAAAAATACCCTGTCCTAAAAACGATTTTAGCTTGTCTATTTCTGGCCAAGATATGTTTTCACAAGAGGGACCAATTCAGATGGTTCATCTATGATGTGATCGAATCTATGTCTTTCGCCAGAAGGAGACTCAATCCCATTTGACAGTTTCTCCTTGCCTTCATATCCCCATGCGACCCCGACGGTTATCAGATTTTCATGATTTCCATTGGTCCTTAGGATATTTCTAGAAGCATGCAAATCATATCTTGTATCGCAGACATGCATGGTGTGCTGGCCTCTTGCGCCAAGGGTATCCAATGCGATATTAAGAGATATCTTGCTTGGTTTCTTTAATGAATTGCCATTTGAATAACCATGATATAGATCAAGCATCTCTGCTCCCACCTGGACATCAAAAAACGGCAATATCTGGGCTTTAAGGAGCTCTCTATAAACGCTAGACCAAAGATTATTTGTGACAATACCTAAACGTATCCTTCTTGTATTTGATGAGTCTTTTGTCAATGAACCTAATTCATGTATTGTGCTCACCGCTTCTTTGATCCCATCATATAAGCCAGTCGGATTATCGTGCTGGAAGGCTTCATAGGCTGGCCAGACACGATGATTTCTATCTTTCATATTACATGGTAATCCTACGGAATCATAGAAGGTCTGAACACCATCCAATACATTTTCGCTTCGTGCCAATGTGTCGTTATATACTGTGAGAAATTCATCAAAATCTGAAAATGGCCAGGTTATATTATTTACTTCCGACCAATGCTTGAACCATTGTTCCTGTCTTGGAGCAGTGTTTGTCAGTGTTCCATCCACATCAAATATTATCGCATCTAATTTTTTTTGTTCCAATTAACTCACCTTTATTTATGGAATGTAAAAGTAAGCAGTGTTTTATACTTAAATATATAAATATTCTTAAAAATGCTCTATCGTAAGTCACGCTTAATGCAAGGCCATTTTCGTGGATACACCTTTTCAGGGTGCGGTCAGGATTCGCTAATTATTTCTCTGAACAAGTTTTTGTTATAAATGACCCTCAAAATGCCAGAATCGGCTGCTGAATTAGTAAAGTTTTTAAATGGAAGTAATTTCCTGCCTACTGACCAATATTAAGATGTGTGAATAAGATGCAAGGAAGCGTAGTCAATTTCAGGAGAGGAAGACATACTCAAAGAACAAATCATCTGGTTATATTGCCAGATGGCTGCAAGACAAAAGAAGAAGCGAAAAAACTAGTCGGAAAATCCGTCAAATGGACAAGCCCGGCAAAGAAAGAGCTTGCAGGCAAGGTAATCGCAGTGCATGGCGGAAATGGCGCAGTCCGTGTAGAGTTTGAGACCGGTATTCCTGGTCAGGCACTGGGAACAAAAGTCACAATCAACTAAAAGTGATAAGATGGGAAGAATAAAAACAAAAAAAATCAAAAGCATCACAAAGGACTTGATGGCTCTTCACGGTGATGACCTGACTGACAATTTTGAGAAGAACAAAGAACTTGTGGAACGATTCAGCACCACATCTTCAAAGAAACTGCGAAATGTCATCGCAGGTTACTGTGCTAGACTTATCAAGAACCGCGAGGTTCTGTAAATCTCTTTTTTTTGGAGATCTTTGTATGGATCCTCTGGACATAATATTTTTTGGGGGGATATGATGACAGAAGGAGACATCGCAGAAGATATCAAAGATAACTGTATCTTTATCGGCAGCAAACCATTCATGAACTATGTGACTGGTGTTGTCATGCAATTCACGACAAAAGGCGCCGATGAAGTGATTCTGAAAGCGAGAGGGAAATTCATCTCACGGGCCGTAGATATTGCAGAAGTCATATCTAAAAGATTCATGGATGGAACAATAGAGATCTCTACTGTGAACATCGATTCAGAGGGTTTCAAGAACCGAGAAGGAAGAGATGTCATGGTATCAATTATTGAAATCACATTGCGTAAAAAATAAAGAAGGTGATTTATTTGGATTTGAAAAAAAAGATACGGGATATTCCGAATTTTCCAAAGCAGGGTATCATGTATCGTGATATAACGACACTTCTAGCAGACGCAGAGGCATTCCGACACACTGTCGATCGTCTTGCGGACCAGTATAAAGACAAAGGTATAAGCAAGATCGTCAGCATAGAATCAAGAGGATTCATCTTCGGTGCCGCGCTCGCATACAAATTGGGGTGCGCTTTTGTGGCCGCGAGGAAGGCAGGGAAATTACCTCATAAGACGATCAAAGAAGAATATCAGCTGGAATATGGCACTGATGGTCTTGAATTGCATACTGATAGTGTAGATAAAGGTGAAAAAGTGATAATCATCGATGATCTTCTTGCGACAGGCGGGACGATCGAAGCGACATGCAGGCTGGTAGAACGGCTTGGGGGGATCGTCGCTGGTATCGCTGTCATAATCGAGCTCTCTTTCCTTCCAGGAAGAAAACGGCTTTCAAAATATGAAGTGGTCTCTTTGGTTGAATATGACGGTGAGTGAATGATAGTTTTTTTATATTGATCTGTTTTATATCTAATAATGAACCTTCCAAATATGCTTTGCTATGCACGGATAATACTTATCCCAGTATTCCTGTTCTATTTCACTATGGGTATGAACCATGTCGCCGCGTTGATATTCATAATACTCTCTCTGACAGACATGTTCGATGGATACCTTGCCAGACGCTTCGGTCAGGTGACGACGACTGGAAAATTTTTGGATCCTCTCGCAGATAAGCTTCTTGTGATTAGTGCTCTTGTGTATCTGAATGCGGCAGGGAAGGCAGCGGCCTGGATGGTCCTGTTGATAATCGCGCGTGAGATCACAGTCACGGGTCTTAGGGCTATCGGTTCTGCCAAATCTAAGATCATAAGCGCTTCACATCTTGGCAAACTGAAGACAGTGACACAGATCATCGCTGTCTGCTGGCTTATCTTCGGGCTTGATTTTGGATATTGGATACTTCTTATCGCCACATTGATGTCGGTGTTCTCTGGATTGCATTATTTATACAAGAACCGGAGATTGTTTGATTGATCGTCGAAACATTTTTATAAATGATTTTTGGTTTTTATCATATGCATATCCTGCTTACCAATGATGATGGATATGAAGCAGAGGGGATCCGTAAACTATACGCTGCACTTAGTCAGATAGCTTGCGTCACGATAGTCGCTCCAAATGCGAATAAGAGCGCGATAGGGCATGGCATCACTATTTTTAAGGATATTATGACCAAGAAGATATCTGAGGGTATATTCGCTGTGGATGGGACTCCTGCTGATTGTGTGAGGCTTGCCCTGAATTGTCTTGTCAAAGAGAAAATTGATCTTGTTGTCGCTGGCATAAACCATGGTCCTAATCTTGGGTTTGATGTGTTCTATTCAGGTACTGCCGCTGCCGCGCGTGAAGCAAGCATACGTGGCATACCAAGCATCGCAGTGTCTGTCTGCGATCCAAAGGACCCAAGATTCGATAATGCCTGTATCTTCATGCAGCGGCTTGTGCAGCGTCATGCAGATCTGCCATTGCATCCAGATGTCTTCTTAAATGTCAATGTCCCTAATTGCGAGATGATAAAAGGTATAGAAGTGACTCGGCTAAGCCGAAAGCATTATCATGATTCTTTCTCTGATCGCGGAGATGGGAAGTATTGTTTTGGATTTGGTCTTTGGAAAGATGATTTCGATCCAGGGACAGATATCGCATCGATTGTCAAGAAAAAGATATCGATCTCTCCTTTGGGTCTTGACATGACGTGTCCAGTCACGATCCAGTTCGCCGATGAGATCAAGGAGAGTATCTTGAGACTGTGATCAATTTTGTATCGATGTCATGTGTTCCATCTTGAGATGCTCTTTTTCAATAACATTTTTATACTGCTTTCTGTCCTATTTTCCCCGGGGGTTTCATATGGATTATAGCTATCTTGTCAATGTATATGGGAAGCTTTCTTCTACTTCGAAAAGGCTTGAGAAGACGTATCATGTGGCTAAATTGATAGAGAAAGCAAGCGATACTGACCTTGACATGCTGATGCTTCTTTTGCAGGGAAAAGTGTTCCCTGTCTATGATGACAATAAGATCGGTGTGGCCGCGAAGCTTGTTATCAAAGCGATAAAGCTCGCGACAGGTTTCTCTGCAGATGAGATAGAAGATGAATGGAAAAAGACAGGAGACCTTGGGATCACTGCATCGAACTTTATCTCAAGAAAGAAACAGGTGACTCTATTCTCACAGGAACTTACGATCCAAAAAGTGTTCTCCAATCTTCGCAAGCTCGCGTCGATCGAAGGCCAGAAGAGCGTGAACCATAAGATGCAATTGATCGCCGAGCTCTTGACGTCGGCAAGACCAGATGAGGCGCAGTACATCGTCAGGACTGTGCTTGAGGATCTTAGGGTAGGTGTCGGTGTAGGTACTCTTAGAGACGCGATAGTCTGGGCGATGTTCCCAAAAGTTGTTGGCATATTCTATAAATGCGCAGAGTGCGGTGGATGGATGCCCGACACAAAACTCTGTCTCTCATGCAAGAAGAGCGTCGACAACAGTTTCGTCGATATGGTAAATGCTCTCAAGGAAGAGAAGATAGTCATCGCAGAGTCAGACAACATCGACAAGCTAGACCTTCATGATAAGAACTACATCCTTCCAAAGGATAAAGATTCCGCTCGACAGATCTATAATGCGATAGTCGAAGCAGTGCAGGAGGCGTATGATATCACAAATGATTTCGCGAAAGTCGCAAAAGCGGCAAGAGATGGTCTAAAGGATCTAAGGAAGATCTCGCTTGAAGTCGGAAAACCTCTCAATCTCATGTTGTATCTCAAAGCCCATGATATAGAAGATGGTTTCAAGACCGTCGGAAAACCTGCCGCGCTTGAATACAAATATGATGGATTCCGTATGGAGATCCATCGTGCTGGCGACGATATCACTTTCTTCACCCGCAGGCTTGAGAATGTGACAAAGCAATTTCCTGATGTCGCTAAAGTGATCCTCGATTCGACAGAGAAGACAGATTTCATATTGGATGCAGAGATCATCGGCTATGACAAGAAGACAAAAAGATATCTCCCTTTCCAAAAGATATCAAAACGTATAAGGAGAAAGTATGATCTTGAACAGATCCAGCTGGACATACCAGTGGTCATCAATGTATTCGATGTATTATATGCAGATGGGAAGACACTTCTGAAAGCGCCTTTTTCGAAGAGGCGTGAGATGATCGCGTCGTTGATAAAAGAGATTCCTGGGAAGATCGCTCTTGCAGAGCAGCTTGTAACTGATAATGTCGATGTTGCTTCGAGATTCTATCAGGAGGCTCTTGACATGGGGAACGAAGGCATAATGATGAAGAATCTGGATGGCATATACAAGCCTGGCGCAAGGGTCGGATATGGTGTCAAGATAAAACCAGTCATGGAGACGCTTGACGTCGTCATTATCGGCGCAGAATGGGGCGAAGGGAAACGATCCGGTTGGTTTACGTCGTTCTCTGTCGCAGTCCAGGACGAAGATGGGAATCTTATTGATATCGGGAAGGTGTCGACTGGACTGAAAGAGAAAAAAGAGGAAGGCACTTCATATGAAGAGATGACTGAGCTGCTTAATGGACTCATCACATCGGAGAAAGGAAAAGAGGTCACAGTGAAACCTGAGATAGTCATCGAGATAAAATACGAAGAGATCCAGAGGAGCACAAATTATTCTTCTGGTTATGCGCTTAGATTTCCAAGGTTTGTGAGGTTGCGTGAGGATCGCGGCAGTGATGATATCTCTGATATCTCTTTAGTAGAAGAGCTTTATGACACTCAGAGGGGCAGATAATGCGCACTGCGATTGTATATTCTAAATGCCATGTCCTGCATCATGATTCGGACCATCCGGAGAACGCGCGTCGGGTTGAGAGCATACTTAAAAAGATTGATGACGAAGATCTGATCCTTATCAAATCACCTGGCCGTGAAGCTTCAAGGCAGGAGCTAGAGCTTGTCCATGAGGAAGATTTCATCGATTTTGTGTTTGGGCTTGATAGCTTGGAAAAGAAAGACACTATCTATGCCACCGGGATGCTGACTAAAGATAATTATTTTTCAGATGATACGCCAAAGGCAGCGATCGCATCGGCTGGTTGTGTCCTTTCTGCTGTCGATCTTATGATGTCTGGAAAAGCAGATAACGCTTTTGCCTTATGCAGACCGCCTGGCCATCATGCTGAAGCATCAGGCGCCATGGGTTTTTGCTTCTTCAATAATATCGCTGTCGGGGCGAGGTATGCGTATGAAAAATATGATCTGAAGAAGATATTCATCCTGGATCTCGACGCTCATCATGGCAATGGGACCCAACATATCTTTGAAAGACGTGATGAGGTTTTCTATTGCTCGATACATCAATATCCTTTGTTTCCTGGGACTGGTAGGGATCTTGAGATTGGCTATGGAAATGGTGTCGGTCTGACCCTGAATATTCCTCTTCCACCTGGGAGCGGTGAGGATGACTATATGCGTGTGATGTCTGAGAAAGTCATCCCATCGATCGAATCTTTCATGCCAGATATGATCCTGGTGTCGGCAGGGTTTGATACGCATCGTCTTGATCCGTTGACTGATATGATGCTTAAGACGGCCAGCTATGGAAAGATAACCCGATTGCTTAAAGACACTGCGAAAAGATTCTGTTCTGGCAGGCTCTTGTATGTGCTTGAAGGCGGCTATGATCTTTATGCCTTAGCCGATAGTGCGGTTTGTGTGCTTAGAGAGCTTCAGAAAGAGTGATTTTTGTTAGTATGGTTCAGTGATTACTTACGAAAGGTTTATAAACCCAGTCATGAACCATTCCCCATAATGGTACGGGTAACATCGTATACTATAACTCCTGAATTGGAAAGATTAAAGCTAGAAAGAAGTAGCACTTTTCAGCATTCTCATGAAGTGGCGGATCTCTCTCTGAAGGTCTATCATGGTCTTAAAAGATATTGTCATGCTGGACCTTCTTTTATAGAACGTGTCGTTGGTATATTCAACGGAGACATGGGACGATTCAATCATATCTGTTTTGAATTAGATTATCTGGGTGAACAAGATATGCTTGATGGCGCGATGTATCATGATATCGGAAAGCTCTGTCTTGATGATGACATGCTTGTGCAGAGATCCAATCTGCGCGAATGGGAAAGAAAAGAGATCGAGACACATTCACAGCATGGATATGAGATGATGAAAAATTTTTTTTCTCAACGAGGCGATGTCCTTGATTGCATTCTTTATCATCATGAATCATACAATGGAAAAGGTTATCCTACAAGATTGAAGGCAGAAGACATACCCTTATGTGCAAGAATAGTCACTGTCGCAGATCATTTCGATGCCATGACACACAGGCCAAGCTTTGATGAGAACAACAATGTGCTCTCTCCAAAAGAAGTCGGCGAGGCTTTAGTTGAGATGACCAAGATGAAGAAGAAATACGATCCTTTGGTCTTCATGATCTTCAAACAGGTCGTCTCTTCCAAAAAATAATTCTAAAAATATCAACAAGTCAGCTTGATTCATCTCTATTTGGCAAGACGCTCTTCGACAGTGAGGTTGATTCCCCGTGCTTGGAATTGCTTGATAAATTCCTGTGTCGGGACGCAGGTCTCCTGTGGTATCGCGCCTCTCTGCTTGATATCTCCTCTTGCCATCATCAGGTTTATGATGCTCGCAGAGAACGCGGTCATACGTGCCATCGATGTGAGTCCTGTCGTATGATCCTTATAGTCGATGCATTCATAGACTCTTTCTTTGTCGACGCCATTGACTGTCGAAACAGCAGTCCATCTTGATAGACTGACATCATCACCTTCATAGCCGCACTGTTCCATCAGCATCTTCTCAAGAAGCCCCCTTGGCCGCACTATCTTGCCATCGACCTTGAGCAGGTCATCGCTTGCCATGCCGAAATCAAGAAGGTTCTTGACAATGTCTCTATGTCCAAGATACCTGATAGTCTTGTTGTCGAAATTGTTGACCTTTCCTATCATGGTGTAAGGTATTGTCGATTCACCACCAGATGTGTTGAATGCTTCCATTTTTCCGAATGGGGATGGGAAATCAATGAATTCGTAGCCTTCCATCGGATTGACAACTTCTCTTTTTCCATCTGTTATCTTTATGACTGGTTCGATATATTCATTCACGAGTCCTGTCGCTGAGAATACTATCATGTAATTTAGAAACCCCTTTGGAATCACAGGAAGCCCGCCTTCTCTTGCAGAGAATGATTTGAGATGCCCAAAATGATTCACTGCGTCTGCGATGATCAGACTCGGCATTCCTGGCGCATACCCTGTGTCTGGAATTATCAATGATCCTGCTTGCTGTGCCTGACCATCCAGCTTGAGCTGTTTCTGAACGACAGTATTATTGCCGCCAAGGTCGCTGAAATTCGTGCCTGCCGCGATCGCCGCGAGCGCAAACTCAAGATTGTGCTGATAAGTAGTGCAGCCAAGGACCGCATCTTTACATTTGAATAATTTGACATTGCCATCGAAATCAGTAGCATTTGCTTTATGTGGGATAACTTTGTTTGGATCGACAAAATCAGCGACAGCGACAGCTCTTGTGTAATCACAATCAGCGATATGTACTTTATCTACACCAAATTTGACAGCGTCATAGACTGCTGCTTTTCCCATCATACCTGCACCATACACTAATGTTTCCATAATGATCCCTCCTAATAATTTAATCTGGTTAGATGGATTTTATCGAGATTCATAAATGTTACGACAATATGAGGTATGGGCTGTGGGCTATGAGCTATTGGGTGTGAGTTGTGGTGTGTGGTGTGTGTGTTATGATGGTTCAACAAGAATTATAAACTCTTTATCCCAAGAGACATCTTATGACTCCAGAAATGATCGCAGTGCTTGAAGCAGCAATCGAACTTGAGCAAAAAGAGCATGAGATGTATTGCAAGCTACTTGAGATGGCAGAGACACAGAACTGCAAGACATTCTTCAAAGAGCTGTCAGTCGAAGAGCTGAAGCATGAAGAGCTGCTGAAAGAATGCGTCCGCACTGGAAAAGACATGGACGATGTGAAAAAAGAGAAGTATCGTGATTATATAATCGAACTCGATGTCGCGAGCATGCTTGATGCGTTCCATGATATAAGTGATCTGGAAAAAGGATTTGAGATCGCGATAAAGCAAGAGGTGGCGACGCAGAAACTGTATGCTGCATTGATCGAAAGGACTGCGTCTCTTAGCCTGAAACGGCTTCTAAAACAATTGCAAGAAGAAGAGAACAAGCATGAAAGATTGCTTCTGCGTGAGCATGGGAAGCTGTTTCATCCGGATCAGGTCGAAGAGGATGGAGAAGATGAGATCTGATCTTGAGCATGATGTTGGTCGGGCGATAAAGCTCGAACGTGAAGCGTATGATCTTTATATGGAATTGCTTGGCAAGTCGAAGACCCGTAATACCCAGGATCTGTTTAGCGAATTCGCGAAGCAGGAACTGAAACATGAATCTCTTCTGAAAGCATTTCTGCAGTTTGAGGATTTTGAGAAAGCGAAGAAACGTATCAAGGCAGAATTCGAAGGTTTCTGCGCGATAGGGGACAGGATAGACCCAAGCGAAGACACAAGATCTGTGCTTGAAGGTTTCGAGCTTGCTATCGACCAAGAGAGAAAAGCGCAGCGACTCTACAAAGAGCTTCTTGAGGACGCCGATGACGACCAGGTGATAGAATTGTTCAAGGCATTGCTAAAAGAAGAGGTTGAGCATGAACTGCTTCTGAAAGGCGAGCATGATAAACTGTTTGGGTAATTTTTCTGTCGAAAACTATATATATCTATTTAGGTTCCCCTCTCTATGGTAATTACAGAAACCACACAATTCTTTCATAGACAATTACTAGGATTCATTCTTTCGCACATATCTGACACCTCCCGGTCATTCTGCTGTAGCTATAAAGCTACGGCTCTGGGAGGCTACATATTTTTAAGGGGAGGGATTTGAAAGGGGTTGACATGGTAGGAGGTAAAACTCCTATCATGATTTTTATTTTTTTTTTAGAAAAGATATCTTATCAAAGACAGCACGATAGCTGCTACAAGTGGCACGGTGATATTATCATCGAGCCAATTTGTGTCCACTGATTCTACAAGCATAGCGATGAATGATGCGATGAATGCCATAAGCACAGGGACGAATATAGATGCACCGATAGTCGCCGCGATGATCCCAGCCATGGTGCCTTCCAGTTTTTTCTCTTCGCTAAATGGCATATACGTTTTTCCAAATAATCTGCCGACAATATTTGCGAATGTGTCGCCAAGGGCAAGAATCATGACAGATGCCGCAGCATATTCGATAGGCATTATCGTGAACAGCACCAAGGCGGTAGCAAGGAAAAGTATCCCTCCTTTTCCAGGGAATGAATCTGTCTCTGCGCGCCTTCCGAATCCTTCGATGAAATATCTGACGATCGGTAGGCGGATTTTGTTATATAAGTGTGAGACAACCATGCACATCGCAAGGAAAGTGAGCAGGAACAATTGTCCCATGTCTTTGAACAGATACATCACAGCGATGATAGACACACCAAATATCATATGGAAGACTTTTCGTTTGACTTCGAATTCATGTGTCTCTTTCATAATAGATGCACACCCACAGTCATGATTGTTACTATGATTCCAGCGATGACTACGCCTATTAGGTCTGCGATTATGAATTTTTTCATCGAAAGTCCGATCGCGTATGCGCCGAGCGCTCCGGTGTAGACTCCGCTTCCTGGCAATGGTACACCTATGAACAGGGCGACTCCGATCTCTCCATACTTGTCGACTGACTTCTGTATCTTCTTCTGCGCTCTTTCAAGTATTTTATGGTAGAATCTCGCGAACCATCTGAATCGCAAAAAAAGGTGGACTATCTTATCCAGGAAAAAATAGATGATGATACCTATGATGAAATTCGCGACTACGCAGATGGCAAAGACAAACGGCCATGACATACCCATGCCGCTTATACTATGACCAAAGGGCAGGTTGATCGTGCCTCCGAGTATACCTACTGGTATGCTGAAACGAAGCTCTAGGACAGGCATCATTGTCAGCACGACAAGTATCGCGATTTCTTTTAGCATGATCATGAAACGAGGGTTATGTTATTTAAACCCTTTGGAACGAAATAAAGCTATGTTTTCTTAGAATAGACCGCATTCGCTTCTTTGTAATCATCGTGGCTGCCTATGTCGAACCATCCTTCTGTGAAGACAAAGCCATGCACTTCTTTTTTAGATGTCAGGTAACGCACGAAGTCGCCTGAATTGTCGGGTTTATTGTTCTCTTCGATGCAACGCCGTAGCTCTTTTATATCCTCTCTGCAGAACAGGTAGCATGCGGTCGCAGCGAGAGAACTCTTCGGTTTTGCAGGTTTCTCCTCGAAATCTATGATCTTCTTGTTCTTGTCAAGTTCTACCACTCCAAATTTATTCGCTACTGCATCCTTGCTCTTGAGGTCGATCAGAGCGACGACAGAAGTATTCTTTTCTTCAAATAGCTTGTGCATATCACACACATCGAACTCGAACAGATTGTCTCCACCGATCACAAGCACATTATCATCTATCTTTTCGCATGTGATGACATAATCGATATCACCTATCGCGCCTAAACGATCTTCGTTTGTCATTGTACCATCATTTATCACTTTGATGTCAAGCCGTGTGTCGTATCCATCTGACCACTTCTGGAAATGACTGAAGAACTTGTTGTTTGTGACCACATAGACTTCATCGATATCAGATACTTCTGAGACTTTTCCAAGTATGTATTCCATTATCGGCTTTCCTGCGACTGGAAGCAAAGGTTTTGGTTTGTCCAGTGTCAAAGGATAGAGCCTTGTAGCATATCCCGCAGCTAATATTATCGCTTTTATTTTGACCACCTCTGGTTTGTATACTGAATGATTAACTTATATAAATGTATTACGATATATGATGTTTTGATCACTCCAGAAGCTTTATATACCTACATTTCCATTTTTTTCCTATGGAACAAAAAGAGAGATTGAAAGAAGCTTTGATTTTTTTTGGCAGGAGCTTCAACCCTGGCTCGTACAAAGACATGTGCGACGACGGTCTTGCAAAAGCTCTGAAACATTTCCTTATCGTGATGTTTTTTGGTTTTCTCATCTTCTCTCTTGTGAGTCTTCCAGCGCTTCTGAAATTGCCTGATGAGATCGACCGCGGGCTTTCAGATTTCAATAAGTTCAAGATATCGATCGATGCTGATATGGCACAGCCGGCCTATATATTCAAGCCGGATATCGTGATCGATATCAACAAGACGTTAGGTGCGATGCCTGGCAATGCAATGGTATATGTCGATTCTGATTCCATCCAATACAAGCATAAAATATTGGATTTGTATCCATTGGAAGGGACAATCATGCTCGATGAAATCAGCGATATCGCAGACAATCGTTCAGCGATCACTGCTTTTCTTGCATCAGCCATATTGTTTGCGCTTCCTGGTATCTTCATCTTCGGCTATATCTATTTCCTGCTAAAAAGCCTGCTGATAATCATACTTGTCCTATTGATCATGTCGATACTTTCATCAGTCGTGAGCTTCGGGATAAGATTCCGCGATATGTTGTCTGTCTGTCTCTATGCGTCGACATTCCTCGCGATCAACCTGATGCTGAAACCGATTATATTCTTGTATTTCATCCCAATCGTCGTCTATCTGGTATATTGTGTCATAGGGATGATCCTCTCAGGTGATTTCTCAGAGCCAAAGAAAAAGTAAGCTTGATAATTATTATATCCAATCTATATCGAAAGCATCTCGCATGAAGAGTTCCATGCATAGGTCGCTGAGAAGATCTGATCCTTCAAAAAACTTTTATACAACCGATTCTAGATAAATGATGATGGATGGAAAACACAGTGATCCGGACTTTACAGTCACACATGAGCAGAAATATGACCTGAAAAGCGGGCGCGAGCATGAGAAACAGAAGCTTGATGATGATTTTGTGAACAATCTTGATTTTCATATCGCAGAAGTCAGGAAGAACACAAAAAGGAACAAGTATACATTCCTGTTAAAATACATCGGAGGATGGATCATACTTGTCTCTGTGTTCAAAGGATTGTTCTACGAATTCTCATGGACATTCGATCTGATCGGTCTTGTCCTGTTCCTTTTTGGATTCATGATAGAAAGATATAAGACGAGACGAGCAGAATCTGAGATAAGGGCCCAGGCAAACCAGCAATCAGAAATAGTGTATGGAAAAGAGCCTTAAGGCCTTGTCCATTTGATCTCGTAATATGTGACGTCTCCTTCATCATCGACGACACCGATCAGGAGGCGCTTTTTTGTGGAATGCGCGACCCGGTTCTTCGCCGCGAACTCATACCATGTATGTCCTTCTGTCTCTCTCACCGGATACACAATCCATCTGGCATGATCCTCTCCTGGTTTCACGCCCCTATCATATACCCGAAAATCCGCACCGAATTTGAGAGCTGTCTTAACGACATATCCTCTGTTCCGCATATCTCGAAAGACACAGTATCTTGTCCAGAAATTGGCTTCTCTCTTTATGGCTTTCTTTATGAAAGAGTCCTTTGTGACCTCTTTGTTCTTGCCTTCTTTCACAGAGAGCCTGCCTTTCTCGATCAGGTAGAGAGCTTCGATAAGTGATAGTTCTACTGTGTTATCATCCAGAATCGTCCCAAAACTGCTTTGATTCTTGAGTTCCCTTGCGAGGTCTGAATTTTCGGTGATGACACGTTCTTTCGCATATATCGAATTCACTATATCTTTCTTAGGCATGATACTTTTAGGGAAAAATAGCGCTTTATATAAGTTCCTATCTAAATCTTTAAAAAGCAGTGGAATCTCCTTGAATTGATAATGGCTTTCAAGATATTCAATACACTGACCCGCAAAAAGGAAGATTTCAAGCCCATCAAAGGAAAGACAGTAAGAATGTACACCTGCGGGCCGACAGTCTATAATTTCGCGCACATAGGTAATCTAAGGACATACATGTTTGAGGATCTTCTCAGGAGATATCTTGATTACAAGGGTTTTTCAGTGAAACAGGTCATGAATCTGACAGATGTCGATGACAAGACGATACGGGATTCGCAGAAAGAAAAGATTCCTTTGAAAAACTTCACAGAAAAGTACATTCAGGCATTCTATGAGGATCTGGCGAAGCTCAGGATCGAGAAAGCAGAAGTCTATCCAAAAGCGACAGAGCATATCGATGAGATGGTGCAGATAATAAAAGTCCTGCTTGATAAGGGTTTCGCATACAAAGCAGATGATGGGAGCATCTATTTCTCTATAAAGAAGTTCAAGGACTATGGCAAGCTTGCCCATATAAATACTGATGACCTCAAAGCAGGCGCACGTGTGAAACATGATGAATATGAGAAAGACAATCTCGCAGATTTCGCTCTTTGGAAGAACTGGAGCAAGGATGATGGTGATGTCTTCTGGGAGACCGAGCTAGGGAAAGGCAGGCCTGGTTGGCACATTGAATGCTCTGCGATGAGCATGAAACATCTATCTAATGCTTTTAAGAAAAAGACATTCGATCCGGATGGATTCTCGACAATCGACATCCATACAGGCGGTGTCGACAACATGTTCCCTCATCACGAAGACGAGATTGCTCAGAGCGAGGCTGCGACAGGAAAAGACTTTGTGAGATACTGGATGCACTCTGAGCACTTGATCGTCGGCGGCAAGAAGATGTCGAAATCTCTTGGTAACTTCTATACTCTTAGAGATTTGATAGAGAAAGGGCATGATCCCTTGGCTGTCAGATATGTTCTTCTTTCCATCCATTATAAGCAGCAGTTGAATTTCACGTTCGACAGCCTGAATGGAGCGAAGAAAGTCATCGAGAAATTCCACGATGTGATCTCTAAACTTGGGATGGCAGACGGAGAAGGGATAGATTTCAAGGCGAAGATAAAGAAGACTAGAAAGATGTTCGAAGAGGCGCTTGATGACGACTTGAATATTAGCGCCGCTCTTGGAGCCGTGTTTGAATTAGTAAAAGAGATAAATACGCTTCTAATGGAAAATAAGATCAGCAAGGCGAACGCAAAAGATATAATTGCCGCGCTTGAGAACTTCGATTCGATAATCGGTGTGATGAAACGGGATGAGAATCTGGATTCTGGTATAGAGGTCCTTATCAAGAAGAGAGACGAAGCAAGAGTCAAGAAAGACTGGGCGATGTCAGACAAGATCCGCGACGAGCTCAAATCCAAGGGAATTGTTCTTGAAGATACTCCACAGGGAACTATCTGGAAGAAGACATGATCATAATATCCCGAATATATTCTCGATCACAATAAGCAGGAAAGTATATTTCACAAGCTGCCCTGCTATCACTATAACTATGAATCTGCTGAACTTGTATCTTATGCTCCCAAGGACGACACTGAGTATTTGGCTTGGGAGCGGGAGGACATTGAATATGAAGATGAGCACCATGCCAAGCCTTTTGATGTTCTTTGTGTATGTGATCTGCTGCTTTCTGTCTACAACAATCTTGAGCACTCTTCTGCCGACTGCATTTCCAACAGCGTAATTTATGAAATGTCCGACCGTGGCCCCGATCACTATGATGAGCAGTAACAACAATGGGAAATGTCCTTTTCCAAGGAATACAAAGAACGATAATTCGACAGGCACAGTCACGAAGAAAAGTGTTCCGATTGACGCAACATAGAACTGTCCAAGCAATGTGCGATTGAGTATCTCTGTCTTGATCGGCAGGTAGATGCTCGATATGATTGGTGCGGTGTTCAGGAAATTCACAAGTTCCTGTTTGAACAATATGTTAATCAGGGTGATGACGACAAGGATTCCGACGATGAAGAATATCTTTATCTCTATGCCTGGTGAGAATCTTTTATAGAACGGTATCGGCCGGGGATTGTGGCTATTTTTTTTCAGAGGTCTTATCTGTGACGGCAGAGTGGATGGTCTGTTCAATTTTTTTGTACCAACCATCATACACCCCAGACAGAATTCGCTTTTCTCATGATATCCACTATCTCTTTTAGGACTTCTTTCTCCTGGTTTGATAAAAATTTCTTCATGTCTTTTAGTTTCCGGAATTCCTCTTCTGTTATGCCAGAATACAAAATATCTCTTTCATTGATCTGTCGTCCGACAGTCACATTGTCCATAGACACAGCGACCTTCTTGCCTGCTTCTGCTGACGAGATACTATCTTTTTCATGCTGCATGCTCTTTACAGAAGTGATCACTTTTCCATCCTTCATAAGCTGCATGCCTGTCTTCAGTGTGCCTTCCAGCACTTCCATCCCGCATACTGCTGGGTTTGATTGTCTGAAGATATATCCTTGCATAATCTGGGCTTTGCATGGCCTTGTTATGTCATGGAGCTCGGATTCTTCAAGTCTTTTCTGTTCTGCCTCTTTCCAGGCTTCATAATCTTCGATAGTCTTGTAGATGACATCATTGCATATTATTTTGACACCCTGGTTCTGTCCGGCATCAGGAGCGATATTGATGTTGAATCCGAGTATCACTGTATTAAGAGGATTAGAGTCTTTTGTGCTTGCGGCTTCTGTTATATCTTTTTTCGATATGTCACCGATAGTCGCTTTTCTTATCGGCACATTTTTTTCTTTCAGCAGATGGGCGAGCGCCTCAAGACTGCCAAGCGCGTCAGCCTTGATTATTATCCCGTCTTTTTCGGTTTCGATCATGACTTCCTTCACTTCACACTGGACGTCTTCCTTTACTTGTTCGATATTAGATTCGTCTGCTGTGCGGACAGGCATGCCTGCTATCGCCTTATCTAAGTCCGGAGCGGATATCTTGACACCAATCGCCGCGCAGACCTGCTTTACGAATGTGAATTTGCTTTTTTTGTCTCTCATTTCTGCGAGTGGCGCAGGTTCGAACAGGCATTTCACTCGTGTAACGAGAGGTTCATCGATACCCCCTATGACAAGTGTGTCGCCAAGCCGTATGCTTCCATCATAAAGGATGACATTGATGGTCTTTCCAAGGCCTTTGTCTTCTTTTACTTCAAGCACTGTGCCCTTTGCATAATCATCGAGATCCACCTTGAGTCCTTTCTCAAGATATTTCTGGGCGAGACCTGCGATCATCATGAGAAGTTCAGGGATCCCTTCTCCTGTCTTTGCGCTGCATGGTATGATCGGTATCTCTTTTGTGAAATCATTCACTCTATCAAAACGCTCAGATGACATGCCGCTGTTATCATATACATGACCTACAATCTCATAAAGTTTTTTTTCGATAAGCGTCAGGACATCTTTGTCCTGGCTTGTGATATTTGCGAGCACCGGTGTCTTGCTTGATCTGTATCCCGGAAGGAGGTCGATCTTGTTCGCCGCCACTATGAATGGTGTCTTGTAGCTTTTCAGTATCTCGATCGCTTCTATTGTCTGTGGCTTGAATCCTTCGTTTATATCAACAACAAGGATTGCGATATCTGCGAGATTCCCGCCTCTTTTCCTCAATGTCGTGAAAGCGGCATGGCCAGGTGTATCTATGAAAAGAAGCGAAGGGATGGTGAAATCTATCTTCATGGCCTCAAGCATCTTGCCGCAGATCTTCTTTATAGTGTCTAATGGCACGATGCTCGCACCGATGGATTGCGTGATCTTCCCGGCTTCAGTATCCACTATAGAACTTCCTCTGATACTGTCAAGTATGCTTGATTTACCATGATCGACATGGCCTACGCAGGCGCATACTGGTGAGCGTATAGAGCATTTCATCGTCAGATGAGAGAAATATATGCCCTTTAAAAATGTTCGGATGATTGTCGGGGTGTGGGGTGTGAGGTGTGGGGTTTTGGCTATGAACTATGGGCTTGTGAGTTCACGACCTAAATATGGATCCGGAAGAAAAGCATTAATACTTATCCTGATATCCCTTCTATATGGCTAGGATTGTAGAAGAAGCGATGCTTGATTTCTTAAAAAAGTATGAATTCAATAATCATACTATATATCGTATAGAGATGCCTACCCCTCTGCCGCTTGTCGATGAGAATGCGTATCTGATTGATGCAGGAAATGGCCTTACGCTTGTTGACCCAGGCATGCTCTGGCCTGACAGGGGTTATGATTATCTTCTGAAAGAGCGTTATATCAAACAGAGACTATATATCAAAGGCAGGAAATTCGCAAGCCACGATTATCTTTTGGATGAACTTGTGCCAGACATCGATGCAGGTAAAAAAGATAAGGGGCAGATCTGTTATCATGTCCTTGAACGCGCTCTTTTTGAGATGGGACGTGATGTGAAAGATATCGGACAGATAATGTTCACTCATAATCATCTTGATCATTATGGTCTCGCGGCGCATGTCAAAAGAGAGAGCGGCGGAAAGGTGCTTGGATTCTCAAAAGGGACTCTTACTTTGACTGATTTTTCTGGTTCTATGAAAACGCTTGAGGTCGCATACGGCAGATTGTTAAAAGAGGCAGATATCCCGCATGATACTCATGATGAGATACTCAGGCCTACAAACACCTTTTTCTCTGGATGCGCAGAGAGTGTCGCAGTGGACGGACTGTATAATGATACAGGCTCTCTTGAACTTTCTGAAAAGGTCGTGATCGAGGCGGCCCACACGCCAGGGCATAGCGATTCATCAGTGCTTCTTAGGATCGTCGATGTAGGAAGCGTGCCTTTTGTGCTTTCTGGAGATTCGATATTAAAAGAGATTACGCCAAATGTATTCTATGATGGGCTTTCTTCTGATCATCTTGTGGGTCTGTCAGCTTATACACGATCGGTCAGGATAATGCGACCCTTTGCTGGCGCAGCGAACGTAGTGTTGACGGGTCATGGCGATCCGATATATAATCAGGGTGGCAGCAGTTTCACAAGCGACGATTTCTTCAATGGCATGGTGGGGAACATAAGCGGTCAGCTCAATAACATAATGAAGATATGCACAAAGGATTTTGTCAGTGTCTATGATGTCATCTCTGGGAACAATCCTGAGATGATCGAGTTTTACGGCAAGGGGAGGATTGGTAAGAACAAGATGCTTCTCGCAGCCATGGAAGTGCGGGGACTATGCGATTTCCTTGTTGACAACTATCTTCTGGACAGAGAATATGACAACGGCGTCTATCGTTATAGAAAAAAAGTCCATGTCCCACAAAGATTCCGGTTCTCGTTTTAAGTGAGATACGCATTGAGGACGTATTGCTGGACCATCCTGTGTGTATTGAAGAATGATGCGTTGAATGCGATGACATGTCTCATGATCCTTCGCCAGTTCTCAGGGTCATAATAATACATCTTGATAATCTGCACAAGTTTTTTGTAGAGATCCTCTGCGTCTTTTCCATCTTCGCACTCTGTCGCCACGCCTTTTGGTTTCGGTCCGATCGCCCAGCCAGTCACATCTTCGACATGTCCTTCGAGCCACCATCCATCAAGGACACTGAAATGAGGCACTCCATTGTGAGCTGCTTTCATCCCGCTTGTGCCAGATGCTTCTCTAGGTCTCATGGGGGTGTTTAGCCAGACATCCACTCCAGATGTCAGCATCTTTCCCATCTCCATATCATAGTTCTGCAGATAGACGATCTTGATCCTGTCTCCTAGGCTGTTCCTCAGCTGGAATATCTTTCTTATCAAGTCTTTTCCATTGTCATCCTTTGGGTGGGCTTTTCCTGCATAGACGATCTGTATCCTGCCTTCGTCTTTCGCGATCTGCTTGAGTTTCTCTATATCTGAAAATAATAGATCAGGTCTCTTATAGGCGGTCGCTCTTCTTGCGAATCCTATCGTGAATATATGATAATCGAATCCAGCATTTGTATGCTTGTTGATATAATCCATCAATGTCTTTTTTGTCTCTTCGTGCGCAAGCCACATCTGGTATTTCGGGATCGATAACGCATATCGAAGTGTGAATGGGTCTGATGTCCATCCGGGCATATGATTGTCGTATAATTTTTTGAACGGTTCACTTACCCATGTGGCGGAATGCACTCCGTTTGTTATTGCATCAATAGGATAATTTGGAAACATGCTGCGCGATACCTCTCCATGTTTTTTTGCGACTCCATTCACATATCCAGAGAAATTAAGGCCGATCAATGTCATGTTCAGTTTTCCATCATGGCAGAAATGATCGCTCTCTATCGGAAGTTCTGTCGTGATCACACTTTTTACCATATCTATCGGGAATTGGTCATGTCCAGCAGGGACGGGTGTGTGTGTTGTGAAGACACATCTTTTCCGGACAGAATTGATGTCATATCTTTTATCAAATTCTGTCTCGTTCTCTTTTTTTGTGTTCTGTAACAGTTCGAGTGTGAGAAGGCTTGAATGTCCTTCGTTCATATGGTACTTTCGGATGCTCTTGTATCCAAGCGCCTCTATCATCCGGACTCCACCGACACCGAGAACCAGTTTCTGACATAATCTGTATCTGAGATCTCCCCCATACAGGTGTGATGTCAGCCCTTTATCAGAATCGCTGTTGCCTTCCACATTTGTGTCGAGGAAATAGACCGGCACATCATATCCTGTGCATCCTTTCACGATGTATTCCCATGCTTTCACTTTCACGTCTCTTCCTTCGACTTTGACTATTATCTCCTGTTCCTGGAGCGTCATGAACGATTCTGGTGTCCATCTGAATGGTGATTCAGACTGATTGCCATTCTCATCGAGTTTTTGATAGAAATATCCTTTCTCGTTTAGTAATGTGATGACGATTATCGGAACTTTAAGATCTGCGCATGATTTTATAGTATCACCAGCAAGGATTCCAAGACCTCCGCTGTATGTGGGCATGCGCGAATCAAGCCCGATCTCCATTGTGAAATATGAAATGAATCGGTCTTGTTTCTCTGTTTTTGGTGTCAGAATCCTTTCCATGCTGGATCACTCCTATGATATGATTTATCAGGTGTGGATTATTTAAAGGTTTGTGGGGCGATGAGGTGAGTTATAGAAAATTGCTTGTTTGATTCCTTGTCTGGGTCCATACTCCGAAGTTTGCTGCGGTTTGGTTTTTGATTCATGCGACAATATCAATCAGTGTACCTTTTGTTTGTCTACCATAATAAATGACTCGAGAGTCTATGGGTCTTATGGGTGTGATATCAGCTTCAGTTTTTGATTCTAGGTCTTCTTCTGGTTCTGTAGTGGTTATTGTTTTTTTACTGGCAGCATTTGGCCATCTGACTTCTTTTACGATTCTTGGATCAATAAATGGTTTTTCAGATGGTCTTGATCTGATATTTTCTAATCTTTCATATATCGGCAAAAGAGCATTATAAGCTTCTGTGATCTGGTTGAATATCTCAAGGGCTTTTGGATTTTTGTTCATGTCAGGGTGATATCGCCTTGCAAGGCCTTTATATGTCTTCTTGAGCCCTTCTAATGTGATCTTAGGAGTTATGCCTAACGTTTCATAATGATGTTTTTGCATGGTATTTCATTGATTTCAGGGTATTTAAACTTTTTGATTTTTTAACTACTTGTGGGTGAATTTATTGTCTAGTAATCTTTAAATATGTAATATCTATATTATTATTCTAAGAAAGTGAGGGATTCAAAAGAGGTGGGATCGCGAATAAGTCTATCAGTACTGTTAGTACTCTTGTTTTTCTTTGGAGGTATCTATTCAGTCTCTGCAGCAACGAAGACATTATGTTCTTCAGGCTGCGATTATGATGATCTGTCTGATGGTCTTGCAGGCATAAACAACACGGCTGATGATCTTGTCATCAATGGAAGCGGCGTCTACTGGATGAATTCGACCAGTGCTCTCTATAATCTGACTGGCACTTTGTATGTGAACGCTGATGATGTAGGACTTGATTTCAATGGAAGCGAGATGAAAGGAAACACAAGTTCATATGGCGTCTATGTGAACCAGACAGTCAATACAACAATATTCAATGCGACGATCAGGAATTTTAGTCGGCAGATCTATTCATATATTTCATACAACCTGACAATAAATCAATCGAAAGTGTATTCAGAAGCCATCGGTTCAGGAAGTTCTTTTGGTATCTATAATGAGTTGTCTAATGGCACTAATATCCTATATAGTCTGATTGAAGGAAGAGATTCATCATCAGGGACGCAACTTCTTTACTGGAAATCATTCGATGGAACTTTTTTGAACAATACAATCAATCAATCTGTGTCGAAAGTATACACTTTCCTGCAAAGCAATGCAGGCAACATGACATTCAAGGGGAACAAATTGTATGGTGGCGGATTGATCACTTCTGTTGGTGTCTTTGATGCCCATGATTATACTATTGACGCGTATAACACGCTCGATGACCAGCCGATTGTTTTCACAAAAAGTACAGTCGGCGGCACTATCGAAAATAATGCTTCGATTCCGCAGCTTATATTATCGCACACACGAAATATGGTCATCAATAATCTTACTTTCAATGCTTATGGTTTTGAGCATTCAAGCATTGAGAACGTGACTGTCTCGAACATCTATATGTCTACTGATACTTATAGCTCATTTAGTGTCTTCAATGTGACAGACAGTCGGTTCGAAAATATCACGATGGTCCTTTCTTCGAATAATCAATTTCGAAGGTACGATAATATAATCAACAACATATACAAGAACGTGACTGTGAATATCTTGCAGCCACAGACGTATGGGTACGCTTTTTATATAAACAGTGTTGACCGCCTATCTACAAACAACACATACATTGACTGCAATTTCAATTCGCCGTCTTCTGATTATGTTGGTTCTTTTTTCAATAGTCTTTCGATGCAATTGCATTTACATGAGACATTTATCCGATCTAATTTCACTAACCCTGTTGCGGGGGGGTTGTTTTTCCGCGCAAAGGTGGGTGCCGATTTCATTGACAGCACCATCAATGCAAACAGCAGTGCTCTCACTTTCCATGCAGAATGCGACAGTGTCAATCTCACATTTGTCAACACCACGTTCAACGAGAGTGCGATATCATATAGTGCCGGTGCCGATGCTCTTTATCATGTGAAATGGTATCTCGATGTCGATGTGAATGATTCAGTTGGATCTTCACTTGTGGGATTGAATGTCTCTGCTTATAATTCAACAGGTGATTTTCAATTCTCTGCGATATCGACTAATGGTGTAGCGCGTCTCAACTTGACAGAATACTATTCCAACTTGACGCATTTTTTCTATGCAGGAAATTACACTGTCAATGTCACGGGTCTTGGATATGAGATGCAATCATTCTCTGTCAATATGACTGGTAACAAGAGAGTGAACTTGACGTTCGAATGTCCTACTGTGACAGATTACTGGTGGAATATCAGTTCAGATGTATACTGCAGCGACATGGAGATAATCGCTAACAGCAATATCACGATCGAGTC
>Ga0066640_10000416_pt1 | contig 24648 bp, 25 predicted proteins | sample CryGeyCG2114_020_2_FD_59505 | JGI IMG/M metagenome (GOLD analysis project Ga0066640, IMG submission 59505) | Groundwater microbial communities from aquifer - Crystal Geyser CG11_big_fil_rev_8/21/14_0.20 | ecosystem: Environmental > Aquatic > Deep subsurface > Groundwater | place: USA: Utah... | reverse complement strand
CCCTATTAGGGGGGATTTAAGGGGGGTGGCTTCAGGCAATGACGATTACTAAAAGCTAGAAGCTAGAAGCTAGAAGCTAGAAGCTAGAAGCTAGAAGCTAGCCCGCTTTTTTATCGAGCAGGTTGAGGCTTGCGCCATCGGCAGGCTCTTCCGCCTCGACAAGCACATGCTCATGCTCGGTGACATTGAAATCTGGCAAAGAATCGGGAATTTTGGCATTTTTCTCCGGCTCAACCCCCAAATCTATAATTCTCCGCACACGCGGCAACAGCCGTGAATTCACCGAACGGCTCAGCTTAGAGAAATTCTCCGCCGAGCTGCGGATTGCCCGCCCGACTGATTCTGCATTGCGCAAGAATACATCAAGCGATGAAATCACCTTGCTCATTTCCTGCAATATCACCTTATAATTATGCTCCTGCTTGGCGCGTGAAATCTCATGGATGGCGATATTGAGCAAAAGCTGCAAAGCCGAAGGGTCGGCGGGGATAATATCATGTTTATAGCATTTGCTACGAAACTCGCTATCTGCCTGAAACACCTTTTGCATGGCCGATTCATTCGGCAAATACATAACATTTATGACCTTACCGCCGGAAAGCTTCAAATCCTGCTTCACCGCATTTTTATAATCTTTTGAAGCGAGCGAAGTTAGGTGGTTATTCATGGTTTTTTTCAGCTCTTCAAGCAGGCGCTTTTCATCATTTTCCACGGCGGCAGCGATTTCTAGGAAATATTTTGATGATTTTGAATCAATCACCATCACATTGCCTTCAGGCAAATATATCACCGCATCGGGGCGCAGCCTGCCATTTTCACCCGCCACCGAATATTGCGTTTTGAAATCCCGCCCTTTTTCCAAACCAAAGTTTTTGAGCGTATTTTCCAGCCCAATCTCGGCATAACTCCCTGCCCCGCCCGGACTTGCCAAAGCCTGCCAAACAGTTGATATCTTTGAATCCTGCTTATTCACCTGCCCGCTTAAGGATGCCAATTTTTCAACAATTTGCGAAAACTCCTTGTTCAGATTCTCGGTAGTTTTTTCGGTAATTTCCTGTGATTGCTTTTTTGCGGCTTCATTTTCACGCTTATGGTCTTCCAGCAATTTTGATGACATATGCTGAGAAGCCTCAAACATCGCAGCTTTTGCTGCTTGCAGCGATTCCTCCTTGACCTTATTCCAGTCACCTTCGCGGCTTTTCAATTGCTCATTTTCCTGACGCAGCAACTCCACCTCAATCATACCTTGCGTTGCGCGCGATTTCTGGAAAAAATATCCGATTAATCCGCCAAGAATCAAAAACACAAAAGCTATAAGGGCATAATACATACGCCCATGCTATAGCTTAACTATCAGGAATTCAAGAAATTATGCGTAAACGAAATTACCTGCCGCAACCGGAGCAAGTGGACGCTCAGTTGTTGGGTCGATAACTTCCCATGCACGCGGATTTGCTATCAGCGTATGCAGGATTTCGTTATTCGTGCTATGGCCGGAACGGTGGCCAATAAATTCACCCTGAATCCTCATTCCAAAAAGGAACAAATCGCCTATAGAATCCAGGATTTTGTGGCGTACAAATTCATCTTCAAAGCGCAAGCCGTCATCATTTAAGATGCCGTCCTCGCCAACTACAATTGCGTTATCCAGCGAGCCGCCCAGCGCCAATCCGGCTGCGTGCATCGCCTCTACTTCATGTTTAAATCCAAAAGTACGGGCAGCGGCGATTTCCTGCTTGAATGTATCTGCCGCAAATTCATATCTGGCTCTTTGCTTGCCGATGATATTATCATTGAAATTGATTTTGAACTTCACCGTAAAATTATCTGCCGGAAGGAATTTGGCTGAGCGCTTTTTATCGCCAACTTCCACCTCATCCTTAATCCGCAATATTTTACGGAAAGATTTCTGCGTTTTTAGTCCGGCTTTTTCCACCATAGCAATAAATGGCTGTGAGCTACCATCCATAATCGGAATTTCCGGCGCATCCACTTCAACAATCACATTATCAACACCAGCACCCCATAGCCCAGCCATCAGATGCTCTACGGTTGAAATATCAACATCCGAGCTGTTGGTGAGCGTTGTGCCGAGCATAGTTTTTGTCACATTCAGATAGCTACCATGGATAATCGACTCAGATTCCTTTACATCTTTGCGGATAAAAATCACCCCGCAATTTTCCGGCGCGGGTTTGAGCGTAAGGGTCACGAGCTTGCCCGTATGCAGCCCGATTCCCTTACATGTTACCGCTTTAGCTATAGTTCTTTGTTGTTCAATTCTCATTATTATATATACGCCTTATAACTGATATAAATTTTTATATTAATTCTAGTGTCATATATTATATCACCTCTCGCTATAAGCCAAATCACATATTATTACGGATTGTTACAGAGATTATCTTCACCATAACACCCCTCAAAAAACTTGCCAGATAGGGTAATATAGGATAATTCCTGTACAAGTTTGGTAAAAAATAAGGGCGAAATATGAAGCAACAGGCAGTTCTCACGAAATTGGAAAATAAACGCCAGCAAGCGCGTGAAGGCGGCGGTAAAAAACGCGTTGATGCCCAGCACGGTAAAGGAAAACTCACCGCGCGTGAACGTCTGGAAGTGCTGCTCGACCCCGATTCGTTTGAAGAATATGACATGTTTGTTGAGCATCGCTCCACCAATTTCGGGATGAATGACAACATCACCCCCGGCGATGGCTGCGTAACCGGAACAGGCACAATCAACGGGCGTTTGGTCTATGTTTACAGCCAAGATTTTACGGTTTTTGGCGGCTCGCTATCCGAGGCTAATGCAAAGAAGATCTGCAAAGTTATGGATATGGCGATGAAAACCGGCGCACCCGTCATTGGCTTGAACGATTCCGGTGGCGCACGCATTCAGGAAGGGGTTGATTCCCTTGCCGGATATGGCGAAATTTTTCAACGCAACGTCAATGCTAGCGGTGTTATCCCGCAAATCTCCCTCATCATGGGGCCATGTGCGGGCGGCGCAGTATATTCCCCTGCCCTGACCGATTTCACCATCATGGCACAAGGCTCATATATGTTTGTGACCGGCCCTGATGTTGTAAAAACCGTTACACATGAAGAAGTTACTCAGGAAGATTTGGGGGGCGCAAGCGTGCATACCACAATTTCGGGCGTAGCAGATTTATCATTCAGCAATGATATCGTTACTTTGCGCCAAACCCGCAGGCTTTTCAACTTCCTGCCGCTAAATAACCGCCAAGGAACGCCTTCACGCCCAACCAATGATCCGGCAGATCGCGTTGAAACCTCGCTAAACACACTCATCCCCGATGATCCGAATAAGCCATATGACATGAAAGAGCTGATTATCCGCATTTGTGATGAATATGACTTTTTTGAAATCCAGCCCGATTATGCCAAAAACATCATGGTCGGATTCGGACGCATGGAAGGCAAAACCATCGGAATCGTTGCAAATCAACCGATGGAAATGGCGGGATGCTTGGATATCTCCGCCTCGCGCAAAGCCGCACGCTTTGTACGTTTTTGTGATGCATTCAGCATCCCACTTGTAACTCTGGTTGATGTTCCGGGATTTTTGCCGGGGATTAATCAAGAGCATAACGGCATCATCAAACATGGCGCAAAACTTATTGCTGCCTATGCGGAAGCCACCGTGCCGAAAATCACCCTCATCACCCGCAAAGCCTATGGCGGCGCTTATATCGTGATGAGTTCCAAGCATTTGCGCAGCGATATCAACCTCGCATGGCCGGACGCAGAAATCGCCGTGATGGGCCCCAAAGGCGCTGTAGAAATCATTTTCCGTGGTGAGAAAGATATGGATGCCCGCGCCGAGGAATATAAGGAAAAAATCGCCAATCCATTTATCGCCGCTTCACGCGGTTATCTCGATGATGTCATCCGCCCGCAAAACACGCGCTCGCGCATTTGCCGCGCCCTGACGATTCTGGAAAATAAAGATGAAAAAAACCCGTGGAAAAAACACGATAACCTGCCACTATAGCTGTTTTAATTTAAATACAATCTAAAATAAAATAATTTAAGGTAAATAATTACATGTTCAAAAAAATACTTATCGCAAATCGTGGTGAAATCGCAGTTCGCATAATGCGCACCTGCCGCAAGATGGGCATCAAAACCGTTGCCATCTATTCTGAGGCTGATGCCAATGCCTTACATGTGCGTGAAGCTGACGAAGCTTTCTATATCGGTAAATCAACCGCTTCTGAAAGCTATCTCAATATCAAAAAAATTATTGATGTTATCACGCGCTCCGGCGCAGAAGCCGTTCATCCCGGCTATGGATTTTTATCGGAAAACCCTAAGTTTGCACGCGCCGTAAAACGTGCCGGAGCAGCTTTCATCGGCCCATCTGCCGAAGCGATGAAGTTTATGGGCGATAAGATTGAATCCAAAAAACTCGCAAAAAAAGCCGGTGTTAGTTCCGTTCCCGGCCATTTGGAAACGATTGAAGAACCCAAAGAAGCCGTAAAAATCGCCCGCAAAATCGGTTATCCGGTGATGATAAAAGCCTCCGCAGGCGGTGGTGGTAAAGGGATGCGCATCGCACGCAGCGACAAAGAAACCATGCGTAGCTTTGCTGCTGCAAAGAGCGAAGCGATTTCCAGCTTTGGTGACGGACGTGTTTTCATAGAAAAATTCATTGAAAATCCGCGCCATATTGAAATCCAGATTCTTGCTGACCAGCACGGCACTGTCATCGCCCTTGGTGAGCGCGAATGCTCAATTCAGCGCCGTCATCAAAAGATTATCGAGGAAGCACCAAGCCCATTTATTGATGCTAAAACCCGTGATAAAATGTCGGATCAGGCAAAAGCACTGGCAAAAGCGGTGAAATATAGCTCAGCCGGAACTGTGGAATTTGTGGTTGACGGCAATAAGAACTTCTATTTCCTCGAAATGAACACAAGGTTGCAGGTTGAACATCGCGTAACCGAACTGGTAACAGGCGTTGATTTGGTTGAACAAATGATATTGGTTGCCGCCGGAGAAAAGCTCAAAATCAAACAAAAAGATGTTGAGATTAACGGCCACGCTATTGAAGCACGGATTTATGCCGAAGACCCTTCTCACGGCTTCCTGCCTTCTGTTGGACGCTTGACCCGATACGAAGAGCCATCGCTGAATAAAAATCTGCTTCTCGATAGCGGTGTCTATGAAGGCGGCGAAGTTAGCATGTATTACGATCCGATGATTGCCAAATTATGCTCTTACGGAAAAACCCGCGAATCTGCCATCAAAACCATGCAAAAAGGGCTTGGCGAATATTTCATTGAGGGCGTTTCGGCAAATATCAGCTTTTTGGAATCAATCATCCGTCATGACAAATTCCTCAAAGGCGATGTTTCCACCAATTTTATCGGCGAAGAATATCCGGAAGGCTTCAACGCAACCGAATTAACCCGCGAAATGACCTATAAATTCATTTCCGTGGCGACCTTCATTTTCCTTGATGATGCGAAACGCGCCAGTATGATTTCCGGCCAACTCCCCGGCAGGCAACGCCAGATTGGCCCGCGCTGGGTTATCACTATCGAAGATAATGACTATTCAGTTTATGTAAATGACCGCGATGGCGGCTATGAAATTGAGTGCGAAGGCAGACTGTTCACGGTTTACAGCACCTATGATTTGGGTGGGAATTTGTTCCAAGGCACAGTTAATAATGAGCCCGTCACTTTCCGTATTCGCTATCTCGATGAGGGCTATCGCCTAACTCACGGCGGCTCACGTGTAAATACCATCGTCCGTAGCCCGCGCATGGCAGAGCTTGCACGCTTTATGCCGAAATCTACAGATGACGGCTCGCAATCCAAGCATCTAATCGCGCCAATGGCAGGCAAAATCGTCCGCGTTGCCGCCAAAGAAGGCCAAACCATTAAAAAAGGCGAAGAGCTGATTGTTATTGAAGCAATGAAAATGGAAAATTTAATCCGCGCCACACATGATGTAAAAATCGCCAAAGTGAAGATTGCCGCCGGAGAAAGCGTTGCCGCCAATCAGGAACTCGTCACCTTTGAAAAAGCTTGAGGCTTGAGGCTTGAGGCTTGAGGCTTGAGGCTTGAGGCGACTTTGAGACATTCCTTCCTCACTCAGCTGTCATTCCAGCGTAAGCTGTAATCTAGGGCTTGTGGAATGCCGCACTGGATTCTGGCCTTCGCCAGAATGACGGGGTTGTGTGGTTTCTGATTTCAAATATATAGCTTCTCGCTTCTAGTAATCGTCATTGCCTGAATGCATAAGCATTCTAGGGCAATCTAAAATGCGCTATGGAGGATTCCCCTAGAATTCACACCCCCCTTGCGTCCCCCCTAATAGGGGGGGAATGGAGGGGGGGCCTAATAGGGGGAAAATGGAGGGGGTGCCTATAAGGGAGGAGGTGAAAACGAGCTGCCGATTCCATGCTCAATGCTCCTAATTCCTAAATACTAAATACTAAATACTAATTCGTCACCCGCAAATAGCTATCCACCATTGCCGCGATATCTTCAGTTTTGGCCAGCGCATTCAGCTCATCCGGCTCACCGTGAATTGCTGCTAAAACCAGCGCCATCCCTTTTATAACACCACTCATAAACGCGGCATGCTCGGTGCTTTCCACCTTTCCGGCCATAATCTCATCCTGAAATTTATTATTTATCTGCATGCTTTCCACCCGCGCCATATATTTCGTTGCAATATCGCGCATCGCATAGGCAATCGGGCCGGGCAAAGAATCCGCCTCAGTCAATTTGCTCAGCTCCTTATCCTCAATTCCCAACTCCTGACACAGGGAATCAAACCATTTCAGCCCATAGACCGCCGTTCCGATTTGGATTAAATCACTTCCCTTCATTTCTCATTTTCCTTTTCTTTCAAATGCTTGATGAATTTCATCGCTGCGCTAGTATACTCCACTCCGGTTACAAAGGTTAGCGCGGCAGCAATCCATAATAATATTGTTCCGACCTGAAAAACTTCGGCGGCGAATTCAGCTTGCGCAAGCGGCACAAAAATCAGCGTTATTATCGCCAGAAATTGCGCTGTAGTTTTCCATTTTGCGAGCTTCGTCACCGTCATCACCCCATTATTATCCGCAACAAATTCACGCAAACCGGAAACCAACAATTCCCGTAAAATAATAATCACCACCGGAATTAAATCTGCGCTATCACTAACCACAAGCATCAACAAAACTGCCGCTACCAGCAATTTATCGGCAATCGGGTCTAACATTTGCCCGAATTTGGATTCCACCTCATATTTCCGCGCCAAATAACCATCCAGAAAATCAGTGATACTTGCGAATATAAAAAGCCCCAGTGCCACCAAAGCCGCCATTTTCAGCGAAGGTATATAAAATGCAGCGATAATCAGCGGGATTGCCACTATGCGAAGGATTGTCAGAATATTAGGTAATGATTTCATATTTTTATGCGCGCTCAACAGAAACCACAATATAACCTAGTGAAAATAGTTGTAAACCATTTCGGCGATATTACGGCTAATTCCCTCAACCTCTTGCAGGCTCTCAATCTCGGCCTGCTTTATTCCCTTCACTGAACCAAAATGAGTGAGCAAAGCTTTTTTGCGCGCAGCACCAACCCCCCTGATGCCGTCCAACTCAGATTTTTTGATATCACTGCTGCGTTTATCTCGATGCGTAGTTATCGCAAAACGGTGCGCCTCATCACGAATGCGCTGCATGAAGTAGGCTAATTGCGAACCAAACTCCAGATTGAACGGCTTTTCGCCCAGCATGTGATATTCCTCTTTTCCGGCATTGCGCTCCGCCCCTTTGGCGATTGCTATCAGCTTCACCTCATTGATTCCCAACTCCTCCATAACTTTTGCAGCAGTGGATAAATGCCCTGCCCCGCCATCAATCAAAGCCACGTCAGGCAAGGCTGAATTTTCCTGTTTTGCACGTTTAAAACGCCGCGCCAATACTTCACGCATCATATCATAATCATCAGATAAATTACTGTTTTTTATAGTGAATTTTCTATATGATTTTTTGTCGAACCCTTCATCGCTAACCACAATCATTGCACCCACTGCATTGCTGCCCTGTATGTGACTATTATCATAAACCTCGATTCTTTCCGGCATTTCCGGCAGCTTAAAGCGCTCGGCAAATTGCTTGAGCAGCTTGGTATGCGCCACATTTTCTGCCATTTTTCTGTGCATCGCATCTTTTGCATTCATCACGACATTTTTCATAAAAGCCGCCTTGTCGCCGCGCATTGGCACAGAAATCCTCACCTTATACTTCGCATTATTTTCAAGCGCATCTTCAATCACGGTGTTATCTTCAATTTTATGACTGACATAAATTTCCCGCGCCGGATGGTTTGATTGATAAAATTGCCCGAGAAACCCTGCTATAATTTCCCCCTCCTCCATCCCTGCCGAGTTGGATGGAAAATAGGCACGATTGCCATAATTATTACCGCCACGAATAAAGAACACCTGCACGCAAACCGCTTGTCCTTCACGGTACAAGCCAATCACATCCGCATCGGAAACATTCTGCATCGTCATTTTCTGCTCACTCTGGATGCGGTTTAATACCTGAATCCTATCGCGATATTGCGCAGCTTTTTCAAACTCGGTTGCATCACTGGCAGCCTGCATGTTTTTAACCAATTTTTCCTGCACAAATTTGGTTTTTCCTTGCAGAAAATCCCGCGCATCCTCAACAATTTGTCCATATTCCGCCGCCGAGATTTTGCCAACACATGGCGCAGTACAGCGCTTTATTTGATATTCCAGACATGGGCGCGTGCGCGAATTCAGCACCGAATCCGAGCATGAGCGCAAAGGAAATGCACGCTGCAAAATATTGAGCGTTCGGTTCACCGCGCCTGCCGAAGGAAATGGCCCGAAATATTGCCCGTCACGTTTTCTTGCCCCGCGATATTTTGTCATCATATTATATTCTTTATCGGCAGTCAGAAGGATATACGGGAAGGATTTATCGTCTTTAAGTAAAATATTAAATCTTGGCTGCAACTCTTTGATTATATTAGCTTCTAACAAAAGTGCCTCTGCCTCATTCTTGCTAATCACAATTTCCATCGCACGAGTCTCAGAAATCATTTTCTGAATACGATAAGTCAGAATTTCCGGCCTAGTATAGCTCGCCACGCGCTTGGCAAGATTCTTCGCCTTACCGACATAAAGCACCTGCCCGCTTTCATCCAGCATGCGATAAACACCCGGCTTCGGCGGCATGTTTTTGAGGTGTTTTTTTATTGCTGCAATTCCGTCTTGCAATGACATTTGCTAATTCTACCTGCGTCCGAAGAGTTTTTCAATATCGGCACGTTTCAACTCAACATAAGTTGGGCGACCATGATTGCACTGCCCCGAATGCGGCGTAGATTCCATCTGCCGCAAAAGCTGATTCATCTCATCGCGGCTGAGCTTGCGTCCGGCGCGGATGGAATTATGGCAGGCAGAAGTTTCCAGAATATGCTCAAAAGCCTCTTGCAGGCTGATATCCGTCCCATGTTCCAGCAAATCATCGGCAATATCATTAAACAATTGTTTTAAACTGACGTTTAAAAGCAAGCTCGGCACTTGCGAAATTTTGATTTCATTCACCCCGAATTGCTCAATTTCAAACCCGAAGCGGTTGAATTTTTCCTGCATTCCGAGAATCATCTCCAAGCGCTTTTCATCCAGCGCCACAATTTCCGGCACTAAGAGCGGCTGGCGGGCAATCTTATCCGCATCAATCTGCGCTTTATACCCCTCATAAACCAAACGCTCATGCGCGGCGTGCTGGTCAACAATGATAATTCCATCCTCTTTTTCAGCGATTATATAAGTATTATGCAATTGCGCCTTTGCCTCGCCCAAAGGGAATTCCAGAAACTTCTCTTCCGGCGCAACTTCTTGCTGAGCTTGCCCAGTTTCCTGAAAATCATATTCCGTTTCCGGTTGCTTTAGCGGCAAAAATCCGGTTGATGGCGGGGCTGCCGAGCTTGGCTGATAATAATTCTGCGAATATGAATTCTGTGAATATGAATTCCGTGAGGATGAGCCTGCCGGATTACGCTGAATCGCATGCAGCGCAAAATCTGCCACCGTTGTTGATGCTTGATGTCCGGCGGAATTTATCGCAGCACGAATTGCCGAAACCAGCATTCCCGTCACCGCGCGTGAATCGCGAAAGCGCACTTCTGATTTTGCCGGATGCACATTCACATCAACATCGCAACTTGGAATATTTATGAATAATACCAGCACCGGAAAACGCCCGCCTCCCAGAAAATCCTTATATGCCGCCTTGATTGCACCAAGCAAAACTTTATCCTTTATCGGCCTGCCATTGACATAAATATATTGCTCCTCGCCCGTTCCGCGATTATATGTCGGCACGGCGCAATAACCATAAAGGCTTGCTCCTTCACGCTCAGCTTTGACTTCCAGCGCATTCTCCTGAAAGTTCTTGCCGATAATTTCCGAAATCCTGCCCAGTTGATTTGAAGACATCAAATCCAGCTTTGGCTTGCCGTCAATTTCCAACTTGAAGGAAACTTGCGGGTTTGCCATGGCAATTTTCTTTATCACATCAACGCATTGATTCTTCTCGGTATTTTCCGCCTTCATAAATTTCAGACGTGCCGGAGTGGCAAAAAACAAATCGCGTACTTCCACTTTTGTGCCATGCTCAAATGCTATTGAAGCTGGCTCAGCCTCTCCAAAATCCCCGCCATCCACACAAATTTTCCACGCATCGGAATTTTCAATTTTGCTGCTAATCGTCAATTTTGCCACCGAGCCGATTGAAGCTAATGCCTCGCCGCGAAATCCGAATGAATTGATATTGAGCAAATCCTCGTCCGGCAGTTTTGAAGTTGCGTGGCGCTGCACGGAAAGTTCCAAATCCGTCTTTTCCATGCCGCTACCATCATCACTGATGGAGATTAGGTTTTTTCCACCTGCTTCAAGTTTCACCGATATATTATGTGCGCCTGCATCAAGCGCATTCTCGACAATTTCTTTTACCGCAGAGGCAGGCCTTTCCAGCACCTCACCGGCAGCAATACGGTTGATTAATGTTTGTGGGAGTATTCTGATATGGCGGGTTTCATTGCTCACCCTGTGTTTTTATACCCATATAAGAATTTTTTCAATTAATTATATAAAAGCCCTATTCCGACTCATCATCACCGCTATCGATGATATCATCATTCGTGCCTTCCAAATCAATGAATTTGCCGTTCGCAGCCTTGCCACGCACCACCTCTTCATCATCTTCAATTTCCATTTCATCACGAATATCTTCATCAAGCTCATCGGCAATATCATCATCAGAATCATCATCGACATCAATTTCGTCCAAGTCAATTTCGATATCACTCAGCTTGCTTTCATCAATTTTATCGGCAGCGCGTTTGCGTCCACGGCGCGGCTTACCTTCAGAGTCAGGGTTATAGGTGCTATTGCATTTTGGACAAGTGACCGGATCTTTTTCCAAATCATAAAATTTTACGCCGCAAGCAAGGCATGTTCTTTTTTGTCCTATTCCCATTTTTATTCCTCAAAAGTTGTCTTATAATATTCGTTGCACTTCATATAATGCATTCGTTAAAATTAGGCTTATGTTAATTTCTGCAAACATGTAAAGAAAAAAATCACTCAAAGCTTCATATAATAATTATTTATAATTTTCGGATGCGTTCCGTCACATAATCTACGGTATCAAATCAGAAATATTTGCACTTTCCGGTGGATTTGCTAAAAGCTTTCCCCATGGCAGTATATACCACATTAACTGATTCTGAAATAATCGCGCTTATCAATTTATATGATATTGGTGAATTCGTTTCCGCACAGCCGATTGAGTCTGGCATAGAAAATACTAATTACCTGCTCACCACCGCGTATAATCAAAGTGATAGCAAATATATCCTCACCATATTCGAGAATCGGGTAGAAAATGTGGAACTGCCATTTTTCGTGAATTTGACCGACCATTTAAAGGATAAAGGCCTAAATTGCCCAGTGATGCTAACCGCCTCTGATGGCAGCAGGTTGCAGGATATAAAGCAAAAAAAAGCGGCAATTATTTCATTTTTAGAAGGCGCTGAAGCGAAAGAAATCAGCAAAGAGCATATAAGCCAGCTTGGCAAAACCGTTGCAAAAATGCACTTGGCAGTTAGCGACTTTAAGGAATATCGCAAAAACCCGCTTTCCCTGCGCGCATGGGTTTCTCTGTTTGAAAAAATCGGCGAGAAAGCGGACGAAATCCAACCGGAATTGACCAAACTTATTGCCGATGAGCTATATTATCTGGCTGATGCGTGGCCGTTCAACCTTCCGGGCGGGATTATTCATGCCGATTTATTCCCCGATAATGTGTTTTTCAAAGGCGAGCAGCTTTCCGGTGTTATTGATTTCTATTTTTCCTGCACAGATTTTTATGCATATGACTTAGCAATTTGCATAAATGCTTGGGGCATTGAAGAAAATAACGCACTGATAAAAGAATTTTTTGATGCGTATCAATCTATCAGAAAACTGGAACAATCAGAGATAGATAATATGCAGACTTTATTGCGCGGCGCGGCGATGCGCTTCCTCCTCACCCGAATTTATGATTGGTTTAATACGCCTGCAAATGCGCTGGTGAGTAAGAAAAACCCACAGGAATATCTGAAAAAGCTGGAATATTGGCAAAGAAATATATTTATATATTGACTTCTGCTCGGCGAGCCTAGAAACTTAATAAATGGCAAAATTCATAGACTATAACAAGGTTATCGATCAGGCGATGCGCGGCATTGTCAAAAAATGCATGCTTTTTGTGGAAAAGCGCGGCGGAAAACTCCCCGGCAATCACCATTTTTATATCACCTTTAGCCTTGAGCATCCGGATGTTGAGATATCGGATAGGCTGCGTAAAATGCATGAAGACCAAATGACGATTATCATGCAGCACCAATTTTGGGATTTAGGAGTTGGCGAAGATAAATTCACCGTCACTCTGAGCTTCAATAATGTCCGCGAAAAAATTGTAATTCCATATGAGGCATTGATATCCTTTGCCGACCCTTCCGCACGTTTTGGGCTGCAATTCCACGATGATGAAGATTTGATTGTGCCGGAAGATGACGAAGAAATTGACGATGAATTGCTGGAAAGCCTGCTGCAATTGGACGAGGAAGAAGATTTCTTTGATTCACCCGCTCCGACAGAAAAGCCGAAGAAAAAATCCGGCAAAGATAGTAAAAATGACGAAGGCTCAAAAGTCATCTCGATTGATAGCTTCCGCAAAAAATAAGCCCACACCCCTGCCCGATTAATAAGCAATAATTAACAATTGACAAAAACCCCATCGGATTGTAAATAATTAATAATTATTTAATTTTGCGAGGTGTAATGACAACTAATCCAAAGAATATATTTAGTGGAACGGTCAGCCATATAAACGATAGAACAGCTACTATTTTGCTGGAAGATGAGCGGGAAGTTAGCGTTGACGCCACAAGCTTGCATTCAATAGGACTCGACATCGGCAGTGAAGTGAACGTCTTAGTTACTCAGGAGGGCAAAGCATATGTAACCCAAGAGATGCGCGCAAACCCGCCTGAAAATGAACCGAAAGGAGCAACGCAATTTAAGGCACGTATGGATGACATACGAGTTGAGGTTGCCTCGGAAGAACCAATCAGAGATCCAAATGCTCTTTTAAACGCAATCCGAAGCGTATAATCATAATGCAAGATGAAGAAAATACAGAGCCTCAGCCTCAGACCGAATCATATGCAAATGTGCAGGCAAAATTCGCACAAGGCTTTTATGACGAAGGATATCAGGGCGAAACAGCGCGGGAAGCGCTTATTCTAGGCTATGCCGAGCGTGAAAAAACTCCAGAACAAGCTTTATAATTACCCCTTAACATTTGACCGCGTTTGCGTTTGCGTTTGCGTTTGCGCTTGCTCCAACACATCCAAATTCGGCACATCATCCTTGGTGATATTGAATTCCTCAATGAGGGATGCAAGCTTAGGAAGTGGCTCACGCCCCAGCCTCAACAACCCAAACCGTAAAAAAGATATTTCTTGCGGGTCTGTAACCTCAAGTCTTTTTGTTGCTTTGCAACTTTTGCCTTTAGTGGCTTTCTCGACTACATGACTTAAGCCGATTTTCTCTAAACTACTTTTTATTGCACCCACCGAGTCATCATCTTTTATAAAAGAAATCCTTACCGAAGAATCCTCTGAGCCCCTATCAAAGAAAGTCACACATCTAAAATTAGGCACCGCCCTTTCTACAAAAAAACCCGATTCTTCAGAGAGAACATCCCCCAACGCAGCATGCAGTTCCAGTGGTGGCAATAGATTATTGATTATCAACAATAACGCCTCTTTGCTAATATCAGAACGAGAATCAAAAGCATCGGAAGAACAAGAAGAGAGTCCCAGATATTCTTCTTTAGCATCACCAGAATAGCCAATATCCTCCATGCACTGATTCCAATCAATATCGTGATTACTTAGCACAACAACCCCCTCAGAACCAACCACCTTAAATAAGGCTCTTGCCGCTTCCCGCCTTTTATATGCTGCCATATCGGGCTTGTATAAAGCTTTATCGGTTACAACTGCCTGAATCTCCGACTTAGGAGCTTCAACCGCATCCTCAGCTTGCTCTCGCGCTTTTTCAACAAACTCTCGCACCCAAACCATCTTGGTTTTTTCATTCACAAGATGCTTTCCCAAAAGAAATTTAGCAAAGCCTAACTGCTCCGCATCAAGATAGAACTCTTTAGCGCCTTCATTATAATCAATCTCATTTGAGAAGATTTTTTCCAGCTTGGCAACTACATCTCTCAAACCAAGAATTGTCTGCTCACGAAATGTGAAGCTTCCGTCTCCATTATCTACCGCTTTCTTACCTATTAAATTTGCAAGTACCCTGCTGTCATAATTTGACAAAACATTTTCAGGTGGCGTTAAAATTTCATTCAGCCGCTGCAATACATCCTTAGGGACAACATCTTTGTAGTTAGTACCCGCCTTTGGTACTAGCTGCCAGTTCTGAACACCAAGCCTAGCAGCATGCTTTTCATAAATAGGCATATTCTGCACTCTAACCTTGGCACAATCGCCAATTTTAGAAATAGCTCTAACTACTTTTATGGCTTCTTGAACCAAGGCATGGTCAAAGCCATAATCTATACTTTGTGGCATATGCATAAATTTAATATTGTTAATTAATTCCAGAGATTAATTAATGAAATTATACATTTCATGCAAGGCTTTTTTTAAAGAAATTCACGGATATCCGAGAGTGTGCCTTTGATTGCAGCGGCGGTTGCCATTGCGGGGCTGAGCAAATGTGTGCGCCCGCCGCGCCCTTGGCGACCTTCAAAATTGCGGTTGGATGTTGAGGCGCATCTTTCACCGGGGGCGAGCTTATCGGCATTCATCGCCAAGCACATGGAACAACCCGGTTCGCGCCAGTCAAATCCTGCCGCGATAAATATCTTGTCCAGCCCTTCTTCTTCGGCTTGCTGCTTCACCAACCCGCTACCCGGAACAATCATTGCATAAACGCTATCTGCCACTTTTTTGCCTTCGGCGATTTTGGCAACTTCGCGCAAATCTTCAATCCTGCCATTTGTGCATGAGCCGATAAACACCTTATCCACCTTAACTTCGGTCAGCTTTTCGCCTTCTTTCAAACCCATATATTCCAGTGAGCGCTTGACTGCCACACGGCGATTTTCATCGGCAAAATCAGAAAGCATCGGCACGTTTGCAGTTATTGGCGCAACATCTTGCGGGCTTGTTCCCCATGTAACTTGCGGGGCAATATCAGCAGCGTTCAACTTGATTTTCTCATCAAATTTCGCGCCCTCATCAGTCAACAAAGCTTTCCAGAATGCCACTGCTTCATCAAAATCTGCACCTTTAGGCGCAAGCGGACGGCCTTTTATATATTCAAATGTTTTTTCATCAGGAGCAATAAGCCCTGCGCGCGCGCCTGCTTCAATCGTCATATTGCACACGGTCATGCGCCCTTCCATCGAAAGCCCGCGAATTGTCGAGCCGGCAAATTCAATCACATATCCTGTACCGCCTGCCGTGCCGATGATACCGATAATCGCCAGCGCCACATCTTTTGCAGTAACACCCAAAGGCAATTCGCCATCAACCGAAACCAGCATATTCTTTGATTTTGTTTGCATCAAAGTTTGCGTGGCAAGCACATGCTCAACTTCCGAAGTGCCGATTCCATGCGCCAATGCGCCGAATGCACCATGAGTGGAAGTGTGGGAATCCCCACAAACAATCGTCATACCCGGTTGGGTCATGCCTTGTTCAGGGCCAACAATATGCACAATCCCTTGGCGTATATCCATTAGCGGGTAATAGGGCACGCCGAATTCTTTGCAATTTGCTTCCAGAGTTTCCACCTGAATACGGCTGGTTTCATCCTCAATTCCGCGCGCTCTGCCTTCTGTCGGCACGTTATGGTCGGCCACAGCCAGAGTTGCATCGGGGCGGCGAACTTTACGCCCTGCATTGCGCAAACCCTCAAATGCTTGCGGGCTAGTCACTTCATGCACCAGATGGCGGTCAATATATAATGTTGAAACACCGTTTTCATCAGTGTCCACAACATGATTATCCCAGATTTTATCGTATAATGTTTTTGGCGATGTGTTTTGTAAATTGCTCATACTCTAGTTATTTACTAGATTTTGCACGAAAATCAAGTAAGGAATTTATCTTGCATGCTCCTGCTGAGAATTTGTCACATGTGCATCATAACCACCACGCGCAGAAGCCGCACGGTCAATAGCTCCCACCAATCTTTCAGCCAATGGCAAGCTAGGAACGGTGATATCAATTATAATTCTATCTTTACTTTGTCGTACCGAGTGCTTCACAAACTCTTCTCCCCATGAATTTTCGAGCTCCCTTCCCACAAAACCTTTGATAGATCTTGCTGCAGTAGCCGCAGCGTGAGCATCCGGAAACTCGTAACTAACCCAAATATTCATTGAGCCACCATCACTTAATCCATCAAGCTCTTTTTCACGCAACTGTCTGTTCAAATCCAAGATTACTTCTTTTACTTCACCGAATTCACCAGGACTAATCTGGCAAAAACCAGCTCTTTCGTAATAATATTCTACAAGATCGCCCGGTGCATGAATTACAAATAATACAGCACTCTTAATTCCTGTTCCTTTAATTATTTCAACTTGCTCTGGGGTAACATCTTTTAAAAACTTCCTGAATCTCACTTCCATATCATCTCCTAATTATTGTTAGTAACTCGATAAGGATGTTTATATAAAGTTTACGAAATTGTAAGGATTTATTAAGGTATTTATTTGTATTGAAACGCAGCAGCAGTGTCATTCAAGCATAACTGGAATCTAGGGTTTGTAGAACAGGCCACTACATATACCTCCCCCAACCCCTCCTATGAGGAGGGGGGCGATTCCATGTTCCATGCTCAATGCTCAATGTTCCATGCTCAATGCTCAATGCTCAATGTTCAATGCTCAATGCTCAATGTTCAATGTTCCTAAATCCTAAATCCTAAATCCTAATCCCCTACTTCCCGAAAAGGCCAAAAAACTTCCGCTTTTTCTTTTCAGGAATCACTGCCAGCGCGGTTTTCGGCTTTCTTTTAGCAATCTCGCGGCGATAAATCTCTATTCTATTCTCATAAAAATCAAGGTTGGAGGGGGCTTCATGCAGCTCGCGATATGGGTTGAAATTATCCACCATTTTCTCGATTGATAAATATTCATATAATGACGCCAGAAATTCGCGCTGAATCTGTAGTAAGCGCAACTCCTCCGCCACATCGGCGCGCGTATTAGTTATCAGGCGAAACATGCGAGTGCGCCTATCGGAAATCTTGTCATCGCGGATTGGGCGGCGTTTATATTCATCACCTTTGCGATAATCGAGGGAATCGAGAAATCTGACAAATTTCGTATAAGCTTCCTCAAAATCAGGATAATCGGATTTTGCCCGCAGAAATCCAACATCCTTGCCTCTGGAATATTCGGGCGGAAAATCATCTCCATACTCCTCCTCCATATCATCTGAATCTTGCGGTGGGGCTTGCTTTTTCTTTTCCGCGCGCTTTGCTTCTCGCGCCAGCGCCTTATCATATTCCAAACGGCGCACAGAATCGGACAAGGTTTCATAGGCCTCTTGCACAAGCCCAAACATCCTCATCGCATCAGAATTAGAGTTTTTATCGGGATGATATTTCAGCACAGCTTTACGATGCGCTTTTTTGATTTCAACTTGGGTTGCGCCCTGCCCGATGCACAAAATCCGATAATAGTTTTTCAAATCACCCATTTGTCGAGAATTTTTCGATAATCGCAGAAATTTCATCATTTCTGGTTTTGAAGCTGGTGCGGCTCACAATTAAGCGCGAAGTCACATCCATGATTTTTTCAATTTCCACCAAGCCATTCGCCTTTAGCGTTGCGCCGGAACTGACCAAATCCACAATTCTGTGGCACATGCCGAGCTTAGGGGCAAGCTCCATCGCCCCGTTTAATTTTATGCACTCCGCCTGCACACCTTTTGCGGCAAAATATTTCTGGGTGATATTCGGATATTTAGTGGCAATTCTGATATGACTCCAACTATCAGGATTATCCGCCTCGGCAACCTCAGCCGCTTCTGCCACTGATAAGCGACATTGACCGATTCCCAAATCCAGCGGTGAATATATATCATCATAGCCAAATTCTTCCAGCACATCATTGCCGACAACACCAATATCCGCGCCGCCAAATGCAACGAAGCTGGCAACATCAAATGCGCGCACACGGATTATGGAAATCCCCGCGATATTGGTAGAAAATTCCAACTTGCGCGAGTTTTCATCATAAAATTCCGCTTCCGGCTTAATTTCCGCCTTTGCCAGAATCGGCTCAAGCTCAGCCAGAATGCGCCCTTTAGGCACTGCGATAACCAAATCTTCTCTCATAGAGCTGTTATAAACAGTAATAAATTAGCGGTCAATTATTTGAGAACTATCGCTAGAATATTAAATCTTTTATCCATTGGACAAAATTATCTCCGGCAATATAAATCGCCAGAGTGTATAAGCCTATCCATGCCGTCCCGATTATCGCGCCTGCGATTATAAACAATCCATCACGGTTAAACAGCCCTAGGCTCATCAATACAATCGCAAAGCCCGGCACGGTATTGCTTAAAGGCAGAGGAATCGCCATCATAATCGCAAAAGCCAAGCAAAACACGGCGACAATACGCTCCGAGAAATCCGTACTCAGGAAAAGCAAGCGCGGGCGTACAAAATATTCCGCTTTCCTCAGTAGCTTCACCACCCCTTTGATAATCTTAATGCTGATATTCTTATCCAGAATTCTTTTGAGGATATATGGTGTTTTCCTGCCCATCATAAGCTGCACAGAAAGCACTATCACAATCGCTCCCAAAACGGTTGCAATCACCGGAGCTGGCGTTGGCAAAGCGGCAGGTGCAGCAAAAAGCAGCATGAAGAATGCAATTCCGCGCTCCTTAAAATTCTCCAGAATTTTGGCAAAACCAATGCTCTTTGCCGAACTGCCCGCCACCATTTCCTGCAAAATCTCCGATGCTTTCTTTTCCGATTCCAAAACTTTATATCCTGTTGATGACTCTTGATTAAATCGCAATCCAGCTTATTATATATATACGTAAGTTAAAAGAATGAATTTATAACGGAGAAGAAAATGTATAAACATCTCGCACTAGGGTTATTTAGCGCAGCATTATTAGCCAATGCGGCAAATGCAGAAACCAGCAAACCCCTCACCGGAGTTCCGGTGCAATCAAAACCTCTGGAAGAAACTTCTCACGATGAACCAATTGCAGACGAAGCCATAATTGTGCAAGAAGAATTTGAGGAAGACTCTGGAAACGATGTTGAATATGAAGCGACAGAAACCACCGAAACAAAAGAAAAAACTGCGGAAGATGTTCCGGGACAAAGGCCTGCTAATCTCAAAACTTTGATTGAAAAAGATGCGGAAATTGACCCATATGAAAAAGCCAAGCAGCTTGAAGACGGGCTAATCCGCAAACCTAAAGAAAATGTTTTTGAAATCAATGAACCTGCAACCATGCGCGTTAGCCCAAAAGAGGCAGAAATCCTAAGATGGCAAAAACAGCAGCAGGGGAAATATTAAATCTGAATTTTTTGCTTTAATTTGACGCAAGAGCGTGTATATTTTATGCGAATTGACCATTTAGGCATTTTGGGCATTTAAATAATCAAGGAGAATAATATGAAAAAACTATTGGTAACAACATTGGTAGCGGCATCTGCATTCGCAGTTTCTGCTTGTCATTCAGACGGAACAGGCAACACATATTTCTATGATCGTGACGGAAAAGGTAATATCCGCATTTCAGACAAAGAAGCGACACCATTTATCTGGGATGCTCCATGTGAAAAAACAGTTTATCACAGGGTAGCAACAGGCAATCGTCGCGGTAACGTAACTATTCCAATGCCGGGTGAAGATAAACCATATCAAACCCGCTATGTTTATCAGGGCGACAAATAAAACTTCCCCTAATATACAAAAACCAAAAACCCCCTCACCGCAGGGGGTTTTTATTTAGCCTAAATCAATCTGTGCACTAGCAGATAATATCTCACGCACTTTAAAAGCTCCTTTTTCAGGAACGGTAATTCCTGATTGGACTTCTTCTCCGAGACTCTGCAAAATTACATGCTGTGCAGTGATATCAGTATCCCTACCCCTCACGCATCCACATGAAAGCGAGCCATTATTAAGCACAATTTGACAATTGCTTACCTCTCCTGCAATCAACACATTCCCAATTTCTGGATTATCAGAAGGGTTGCTAACTACAATTCGACACCGCTCCAAATCACCGATGACAAATAAATTTCCGTTCACTACTTTAATTCTAGAGCCAATCATTTTTGGCGTGGTTATTAAAGACGCACCGCTCAAACTTAACTTTGCTCCTGTATCAACTTCAGGAACATCATCCCAACCCTCAGGATATTTGCCATTCAAAAAGCTGCGCATTGCATCTTCTTTCAAATCCGCAAACACTATATCAATTGCACGAGCAATAATATTATGGTTCATACCATCTGCAATCTTCACATTCCTCACCTCTTCAATACTATTAAACAAACTTTCCCTATTCAAACCTGCTCGCGTTAATGCGGGAAGAGATTTTGCTCTATATTCCTTGCCCTCCAGAATACCCGAGCCATATCTATTAAGATCTTCCAATTCAGAAATTTCAGTCCCAAGTATCGCTATAAAGTCATCACGACAAACAGAAAAATCCCTACTAACTCCCTCCTTAAACTCCGCTACCAAATCTGCCAGAAAATCGTCCATTTTATTACCTTAAATAATTAACTCGCAATATGATTAACATAAATTAATAACATTTTCAATTCTTAAATTGAAATTCCTGCGAAAAGCTTGTAAGACCGTGGCATGAGTTCAGAAAATAAGAAAAAACTTTTCATAAAAACCTATGGTTGCCAGATGAATGTTTATGACAGCCACAAGATGGCAGATGTCATGTCTACCGTGGGCTATGAGCTGGTTGATGATTATGCGAATGCCGATATGACGATTGTGAATACTTGCCATATCCGCGAAAAAGCTACTGATAAGCTATATTGCGAATTGGGGCGTATCAACAAACATAACAAGAAGAATAACCGCGAGATGATGATTGCCGTTGCCGGATGCGTTGGGCAAGCAGAAGGTGATGAAATCATGCGCCGTGCACCTTATGTCAATCTGGTTGTCGGGCCGCAAAGCTACCATCAATTGCCGGAATTGATTGCTAAAACCAGCCATAAGAAGTCCGAAAGAATTCAGCTTGATTTCGCAGCAGATGAAAAATTTGATAGCCTGCCTGCCGAAACCACACAAAGCGGCAGCTCGGTTTTCCTCACCATTCAGGAAGGCTGCGATAAATTCTGCACTTTCTGCGTTGTACCATATACCAGAGGCGCGGAATATTCCCGCCCTGCCGCAGATATCATCGCCGAAGCAAAGCGTATGGCAGATAATGGCGCAGTTGAAATCACGCTTTTGGGGCAAAACGTCAATGCCTATGATGACGGCAAATCCCGCCTTACCGATTTAGCAACTAAAATCGCTGAGATTAATGGCATCGAACGCATTCGCTACACCACCTCCCACCCGCGTGATATGGATGACGAGTTGATTGCCGCGCATGGCAGCATCCCTGAACTTATGCCCTTCCTGCATCTCCCCGTGCAAAGCGGTTCGGATAATATTTTGCAGCAAATGAATCGCAAACATACTGCCGAATTTTATCTGGAGATAATTGCCAAATTACGCAAAGCCCGCCCTGACATTGCTTTTTCATCAGATTTCATTGTCGGCTTCCCCGGTGAAAGTGATAAGGATTTTGAAGATACAATGAAGCTGGTTGAGCAAGTAAATTATGCCCAATGTTATAGCTTCAAATATTCTCCGCGCCCCGGCACGCCCGGCGCATTGCGGGAAGATACGGTAGCAGAAGCCTTAAAATCGGAAAGATTGGCGCAACTGCAAGCACTCATCAATCGCCAGCAGAATGAATATAATAAGAAATTCGTTGGCAAAAATGTCAAAGTGCTTTTAGATAGAAAAGGTAAATATAAAAATCAAATTATCGGAAAAACCCCCTATATGCAGTCTGTGCACCTCACCACAAAATTGGAAAGTTTCGGCAATATTGTTGATGTTAGAATCACCGAAATGCATGCAAATAGTCTGGGCGGGGAAATCATCGACATCAAAAAGGATAATATCGCCGCATGAAAAAGCCGAATATAATCAACCTGTCTTTTGATAATAACAAAGCTTTGCAAATCCTATATGGCGAAGAGAATTCTAACCTAAAAATCATTGAAGAAAAGCTGCAAGTAAAAATCGCTGCGCGTGGTAATATGCTTGCGATTGAGGGCGCAAAAAACGCCAGTGGAAAAGCCGAAGAATTGCTGCAAAACCTCTATCAAAAAGCATTAAAAAATCAGCATATAGGTGAATCAGAAATCTCTGACGGCTTGCGCTTTTTTGATAAAGAGCAACTGGCAAAAAGCAATATCAGCGGCGCAGGAAATAAAATCAAAACCCGCAAAAAAACCATCGAAGCGCGCTCACCCATGCAGCAAAAATATCTGGCAGCGCTGGATAGCAAAGATCTCACCTTCGCCACCGGCCCTGCAGGAACAGGCAAAACCTATCTCGCTGTTGCGGTTGCGGTGGAGAAATTCCTCAATAATGAGGTTGAGCGCATCATCCTCTCGCGCCCCGCCGTGGAAGCCGGAGAAAAACTCGGATTCCTGCCCGGTGACTTAGTAGCCAAGCTCGACCCATATCTGCGCCCGCTTTATGACGCGCTGTTTGATATGATTCCGCAGGAGCAAATCACCAAATTGATGGAAAGTGGTGAGATTGAAATTGCCCCGCTCGCCTTCATGCGTGGACGGACGCTCAGCAACTCATTCATAATTTTGGATGAGGCGCAAAACCCCCCGCCCAACCAGATGAAAATGTTCCTAACCCGCCTCGGCATGGGCTCAAGAATGGCCGTCACAGGCGATATCTCACAGATTGATTTGCCCAACAAAGCACCTTCTGGGCTAATTGACGCAGTGAGAAAACTCAAACAAGTCGATGAAATTGAGATTATTGAATTCTCGCAAAAAGATGTGGTTCGCCACCCGCTTGCAGCCCGCATTGTTGATGCCTATGAAAAAGACGAAGCGGCACAGGCACAGGCACAGGCACAGCAGGCAGAGCCGGAAGCAAAAGACCGTGATAGCTGGGTATAGCCATGCCTAGTGCGGATTTCAAAATCACTTACGAGATTGCGATTGATAGCTCTGTCTGGAAAAAACACCTCCCCGATTCTGAAAAAATCATAGCTCGCGCATTGCAGGAAATTGCAGAAAATTGCAAACTAAATGGCGAGGTTTCAATCTTGCTCACAAATGATGCAAAAATCCGCCAATTGAATAATGATTTTCGCGGCAAGGATAAGCCGACAAATGTGCTCTCATTCCCGCAACACTCATCATCAACTCCACACCTTATAGGGGGAGATATGGGGGGGCTAGGTGACATTGCGCTTGCTCTTGAAACTCTGCAAAGAGAAGCCGCCGAACAGGAAAAAACCCTGCCCGCGCATTTTACGCATTTATTCGTCCATGGCGTGCTACATCTCTTAGGTTATGACCACGAAGACGATGATGAGCAGGAAGATATGGAAAATAAGGAGGTGGAAATATTGCATAAGCTTGGGGTCGGGAATCCCTATATTTGATATTGATTTGATATCAGCTCAAAATGCAGTTTTATCTTAACAAAATCAAAAACTTATAAAAAAAGTCCGGATTTTAATTTTACTTATCTACTGCACGTCAGATAGAATCCACATATTGAGCTCAATATCGTGATGGTTTTAGCGAATCATCACAAAAGACTAAAAAGTCGTTTTTGTCGATGATTATTTTGTAAAAGGGATGATTTTTGATAAGCACGCAAAAAAAGCCGACGTCGGTGATTTGAAATTAGGAATGGAGAGTAGAGAGTTGAGAG
>Ga0066640_10000413_pt1 | contig 24741 bp, 11 predicted proteins | sample CryGeyCG2114_020_2_FD_59505 | JGI IMG/M metagenome (GOLD analysis project Ga0066640, IMG submission 59505) | Groundwater microbial communities from aquifer - Crystal Geyser CG11_big_fil_rev_8/21/14_0.20 | ecosystem: Environmental > Aquatic > Deep subsurface > Groundwater | place: USA: Utah... | reverse complement strand
GTTCATTAATTTGTCCCTCAATAAATAAGGCTTGATGCCTAACCATTTCAGAGCCTTCACGGTTTTCCATGGCTGTTTCAATATACATTTCAGCATCACTCAAGTTTCCCCTGAATAAAGCGATATCTGCCATCAAAAGGGCTGTTTCTGGTAAGTAGCGGACATAGCCAGGGCGTGATAGGTCAACATTATTTAGGGCAATCAAAAGATGGTCTTCTGCCCGTTGGATACATTGTTGATTGTTAGTCAAGTGAGCTAGAGTAATGTAATTTCTGGCCAGCTCAATTCTTTGGTGATTGCTTTCGTGCGTCAAGCCAACCTGAAAGCCCAACACTGTATCAAAGTAGTTTTCCTCTTCATGGATATTTTCTTGCACCTTAGTAATTTTTTTGGCTAACCAGTTGGGGTCTGTAGGATCAATATAATCGCTGCTGCAACCAGCCGCGCTATTTGAGGCGGCAGAGAAAACAGAACTTCTGAAAACACTGAAAGCTATGGGTAGGTAGCAGCCAATTTGTCCGCTTATTCCTTGGCAATTACTCATTTTAGACTTCCCCCCGAGCGTAATAGTTGCCTGCATTGCGCAAGGCTGTGCCTAGCTCTTGAACCCAATCAACAGTTAACGGGCGCAAAATTTCCTTATTAAAGACATTGTAACGTGCTTTGATGCCTTCCTTTGTTAACGGGCTGATATTATTAATTTTGTGATGTTTAAGCATTTCCATCCAGACCATTCTTAGTGAATAGATTACCAAAAGAGACATAAAGCCTGGCCAGATAACGTTCATCATCAGACCAAAAGAGGTGATGCTATGAACAGCAACTTGGTAAAGGCCAAAGGCAGTGGTGGACCAGGAGAGGCCGCCAAACCAATAGACCAGTCGGCGAATTTCCCAGCCATTGAGCATGTTGCCGTTTGGTGGGCCAACTGTTTCAAATTTTCCCCTGGCAGTATCAACGATGTGTCCTACTCCTCTTAAGAGCGCTGGCTGCCAAACCAAAGTCAAGGCAATGTTCCTAAAATAGGAGCGGCTGCGATGGACCCCACCCTTTTGGCTGTCGCTAGAGTATTTTGTCCAGGAGAAGATAGCCTTGATTGCCCACAGGATAGGGAAAACAACTGGATCAACTGGCAATGGAGTAAGCCCTAACATAAAGAGAAAGGGGATAGCTGGAACAACATGTTTAAAAGCGGCGTCAAAATACCAGGTGTCGGTGCTAAACCATTCTTGCATTTGCTTGATAGTAGTATATTGAGTAGGGATTTCCTTTTTAATCCTGGCTCGCCAGATCTCGTTGTAAACCATTTTTGCTGCCCGCTGCAGCCTGGCAGCCATGGCGGCCCAGCGCCAACGTTGGCCCTTGGCTTGTTTTTTTCCTTCAACAGAAGCGCCAGCAGTCCTGACAGTTGGATCATACTCTGTTTTTCTGCAAAAGGTCTTTCCCTTTTGCCAAGCACCTTCAGCATCTTCGGTAATACTGTCTCCGTCAAAGAGTGATTTGCTCATGCCAATGGGCATCTCGTCTTCAGCGTAGAGCTCAAGCTCTTCGCCAAACTGGGGAAAGAGCATCTCTTCATGCGGAGCGCGCATGACGGTGTTTGAGCCGGTGTTTAAGGCTGCGTCAACCTGTGATTTGCCATACTGCAGGCTAAAAACTCCTCGGCTCCCCATGGCGGGCATCTTTCGATCATCAACCCAGCCGGCAAACCAGTTGTACTCTCCTTCAATTTCGCCAAAGTAGTATTTTTGGTCATCAGTGGCGCTCTCTTGCCCGCCATTACCGCGGCCAAGCAATGGCGCTTTAATAAAATCGTCAATTAGACCACCTTTAACAGAATCGCGTGGGACCAAGTGTTGTGGTCCAACCATGGTGTCAAGTTCACCAAATTCCAGGCCAGAACTAAAAGGGGCATCCTCTGGGCTAAAATAAAGCTCGCTCTTACTAGCTGTGGGCATGGCGTGATCAAAGGGGACCCATTCATCAGTCCCTGCCTTGCCGGCGACATCGGTTATGTGTTTGATGTGTAGGGATGATTTTACTTCAATTAATCTTAGATCTTCATCTGCCTCTAATGATAAGCCGTGTGTTACTGTTTCGGTTTTGGCCGTGTAAAAAACTAGAAAGGCCTGGCTACTAATCTCGCCGGTTTTTTCATTGTTTTGGCGCTGGTCGAAGATTTTAGGAAGAAAAGCGCTGTTTCCCCCTTTGTTGTAAACAGAGTTGAGGTCTTTGGGTAAGCCGGCGGTTTTGCGATCAAAATAGACCTTTTGTGTTCTATCCCTACCTTCGATGGCTTCCCCTGTATAAGGGTTTTTATAAGTGATTGTTACGCAGACCTTGTCGTCTGAAGTCGCTGGTTCAAGTTTAACTGATTCAATAAAAGAAGGTTCAAAGTTTAACTGGTCAGTTGCCCCAAGCTTAACTACCCTTTTATCCTCTGTGGTTGCTTTAACAATTTCCAGAGTTTGCCCGTCTATCTGGCGTTGGTCAATGACGCTGATAAGGTCTTTACCCTTATAGTCAAAGACGGTATGGCTACGCTCTGGGTGCCCGTCAACTGTGCGGGTATGGGTCCTGGCCAGGACAAAACGGTTTTTCCCTTGGACAAATCTTTCCGGGCCTTCAATGCCAATTACTGCAAAGTTTGGTTTGTCATGAGTGCCGGAGTCAAGGCCGAGCCGGTGTTTATCAATGGAAAAGCGCTTACCAATAAAGCGGCAGGCGTGGACAATAATTTTATCGCCCTTGATTTCTAAGCGCTGATGTTTTTCTGTAAAATCAATTTCTGGCCAGTCACTATCGCCTGGTTTGGGTAACCAGCGCATATAGCGGCTGCCATCAGCTCGTTCAAAAGTATAAGCTACCATGTGGCGGTCGCCGCAGCGGCCAAGTCCCCGGTCAAATTCAATGCTTTTGTATTGCTCGGGATCTTTAAGGAAAAAGGAGTAAGGCATCACCTGGCCAGAGTTCACGGCATTTTCAGCAATGGCCTTGGCTGCGGGATTAGAGGCTAGGACTCCAGGGAGGGAATTATCTCTAATGGCTTTTTCTAAACTTGGTTGGACAATACCCACAGAAACTTCGCCTTCACCGCTAACATGTTTAAGATAACCCAATTTAACCAGTTCGTTAAAAAGTTTTTCGGCGTTTGCTGCTTTTTCAAAGGCGTTTTTCCCGGCCACCCCCCTCATTAAGGCTTTGGCTGACAGAGTGCGAACCCGATTACCGTTACTGTCAAAGGGGACAATGACGTTAGGGTGACGGTCGTAGTGGCCATCGCTGGCTACAACTCCATATTCGTCGACAAACTCTTCTCGAGACATTAATTTTACATCAGTAACATGGGCCCAAAAATCATCATTAAATAAGCCTGATTTTTTGAAGTTGTAAGGGAGATAATATTCTCTGCCATCCCCTTTTTCTTTGACCCTGATCATGAATGGGGTTAGTGACCCGTGGACTCTGGCCAGGCGATCGGTCTCGTTTTCCTTAAGATGCAGTGCGTTGGGGACAGTTACCTTTTCTGGTACTTTATACATGGCAACAACATAAGGATTTTGCAAGTCTTCTTCCAGGCGGGCTAAATAGTGTGAAAGGGTAATATCAACATGCTCGCCGTCAAGCATGGTCTGGTATTTTGAGCCGACAAAATGAGTCAAGGTTGGCTTGATTACATCCTCGTGGACTTTGCCGTCTGCTCCTCGGAATTCTGCCGGCAGATCAGCTTCAAGCTCAGCCGGCAGGGGCATTCCGGGAACCCAAATCACTTCATCAGCTTCAATTGTTTTTTTAACCTCTCCGCTTTGATCAAGGATTTGTTTTGTCCCGTTATCAAATAGAAAAACCGTCTCCCCTTTTTTGTTGGTTTGTGTTTCAATGATGTGCGGCTGTGCTGGATCAGGGATAAAGGCCCGGCCGTCACTTGTTTTCCAGGTGACCCGGCCATCAGCGTGAAAGGTTTTCTGGCGGCCATCCTTAAATTCAACTGTTTGTGATTCTCCAGACTTCATGTGGCCATAGTTGTAACCTTCGTCAGTGTATAGGGATCCCGTAGGATCACTGACCCTTGTATTATCCAGACAAGCCAAGTCAGAATAGGTTTCCACGCCACCCAGACGTTGGATCCGGCCAAGGTTAGTGACGGTTTCTGTCATTTCTGCTTCGCTGCGGTTATCCCAACCTAGGGTTTGGCTCTCATGGTTAAGCTTAAGAACCCTCCGGCAAGGGATCATCTCCCAATAATATTCGCCGTTTAAACGATTCTTTTTTAAAACCGAGGCCCCGGTTTTAAAAGTTGCTGTGAGCATATTGTAAAAATCAACTTTTCTGATCTTGGAGCGTTTTGAGTCGTAAGAGGAATTGCGATGCATGTTGACGTTAAAGGTGTGGAAAATAGCGCTATATTGCCGCTCAAGCCCCTCAAGCCGCTCACTGATTTCTGCTTCTGTGAGTCCATGGCGCCGTCTTTGTAGCTTTTCTCCCTGGGCGCGCATCTTTTTAGCTTTGTATTGGAAAAGTTTGCCAAGGTATTTTTCTAAATTATTCGCCTTATCTGAAGTAAAGACATTTGCCCTGCCGCTGTATTTGTTCCCGGGAACAGAAAATGAAGAAAAATCGCCTTCTGCTTCTTTTTCCCAATGCGCGGCTAAGGCTTCGTATAGTTTACCCAGCAGGATATATTTGTCGCGCAGGCGGCTTGGGTCAAGGGTTTCAATTTGTTGCTTGTGGACCGCCACAATATCAAGAATCCTTTGTTGTTTTTCGCGGTAAAAACGTTTGCACTCTTTTTCAACGGCCAGGTCTTTATGTCTACCCATTGTTGAGAAGATGTTTAAGAAATCCCAGTTGGTTCCCTCTCTCATAAATAAGGTGCCGACACAGAACACAAAAAATTCGTCCATGTTAAACCGGGGCTTAAGGATGGTAATCCAAGGGCTCTTTGGTCGTTGGCTAGTTTGCCAGATTTCTGAATCAGAGTATTCATTAGGGGCTTTATGGATAACGTCACGAGAGCTGCTCTGGGCCCTAAAGTTATGGACAAACCCATGGGCCTCGGTGCTAAAGAAAGCCAAGGCGGCTATAACGGTGATAGCATATGAGGCTACTGGAGCAGCAACAACGCCAATAGCAGCGCAAGCGCCGACAGCAATCATCACATTCCTTATCCCTTGTCTGGTTTTAAGATCATAGCGAAAACCAAAGTCGCTTTGCAGTTCATTTCTTCTTTTTGAAACAATTCGTGAATAAGAGCTGACCAACAAGAAGAGTGGAAGACCAAAGTAAAGTAGGTGAGAGGTTGCTCCGCCAAGGCCCGCGGCTACGATTTTGCCGGTTGTTTCAGTGGCAATTTCATAGAACAAAACGCTTAAGGTTGCACCGCGATAAAAAGTGTAGGCGCTTTCTGACAGCTGAACCATGTAAGAATGATAATTGGAAGTAATGATCTGACGCCAGCCGCCAACTTTATAGCCCTGGGTAATGGTTTGGTCAAAAGATTTCTTGGTTTTAATTGCTCCTCTGGTTGCCTGGACTACTCCATAGAGTAAGCCAGCTCCGGCCAGGCCAAGAAAAACAGGTGTTGCCGGGAGAGAAGAAAGGGAGACGGCTAAATAGACTAAGCCTGGCCCAACTATGAGCGGAACAGAAACCATGCCGCCAAAGGTGGCCAGTTGTTTAGCAAAGGTAAAGTCTCCTGGGTTAGCGTTGCGTTTTTGCATGGACTTATCAAAAGAAAACATATGTTTAACATAGAGAGAAATTAGCAGGGCAACCCCAGTGGCGATCCCTGCGGCTCCGAGTGGCGTTGCGGCTAATCCGGCGAGAGTAACTCCAAGGGTTCCTGCAAAGGCGACTTTTGGAATAGCAGTGATAGCCAAGGCCGCCAGCGCGGCTGCGCCAATTGATTCAACCGTGTTTTTTTTGCTTGGTGGAATTATTCTAAAGGAGCGAGCTGGGTTTCTTGTCTCTCTGACAGTTGGCGTGGTTTGCTGGGCAATAATTTGTTCAACATCAACCTGTTGGATACCTTGTCTCAACGCGGCCTCAGAAGCTCTTTCTGAATGAGTTAGTTGCGCTTGAGCCAGCCGTGGCCTAGCTACCGGCCGCCGAGCTACTGGTGGCGCCTGTTGTCGCAACATTCTTTGTAAATAGGCAATTGTTGCTTCTCTCATATCATCCTTCCTCTCTATCTATATATCGTCAAAAACTCTCTAAAATTTCAGTTCAATTCCTTCACGGCTCACTAAAGTGATCCCTGAAAGATCAGGGCACTTTTTGCCCAGGGCTTTTTGATACTCTGGAACATTGACTTGGCTGACCCTGATCCCTTTTTTATGCACTAATTCAAAAGTAAAGACTTTAACAAAAGAGCCAAAGAAACTTAGGTCAAAGTCAAAACCATCTGTTTCAAGGTGATGCCGTAAATCAGTGTGATCTCGAGTGTGTTTTTCGGGTTCAGCTGCTTTGTTACCTTGGAAATTAAGCCCAAAAACTCGATAGAGGAGTTCGAACTCAATAGCATCCCCTGGTTTGGTCAAAATTGGTAGGGGAGGGACGATGATTGGTTCGCTACCGTCGGAAATTAGCTTGCCAAGCTCTGCGTAAACAGTGGCCAGGCTGGTGTTTGTCCTAGTCGGTTGAGTTGGTAAATTAGTTAGGAGATCAAGGTTTGGTTCCTGGGCAAAGAATTCTAAGGCCTGGTGAACACTTAGGTGGCTTATTAGATTATAAAGTTCTTCTTGTAATGGATCATATTCTTCGACAATTGTTGCCAAAAGTTTTGCCAGAGAATTAGTCTTGATTGGAAAATCAATATCTCTGAGATAATCATACAGGAATACTAAAAGACCAAGGTTTTCCGAGGTAATTAAGGTCTCTCTTAGCTCTCTTGAGCTAATAAATTGACCCAAATGATCAATTAAGTTTTCTCTTGATAGCTGCCCACCTTCAAGCCCTTGTCTGATTTGGCCAACAAGAGTATCTTCTTTTGCTGGAGCGGTTTTTTTGCTGATTTCTAAAACCCCACTATCTTCCCAGAGGGTTTCAACCATGAGCAAATCATTTTCCCTGACCGAAGCAACACAAATTTTTCTATCAGCTAGGGCTTTTGCTTGGCTATAAAGTGTTTCATCATTTTGATAATGGGCTAGGGAAGCTAAGCAGAAAGCCTGATCTCTATTGGCAATAATGCTTCCTTTAATTATTGTTTTGGCTCGAGAATAAAGGTTTTCCCTTAGTGTTGGCAGAAGCTGCAGCATAGCTTGCGCTCTAATATTAGGTGGGGCTTTGGTTTCAATTAAGCCAAGAGCCCGCTCAATACTCTCTTCTGTGCCGATTTCAGCTAAAGCAACTATAGCCTCAAGCATTGGCCTGGCTTTTTTGGCTGGTGGATAGATTTTTGCCTCGATGATTTTCAAAGCTTGCTCAATTTTCCCTCCCCTGATTAGGTGAGAAGCCGCGATAGAGTAAAAACCAACTAAATCTTGGGGTGATTTAGCTGAAAGGGCAGTGAAAAGTCCTTCAAAGTACTTTGCAGAGGAAGGAGTAATTTGTGGCCGAGGACTGGCTGCCAGGCTGGCAGCAACTGCTCTTTTCTTTTCAGCCCGACGTGGTGTCCCCGCCTTAGTTGGCCAGGGTCTTCTTAGAGTTATTTCATAACCCCTGATTTTCATTGCTTACACATTCCAATCTTCTGCGTTAAGTGCTGCGACAGTCTCTTTCCCTAAGATTCTTTCCAGGGCAGCTTTTTCTCCAGCTCGGTGGAACTTAAGCTGATAGCGCCTGATCAGGGCAACAGCTGCGGTCTTAGCTTCTGGAGAACGGACGATGGCTTCACCATTTAAAATAATGATGGTGCGCCCTTTTTGCTCAATTCGCCAATAAGCTTCTGACTCATGGGTCCCAGCCCCTTGAAGGAGTTTTCTTTCGCCAGCGGCTATTTCAAGGACTAGAGAAACGGGTTTTTCCCCTTTTGCCTTTTCTGCTGCCATAGCTTGCTGGGCTGGGGTGGTAACTGGTGCGCCAAAAATTCTGCTAAGAAAACTAGGGGTAGCCCCTAGGTCATTGGCGTTTCTGCCAACATGAATTTTTCTTGCAGGGGCCGACTCTTCAACAACTTCAAGGTCAACGGCCAATGAAGCTTGCGTATTTGCTTCAAGCACTGGTGGTACTGGTTCACGCGGGAAGAGGGCGGCAAAGGCGTTTTGTGCTGCAGCTTGGTGTTGATGTGGGTAAGCGGCCAAGGCCCAAAGAATGTCCCTGGCTGATTCAAGGTCCCTAACATTAAGATCCCCGCTGGCGATCATCTCAAGGTTTGTGGCGACTTGGTGCTGGGTCTCTTCATATCTCCCATTAGGAATAATCGCTTTGAGCGTGAACTCAAGGCCTTTAAAGCTTTTTATAATAGTAGAAGCCAAGACATCACCTTCGATCGCGCGCTTAGTTAGTAAAACCATAATTGCTCTTGAGTCAGTAAAATCAAGTTTGTTCTCTCTTATATTAATGAAAAGGGCTTCAGTTGCTTCTTGGTTGCCGTTAAGGGCTTGCCGCAGGAGCTGATCACATTGGCTGGCTTCTTCTCTGGCCGCTGGCATAAGGATGGCTTCTAGTGCAGCTCCAAGTTGTACCTGGCTCTCGCCGGCAAAATCAAGCCTGGCTTGCAGCACAACAAAGGCAGCTTCTCGGTCAACAACTTCTGCTAGGCGGCGGGTATCAAAGCTCTTGGCAACTGCTAAATCTTTGACCACAGGGTCTTGGGTTAGCGCTTCGACAAAGGGACGCGCTTCTAAGGCAAATGGTCCCTGGCTGTGGACTTGCCAGGTGAGGAGCCTTAAAATATCAGCCCAATCAGCTGGGTTGTTGCTATGCAGGTCTTGAAGATTCTTAGGGTTAAGCTGTTTGAACTCGGCTAAAACCTTAGCTCCTGTGCCGAGCTGTCTGATGGCATCGGCTGCGCTAAGCTGCAGCGCTTGCCTTAGTTCAACAATTGTAATGCTGCCAGTGCGTCTGGTGCTGTCTGCCGGAGCCATTGACCTGGCGAAGTCCATAAAACCTGGAAGCAGCTCTTGTTGCCGCATAATATCAAGGGCTTGTTTAATGTCCTGAGGGTCTTTTAGATTTTGAATCACTGGCCGCTCAAGTTTGCCGTCGATTAAACGGAAAAGTGCTGTGTGAATGGTACGCAAGAAATAGTTCATATCCCCTGAAGGACATTCATTCCTCATGCCACCACTCTTGGCTGCTCCCAGCCAAACAGGTAAGCCTTGTCCGGTCAGCAGCTCAGCCATCTGTTTAGGGTCATAAGTGTTCATGTTTAGGTTTAAATATTTAATTTTTTGGTGGGCCTCATGGGCTAATTGCTTAACGTAGTGATGGTATTCTGGCATTGCTTGGAACGCCTCAATACAGATGTAAGCAGTTAATAGTTTGCTGATGATGCTGCCAGAATCATGGTAGCTTGGGTCCGTGATCAATAGCCCACCCTTTTGTGGGTTTTCCTCTTTTTGGCCGACGTGGGTCATGGTCATGCCAAATGAACCTTCTTTTTGCAGCTCACGTGGTAGCCATTGCCCCAGAGCAATAGCCATTTGTCCTATATCGTAAGGGTTCAACTCTATGCTCATATCTTCAATTGGGGCGACCAAAAGGCTCTCCATCTTTGGTAGTCCGGCTCTAACTTTAGAATTATTGCCAGACATAATGTTGATATATTCTTCTCTTGAGACTGGAATTTGTTTCCCGTTTTCGCCAACAGTGAACCAAGCTTCTTCCATATATGCCTGGAGCATGGCTGGGCCATGGTTATGGATCCCCATGTTTTCTGTTTCGTATACTGTGCCGGTTCTGTCAATGGCCACATTCTTGTATGGGGTGCCAGACATAAAAAGGACCCGCTTAGAATCAAAACCAAAGAAATTCCAAGACTTAAGGGTATCGACAATCATTTCAACGTCATCGCCGCTGGCTACGATAAACAGGTTTTGATTAGCTAAGGCTTGCTCTGGCTCCATGCCAACCTCTTTGGCGGCTTGGCCAATGCCATAGGCCAGAGAGAGCATTAAGCGCTCGCCAACTGTCCATTCTTGTGATGGTTGGGCAAGTGATTCTGATGTTTTGTAGACTTCATTGTGTCGATTGGCCAGCTCGCTTGGGGTCATAGAAAATTTTGGTCGCCCCATAATACCAAGCCTGGTTCCTAGACCACCGACAATTAGGTGGGTACCGCGTTTACCTTCGCAAATAGCTTGCAGGACTTGTTGTTTTACCTCTGAGGTAAGGGGGCGCTCTTCGGTCTCAGAAACCCGCAAAACTTCTTGCCCGCCTTTAGCAATGCGGTGGAAAAAGGCGCTATGCCTTGTTACTCCTGGCTTTGGGTCAGGATTGGTTGCCTCTAGTTTTCCTGGATAGCGATTGATGCCAGCCAAGGCTTTCTCAAGGCTTGGTGAACCAGCTGGGTCAAGCAGGGCCTGGATGTTTCCACCGTTTTTAAGAAAATCATTGACTTGGCGTTGAACCTCTGCTTTATAGGCGGCAAAGTATTGCTTGTGAGTTTTGCCCTTGACACATTTTTGCCTAAGTTGATCAAGCGTTGGCCTTATTCCCCAGTTTCCTAGACTAATCATTTTTACTCACTCCCTTCTACAAAGTTTGTTAATTGCACTTGGACAACTGTGAGCCCGTTGTTTTTTGTTACGTTAAAAGCTAAGCCGGACTCGCTGCTTAAGCAGCGGTCAAGTTCTATTGCAGCCTTAGGGATCAGGGCGTAATCAGTAATGCTGCTTCCTTGGCTGTCAACAAAATCAATAGAGAACTCGGTGTTGCGAGGAGCAGCTTGTAAAGCTTTTAGGTAAAGTTTAAAGGTATTAGGGTTCATTGCCTTGGGCATTTCATTAAGGACCTGGCCATCCATTACCCGAGCAAGGTTAAAAACTAATGAATAGGACTCGTCAATAATATATTGCAGGTTTTGCTCGAGAAAATTCCAATCATTACCGTCAAGTACTCGTTGCTGTTGGGCTTGACGATAGCCGGCTGAGACCAGCTCTTCATATTTGCGCATCCCTATGTAGTTTTGGTCGCACCCAACATCTTCTACCGCCAGCTTAAGAGCAAGCCTTTCAGAAAAATATTTTGGGGCCTCTTCTTTAAGGGAGGCCAGGAAACTATCATAGCTCCCTTGTTTTTTGGCTGCGATTGTAAAAATGCGATCTTTCCAATTATTTGGAATTTCAATGACTAAGTTGCGTAAGCCTATTCGTCTGGGCCGTGGGGCGGCATCAATAAAATTAAGGTAGGTAAGGAGGTCGAGAAATAATTTAAGTTTATTGAGATTAACTCCACCCTTTTCATCCTGGAATTCTGTGCGCATCTGCTCATCCTCAAAGGTCATCGCGACAATATTAAGGGAGCTGGCCCCAATGGTTAGAACACCGAGTAAAATATGGTACTTGATGACCAGTCTGACAACAGCCAAAAGTTCTGAAGGAATATGATTGGTTTTTGTCAACAGGTCGTGTTGGTCAATAAGATCAGCGCTATAGAAAGAATGCATGACAAACGCTCTCATTTTACCGATATCATGGAAAAGGGCCAAAAGATCTCTAACTTCAGCGGGGATAGTTGCCTGCAGCCTCTTTATGCCGGTTATTTTTGCTAAGGAGAGGCTGGCAATGGTTTCTTGCCTCTCTTTGATAATGAAGGAGCTGGGTTTTTCCAGCAAGAGATTAGCGGTTAAGACCTTGATGGTATGTTTAGTTACGATTTTTAATTGTCTTGGGTTAGCTTCTCTTTCAAACATCTCCTGGTGGAGCCGGGCTAAGAAGTCGCGGCATGGGGTTTCCAAATGTTCCTTTATAGCTGCTTTGATTTCAGCTAAATTATTGGCTTCTTTGATTGCTGATCGTGTCTCTGTCAAAGCGCTTAGCATTGTCTCTAGCCGGCCTTCAACAGATTCTGGGTCAGCCAAGAGGGCGCTTAAGCTGGAGGCAATGGTTGCCGCGGATCTGGTAGGAGTTGGTCCAGTGGCTACTGGTGCCGCTAGGATTTCTGGCATTGGGCTTGTTATCTGTGTTGATTTTCTCATTAATGCTTCAATTTCAGCTGGAGTGCTGAATACAAGAGCTTGGTACGTAGGAGCAGGAGTTGGGGCTGGAGTTGGTGTTGGAGTTGGTGTTGGAGTTGGCTCTGTTGGCTCTTGGCCAGTTTGAATAGCAAACTGGGCCTTGTAGGCTTGCTCAAGCCCGGCTTGGTCTCCGTATCTTTTAGCCAGGCTTATCACAGGGTTAAAGTTTTTTGAAGCCAACGCTTCTTGCCAGGCAGTATCAAAGAGTGGCCGATAGGCAGCTTCAAATTTTTCAGCCCCCTCGAGGCTAAAACCATTGTCAATCATCTCAAGGGCAAGGCTAATTGCCGCGTGAGTTGCTCCCGTTGCTACTTCAAGTTCGTATTGGGCTGACATGGCTTGCAATAATCTTGTTTTGCCGCCGCTAATGCCGTGCTGCACCATTTGCTTGGCCAGCCTGATGGCCTCATGATAATTTATTATTCCTCTTGTTGGCCCAAGCGGACTCATTATCCATTCCCCCTTTGCGCAGCCAGTAGGTCGCGGTAGCTAATGCCGGTCATGGTTTGCAAAGATCCGTACTGGTCTTCATAAACAACAGATAGATCTACCATATCTCTGTTTGTGGCTTGGGTTTCTAACTTCTGGGTAACTGGGTTGGTTTGGACAGAGATGACTGCGCCGGATGAAATATCAAACCTGCGTTTTGGTGCAGTGTTGATAATGGTTGGGTCGTCTGCTGTAGCCTGGATGGGGAAGAGGCCAATTGGTCGGCTTTCTGGCTTTAATCCGCTTTGCCATAGTTTAGCTCTTCGCTCTTTGGGCAGCCGGCTAAGATCAAGGCTGGTATGAAGAGTCCCTGGATGGGTGGTGATGATCCCTGTTGGTTGATTAACGCCAATTACTAATCGGGTATTTTCTTTCTCTTTAATCTTTTGATCAGCAAAGTTTTGGCCATCCCTTAGTTCCCCGATATTACTATCAATAATGAGGGTATTAGGGACAAGCTCTCTGACCTTTGGTCCTAAGGTGCTGTTGCTTAATAAGATATTGGCTGGCTGCTTAATTGTGATCTGGCCTTGAATGGTTACGCCCCTGCCAATTACCACACTGTCAGGAACCTGCTCGGCTGTTAACTCGGTAAAAAGCTCGTCGCCATAAAAGGTTAGTTTCCCGGAGTTAATGTGGCGGCGCAGGATATCGATTCTCTCTTGACCAGTGGGGAGGTTTTCCCGCTCCCTAGCGAGCCGCTTTGTCTCTTTGTCGCCAACTGTGCAATCAAGATAACGTTGTTGAAGGTCCTCTAAATTCACTGCTGGTTGATGGATTGCCCCTTTGCCCAAAGTGACCCCGGTAATTCCGCCCGCTGCTTCTTTGGCTTCGCTAGCAACATCCCAAAGTCTCATCCAGTCGGTCTTGTTGTCAAAGAGTTTGCCAGACATCCCTTCTAGCTCGTGCATGGTGGCGACAAGCCTAAATAACCTGATGCCGCTCTTGGTTTTTTCGCTGGCCCCTGGCACATTGATATTTTGCATTAGGTTAAAGAGGGTTTCCCACTCTAATTTCTCAAGGGTCATGGGCAAGAAGACATGGGCTTGCAAAGTTAAGGCGTATGAGCTGGCTAAGCTTCTGGCACTGGCAGAAGCGGTGGGGTTTTCTACATTACCTTTAACCGACGGGGTCTTATAAAGATGGTCAACCAAGACCTTAGCCGCCTTAACCGTCATGGCAGATATTCTTGTATCGGCTTGGACTACGTTGTCCTTATCAAAACTGCCTGGGTTGTCAACCTCTCGCATAATATTGTATATAGCTTGGAGCGGAGAATTGGCAGGGACAAAGGCGCTTAAACTTTCTCCTGCTGAGGCTGGAGCTTGGAAACCACCATCATATTTAGCGATCCTGGCTGCTGCCCACTGTTTCCTGGCTAGTGATTTTGCTCCGGCATAATAAGTCATAAAGGCCTTGATAATAACGTCAATCGGAGTCTTCTTTTCAGCGTACATTCCTCTTACCCTTTGGAGCTCGGCAATTTCTTCAACAAAAGGGCCTTCCAGTTTTTGGAATCCTGGTTTGCGGCGCGGTTGTAGGTTTTCAGCGCCAACCAGAATAATTCCTTGTCTGGCCTGGTCAATAGAGGTTATGTCATCAAGCATTAAGGGGCCAGCTGGGATTGCCCGACCTTCGGCTGGGTGAATAAGGATAAAGCCTCTCCCTTCGTTTGGCAGCTGTTTTAAGAAAAGGGCGCCAGCTTTAGCTACTTGTTTCCTGTCTGGGGCTTGGCTCGTTACTGGAGCCAAAACCCGATGAAGGGCAGGTTCTGTGATGATAGCAAGGTGGGCTTCATTCTCTGCTCCTTTGCTATCAATTATCTTGGCTAGGGTTTTAAGCGTAGCCGCAAGGCTCTCTCCGTCGTGAAGAGAGGGGGCTGACTCAACCATTGACCTTGGGGCTAGAGCTTCAGCTGCCAATTCTTCAGAGAATTTAATCCCTTCTGTCCTTGGGTTAACAGGGCTGGCTTTTGGTCTGCCGGCATCCGCTCGCAAGGCAGGTGGGAGTTCGAAATCTTCTAAAGGTGGAATCGGAATAGTATAATGAGCTGGGCTGCCCAATTCAATAACTGCTGGTTTAACCTCAACCGCTTCACCGATAGCTGGTTTTTCAATTGGCTTGATCCCTGTGGCTCCTTTTTCTTTTAAGAAGCTAAGTACAGACTTTGTTAAAGAAACTGCGTGCTCTTCGCTCTGTGTGCTCTCGGCATAAATTTTTAGTTTTGTCGGCTCAGTTCCTGATCCTCTCATTAAGACCCAAGAGCCATCACTAAGTCTCATCCAAATGCCGCCAATGGACGCTTGTTCTGTTCCTTTACCGTCGTCACGACGCAGAGTAGTATGAGTTAAGACCTCCTTGATCTCCAACCCGCCTATTCTGACCCCTTCTCTAATTAAGAATTGCGGGTCTTTTTTCAGCGTATTAATAACAAGGCTGTCAGCTGGGGTTACCTCGGTGTCTTGCCTGGTGTGAAAGTGTGAGCCAAACTTGCTTGAGCCTTGCAAAATGTGCCAGAAGATGTCGTTAAGACTGCGACCTGTCGCGGCCATAGCTTCGGCAGATAAAAGGGCCATGACAGGGCCATCTTTATCTGTAACCCAAGCTCTGCCTTTTCTGTCTAAAATATCACCACCAGCGCTCTCTTCAAAAAAAGCACCCAGCCAACTGTCGCGTAAGCCTTGGGAAGCAAATTTAAAGCCGACAGGAGTAACATAATCACCAAAACCAAAAGCTTCAGCAATCCGGCCGATCTTTTCTGTGGTAGCAATGGTGCGACCAACCATGATGCCGCTTTGCAGTTTCCATTTTGGACGAGCCCCACTTAATAAATAGTAGGTGAGGGCTGCAAAGGCATGGTTGGGGTTCATCAGTTCCATTGGGAAAGTCCCTTTTTTAAGGGCTTGGACTAAAATACCGAGCCGATCCGCATCTCCATCATGGCCAATAAGCAGTTGGTACTTTTCTAATAATGATAGATGGGCAACGGCGTGTGGGGATGATGGGTCATGGCGTCGTTTGCCGTCCCAGTCATAAGGGCTGCGGCCAAAGGTTTTATCGATTTGATTATCAAGGAGAGTGATGTTGAGCTCTGGGTATTTTTCCATGATTCTTATCCAGACAGCTAAGCCAGTGCCGCTCATCGGGTCAACGCCGATCTTGACATCTCCGTACCTAATGACCTCCATGTCAATAGCGTCTTCAAGTAAGTCAACATAAACTTGCAAAAAGTCTTGTTTTTGGGCGGGGGAAAGCGCTCTTAAGGCGTCTTCAAAGCGCATCCTTTTTACTGCTGAGGTTTCAGCTTTAGCTTGAAGCATTCCGGCAAAGATTACATTTGCTCTGTTTTCGATAGGATCAGTAACAGAAGGCATGCCAGCGCCACCATTTGGTGGGTTGTATTTAACGCCAATGCTATCTTCCGGGTTATGAGATGAGGTGATAACTAGGCCGTCTGCTTGTTTTTCCCTGTTTTCTGGTTTCATGTTATGGTTAAGGATCATTTTGGAAATTATAGGGGTTGCTGTATAAGCAAATGGGCTGGTTGGGTTACTTGTCGCTGCCTCTTTTTGGATCCTAACGTCAATGCCGTTGGCTACTAAAACCTCAAGCACTGCTTTAAAACAAGCAAAAGAGAAATAGTGGGTATCAAAGCCTAGGTACAAGGGGCCGGTAATTCCTTTGGCCTGGCGATATTCAACCACAGATTGGGCAATCGCCCAAGCGTGCCATCTGGTAAAGGTGGCTTTATTTGGATCAGGAACCCCGCGGTGTCCAGAGGTGCCAAAAACAACATATTGCCCGGGTTTGGCTCCTTTTGGCTCAACGATATTGGCCTTAGCTGGATCATCAAAGCCTCTCTCCATGTCTTGGAGTTGACGCAAAACAGCTGCATTTTCTCCTGCGGTTGGCATGACGCCAGCCTTAACAAAAATCTTTTTGCCAGTTGACGGGTCAGTGACAAAGGAGACATCACGCAAAGTTTCACCGATGAAAACAGCTTCATATGCTTCCTTGGCTTTAAACTGTTGGGGGTTGTCATAATTGGCCATGGCCCAAAGAACATCCCTGGCAGTGTCTTGATCAATTACAGATCTGGGGTTTGCAGTAATAGCCTCTAAGGTTGATTTTGGGTCAGTTAATAGAGTTTCCAGCCCTGTACCAGCAAGTAAGGAGGCAAGAACATGGCCCGCCTCACTATTTCCTTGGAGCAGGCTTTTCATTAATATAAGACGGACATTTTCTGGACGGCTAAATTTGCTGCTAAAACCAATAGGGTCTGCTGTTGCTAAGGCTGCCAAAAGCTGGGTAGCCATCTTTTTTAGGGGGGGCTCTGATGTTGTGAGCAAGGTTCGCAGGGTTTCGTCTCCCTGGAGATTCCCCTCTGGCATTAGGAGTTCGTCAAGCTTGGTTTCGGCCGCAGCCCTGACACTGCTATTGAGCTCTTGCCCGAGCATGGCGCAAAGAACTACGGGGGCTTCGTTGTTGGTTTTAGCCAGGTTCTTTATTTTGCTGGAGCGAGTTTCGTTGTTTAATAGGGTAACAATCTCAACTAAGTCTTGATTCTCAACTGCGCGACTCAAGAGTGAGGCCGCGTCTCTATTTCCTTTTAATGTTTCAATAACTAAGAGATTGACACAACTGGTCCATTCGTTAAAATTTTCATTTTTGAATGCTTGAAATTCGTGTTTAGAAATATTTGTAAGTTGTCTTGCTGCTTGGTCCTTGTTTGGTGCGTTAAGCAGTCTAAGTAAATAAGCGAAAAGAGATTGTTGTGCCCGTGTTAATTGCCCTAGTGGCGGACGTTGCCCCCATTGTACTGGCCTAGTAGTCATAATTTTTCCCCCTTCTACCTGTGCAAGACAGGATTGGATAAGTTCTCTACATATATATCGTTACTTTTTGGTAAAAATTTCACTTGATTTTTTCCCTGTTTTATGATTATGCAGCCAGCCTTTCTATTTCTGTCTCTAACTCCAGTTGAGAGACGCGATAAATATTGTCGCAGTAACCAGTCCCAGCTATTTCTGCCGAGGCGGCGGCAAAAGCTGTGCCACGTTTTACTGCTGTTGTCAGCAGGTCGAGCGGAAGATTGGGGCTTTCAATATTTATGGCTTGTCTGGTTAGAATATCAAGTAGTCCGCTCACTAAGGCGTCGCCGCAACCAACCCCTCCCACCAGGTCTATCTTTGGCGGGGTGACAGCAATTGTCTCTTGCCGGCTGGCAGCGACAAAGGGTTCGTCGTCTTTGGAGACAACGACCAGCGGGATTTTTAGTTCATCTACAAAACGGCGGATAAGCCTTGTTACAGCCGGGTCAGTTGGGGAGTCGGTTGGCGATAAAGCAAGACCAAAATATCTTTTTGCCAGGTCAGCAAACTCCCTCATGTTGGGTTTGATCAAAAACGGGCTTGTCCCATCAGGTGCCATAATCCCGTGAGACCACATGTCAGCCGAGTCCATGACAATCTTATGGGTTCGGCCGTATTTGGAAACAAGGGCCAGTAGGGTTTCTGCTTTTACCCCAACAGGTAGGGCGCCGATTAAAGCTAGCCATTGGTGTTGCTTGGCCTCTTTTTCAAGGCTGATTTTAATTTGGTCTAATTGGCTTTGATTAATAGTTGGTCCAGGGGCTTTCCAGATTTCATCATCAAGAAAAACTACTATTCTGGGATCTGACTCAATATCAATTGTCTCCCCAATAGCTTCATATAGCCCCTTTAAAACTTGTCCTGCCCAAGTTTTGCTGCCAAAACTGACCAAGTGATAATTTAATCCAAGCTTTTGGCAAGCCCTTACATTATTAAGTGGTTTTCCCCCAGCGTGAACTGTGACTGTTTGTCTTTGGGAGTCATATTTTATGTCAATTGTTGGGGATAGGCCTAAAATTAAGACCGACTCTGTATGCATTGACGGGCTAAAAGTGAGTGAGATAGGGGGTGTTGGTGCTAGGGGGAGAAGAATCTCTAATATTTCACTGTTAATTGCATTTCTTTCTGGTGGTAGGGTGGCTGAAATCCAGCTTCTCTCGCCTTGTCTTAGCTCTGCTACCAGTTCATAGAACCTTAACGGCATAGCTGGGTTGTCAGGCAGAGCAAGTGGTGTAACTTTTTTCAAAGAGAGCGGTGGGATGATATTGCGGCCCATGGCAATTTCGAACTGGGCTTTGAGAGCTGTGGCCAAATCTTTTCTGGCGCCGGGAACATTATCTCTGACCATGGCTTGGGCTAAGCGAATGGCTGCTTTGTATTCAGTCGATATCATGACCGACCCCCCCCCTTCTGTAAATATTCATCGACAGGTTGTCACTGAAATTTCACCCAGTTTATGATAGAATGAATCCATAATGATCAAGGTAAAACCCTTACTGGGCGGGTTTGGCAAGCCAGGCGAAAAAGTCTCCGAAGAAAACGGCATCTACACAATGGAGGGCGAGGGGACAGACATGGGATTTAACCTGGTGATTATGGAAGAGATGAAAAGTCCCTCCCTGCTTGAGCTTGAACTGCGCGGCTCAATTGATAAAGGTGAGATCTGGTCGCGGCTCCGCATTGAGATTTTTGACCGGGACAACATGGACGAGCCAGCCACCTCTTTTGAAGACGAATATTTAACAGTTGATTTGAGCGAAGCTGATTTCCATCATTTTTCTTTCCCAATTTTAGGAATTGTTAAAAATCCTCACCGGGTCCAATTTATGATTGTTGGCCCGGCCAAGACCAAGATCGCTATTAAAAATGTCATGCTCCGCTAAAAATCTTTCCCCACACTGTGCAATTGGTGCGTTTGTTAACGGGCCCGACAATCTCAAGCCTTTTCAAAAATTGATCGGTAAAAAATTAGCTGTTGTCCTTTCTTATGTCCACTGGTTTGATCCCTTTCCTCAAGCTGATGCTGATCTTGTGTCAGCCAATGGGAGTATCCCTCTCTTAACCTGGGAGCCTTGGATTACTAATGAGTTCGGGGCCCTTGAGGCAATTGCTGCTGGTTCTTACGAGAGGTATGTGAGGGAATTTCTTCTGGCAGCCAAAACATTGGGCCAGCCCATATTATTGCGTTTTGGCCATGAGATGAATGGGAATTGGTATCCCTGGGATGGGGAGCATAATGGTCAAGTTGGGGCAGGGGAAAGATATAAAAAGGCTTGGCGCTACCTATATAATGTAAAGCAGGAGCTGGGGGCAACAAATGTTAGCCTGGTTTGGACCCCTAATAATCGCAATATCCCGGAGGCTGACTGGAATGAAATTGCTCATTACTATCCAGGGGATGAGTATGTGGATTGGGTTGGGATGGATGGCTACAATTGGGGCTACAGTGCCTGGGAGAGCTTTGATCAAATCTTTGGCCGGATTTATGACAAGTTGGTCCTGCTTACAAACAAGCCAATTATGATTGGTGAGTTTTCTTCTGCCGAGCAGGGTGGAGATAAGGGGGGCTGGATCAAAGAGGCTTTGGCTAGCTTTAAAACAAAATATCCCAGGATAAAACTATTTTGCTGGTTTAATATTAACAAAGAACGGGACTGGAGAATTGAGTCCTCTCCCGCTAGTCAAGCTGCTTTTAGGGAGGTTATTTCCAATAGTTATTTTACCCCGGAAGTGTTATAATAAAAATCCTGTGAAATCTTTTAGAAAGTTGCTCGAAAGATAAGCATGAAGAGAGACCTCCTTCGGGAGATTAAACGCTATAAATTTGCCTACTATTTTATTTTGCCGACTCTTTTGGCAATGCTTTTTTTACATCTTTCCCCAATAATCCAGGGGATTTACATGTCCTTTTTAAAGCTTAACCAGTTTACCCTGCAAAGTTATTTGTTAGCACCCTTTGTTGGTTTTGAAAATTATTATAAAGTCTTAATTGATCCCAATAGCCCGATTAGGATTGGCCTTTTTGAGGCGGTCCGCAATACCGTTATTTATACGACAATTGTCACTTTTGGCACTTTGGGGTTTGGTTTAGTCGTGGCTCTAATGCTTAACCGCAAGTTCTTTGGCCGCAGGCTGCTGCGCACTTTATTCCTTTTGCCCTGGATAGTGCCGACTTATGTTACAGGCCTTTTGTGGGGTATTATCTGGCTGCGCGAAGGCGGCTTGGTCAATGTGATGCTGACGGACTGGCTAAGGATCGTCCCCAATAAAATTTCCTGGCTCTCTGGTCCCAACACCATGTGGGCGATCATTATTCCAACTATCTGGCGGTTTTGGCCCCTTTCCATGCTGATGCTTTTGGCTGGTTTGCAGACAATCCCGGACGAGCTTTATGAGGCGGCAGACATTGACGGGGCTTCGCCTTGGCGCAAATTTTGGATGATCACCTGGCCAATGCTAAAACCTGTCTGGTTTATCTTAATCCTTTTTGGCCTGATCTATAACACTTATTCATTTAATATTGTTATTATGATGTTTGGTTTTGGTGCGGGTTTCCCTGGCGAGTGGGGGGATCTCATGATGACCAATATTTTCCGCAATTCGTTCCAGCTTTGGAACTTTGGGACCGGGGCAGCGACTTCGGTGCTATTGTTAATTGTGATGATAACCATTGTCAATATCTGGTTTCGGTATTATAAACGATCGGAGCAGCTGCGATGAACCTGTCATATTACGCTAAAAAAAGATTAACCGACCTGTCCGTTAATATTGTCATGCTTATCATGTTGTTTTTTACTTTGCTCCCAATTGTTTGGATGGTCTATCTCTCTCTTAAAGATTCAACTGACATTGCAATTGGCAAAGTAGGTTTGCGCCAGGCTGGTCGGGAGATTTTAGAAATAGTGCCTGATGGGGAGGGGATTATTGCTCTTTCTGCTGACGGCGGGCTGACCAGGTTTAAGGCGACCGACTTAAGCCGGTTGAGCCAGGCTACATATAAGACCTCGGCTACTTCATATCTTGTTGAAAAGGATTATGTCTGGCTTGCTTCGACCAATAAGGGACTCCTGCGGGTAGCCAGGAATGATTTTAACAGTGTTAGCCGGGCTGATTTCTCTTCCGCAAGGATTGATGCTGGAAAAGTGACAACGACGTATATTAAGCGAGAGGGTGATTTTGTTTTTGTCTCTTTGGATTATAAGAAATTTGCCGATGTCTGGAAGTTTGATGCCAAGACCCTCCAGCTGGTTGGGGTTTTAACCCAGGCCAAGCAAAAGTATTTTCCTAAGGCCGGTAGCTCTCGTTTAGCTGGTTCTAATCTTGAGATCAAAGAGCAGAGCGGTGAAATTTTTTCAACGACCAAAATTGATAACGATATATTTGTTGGCACCAGTACCGGCTGGGTTTATAAGTATGATCCTTTGGGATTGCAAGTGGTGGCCAAGGCGCGGGTTCCTCACGGACATCTCTTGGTCCGTTTTAGCAACTACGTTGATATGTGGAAAAATGTCAACTTTGGCCTTTATTTGCGCAATTCAATTATTATTTGTGGCTTTACTATGGTTTTTGCCATGACCCTGGCTACTTTTGCTGCTTATTCTTTGTCGCGGTTTCGTTTCCCTGGTTCAGACTTCTTTAGCAACACTATTTTAGCCACTCAGATGATCCCGATGATCATGTATTTGATCCCTATCTATATTATGTTTGTGAAGTTTACTGTTTTAACAAATATTCCTGTTAAGGGGACTTTTCCGGGTATAATTTTGATTTATTCTGCGTGGTTTTTGCCGTTTTCAATCTGGATCCTGCGCAGTTTTTTTGCGGCTATCCCTCGCGAGTTAGAGGAAGCAGCTTTAATTGACGGTTGTTCGCGGTTTCGGGTTTTTTGGCACGTCGCCTTGCCCCTGGCCATGCCCGGGATTATTGCGACCGGCATCTACGTTTTCCTTAATGCCTGGGACGAGCTGATGTTTGCCTGGGTCCTTACCAATTCTGACACCATGACTATTCCTGTCGGGATTCGCCTTTTTGTCGGCAATTACCAAAACCGTTTTGACTTGATGATGGCAGCCGCTACAGTTGCAACCCTGCCGGTTGTCGTGATATTCTTTTTATTGCAAAAACACATTGTGAAAGGCTTGACTGCAGGGGCAGTGAAGGGGTGATAATATATGAAAATCAGAAACCAGAAATCAGAAATCAAAAATAATATCCAAGCTCATTCCCCTAAATTTTTTATTGTTACTTTGCTCGTTATTTCCTCATTCTGGCTTGCTCGTTGGTCATTTGCTAACGCTATGTCGAAAACCGCTGATGCTAACCCTGTTAAGGACGGAGTTTTTGTCGGTGTTTTTAGGCAAGGGGCGCCGGAGAGCATGGCTTATATTACAAAATATGAGGAGCAGGTAGGGAAGAAGCCGGCAATGGTCATGTGGTATCAGGATTGGGCGCAAAAATTTCCCCAGGAAGACATTAAGAAAGTTTTAGATTATGGGGCTATCCCGCATATTGTTTGGGAACCCTGGTATTGGTCTGACCACAATAAGATCAGCCTGCAGGATATTATTGACGGCAAATGGGATGCTTATATAGTTTCTTGGGCCAAGGGGATCAAAGAGTTTAACAAGCCGGTTTTTTTAAGGATGGCCCATGAATTTAATATTGATGGGTATCCTTGGGGCGTTATTCATAATAATAAAGACCCTAAACTTTATGTTGCTGCTTATCGCCATGTCGTTGATCTCTTTAAAAAAGAAAAAGCAACTAATGTTAAATGGGTTTGGTGTTTTATGAATTACTCTTATCCTGAAGAGTCCTGGAATGATTGGGTGGCGGCTTATCCCGGGGATGAATATGTTGATTGGGTTGGAATTGATGGCTATAACTGGGGGACAACCCAGGATTGGAGCCAGTGGCAAGCCTTTAAATACCTTTTTCGCGATCAGATCCGCCTGTCAAAAAAACTTTGGCCTGATAAGCCGATTATGATCGCTGAATTTTCTTCAGCTGAAAAGGGCGGTGACAAAGCCGCCTGGATCCGCGAGCTGCCTGGATATTTAAAGTCCAGCATGCGCGACATTGATTTAATTGTTTGGTTTGACCTTGATAAGGAAACGGATTGGCGGATAAAATCAAGCAAAGCCGCTTATGAAGCTTATAAGGAGATCATGGCTGACCCTTTCTTTTTAAGCTCCGGGGATGACTTGGCCAAGTTTGTCCCTGTTACCCAGTCTAAAAAACAGTTGCCAAAGAAAACAGCCTTTGCCTTAAAGGCAAAGCAGCCGTTAAAAATTGACGGAGAGCTCTCTGATTGGGATAAGGGGGCCCCGATTACCATGGTTGATGAGGCGTTTTTTAAGGAAGGGTTGGCCTGGAAAGGCAGCAGTGATCTTTCAGGCAAGGCTTATATAATGTGGGATGAGACAAATTTTTATCTAGCTGCAGAAATCGTTGACAGTCTTCCCTTGGTTAATGATAAGACAGGGGCAAATCTTTGGAATGGTGACGCGATAGAGCTTGTTCTTGGCTTTGACCAGAAAGCTGATCCTCAGCGGCTTGCTATGGGGGATGGTGATTTTCAAGTTGGGTTTAGCACCGGTAATGGGCAGAAAAACCCGCCACAAATTTGGAATTGGCAACGGAGAAGAATACCAAAAGGGGGTGAGATCGCAGTTAACAAGACGAAAAGTCCCTTGGGCTATGTGCTGGAGGCAAAAATACCCTGGGAGTTTTTCAGGGTTAAAGGCGCTCCTAAAAAAGGGTTGAGACTAGGGTTTGATATTGCCTTTGATGATGCTGACAAGCGTAATGAGCGAGAGCGGCAATTCATTTGGAACGGTGATTATTATTTCTATAAAGACCCCAGTGTTTGGGGTGTACTCGAGTTAAAATAATATTAAAGGAGGACTTTTGTGATGAAAAAGAGTTTAGTGCTTTTGTTTTTGATTGTATTTGCTGCGTCAGCTGTTTTTGCTTTTGGGGAAGGGCCACCGGCAGAAAGCAGCAATAAGCAGGCAAGCTCAAATATTGCTAGCGGTGATCTTTTGATTGATAATTTTGAGTCTGGCAGTATTAAAAGTCCAACTGAATGGTGGGTTTTTGATATTGAAACAGTAGCGCCGGTAAAAAACTCTGATTTAACTGCTGGCGATGCCAGCGTGGCTGGGAAAGTAGGTAATTATTCTTTACTGCTAAAGGGGCGGGCCAATAATTGGTATGCTGGCGGTTGCGGGACGTACGTGGCTAAGCCAAACGTAAATT